>ERZ1740068.92-NODE-92-length-56823-cov-7.434083_pt1 | contig 56823 bp, 48 predicted proteins | sample MGYA00581735_ERZ1740068 | MGnify/ENA primary metagenome ERZ1740068 (study PRJEB43018, sample SAMN04849740) | marine metagenome | isolation source: floating plastic debris | place: Pacific Ocean | collected 2008-08-30 | study: EMG produced TPA metagenomics assembly...
CGGTCTTCGAGCGCACCGTGTCAGCCTACTGGCTGAGTCGAGAAGCCAAGGGGATGCTAATAAACTATGCCTCTGAACCCTGATCGTAGATTGTAACTACGATCGGTTATCCATCGCATATCGTAAATCTTTTTGCACCAAAGGAAAGCTCCAAAAGTGAAATCGTCTTTAAAAAACAGAACTTGAAGTGGACTGCTACGTGATTCATAGTACCCGTTGTGAAAATTGATGGGAGGGTGAAGTTGCAAACTAAACTCAATAAAAGGCGGCAACTCGGGGACAAGATTGAGGGTCACCGTGTCCCCGGGCAATTGGACCGACTGTCTCCGGGCAAGGCTGCTGTTGAGGCCTGTAGGACGAGCAATGAAATAGCATTTTTAGCCCTTTCCCGGGGACAAGACCCTGGGTTAGCCGGAGACAAGGACGTTTGAATGATGTCTCCGGGTATTGGGTGAGTTTGTCCCCGGCTTTTTTAATTTAAATCGATCCTGATGGGCTATAAGGGCTGTCCCCGGCTTCTCGGCAAGCCGGGGACAAGCTGGCGGACATTGTCCCCGGGTAACAGTAGCAGTCGGGGACAAATATTATTTGGTGTTGTCCCCGGGTAGCAGCAGTAGTCGGGGACAAATATTATTTGGTGTTGTCCCCGGGCAGTTGACCCCGGGGACAGGTTTTATTGGAAATAGAGGCCGGTTTTGATTGGACACACGCCCGTTGTGCTAACTGATAGCAGGATATTCTACACCAACGAGCAGGTCGGCACCGTCATGCTTTTTTAATAACTCGACAAACTCTTTGAAGTCGGGGCTCAACATCTTTACGAAATCGAAGGTATTGGCTGCGCAACAACTCTATAGCTGCTAAGCGCTCTTGTGGGGGGGGAAAGATCTGTTTTGAGCGGTTGGCCTTTCGACTTCGCTCAAGGACCGGGTTTTTATTGAGCGCGTTCCGCGCAGAGGCAAATGTCGGTCGACGGGAGGACGTGTCTGCCCCTTGGCTGAGACGAGACGCCCGGATGGAAAAAGATAAAACCCAATTAGCTGCATCAAGAAGCTAACTTTTGGTCTAAGCGTGAAACAGGATTAGGTAGAAAGGAGGGGGATTGAAGATATTGGTAGCCGTTAGCCAGTGAAGCCAGAATTACCACTTTAAAATTGAGGGGAAGATCTGTTTGGAGCGGTTGGCCTTTCGGCTCAGCCAGCAGGCTGACACGGTTCGCTCAAGGACCGGGTTTTTATTGAGCGCGTTCCGCGCAGGGGCAAATGCCGGTCGACGGGAGGACGTGTCTGCCCCTTGGCTGAGACGGGGCCCCGGATGGAAAAAGATAAAACCCAATTGGCTGTATCAAGAAGCTAACTTTTGACCTTAGCGCGAAACAGGAGTGCCAACCTGAGTGGCAAAACACTGTGCTAAAGGCGGGACATTCAACAAGACTGGTGGTATTTGGATTGATTGGTCAATGGGAATGGGCTGATTTTTCGGGTGTTTTGGTGAAACGATAGAATCAAGTCGCTTGTGTGCTGTAAGGAGCGTATTTTCCTCAAAATAAAAAATGTGCTACCTGCAGGTACCACAAAAATCGAACTCCGAGGCCCTAAATTTGTTACTACCCCAAATCCAATCCACCACCTATGAAATTTGGCAGCGTTCCTCATCCAGAGGCAGTCGATTTTACTTTGCCGCCCGATCCGGAGGCAACTACCCGTTTTTTGAGCCAACTGCCTGCCCGGGAAGGAGCTCCCAATTTTTACCTGGCTTGTCCGGCTTGGAACGACAAAGGCTTTGTAGGGAAGATTTTCCCCAAAGGAACACGGCAAAAAGATTTTCTGCAGCACTATGCACGGCATTTCAATGCCATTGAGTTGAACTCTACCTATTATAACCTGCGCTTAGAAAACCTGCAAAAATGGAAAGGGGAAACGCCCGCTCATTTTCGGTTTTGCCCCAAGATCAGTCGTGAGATCAGCCACTTTCGGCAATTGAATGGGGCAGAGGAGGTGACCCGTCGGTTTTGCGATGCCGTGGCCCATTTCGAGGAGCAACTGGGGCCGGTGTGGGCACTCTTGCCGCAGAGCTTTGCGCCCGACCGCATGGGGGTGTTGGAACAATACCTAAAGACTTTTCCTAAAGGAATACTTTGCTCGGTGGAATTGCGCCACGAGGATTGGTATCGTAATCACAGTGCTCCGCACGAGGTGTTTGATTTGATGGAGACCCATGGTGCGGTGAGCCTCATTACCGATGTGGCCGGACGGCGGGATGTATTGCACTTGCGCTTGACGAGCCCTACGGTGATCATACGATTTGTGGGCAATCGCCTGCGGCCCACCGATTTCACCCGCATCGATGCCTGGGTAGAACGCCTTAAACACTGGTTTGATCAAGGCTTGGAAACGGTCTACTTTTTCTTGCACCAGCCCGACGAGACACTCAATGCCGATATCGGTGCTTATCTCGTGAAGCGCTTGGACGAAGTGTGTGGGTTGAAAGTGCCCGGACCACGCTTGATTCCCAAAGCAGAAGAGCAGCCCGATTTGTTTTCGGGCTTTTAGGCTGCTCCTTCCAGCTTAATAAACGGTGTAGGTGGTGATGCTGGTTTTTTTACGGCTGGCATTCTTGGTAGGGTCCACCATTTCAGAGCCAGCGGTCATCACCGCTTTGGTCACCCAGGTAGAGGACATGTCGAACGAAATTTCCTGGGTGTTGTACACTTCCATTTTCATCGACTCCATTTCCTTCATTTTCTCTTCTACCATGGCTTCTACATTGTCATTGGAATCGGCAAAGGCAGTGGCCAATTTCACCATCATGGTTTTCATCATGTCGAGGAACATGCTCATGTCCAGGTCCATGCGGGTGTTGATGTTGCAGGTGTTTTTCTTGGTATCTACAGCAGTTAGGGTGTAGGTGGTGGTGCTGGAAACCGTAGACCCTGGTTGCATCGGGTTGTCTTCTTCATCCGTTACGACTACCGGGCTGTCTTTGTTGAGTTCCTTGCCAAAAGGCACAAACAGAAAGCCAATGTAAGGGTCGTACATAGATGCCACCATTTCTTCGGAGTTGAACATGCCCATCAACGGACCTAAAATGGCATCAAAAGTCGATTCACCATCTGGGTCTTTCTCCAGAGCTAGCTCTTTCATGAGACCAACTCCGTTGGTGATAAAATCTCGGGCTTCTTCCCAGTTGATCAACTTGCGGTCCAGGGTGTTGCGGTCCATTTCATAGATCAAGGTCAGGTCTTCGTAGTCTTTTACCTTGACTTCCTGATCGATGTTTTCATACATTTCCTTGGCCTTACTGAGTACCTGGTTTTTCATTTTCACCGAGAAGATGATGGTGGCTTCGGTGACTTTGGTGACCTTAATTTTGGCTTCGTTTTCCTCAAACTCGTCTTTGGTTTGTTCACCATCTTCAAAATCAAGGGTGCGAGTCTCGATCTTGATGGTTTTCGAGTCTCCTTTCTTCCAATCGGGCTGAAAGTTGTAGGATTGGGCAATGCTGCCCATGCAAAAGCAAAGCAGGAGGAGGGTAATAGAAAAGCGCATGCGTTTGGTTTTAGGTAACGCAAACCTACTGAACTCCTTACGAATTCGTTTGGTTCGGCAACGCTTTGAAGGGCTAATGCAGAATAACCCTTAAATCTTCTCCTGATCCAGACCGGTGTGTTGTGTGGAGATGTGCTGTTGTAAATGCTTGAAAGCGGCTTGCACCGAATCAAAGTGGGGAATTAAAGACCGGTTGTTGGCCTTAAGAAAACCGGCCTCCACTTGTTGGTCCATAAAACGGATCAAATGCTCATAATATCCGTTGATGTTGGCCAATACCACGGGCTTGTGGTGCAGTTGGAGTTGTGCCCAGGTTAGTATTTCGTAGAGCTCTTCCAGGGTGCCAAAGCCACCGGGAAGCACCAAAAAGGCATCGGCCTTTTCGGCCATACGTGCCTTGCGTTCGTGCATATCGGGTACCACCTGCAATTCAGAAATGCCTTCGTGTGCTACTTCAAGACCGTGGAGAAATTCGGGAATAATGCCCAGAACGTTGGCATGGTGTGCCATGGCAGCGTCTGCCACGGCCCCCATGAGCCCCACCCGCCCACCCCCGTAGACGAGGCCCCAGCCGGCTTCCGCCAGCAGTTGGCCCAACAAGGTGGCCGATTCGGCATAAGCCGGATCTTGGCCCGGTGACGAGCCACAGTAAACACACAAATACTTCATTCCTGGTTGCTTTCGTTGGACGAAAGTAAAGATTCCCGTTGCCTTGCCCTTACAGCACGAGGAGTTTCGTACAGAATTAATAAAAAGGAAAAAGGGGGGAGGCCCGGACAAATGGAGTGTAGCATCCTACTCCAATACAATTTTCTCCACCACAGGAGCAGAAGCACCCGGTAAGTAGAGAAAATAAGTACCCCTTGAAAGTTCGGCCACATTAAAAGTAGCAGCTGTTTCGGATAAGGTCCATTCGCGAACGACCTGGCCCTGCAAGTTGAGCAAACGGGCGGTTTGCCATAGCAAAGCTGCAGGAATGGTCAGCTGCAGTTGTTCTTGTGCAGGATTGGGATAAAGTCCAATGAAAGGACGTTCGACCGTTGCAATGCCGGTACCGATAGAGTCGGAGCGAAAAATATCGCGGTAACGCACCTGTGCCGCCACAAAGTTGCCTGCTGCCAGGGTGCCGGTCACTTCGAGGATCGGAAAACGTTCATTGAGGGTCAACCAGCGGTATTCCTGGCGGGTAACCGGAAAGGAGGTGCCAATGCCGTTGATGCTGATCGAGTCGCGCTCGAACAAGGTAGATTTCACCCGCAGGCAATCGAAAGTACCGTAAGGGGTGGTGATGGTGCCCCAACCGTCTACCTCGTTTACCCGAGAGCCTTGTTGCACGAGGTTAAGGATGGTGGTAAGGGAAAAAGATACCGCATAGGTGGTACTGTCGAAGTCGTTGAAATCCAGCGGAAGCGTGAAGATTTCGTCTTCATCGGAATAGTTGGCAGGTATCGGCAGTCCGTTGTAGCTCAAGCCCGAGCCTTCGGCGGTAAAGGCACCGTTGGTACTCTTGAAGAAGGAATACACATTGGTGAGGGAGAAAGCACCAATACCTACCGTATCGGCGATCTTCAGGCCGTAGGTATTGAAAAAGAAGAAGGCGTATGGTGTGGAAGAAGAGGACTCGTATTCATCAATTCCTTGATTGATGGGGGTCAGCGTATTGAAATTCCATGTAAAATTGGGGCCAGTAGGCACTACGTCTACTGAGTTAGGATCAGCCCGACTAAAGCGCAAGGTATCGCCCGATAGAGGCATTTCGTTGCTGGTAATGGTGATTTGTGCCCACATCATCGTGGGCAACAGCAGGGCCAGTAAAAGAAGAGGTAGTCGCATGCGTTAAAGATACGTAACTTGTATTGCTTGCTGACATTACGGCAGACGATTCGTAGTGGACCGGCATTTGATACCCGAGTTACCCATGAGCGATTCCTCTACATCTGGCAAATTCCATTTTTTCCCCGACTTCTTGTTTCCGGTGGTCTTCATGGGCATCAGCTGGATCGTTTGGGGTTGGGAAACCTACACCGGGCATTCGCTCAGCCATTACGGCAATTTGCCCCGCAGCCTGGAACACCTCTACGGCATTGTGACCATGCATTTTTTGCATGGCGATTGGCAACACCTGTTCAACAACACGGTGCCCATGGTGCTGTTGGGCTGGGCCATTTTCTACTTTTACCGGCCCAGTGCACTGAAAATTTATGGATGGTCGTTGGTACTCACTGGGTTGTGGGTATGGATTGCCGCCCGCGGGAACTTTCACATCGGGGCCAGTGGAATGGTGTATTCTTTTGCCAGTTTTGTGTTTTTCAGCGGAGTGATCCGCAGAAACGCCAACCTGGCGGCCCTGTCCTTGCTCATTGTGTTCATCTATGGTGGCTTGGTTTGGGGCATTTTCCCCATCGATCCGAGCATTTCCTGGGAAGGTCACCTCTCGGGAGGCGTAGCCGGACTCTTTCTGGCCCTTAACCTGCGCTCAGAAGGACCACAACGTAAGAAATGGGAGTGGGACGAAGAGGAGGAAGAAGACGAAGATTGGGAACAACTACAGGAATTGCCTCCCATGCCGGCCCCTCCACCGCGGGTTGTAGTGCGCTACCATTACCGGCCCAATTCTGCGGCAACTATTCCGCCACAAGTATCTTCACCACCAGAAAACCCAGAGGTAGAGGATAAAGGGTCCAACAGGACCAGTCAGCAATAAGAAAAACTATTGAGGGATTGCTTGATGGAGGTCAAGCATAAAACAATGGATCCAAAAAACTCCACTGGAGCTTGGGAGCCAACTTAGTTGTTCAACATCACCGGCATCACCAACATCAACACATCTTCTCCTTCTTCGGTTTCCGATGGAAGAATAAGACCTGCACGGTTGGGTTCTGACATTTCAATCACAATGTGCTCGGTGTTCAGGTTGTTCACCATTTCCATGAGGAAACGGGAGTTGAACCCAATCGTCATGTCGTTGCCTTCGTAATTGGCCGTCAGGCGTTCATTCGCCTCATTGGCGAAATCCAAATCCTCAGCAGAAATGTTGAGTTCGCTACCCGAAATGCGCAACCGAACCTGGTGCGTGGTTTTGTTGGAGAAAATGGAAACCCGCTTCAAAGAGTTGAGGAAACCGGTACGGTCCAGGGTCAATTTGTTCGGGTTTTCTTTAGGGATCACCGCCTCGTAGTTAGGATACTTGCCATCGATCAGGCGACAAATCAATTCTACGTGCTCTACCTGAAAGAAAGCATTGGAATCGTTGTATTCCATTTTCACCGTAGCGTTGAGGCTGGAGGTGAGGCTCTTGAGCAGGTTGAGTGGTTTTTTAGGCAAGATGAAGGAAGCCGTCAGAGAAGACTTCACGTCATTTCGGCGATAGCGTACCAATTTGTGTGCATCGGTGGCCACAAAAGTGACTTCTTCAGGAGATAGCTCCACAAACACCCCTGACATTACCGGACGCAACTCATCGTTGCCCGTTGCAAACAGGGTTTTGTTGATGGCATTAAAAAGAATGCCAGAATCCAGATCGATGGAAGAGGGCGATTCAATCTCAGGAATCTTAGGAAACTCTTCACCTCGTTGTCCGGAGAGTTTGAACTTACCGTTGTCCGATGCAATCTCTACCCCGTAAGTCTTATCGTCTACCGAGAAGGTAAGCGGCTGATCGGGAAAGGTTTTCAACGTATCCAACAAGAGTCGGGCGGGAATGGCCACACTGCCTTGGTCGTCACATTTGTCCAACGTGATGCTCGTGGTCATTGTCGTTTCTAAGTCCGAAGCAGAAACCCGCAGGTTACTTTCGTTGATGTCGAACAAAAAGTTGTCGAGAATGGGGAGCGTGTTGCTGGAATTGAGTACTCCGCCAATCATTTGCAAATGCTTCAACAGAGTAGAGCTCGATACGATGAACTTCATCGGAAAAAAAGGGTTTGAATTTGCGAACAAATATAGGCGATTGGGCGAAAATGGGCAGTTGAGGACCTCCCTTTTATTTTCGACTTATCAACACCTCAGGACTTTATAAAGTTGTTCAACGAATAAGCGAGGTTATCAAACACATGATACTGGATAACAACGAATTGCTTGTCGTTGACCAAGGCGTACAAACGGTCGAGGTCGTGGTCAATCGGATTCCCTTCCATATCTGTAGCATCGTTCTTGGCGGGTTTCAAAAAGGTTTTCACCGTTTTGCTGTTTCCTTCACGGTCGGTTACCGTATAAACGATCTCCGGGTCGGAGAGGGCCACTGAATCGATGAACTGATTGTCTTTTGTTTCTTCAAAACTCTCGAAGTAAACCTTTTTGTAGGCAGTGAGGTAGGCCAGTGCTGCTGCCGTATCTACGTTGTTGATTTGCTGGCCGGAAATGAGCGCAGTGAGCCCGATCGTATTGTCTTCACGCAAGGCAATTTCGAATGACTTTTCAGGTGCTTTTAAGTGCTCCACTTTCACCGAGGCAATGGTGCCGCGTCCGTAACGGAAAATGGCTTTGTTGCGCCATTCGTTTTCACTGGTGGAATACTTCGGTCCCAAATAACCCTTGAAACCAGGAATATGCATCAGAAAGGGCACTTTTGCCCCTTCTAAGAGCATGTAAGTGCCCGAGTGGCTCTGGTTGGCCGAGCCTACATAGTACACTTTGCTGGGCGTGTTCCCACCTTGGAAAACTTCTACTTTGGTGCTGTTGCCGGCCATGTTTTTCAAAATGTTGTTGTAGGCCGATTTGGAAACCGGTGACTTCACCTTGAGCTTTTTCATGGTCTTTAGTAGCTCCACCAAATAATCGGTGCGCGCCTCATACTTTTCATTCAAACTCCAAAAGCCTTCTTCTTGCCGTTCCAGCAAAATGGTGTTTCCCGCTTTATCGGCCAAAAACACCTTGGTAACCGAGGACGTATCTTGAATGGAAAAGTCGCTCAAATCCGACGAAAGGGTGGAATTAGGGTTCTGGGTGCGGGTCAGGTAAACGGCCACACCGCCCACTACCAACAACAAAAGCACCACAATCAGAATACGTTTCATGTTCAAATGGATTTTACTAAACCAACTTAGCTGGCATATTTCCGCCTGCGCACCGCATACCAGCTCAAGCCAAACAACACCACCAGCACAATAGGCACCCCAAAGTTCGCTACCTGCCAAAAGGTACGTTCGGTTTGTATCCGATTTTCGTCCAGCAGGCGGATTTCAAAGTCTTTGGAGCGGGTTTCGATCAGCTCTTCGTCTTCGAACAGGTAATTGATGGCATTGTATAAAAAGTCGCGGTTGCTGAAGGTTTGACGGCTAAAACGGTCGTAGCCCAGCGGAAAAAACTGTTGGCGGGCCTGGTTCACCGGGTTGCGAATGATGTCGGCATCAGCAACAACGATCATCCGGTTGGGAACGCTCTTTTCCTTGATCTTCAGGCCCTCAATGTTGTACATTTCGGGGGGCAATAATTTTGCAAAAGCGGATTCGAACTCTCCTTCCAGCAGCACTGCCGCAGCGCGTGCCGGGCCGGCAAACTGCCGCTCATCGGGCCGGTTGCGGAGAATGTTCAAACTCACCCGACTGGGCGAATTGATCACCTTGGTATATTTAGAAGTGGTTAACAACACGGTTTTGCGCACATCCACCGATGTTTTCAGCGTGTCGATGGAGCTTACAAATTCCGACTTCACCGGGCCAATGCTGGTGACAATGGGATGGTTGGCTGCCGGCGTGAGCAGGGGATAGTAGAACCAAGGCTTGGGCTTGTAGTTGGGCTGTTCGGGCACCGGACTCACATCCACCGGAATGGTGAGGCACTGCATGTCCATCAACAAATTGGTGTTGAGGCGAACGCCGTAGCGAAACAACATATCTTCTACCCGCACTTGCTTGGGCAGCGACATGGTATAGCGCTTGTCGCGCAGGCTGTCCATGCTAATGGACACCGGGGCTACGAGCCACATAATGCGGCCGCCATTCATCACAAACTGATCGAGAATGAATTTGTCCTTGTCCGAAAACGAAGAGTCGGGGCCGGCAATGATGAGCCCGTCAAGGTTCTCTAAGGCGTCCAATCGCCCTTCGATGGTGTCGGCCCGAAGGTTGTAGAAATCGCCCAGCACCCGGCTGATATCGGCAACCTCAATACCGGTCAGTTCCCCGTGGCCCTGCAAAAACGAAATGGTTTGCCGTTTCTCTCGGGTCAGTTTTTTAATCGTAGAACTGATGTTGTATTCCAATTGATTGATGGCCCGATTGATCTCTATCAGCGGATCGTTGGTGTTTTGAGGCGGTAGAATTTGCAGGGGGATTTCCTGCTCCCGGTAGCTGAAAATGGCCCCGGGAAAAATGATTTTCTTTGAGCTTATGTCTCCTTCCTGAAATTCCAGGTTGGTGTACAGCAAGCCCTTTTCCAGCAGTTGATCAAACACCTGCTTGTTTTCTTCTTCGTTTTCACTGATGGCAGGGTTCACGAATTCATACTCGAAATTACCGTTGGAATAAGCCCGGTATTCGTCCAGAATTTCCTTCACCGATTGTTGCAGGCGTTTCAAGGCTGCCGGCAAATCTCCTTCTAAATACACCTTTACAAACACCACGTCTTCCAGTTCGGTCACTTGAGAACGGGTAGCCTCCGAAAGCGAGTAGCGTTTTTCGGAAGTAAGGTCCAAACGTCCAAACCAAAACGAACCAATGTAGTTCACCAGAAACACCACCGCCACCGTGATCAACAACACGGCGATATCGAGGCCTTTTTGGTTTCTTTTTTTAGTCATTTGGTGGGATTTTTTCGTTTGTAAATCAGTGATTTGTGTTATTTGTTGTGAACAATCAATTTAGGTTACCATTTGCGGCTTTGCAATCGGGTTTTGGTAAAGAGCAAAAACAAAAAGATGAGGCTGAAATAGTACAACACATCCCGGCTGTCAATCACCCCTCGACTCATGGAAAGGTAATGGTCGTTGATGCCAAGTTTGATGACCAAATGGTCGAAGCTGCCCATGATGCCGAGGGCCCCCAAAGCTTCAAAGCCGTAGTAGCACACGAAGGAAATAATGACGGCCAGAATGAAACTGATGATTTGGCTCTCGGTGAGCGAGGAGGCGAACAGGCCGATGGCCACGAAAGCCCCGGCCAAAAACAACAAACCGATGTACGATCCCCAAGTACCGCCCGAGTCGATGTTTCCTGGTGTTGCACCCAGGTTGGACACCGAATAGTAGTAGACCAATGTTGGCAACAAAGAAAATACCACCAGAAGGAAACCAGCAAAGTATTTGGCCAGCACGATTTGCCAATCCGAAAGGGGGCGCGTCACCAGCAGTTCGAGGGTTCCGGTGCGTTTTTCTTCCGAAAAAGAGCGCATGGTAATGGCCGGTCCCAAAAACAAAAAGACCCACGGAGCTACAATGAAAAGGGTATCGATGGTGGAGTAGCCGCTATCCAACACATTGAGGTAGCCTGGGAATAGCCACATGATGATGCCTACTGCCGAAAGGAAGACGGCAATAACCAGGTAGCCGGTGAGAGAGCTTAGAAAGCTGCTGATTTCTTTGCGAAGGAGGGTAAACATTTAAACTCTAAAAGCGACCAAAATTAACTTTTTTTGAAACGAAAAGCGGGAAATTGGGCTGAAGTTTTTAACGCTAAAGTGTTGGATTTAGCCGAGTTGGGAGCGATTTTTTACCGTTTACCTTCCAAAGCCCTCCGCCCGTCTTGCTGTGCCTGCCGCTTAAAAGATGTGGGAGATCGGTCTGCTGCTTTCTGAAATTAGAATAACCGCTAAATTTGCTTCCTTTTTTCAATTCTACCGAACATGCTGGTACTCAAATTTGGCGGCACATCGGTCGGGTCGCCCGACCGAATGAAAGCCGTAGCGGAGCTGATCCGTGGGGAAGAACCCCGAATCGTGGTGCTTTCGGCCGTTGCGGGCACCACCAATCAATTGGTTGAAACTGCCAACTGTCTTTACCGAAAGGATAAACCCGGTGCCATCAAGTGTTTGGACGGATTGGTGTTGCACTATGAAGGCTTTATCCAGGAGCTGTACGCTACCAAAACCATGGCGCAACGGGCTCGTGAATTGGTGCAAGTGCATTTTGATTACTTGCGTAGCTTCACCAAAGATCTTTTTACACAATACGAAGAAAGGGCCGTGCTGGCCCAGGGAGAGTTGATTTCCACCGCACTGTTTCAATTCTACCTCGAAGAATTGGGCCGCGATTCCATGTTGCTGCCCGCGCTCGATTTTATGCGCATCGACAAAAACGGGGAGCCCGACTCCTGGTACATTCAGCGCAACCTAAAACAGGAATTGGCCGCTCAGGCCAATCAGAAAGTATTCATCACCCAAGGCTATATCTGTCGCAATGCCTACGGAGAGATCGACAACCTGAAACGAGGCGGGAGCGATTACACGGCTTCCCTGGTTGGTGCGGCCATGCAAGCCTCTGAGATTCAGATCTGGACCGATATTGACGGCATGCACAACAACGACCCTCGGGTGGTAGACAATACCCGCCCTTTGGAGCAGTTGAGTTTCGACGAAGCAGCCGAGTTGGCCTATTTTGGCGCAAAAATCCTGCACCCCTCTTCGGTATTGCCAGCCCGGCAGCACGATATTCCGGTGCGTTTAAAGAGTACCATGCAGCCTGAGGCGGCAGGTACGCTCATTTCCAGCGCCTCTTCCGGAGGTGGCATCAAGGCCATCGCTGCCAAATCTGGCATTGTGGCGCTGCGCATCAAGTCGGGGCGCATGCTGATGGCTTACGGTTTTTTGAGGAGTGTTTTCGAGGTGTTCGAGCGCTACAAGACTCCAATTGACATGATCACCACCTCTGAGGTGGCGGTGTCGCTCACGATTGATAAAACCGACCACTTGGAGGAGATCAAGAACGAATTGGAGGAGTATGCCACAGTAGAAATCGATCCCGAACAGGTGATTGTGTGTGTGGTAGGCGATTTGGTGCAAGAAACTCAAGGCGAAGCAGCTAAGGTGTTTCAGAGCCTAAAAGGCATTCCGGTTAGGATGATTTCTTACGGTGGAAGCCGTCACAACATCTCAGTTTTGGTACACCAGCAGCACCGGGATGCCGCCCTAAGGGCATTGAGTCAAGGTTTGTTTGTTCCTCAAAACCAAGCCGTGGAATGAAGGTATTGAAACAGTGGGCGGAGTTGGAAACGCCTTTTTATGCGTATGACCGGCAAGTGCTGCATCATGCGTTGCAACGTGCTAAAACCGCAGCAGAAAAAAGAAACTACCATGTGCATTACGCCTTAAAAGCCAATGCTGAGGCCAATTTGCTGCAATCGATAGTAGAAATGGGTTTCGGGGCCGATTGTGTCAGTGGTCAGGAAGTAGAATGCGCAGTTGAATCAGGCTTTGCGGCTGAAAAGATCGTGTTTGCCGGGGTGGGAAAGTCGGATCGCGAGATTCGCTATGCCCTGGAAAACGACATCTATTGCTTCAATTGCGAATCGTTGCAAGAGCTGGAGGTGATTGATCAGCTGGCTGCCTCGATGGGCAAAGTGGCTCGGGTGGCCTTGCGCATCAATCCCGATGTAGATCCCAATACGCACCGCTACATTACAACGGGTTTGGAGGAAAACAAATTCGGCATCAATGTGTGGCAGCTGGAGGAAACCTTGGCACGACTCCAAACCCTCAATGCACTTCAATTGGAGGGGTTACACTTCCATATTGGTTCGCAAATCACCGATTTGTCGGCCTTTCGCAACCTGTGTACCCGGGTCAACGAGATTCAGCGTTGGTTTTTCGATCGGCAAATTGTGCCCAATCACGTTAATTTGGGCGGTGGTTTGGGCATCGACTACGATCGGCCTGCCGCCAGCGATGATCCTGATTTTGAAGCCTACTTCTCCATCTTCGAGCGCTTTTTGGAGCCTCGGCCCCATCAAAGCATTCATTTTGAATTGGGGAGGGCCTTGGTGGGGCACTGTGGAGCGCTCATCAGCAAAGTGTTGTATGTGAAGCCCGGCATCAAGACCGATTTTGTGATTTTGGACGCCGGGATGACCGAGCTCATTCGGCCGGCCTTGTACCAGGCTTATCACCGAATTGAAAACCTGTCGAAATCCGGGCAGCCGATAGCGCCCAAAAAGTACGATGTGGTAGGGCCGATTTGTGAGTCGTCCGACTGCTTTGGAAAGGCGGTAGAATTGCCCCAAACCGAGCGTGGCGATTGGGTGGCCATTCACACCGCAGGAGCCTATGGTCAGGTGATGGCATCGCGCTATAATTTGCGCCCCTTTGTGCCGGCGGTTTGGACGGATTAGCAGGGTAGGAGAGAAGCACTTCAGTTGCACTCCGATGGCGGTGAAATGGATCGAATTCAGGTGGAATAAGTGAATTGAAAACTGATAGTTCCGGTGGTCGGTTGTTAAATATTGGAAAATAGTTGTTTATGAAATTTTGTAAAAATTTTTCAACGCGATTTTTTGCGAATAGAGGCACTTTTTTTTGGGTTAAAATCAGACCTGTTTGCCCATTGTTGAGCTTGCTGATGGCGGTAGCTTTCGGACAAGTTGCCGCACAAATTCCCGAACCCACACGCACCTATTTGGCCGACGATGGTTTGGTACCCCGCGAGCGATTTTTCGATTTCAAACAATTGGATTTGGAGCTAGCTTTCGAGCCTGAAAAAGGCTTGGTGAAGGGTACTGTTCGGCACACCTTTAGCCCCCTGCGCAATGAGTTAAAAAATGTTCAGCTGGATGCCCCTGGAATACGGGTGAAAACCATTACGCTCGATGGCCAAACGTGCACCTGGAAATCGGCTGCGAAAATGCTGGACATTGCCGTTCCCGAAGGCGCGCTTACCCGAGGAAAAGACTATCAACTGACCATCGAATACGAAGCCAATCCAAAAAAAGGAATCTACTTCATCGGTTGGAACGATCCGCTCAACCTGAGCCGCAAACAAATCTGGACCCAAGGCCAGGGGATTGACAACCGCCATTGGATTCCGATGTTCGATGACCTGAGCGACAAAGTGGTATCGAACCTCACCGTCAACATGCCGGAAGGATATAAAGTGCTGAGCAACGGCCAACGGTCGAAGCCGAAAAACAACAAGGACGGTCCCTGGACTTGGTCCTACCGCATGGAACACCAGCATCCGCCCTATCTCATCATGTTGGGCATTGGGAAATACGAGATCAAGGAAACTCAATCAGCCAGTGGTATTCCGATGTACCTGTATTACTATCCAGAATGGGAAGATCGGGTAGAAGCTACTTACCGCTACAGCGAAGCCATGTTCGATTGGTTTGAGCAGGAGCTCGGTGTGCCCTATCCCTGGGGGAGTTACAGTCAAATTCCGGTGCAGGACTTTATGTACGGAGCCATGGAAAACACCACCGCTACCTTGTTTGGCGACTTTTTCTTCGTGGACGACCGTTCTTACCACGACCGCAACTATGTAGCGGTGAACGCACATGAGTTGGCCCATCAATGGTTTGGCGATTATGTAACCGCCCGCAGTTCGGCCCACCACTGGTTGCAGGAGAGCTTTGCTACCTATTACAATACCCTCTACGAAAAAGAAGCTTTCGGGCAGGATCACTACGATTGGAAACGCCGGCAGGCAGTGCTTCAAAGCTTGAATGCCAGCAAAAAAGACCACCGACCCATTGCTAACAGTCGGGCCGGGTCCACCCGGCATTATCCGAAGGGAGCACACGTGTTGCACATGTTGCGCCACCTCGTGGGAGACGAATTGTACCGGGCCTCCATCAAGCATTACCTGCAAAAGCACCCCTACGGTTCAGTAGATTCGGAAGACCTGCTGGTGGCATTTTATGAGGTGAGCGGCCAGCCCTTAAACTGGTTTTGGGAAGAGTGGGTATACCGTGGCGGAGAGCCCGAATACCAAGTGAGTTTCGAAGAAGTAGAGCGCTCCGGCAGGCGTTTTTCAGAATTTACCGTTGAGCAGGTCCACCAGCAAACCGAAGTCGTGGGCTTGTTTGACATGCCCATGGTGTTTCAGGTACATTATAAAGATGGTACTAGCAGTGAGGAACAACACCGCATTTTCGAGGCCAGGCAAACCGTTGCACTTGCCAATCCCGAAAACAAAGAAGTCGCCTACGTACTGTTTGATCCCAACAGCGAGGTGATCAAAAAAGTGCGTTTCTCAAAATCCACAGTTATGCTCATGGAGCAAGCCGAAAAGGCCACCCACATGCTCGACCGCTACGATGCTTTGGTGGCACTGCGCTCGGTGCCAATGGCCCAAAAGAAACCTTTGTATCAGCGAATTTGGACCAACAACGACTACCATGAGGTGCTGGGCGAATTGATTTTTCAGGCATTGAACGACGATGCGCCTGAATGGATGATCGAGTTGGCGATGGCCCATGAAAATGTGCAGGTGCAAAAACACCTGGCCAGGCACCTCAAAACCATTGATGTGAACTGGATCAAAACCTTAGAACCCTTGCTCACCAATCCATCTTACGTGACTGTGGAAATCGCTTTGGAAAAGCTTTGTGTGGCTTCCCCCACCCAAGCAGGCCAATTTTTGGCCGCTTGCGATGGCGTGATGGGTACCCGCGGTCGCAATGTGCGCATCAAGTGGTTGGAAATGGCGTTGAACTTTCAGCACGACTCTAAATACGAGAAAGAGTTGATCGAATACACTTCCGTCTCTTATGAGTTTTTGACCCGCACAGCGGCTGCTCAAGCCTGTGTGCGCCTGAGTTTGTTCAACGAAAATGTATTTCAATACCTGGCCAATGGAGCAGGGGCCTACAATAGGCGATTGAAGGGGCCTTGCCGTCAGGCACTAAGAGAATTCTACAAAGAGCCCATTTACCGATCTATGATCAGAAAATACGTAGCAGAAGGAACCTGGAACGCAGACATGCAACGGTTCTGGGACCGCCTGTTGGGGTAAAGAAAAAAAAGAAGCAAGAAATCCGATCCATCTTAGCCCCCCAGTTAAGACATCGGCCATTGTTCTTGCTTCTTTTTGTTGTGAAAAGTTGTTTCGAAGCAACTCCTCGGTGTGCTAATGAAAGCGGTCGATTTGCTAAAAATCTATCTAACAGTGATTATCAAAGAATCGACAGTCATAAAATTGCGGCAGCGATTCGGGGAGGACAAGACGTAATTGTACTGAATTTGGATACCCTGTTTTAGCCCTATATAAACCCCATTTTTACTCTATATAAAACTGTAACAACTACCTATAAATATGCGTGTTTATACGGTAGTAGGTGTCGCGCTTCGATTGTGCGCTTTTTGGGTAGAAGGCAGCCAAAAAAGGGACTCAATCGACCTTGAAAAGCCGTTGAAAGCTTCGAGCCCAAGGTTTTTCGGCAAACAGCACTTTGGTCTTGGCCCAGGTGCTGCGGAACAATTCCGATTGGCGGTAAGCTTCTAACGCCTCTGGTCCGGTCCAGTGGCTGTGGGTCATCAATACATGGGGCTGCTTGGAATCTTGGATCAACTCCAGGTATTCACACCCTTCAAAAGCCCTGATTTTAGACTTTGAAGCCTCGAAGATGGCGAGAAAAGTCTCCACCTCCTCCGGTTGAAAGGTCATCTGTACCAGCCTAATTACCATGGAATTCAATTCGAATGATGTCGTTGATCTTGAGGCCCAGCAGTTTGTTGGCATGACCGATGTTGATAGCGATTTCTAAAAATCCACTGGCACCGAAGAGCGCCAGGCGCTCGCTGGCCACCACATCGTCGTAGCGGTTGCTGATGTGGTGGATATCGTACCCCGGTACCCGGAACGAAATGGTGAAATCGCGCCCCTTGCCCACCTGCCGAAACAATTGACGGGAGATGTTGGAGATGACGTTGCCGTAGGAATCTACATAAATGACCGTGCCCCGAATGGTATCATTGTCTACCACCGCCCGAAACTGGGTGCGTTCTTTCCAGTTTTCTTTGGGTGGGCCCAATACGCTGAGTGTACCGCCACGGCCCAGGTGGCAGGCTGCCTGCACAAATACTTCGCGGGTAGGGAAGGTGAGCAGGTCGGTGTTTTGATTGAGTTGCAACTCTACCATCTCTTGCGGTCGGCGATCGAACAGCAAGGAAAAAATGCCATTGTCGGCCCCGATGTAGTATTGATCTTCGAATTTTACCGCGAGGTGAACAGTATCTTCATCCAGGTTGGGCAGCACGCCGATGATGTGAATGGAGTTGGCCGGAAAGTTGGGCGTGGTGTTGCGCAGCATAAAAGCCGCGGTGGCAATGTCAAATTTGGGAACATCGTGTGAGATGTCTATAATTTGAATATCAGGAAGTTGCGAAAGGATAGCGCCCTTGATTGCACTCACATAAAAGTCGGAGGTGCCAAAGTCGGTAGTTAGGGTAATCAGGGCCATTCGTAAGCTCGGGGCAAGGCCGGATTTCCGGCAAAAATTTACTTATTTTGTGCCCTCGAAAATAGAAAATGTTTCGCTGAACCTTCATTATTAAGGAAAGGAACTTGCAAGAGCTATACATCAAGGTGGAATCAGCCAATCCGGTTGAAATTTTTGGCATCAACAACTCCCACATCCACCTCCTCAAAACCTTTTTTCCAAAGTTACAATTGATTGCCCGCGGCTCCACCCTCAAGGTGATGGGCGAGGCCGAAGAGCTGCAATCCTTTGAGAAAAAATTTGCTCGGCTGGTCGAGCACTTCAACAAATACAACCACCTATCGGAAACCGACATTGAACATTTAATGGCGGTGAACGGTGAGCCCTCCGAAAACGGCGAATCAAAAACCAGTGATGTGCTGGTGTTTGGAACCCACGGCCGGCAAGTGCGGCCACGAACGCCCAATCAGTTTGAAATGGTGGCCAAGGCCAAAACCTGTGACCTGCTGTTTGCCATCGGCCCGGCGGGAACCGGAAAAACCTACACCGCGGTAGCTTTGGCAGTGCAGGCCCTGAAAGAAAAAAGGATTCGGCGGATCATCCTTACCCGACCTGCGGTAGAAGCAGGGGAGAACCTTGGGTTTTTGCCAGGCGACCTGAAGGAAAAACTCGATCCCTACCTGCAGCCTTTGTACGATGCGTTGCAGGACATGATTCCCGGCGATGCATTGGCCAAATACATGGAAAAGGGGGTGATTCAAATCGCTCCGCTGGCCTTTATGCGAGGGCGAACCCTCGACAATGCCTATGTGATTTTGGACGAGGCGCAAAACGCTACCGAATCGCAGATGAAGATGTTTCTTACCCGTATGGGCAAGAGTGCCAAGTTCATCATCACGGGCGACATGACGCAAATCGATTTGCCCCGCAACCAGCGTTCTGGTCTGGTGCATGCCTTGCGATTGCTAAAGCCCATTTCCGACATCGGTATTGTGATGCTGGATGCACAAGACGTGATCCGGCACAAACTGGTGAAAAAAATCTTGTCGGCCTATGACAAGGCTGAAGCTGAAAAAGAATCCAAATCCAAGAAGAACCCGGACGCATGAGCGGAACTTTGACCCACACCGAATTTTCTTTTCCCGGACAAACTCAAGTTTACCACGGTAAAGTGCGGGATGTGTACTCTATTGGCGAAGACTTGCTGGTGATGGTGGCTTCCGATCGTATTTCGGCCTTTGATGTGGTATTGCCCAAAGGCATTCCTTTCAAAGGGCAGGTGCTCAACCAACTGGCCTATGGTTTCATGCAACAAACCGCCGATATCGTTCCCAACTGGACCTTGGCCATGCCCGATCCCAACGTAACGGTAGGCAAGCGTTGTGCACCCTATATGGTCGAAATGGTCATTCGGGGCTACCTCACAGGGCATGCGTGGCGCGAATACCGCGAGGGCAAACGCGAACTCTGCGGAGTATCGCTGCCTGAAGGCATGAAGGAGCATGATCGGTTTCCGGCTCCCATCATCACACCGGCCACCAAGGCCGAAAAGGGAGCACATGATGAAGATATTTCAAGGGAACAAATCATTGCACGGGGCATTGTTTCGGAAGCGGAGTATGCCCAATTAGAAACCTATACCCATCGATTGTTTGAGCGGGGTACTGCCTTGGCAGCAGAAAAGGGCTTGTTGTTGGTAGATACCAAATACGAGTTTGGCAAAGATGTGGAGGGCAACATCACCTTGATTGATGAAATTCATACCCCCGATTCCTCCCGGTATTTTTATGCTGAAGGCTATGAAAAACGCCAGGAGCGGGGAGAGCAACAAAAGCAGTTGTCCAAAGAATTTGTGCGGCAATGGCTCATCGAAAACCACTTCCAAGGGTTAGAAGGGCAGAAAATCCCCGAAATTCCGGATGCTTTTGTAGGTTCCGTGACGGATCGCTATGTAGAACTATACGAGAAAATTTCGGGCAAACGGTTTGAAAAAGCGGCCCATACCGATGTGCTGGCTCGGGTAGAAGCCAACGTGAACCGCTTCCTTTCAGAAGGCTAAATCACCCTTCAATCACCCGCTCTTGCAACACTTCTTGCAAGCTGCGCAGCAAGTCTTCTTTTTCGTCGGGAGCTTCCAAAGCCTCTTTTACAATCTCCAACCCTTCTTCCAAATCAGTTTCCGGAAGCGGAGGTGCCATGTTTTCGATCACCGTAAGGCACTCCAGGCAAGTGAGGTAGCTGTCGCGAGTGGCAAGGCTCACAAACAGCAAAAGGTATTCATTCACATCCAAACCCGATTCCCAAAACGCAGAGACGAGCAACGGCCGTACGGGCTTGGTACGCGGATCGTTGATGGCGGCAATCAAAGGTTCAATGCTGCGCGTGGTCTTCAGTTGGGTCAGCAGTAAGCGAACCTTGGCATCCACCTTCGTTTCCGGATGGTTGAGCATCGCATCAATCATAGCGGGAATGGCACGGTGGTCCCCTTCCTTTTCGGTGCGGTTCAAAGCCCGCATCACCACTTCAGCATCTTTCGAGCGCAAGTCTTCCAGTAGTTTCCGGTTTTTTTCGGCTTCTTTTTGCGCTTTGCTCTTTTCTTCCAGGTCCATAGCTTGTTGATATTGGGCGGCAAAGATACGGATTCGAAGTGGCTGAACGAGCAAGGGTAAGACCTGCTGAAAACCAACTATTTCAAAAAAAGAGAAGCATTTTATGGAATTGCTTACCGGCATTCACCTTCAGGATGTGCATCTTGATAAACGAGTTCAACATGGAGAAGCCTCAATTTGAAATGCCGCGTCCTTGTTCACAAGGATGGGAGCAAATGGACCCGGTCGAAAAAGATCGCTGGTGTGCCCGCTGCGATAAAAAGGTCTACGATTTTACCCAGGCCTCAGCGGCTACCATTCAGCAGGTTTACCAACAAGCGGAAGGGCGCATCTGTGGTCGATTGCGAAGAGAGCAGTTGATGCCCGTTCCATCCGGATGGAGCTTAAAGCATTTTGTGCTGGCCCTTTGGCTCGTTTTTGGTACTTCGCTCTTTAGCGGAGTGCAAGCCCAAAACGATACCATTGTTTTTGCCGAAGAGCAGTACCGTACCTTCACCATTGAGGTGAAAGATGCCAGCGGGGCAGTGTTGCCTGGAGCCAATGTGGTGGTGCACCTCGAAGGTAAAACACAAGTGTTTGCTGAATCTGCCGGGGATGATGGTAAGGCAACGGTTTATTTATCATTGGATAATATCGGTGAGGCATCTTCAATCTTGGTAAGCGTATTCTACATTGCCATGGAACCACAACATTTTTGCTTTCAGATCGACTCCAAGGCAGAACTCAATAGTGCAGCGCTGCGCGCGTCCTACCTCGAACTGACGCAAGTAGATTTGGGTGAAGGGTTTGAACTTCGTCAATGGGAGGGAACCTTAGAAGTTCGTTTGAGCGAAGACCCCAATACCATTGTAATTGGCGAAGTGGTCATGCCTCCGCGCTGGCAGCACAAGTTTCGCCGGGCCAATCCGTTTAAAAAACAACAACCCCGATACCATGAGTAACGACCGATTGCCCCACGGGCATCTCCATTCTCAATGCAAGGGCTCTACACGTTCACTTTAGAAGCGGCATACCCCCAATAACTGAATCCATGACCGACATTAACATTTCTATCCCAGCTCCGTGCCACGAAGATTGGGGCAAGATGAGCCCTGCTGACAAAGGCCGTTTTTGCCAGTCGTGCAGCAAAGTGGTGCGCGATTTCACCAACGAAAGCCAGGAAGCGATTTACCAAGCCTATCAAGAGGCGAAGGGACAGCTGTGCGGCCGCTTTCGCGAAACGCAAATCACTGCTCAGCCAGCACCCATTCGGCCCTTTTCCTGGATCAAGCGTTTTGTGTTGGCCTTGATGTTGGCCTTTGGTGCCCACCTTTTTGTGTTTGCTCAATCTCCGGGAATTGATGACTCCTTAACCCCAAGGGAAGCCCTTTGGTTGGAGGTAGAGCCCGAAAACACCACCGTTTTTTCCTTCACCGTGAAGGAGGCCACCACCGGTGAGGCCATTGCTGGTGCAAAAGTGAAATTGGTAGGAGCCATCGCCGACACCAAGTGGACCAATGCCTTGGGAATGGCGCGAATAGCGATCACCAAAAGGGAAATATGGCGGTTGCCCTTGCTCGTAAAAGTGACTGCCGAAGGCTATCCAGCTCAGGAGTTGGTGGTCGATCTGCAAAAGGCCGATTGGCTGATTGAAATGGGCGCGATTACTGCTAAATCAGTTCCAGGCAGCACGGGTGAAAGCCCAGTAGTTGTTTTTCAAGAGGTCGACTTTACCGAACCAACCGTTTCGCAAGTCGTTTTCCCGGATAACCTTACCGGAATAGTGTCCATTCGTTCAGCAACTGCGTCACCAGCGGACACGCTTACTCCCCAGCAACGCACCCATTTTTCAGAAGCAGCTTTGCGCAACGATTTAGAAGGACCAGCTGCGGAAGAAGCCAATCCTAGTGATAGAAACACCCACCCAAAAGCCACAATGGCCGAACAGGACCAGAGCAATATAAAACTGGTGGAGGAGGGAACACCGGATGTTAAACTGCCTGGTGATACCCAAGGGCAAAGCAATGGTTCTTCCCTGGTTAACGAAGGTGCTCCAATGCAGGGGAGGAGTTCGAGTGATAGCACGACCACTCAATCATACGAAGAGGAGAAAGCAAGATTTGAGGCTGACCCACGCCTAAAAATACTTTTACAAACTATGGGTAAGATGCGGGTCACCCTAGCAGAAGAATCAACTGAAAATGCTGACCAATGCGCCAGGGTAAAAGGGGAGATAAAGGTGGCTCCAATGACCGAAAGCGACAGTACATCATCTTCTCAAAGCAACACCCTACAAGAGCTAGAAGTAATTGAACGACAGGTGCCTCGGGAGGAAACCATTTATTTGGGAAAGCCGTCGGTAAATCATACCGAAAGAGAAACCAGCCCTACCCGATTACCGAATACATTACCCAATTCTATCTCAACCAACAGCGAGCAACAAAGTCCGTAGGAAGACGGATGAACCAATTTTTTCTAACCAAAGCCCCAATACATGCCCCCAATAAACTTTACTGTTCCCGAGCCTTGTGGCAAGACCTGGAACGACCTGGAGCCCCGAAAACTTGGCAGGCACTGTAATGCTTGCGAAAAGGTAGTGTATGATATGACCGGAATGACCGGTGAGCAAATCCTGAAGTTTTACCGCCAAAAGGAAGGAAAGGTCTGCGGGCGGTTTCACCCTTTCCAGCTGACGGATGCTCCTTTGCGGCCCGCTTCCTGGCTTAGGCGCTTTTTACTCTGCCTGTTGTTGGTGTTTGGAAACTATCTGTTTGTTTTTGCCGACTCGCACACTGCCAGTTGGATAGAAAAAACCACAACCGAGTGGTTGGATGCACCAGTAAAAGTCCAAATCGAAGTAGTGGATGCTGTTTCAGGCTTGACCATTGCCGGAGCCCACGTGTTGGTGAAGCCGGGAGAAACGCCTTATCGATTGCGCGCCTCTCTGACCGATTCTCTTGGGAAAACAACCCTTACTTACCAGCAAGCGGAAGAACAAGAAATTGCCTGGGGAGAGGTTGAAGTAAGTTTTCCAGGATATCAACTTTCCCAAATAGCCGTACCTCAGAAATCCGGATTGTTTCAAGTAGCGTTGAAGCGAAAAACACATTCGGTGGACTTTGCTTGTAGGACTTTTGGCACCACGGTTACCTTTATGCCCCATTCGGACGAAGCTTTTATCTATGGAGACCTATGGGCTTCCGGGCCTATTTTCAGAGATCCAGATCATTTCTTGTTTTACCCACCGGTGAACAGCTTCAAAAACCTGGAGGCGCTTGAGAACCGCATTGTCTCTGACCCCGAGCCAGAAAAGTCAGTATTAGAAAGTACTCAGGTGCCCATGCCCGCAAAGCCTCCACTACCGGAGCCTCCACCCATCACGCCACTACTGCCAGAGCCTTCCCAACTAAGAATAGGGCGAGGGGAGTAGTGCCAGCGTAGCGCTGGACTTATAGTTCATAAAATTCCGATCGGAAAACGAATCATCCAAGCTGATTGGCTTAATTAATTAGTCCTGCGCGAAACATAACGAGACTGGTGACTCTCCTCGAAACATAGGGAAATTTCGACCAACAAAATCAAGGGTCCATTAGCCCCAACGACTGAAAAAGGAACCAAAAGGCGGTTTCAATGCCGCGCACCAAAAATGGCGCTGCCCACCCGAACCATGTTGCTTCCTGCTTCTACGGCAAGCGGATAGTCACCACTCATGCCCATGGAGAGAATAGAAAATGTGGGTTGGTCGGCAAAAAATTCCTTGGAAGTATCGTCAAACAGTTGTTTGAGAGACGCGAATTCCCGCTGCACCACCTCTGTATCGGAAGTATTGGTGGCCATCCCCATCAGTCCCCGCACCCGGATGTGCTCCATCGACTGATACGTTTCGTGGCGGAGCAGTTCGGCCAACTCTTCCTCGCTCAAACCAAATTTGGTTTCTTCTTTGGCGATGAAGATTTGAAGCAACACATCAATCACCCGGTCGTTCTGAGCCGCCCGCTTGTTGATTTCCTTCAGCAATTTCAAAGAATCCACCGCGTGAATGAGGGACACGAAGGGCGCAATGTATTTTACTTTATTGGTTTGCAGGTGGCCTATGAGGTGCCAGGCGATGTCCTTGGGCAACTCCTCGTACTTGGAAGCCATTTCCTGCACGCGGTTTTCTCCAAACACGCGCTGCCCGGCGGCATAGGCTTCTTCGAGCACCTCCACCGGTTTGGTTTTAGAAACCGCTACCAGGGTTACTTCCGCTGGTAGGGTTTCATTTATAGCATTTTAATTTTCTGCAATCGACATAGGTTCATCAGTCTTCCAGACTATGAACAAACAAACCGCTACGAAGTTTGGGCTCGAACCACGTCACCTTCGGTGGCATGATCATGTCATTGTCCGAAATGTCAATGAGTTGCTGCATGCTCACCGGATACATGGCAAAAGCCACTTTCATCTCGCCACTGTTGACTCGTTTTTCAAGCTCGCCCAAACCACGGATACCGCCCACAAATTCAATGCGCTTGTCACGACGGAGGTCTACAATGTTGAGCAGTGGCTCCAATACTTTGTTTGAAAGGATGGTAACGTCCAACACGCCCACCGGGTCGTTGTCATCATATGTGCCCGCTTACGCGGTAAGCTTATACCACTGTTGGTCAAGGTACATGCCAATGGTGTGCAAACCCTCAGGGCGGTAGGCATCCGAACCTTTGGCTTCTACTTCAAAGCTTTCGCCCAGTTGGGCAATGAATTCCTCCGAAGAGTGGCCGTTCAAATCCTTCACCACCCGGTTGTAGTCGATGATTTGCAATTGATTGTCGGGAAAAAGCACCGACATGAAGAAGTTGTAGCGCTCATGGCCTTTGTGGTTGGCATTGGCTTCGCGGAATTCGCGACCGACCAAAGCACCGGCTGCGGTACGGTGGTGACCGTCTGCAACGTAGATAGAAGGTACATCGGTTTCGAAAAGCTCCACCATTTGGCGGATGATCTCCCCATCGCGAATGACCCAAAGCGCGTGGTGAATGCCATCTTCCGCAATGAAATCGTATTCTGGTGCATCGTGGCCCTTCACCATATCCACCAGGTTGTCAATCGCCTTCACCGCAGGATAGGAGAAAAAAACCGGCTCGGCATTCATTTTGCCTACCCGCACGTGGTTTTTACGGTCCTCTTCCTTGTCTGGACGGGTGAGCTCGTGTTTCTTTATGTTGTTGTTGAAGTAATCGTCGATGGCGTTGCAGCCCACCAAACCGGTTTGTGTGCGGCCGTCCATCGTCAATTCATACACGTATAAGAATTCGCCTTCGTCCTGCACCAGCACGCCATCTTCTACCAATTGGTCGAAGTTGGACTTGCCTTTGGCATAAATTTCGGGAGCGTAAGGATTTTGCGAATCGTCAAAATCGATTTCGGGTTTAATCACATGAAGAAACGAAACCGCGTTGCCTTCGGCTTCATCGCGAGCCTCCTGGGTATTGAGAACATCGTAAGGGCGGCTGGCCACTTTGGCCGCCTGCTCGACCACCGGACGGATGGCCTTGAAAGGTTTTAATACAGACATGGCTTAAACAGCTAAGGCCGGGTTTAACCCAGCAATTCAATAATACGATCGGCCAACTCCACGCCGATCCGATCCTGAGCTTCTACCGTAGCCGCTCCAATGTGCGGGGTAAGCGACACTTTTTCGTGGGCCAACACATCGGCACGAGGCGTAGGCTCGTTCACAAAAACATCCAAACCAGCGTAGGCTACTTTTCCTGAGTTGAGCGCTTCCAGCAAGGCGTCTTCATCAATCACTCCACCACGGGCCGCGTTGATCAAGCCCACACCGTCTTTCATGAGGGCCAGTTCATCCGCGCCAATCAGGGCTTTTCCGCCGGGCATAGCCGGTACGTGCAGCGAAATAAAATCCGATTCTTTCAATACTTCTTCCATAGAAGCGGTGCGCAAGGGCACTTTTACTGTCCCAACTCCTTGAATGTGGAGGTCGAGGGTGCTTTCTAAAGTAGAGCGGTCGTGGGCTAATACCTCCATGCCAATGCCAATGGCATAAGTAGCAAGGGCTTGTCCAATACGGCCAAAGCCTACAATGCCCAGTTTCTTACCGCGCAATTCTACTCCTTTGGCGTATTTCTTTTTCAGTTTTCCGAACTCGGAGTTGCCGTTGGCAGGCATTTGCCGGTTGGCATCGTACAGCGAGCGGGAAAGGTTGAACAAGTGGCCCATCACCAATTCTGCAACCGATTGGCTGGAGGCAGCAGGCGTATTGATCACGTGCAGGCCTTGGTTGCGTGCATAGTCCACATCAATGTTGTCCATGCCCACACCACCACGGCCGATCAGTTTCAATCCAGGGCAAGTATCGATCACATCTTGGCGCACTTTGGTAGCACTGCGCACCAAAACAGCTACGTATCCTTGTTCGTTGATGGCGTTGGCCAGAGCTTCCTGAGCTACTTTCTCAGTGATAACTTCATATCCGGCAGCTTCCAGGCGGCTTTTGCCAGCAGGGGAGATGCCATCGTTGGCTAATATCTTTTTCACAGTTGAGGTGTTTATCCGAATTGTTGTTCAAGGTGTTTCATGACATCCACCAATACTTGTACACTATCCAGCGGCAAAGCATTGTACATCGAAGCGCGGAAACCGCCTACGGAGCGGTGACCTTTGATGCCGCTAATGTTGGCGGAAGCCACCAATTGGTTGAAGGTTTCTGCCAAATCTTCATTGGTCAACACAAAAGTGGCATTCATGTTCGAGCGATCTTCGATAGCCGCAGTGCCTTTGAAAAGCGGGTTGCGGTCTACTTCACTGTAGAGCAGATCGGCTTTGGCCTGATTTTGTTGCTCAATGGCACCCACTCCGCCCTGGCCTTTGAGCCAACGCAAGGTGAGCATCGAAACGTACACGGCAAACACCGGAGGGGTGTTGAACATCGAATCTTTACCCCGGTGGATGGCAAGATCGAGCATCGAAGGAATGTCGCGGCCCGTGTGGCCCAGCAATTCATCTTTCACGATGTATACCGTGGTTCCGGCAGGACCCATGTTTTTTTGTGCTCCGGCGTAGATCATTCCAAAATCGGCCACATTTACCTTGCGGCTGAAAATATCCGAAGACATGTCGCAAATCACCGGGACCGGACTTTCCGGAAAGGCCTTGAATTGTGTGCCGTAAATGGTGTTATTGGAAGTGAGGTGGAGAAAATCAACCTCCGAAGGTACCGTATATCCCTTGGGAATGTAGGTGAAGTTTTTGTCTTCTGAAGAACCCAATACCTGTACACCACCCAATTTCTTAGCTTCTTTGATGGCCTTAGTAGACCAGGATCCGGTGTTGACGTAGGCACCACTGCCGCCGGCCTTCATCAGGTTGATGGCACTCATGTAAAAACCAAGGCTGGCGCCACCTTGCAAAAACAACACGCTGTAGCCTTCCGGCACTTCGAGCAGTTCTTTTACCAAGTCGATCGCCTCTTCCATTACCGCAACAAAATCTTTGCTCCGGTGGGAAATCTCAATCAAGCTGAGGTTAAGGTCATTGAAGTTGATGAGTGCCTCCGAAGCCTGTTGCATAACCTCCTGTGGCAAGATGCAAGGGCCGGCACTGAAATTGTGTACTTTGGACATGATAGAAGGGATTATTCGGTCCTAATTTGTTCCGCGAATATCACCCATTTTTGCCGCAATCCCAACAGTTTTTTGGCAAGAAAAAAAGCCCACCGTTAGGGTGAGCTTTCTCTATGATTATCAAATTGTTAGCCTAATTTTATCGCGTGCCAATGTAAGCGTTTAGCTCATCGACACTGCTCTCGAAGTCAAAGGCATCGTTTACCTTATAATAGTTGTTGAGATCGAAAGTGTAGCCGTAAGCATATTTAGCAAAATCGAGTTTGCTGTCTTCAAAGTCAAACAAGCCCATGATGTCGCGCACCTGGTGGGAAAATAAGCAGTTGGAGCTGATCACCTGCTTGGCAATGGTCAACTTGGTATCTTCAAAAGATTTGGCAGCAATGCTGTTTTTAGCGGCCGCAAAATCAGCATCCGACATCGGCCAGTTGCAACCAATACGTCCGTCATACCCAGGCATGATGTAATGGTCTTCCGTAACCACTACCGTAGTTCCAGGACCAGTAGTAGTGGTGGTAGAAGTAGTAGAAACAGAGGTCTGTTCCACTACTGTAGCATTGGTGTTGATGCCTACCGAGCCAGAAGTCTGGCCCTCAGCGTCCACCGTTACATTGATATTTACATTCTCACTGCCGGGTTGTCCGGTGGCAGTAGAAGTAGTGGTAGTGGTGGTGGTGGTGCTCGACTGCGAAGAAAATTGTTGTGGGTTGACCCTGCGAGAAGGCTGTGGTGCAGGCGTTGGAGGAGGTGCTGCCGTAGTGGTGGTGGGTCGTGGTAGCGGAACCTCCGATACCAAATTCAAAGCCCACCAGTCGGCTTTGTCAGAAAATACCTCCGTTTTTTCCTCTTTCTCCTGAAAGTTTTTGGCTACCCGGTTGGCGAATTTTTTTGTCGATTTGCTGGTTCCCGATTCCGACTTGCGTTTGATTCTGAAGGTAGACTCCGTGAAATCGTAGAGGAATATTTTCTTGTCGAAAGCGCCCAATTGCTCGTCTTCAAAAATAATCTTCACTTGATAAGCGGTGGGGTTGAGGCCCGATACTTTCACATTGGTCTCAGGACTATCGTTTTGGCGAAGGCCGTTTAAGATCACGTAGAAGCGCTCACCGTTTTCACTGAAAAAGATGGCATTGGAATTTTGAGCGATCCCTGTGCCCATCAGAGTAAGGAGGGCCAAGAGCAGTAGGGTATACTTTTTCATCATAGCTTGGTATTAGGTTAGATTGTCATAGGTACCGCGGCAAAGCCAAATACCGTGCCAACCCAATCAAAAGTACAACTTTTTAGAGCCAACCGCCTACCGTTACTGATCTTCGGGTGTCACGATGGGAGCAGGGGGGAGCCGGTGCTTGCGAGAAGCCTTTTTTCCGGTGATGTCCACATCTTTTATATACACCCACTTGCCGTTCTTGAGCACCAAGGCATCGTAGCTCATATCAGGACCATAGAATTCATAAATCCCTTCCAGATCGCTTCGGGAGGGAGCCAGGTGGTCAAAGATGATTTCTTGCCGCTTGGGCACGTATTTCATCGACATGGTAACATCGGCCGAGTATTCGAAGATCACCCGGCGTTGGGTCTTCTTTTCCATCCTAAAAATGGTCGCTCCAAATTTGGCCCGGCCACGGCCGTCAATCGTCAGCACATCGATCACTTTTTTGGTCGTAAACCGCGTATGACCATCCCATCCCAACAGGGTATACATCAGCTTGCCGCCTTTACTCACCGGAATGATCTCATAATACAAAGCTCCATACCACTCGGTAGGTGGATAAACCTTGAATTCGGGCGTAAAAGCCCGGTCTGAGGCATCTGACAGTTCGGTAATTACATATTGCTTCCGTTTTTTATTCCAGTATTGAATGAGGCCGAAATATTCGTGGGTATCGTTGTCAAGCGCCACATTCCAATTGAAAATACGCACCAGCTTATCGGAAGCAGTGAGCACCGCCATGTGTGGTAAAGCTTCGAAAGGAAATTGAAAAGAGGCCTCATCGGCAAGGGCATTTTGCAACGCTTCTAGAAAAGCCTGATTTTTAATTCTACGTTCCTGATCGGTTTGGGCTCCAACGGTGGCTTCGCGCAAAGCAATCAGTTCAGTTTCCAGTTGCTGATAATCAACTATAGAAGGCTCATCCGACTGAATACCAATCCAGGAACTGATCAAAAGAGTTAAAAAGATACTTCCCATACCTACGCCAAAACGATTCATTTCGGAGCATATTATAAAGAAAAACCCCACTGTGGCAACAGCAGGGTGAAAGATATAGCAAACGGGAGACCGTTTATAAGTGCATGAAATCCTTTTTTACCGTCAACTCCTCCTCGGTTTCTTTGTAATCCGGATCGTCTACACAACAGTCTACCGGACAAACGGCAGCACATTGCGGTTCGTCGTGAAAGCCAACACACTCCGTACACTTATCGGTCACGATGTAATAAACATCCATTTCTTCAGGCTCCTGAGCAGCGTCAGCTTCAGTGCTTTTTCCCGAGGGAGTGGTTAAAGTTCCGGTAAGCGAAGTGCCGTCAGAGAACCGCCATTCATCCCCTCCTTCATAAATTGCATTGTTGGGACACTCAGGCTCGCAAGCTCCACAGTTAATGCATTCTTCAGTAATCATGATTGCCATGGCTACACGCGGTTTTTGTTAATTCCTTTAGTTTTGCAGGCGCAACAAAGTTAGGCATTCCTTCAATGAAGAAGGACCAAACGCCCGTTTTCGAATGGACATTCAACAACGTATTTTAGCCTTTGTTCAACTTGGACAACACCTTTCCCAGGCATTGGAAGAGGAGGAGAACCCCGAGCAAAATTTGCATGGAGTTATTCGAAGAGCACACCACGAAAATGGGTGGTTTGATGAAAAATCGGTGCGTTTTGCGCTCTGCCAATGGGCCGAATTGCTCACGGCGGCCAACTTGGAAAACTGGTTGTCCCACTATCCCGAACTCCACCAAGAAAGAGAGGCTAAAAAAGTAGGGCTAATTCTCGCGGGCAATGTTCCATTGGTGGGGCTACACGATTTGCTTTGTGTGTTGCTGGCCGGGCACACGGTGGTGGCCAAAACTTCTTCCAAAGATCGCCAATTGGTGACCTATATAATAAACACCCTTTTGGCCATAGAACCCGCCTTTGCACCAAAGGTGCTGCTTACGGAAGATCGGATGGTGGGAATAGAGGCCATGATTGCCACTGGAAGCAACAATTCGACAGGCTATTTTGAGTACTACTTTGGAAAATACCCACACATTATCCGGAAGAACCGCAGCTCGGTAGCCGTGCTCGATGGTAGCGAAAGTGAAGCCGAACTCTCCGCGCTGGGAGAAGATATTTTCCGGTACTACGGCTTGGGTTGTAGAAATGTGAGCAAGTTGCTGGTACCTCCCAACTATGATTTTGATCCTTTGTTCCAAGCTATTTTTTCTTGGAAAGAGGTGCTGAACAACCCCAAGTATTTCAACAACTATGAATACAACAAAACCATTTATTTGCTCAACAACGACCCAATGATTGAAAATGGATTTGTGGTGCTAAAGGAGGATGAACATTGGGTTTCTCCGGTAGGAATGCTTTTTTATGAAACCGTTTCCAACCCTGAAGCTGTGAATCAACATCTAACTAAACAACAGAACGCGCTGCAATGTGTAGTGGGGCACAACCACCTATCCTTTGGAGTCGCCCAAAAACCGGCCTTGAATGATTATGCCGATGGGGTAGACACCATGAGGTTTTTGGTTAACCTTGATACGCAGTAGCCTGATGGGCCAATTTGTTTTTTATAATTATTGCCACTACTTTCACTTCGGCTTTCAAAACCCGTATCCGTCCATGCTCGCTCCTAACCTCGAAAATCGCCGGTTTTTGCGATTATTTCCCCTGGTAGGTTTGCTCCTGTTGCTCCCCGCCATCACTTTTGGCCAGACTGTGTTTTGGGTCGAAACCTTCAATACAGGCTGTAATGCCAATACCACGGTAGCTAACTTTCCCTCTTCTACAGGGCAAGGCTTGTGGAGCCTCGATACCATCGGGGTGCCCAGTTTGCCGAACCCCAACATGTTTTTTGTGAGTGGGGCAGAGGCTGGAATGGTAGCCGGCGGGTGTGGTGATGGTTGTGTGGCCACACCAGGTTTAACCAATCAAAGTCTTCACATCAGTAGAATAAACTTGCTCAATCCAGCGGATAGTGCAGCTACTTACAACAATGGACCGGGCTCTGCGGTCAACCTAAGAGCTATTTCGCCCGTGATCAACTGTACTGGTTTTGCCGATATCACCGTTGATTTCGACTACATCGAAGGAGGAGACGGAGCTTTAGACGATGCAACCCTTTGGTATTCGAACAACTCCGGTTTGACCTGGGCGCTCATCGATTCCCTTGCGAAAACGCCCAATACCTGTGGGCCCAATGTAGGTACCTGGACTCACTTCAGCACCTTATTACCAGCCTCCGCCAACAACAATTCGCAGGTAATGCTGGCTTTCGACTGGAAAAACAACGAAGACGGCATTGGACAAGCGGTTTCTTTTGCCGTGGATAGCATTGTGCTTACGGATAACGATACACTTAGAGCCGATTTTACTTCTTCTGCCACTACTTTTTGTGTGGGTGGAGCCGTAAGTTTCTTCGATCTGAGTAATGGCGATACCGTCAACAGCTGGTCGTGGTTGTTTCAGGGCGGTGTACCGCTCATTTCCAATGCACAAAACCCAACCGGTATTGTTTACAACAATCCAGGAATGTATGACGTAGCGCTCATCGTAACCGATACGGCAGGAGGCATTGATACCCTGGTATTGCCGGGATACATTAATGTGCTGACTTGCCCGCCACCTACGGCTGATTTTACTACCCTCAGCACCAATATCTGTGTCAATCAGTGTATTGATTTCATCGACCAAACCATGCCGGCGAGTGTGCTCCTTTGGGAATGGAATTTCGACATTGGAGGCACCGGCAACGTCACGCCAAACACTTCCACCAATCCAAACCCTACCAACATTTGCTTTAGCGACACTGGTTCTTATCCCATTCGCTTGATTGTAACTGATACCTTGGGACAGCGGGATACGATTGTGAAGAATAACTACATTAGGGTAGATACCTGTGCCGCCCCTAAAGCTATTTTCCTGGCTTCTGATTCTCTCATTTGTCAAGGTGAATCGATTACTTTTACCGATACCAGTTTAGGTAACCCTACCAACTACACGTGGTCCTTTCCCGGTGGAACTCCCAATACGTCTACCAATGCCAATCCGAGTATTCTCTACAATACACCCGGAGTGTACAATGTAACGTTGACGGTGACCAATTTTGCTGGAACTGATGACACCATTCGTACCGGATTTATTCAGGTGTTGGCCTGTCCTCCACCTACGGCCAATTTTACTTCCTTGAGCACCACCCTTTGCGAAGGAGCGTGTGCCACCTTTGTAAGTACCAGCCTCTTCGCCACCAATTTTGTTTGGTCTTTTCCCGGGGCATCGCCCACGTTTGCTACCGGACCCAACCCTACCAACATTTGCTACCCAACCACTGGTTTTTATGATGTGCAGTTGATCGCCTCCAACATCAACGGTACCGATACACTTACGCAAACTGCCTTTATAGAGGTAATTGAATGCAATCCTCCGGTAGCCGAATGGACGGTGGAAGACGACAGTATTTGTCAAGGGAGCTGTATCCAGTTCTTCGGTCCCAGTGTAGGTGTCGACTCCATTCTTTGGGAATTTGAAGGAGCCGATTCCAACTACCGCACCTTTAGCGAAACTAACCCGATTGTTTGTTATTCCGATACCGGGCGCTTTAGTGTAAAACTCACGGTGAGTAATGCTTTCGGAGGAAATGTACTCTTTCTCGACGATCATATTTGGGTAGGCGAATACCCAAGTCTTGCGGTAGGCGCCAGCCAAACCATTATTGTTGGTGGAATGGCCCAATTACAGGCCTTTGGAACGGGTGAAAGTTATTTTTGGCAACCTTTTGTCGACCTGTCGTGCTTCAATTGTTCTGACCCGGAAGCCAAACCCGAAGAAACGACCATTTACACGGTGACCAATACTACCGATCTAGGATGTTCGGTGCAAGACTCCATAGAAATTGTAGTGGACAAACGCTTTTTTGTGGGTGTTCCCAATGCATTCTCTCCCAATGGAGACGACAACAACGACATTCTTTCGGTGCTGGGCAATGGAATTGGATCGGTGGAATTCACCGTATACAACCGATACGGACAAAAAGTATTCGAGAGTTTCGATCAGCGAGAGGGTTGGGATGGTACCCACAACAGCCAAGAGCAAAATCCAGGTATTTATGCCTACGTGGTAAAAGTGACCTTCAACAATGGAGTGACACAGGAGCTGTCGGGCAACGTAACCTTGTTTAGATAAGCGGGAATATATGGTAAGACAATTACGCACTTTGTTGGTAATGGCAAGTGTTTTGGCGGGGCTTACAGTTCAAGGCCAGCAAGACCCACATTTATCCATGTTTACCAACAATCCACTGCTCTACAATCCTGCTGCAGCCGGTGTATTTCCTGGTGGGGTTCGGTTTTCCAACAACTATCGGGTACAATGGCAATCGCTTTCGGAGCCGCTGACTTCCATTGTGGCCTCGGTAGACTTTCCGGTGGCTACGAACTTGCTCGAAAATGACCACATTGCCGGTGGTATCACCTTTTTCAATGATGAAACGGGCGATTCGCGCTTAACTACTACTTCGGGGCTCATCACCCTGGCCTATGGTAAGGCTTTAGATCGTTTGGAACAGCACTTTGTTTCGGTCGGTTTTCAGGGCGGGTATGCCGAGCGCGCCTGGGTGGCCGACAATTTGTTTTGGGAATCTCAATGGACAGGATCAGGCTTTGATCAGGCCATTGGTTCTGGCGAAGATGAAACCAGCCTAAACAAGGGCTATTTTGATTTGAATACGGGTATTCATTATTTCTATTCTGATCGTGATCGCTTTCGCGGACATGCCGGACTGGCCTTGTACCACGTTACCAAGCCTAAAATTGCTTTCTTCAGTGGAGATGATACGCGCATGTATTACCGCTATGTGTTTCACGGCGGAGTAGAGTCGGGCGGTAAGGATGCACCCTTTATCTTGGCTCCGAACCTGATGTACATGGATCAAGGGCCCAACCGAATGTTCATCGCTGGAACCGACTTCAAATTCTTGTTGAAATATCCCACCAAGTACACCGGTAAGAAAAAAGAAGCCTGGTTGTCGCTTGGCATCTACCACCGGTATCAGGATGCACTCATCGGCACGTTCAAGCTCAATTTTGGCGGCTTGACCTTTGGCGCCAGCTATGACCTTACGGTATCTAACCTTTCGGTACCCATCAACGGGTACGGTGGTCCCGAGTTCATTCTTTCCTGGAAAGGTGGCTACAAGAAAGGGTACCGCAGCAATCAAGCCAACGAGCGCTTCGAATAAGCGCTTTCGCTTTCAACCTGAAAGATTTAACTTTCATTAGCCCCGAAGGATTTTCGAGGGTGCAGTGTGTGATGTATGGCATTGTTTCACCGTGCGATGCAGTGGAACTAAAGCATCAGGGAATAAACTCGTAGGCCCCCAAATCGGGTTGACCGTCTCGGGTGTTGCCCTCAATATCGAGCAATACATTGATGAGTTTGCCCTCATCTACTGCCGGAGAATTTACATAAAGCCTAAAATCTCCCTCTAACGGGTCAGCAAAAACCTGAGTTCCCGGATTGCGGATGATATCAGCAAACCGATTGGCATTCGTAGTCGCTTTTTCGGTGCGAAGAATACAACGGTCGAAAAAGTAATCGAAGGCACCGGCAGCATCATTTTGCGTTTCCAGTTCTTCTGAAGCACTTCCTTCAATGATGCAGTTGGAGAATACGGTATTGTTCAAATCACGAATGAAAACATCATCCCTGATCTTGAAGAAGTTATTTAAGAGCAACATGCCTGTGTTTCGACTGCCGAAGCGCCAGTAGTTGGCAAAAGTGCAGTGTTCGAACAAATACTTAACACCGCCGATGTTCAGCGCAACCACATAGTTACCAGCATTGGCGAAAACACAATTTTTGGCTTCTACCCATGAGCCTTGCGCCAGCAGCCCCACTCCGGAGTTGTTGATCACCGTTACGCTTTCCATGGTCAAGGTAGGCGAGGAGAGGCTGCCTACCGAGTCCACCTGTATGCCGATGTCGGAATTTTTGATGACGGCATGATTGATCACGTGATCGCGGCTGGTGGCCGTCAACCAAATGCCTCCACGCGGAGCCCCACCAAAAATAACGCCCCATTGGCCGGGTACGTCTTGCCATTCTTCTTCCAGGCGATCCCCTTGAAATACCACCGGATTGGCCGCCGTACCATTTACTTCTAAGGTAGAAGCCCGGCCGGCTACAATGCCTGCGCCTTTGTGGAAATGCAATTGGGTACCCTCTGGAATAATAAGCCTTGAATTGGAATCGATGATGGCAAGGCCATAAAAAACATTGGGTTTGTCGGAGGGCAACTGATACACTTGCTCGTCTCCAAACAATACGTTGGGGTAGAAGTAAGCATCTTGCCCCCAGGCCACCAACTCTATTTCCTGCACATTGCCGTTGGTTTCAAACACCAGGTTATCGGTAATGATCAGCGGTGTGGTGCCCCCATTCGGATCTACCGTAACTTCGACAAAAATGAAAATACTGTCTTCGGCAGGAATCTCAATGTCGCTAAACACCCTCCCTGATACTCCGTCGACATTGATCCGAAAATTGCTGGAGTTGCCATTTGCCAAAGAAATAGACGCAATTTGAATGGGTTTATTGAACCGGTTGTACACCTTGAGCCATTCAGTGGTGGAGCCCACTGTGGTAAATACCGTATCAAAGAGTACTGTATCCTCACTAAAGCGCAGGTCAGCGGTATTGTCGGTAATGAAGTCGTCATCCCGGCGGCAAGAGCCAAACAAAGCCAGCAAAACCAGCAAACCGGTGACTATAAGATAAACGCGTTGCATGAATGTCCAAAAATAGAGCTTAGATGATTACGACGAGTGTTCAATTTTATTTCATTTGATAGTTCCTAGTTTACAACTATTTGTTTTTCCTAAAAAACGTTATATTTGCCGCTCGAAATTTGATTGCGGAATAATGAAAAAAGATATCCATCCCGAAGAATACCGAATGGTAGTGTTTAAAGACATTTCCAACGATTATATGTTTATGACCCGTTCTACGGCTCCATCACGCGAAACCGTAACTTGGGAAGATGGCAACGAGTATCCTTTGATTAAATTGGAAATCTCGCACAAATCGCATCCTTTCTACACCGGTAAAATGAAGTTGGTAGATACTGCCGGACGGGTGGATAAATTCCGCAACCGCTACAAGAAGCACTTGAAAAGCAGCTAAGCAAAGCATTCGCATCTTGCGTTGATCCATACTCAAAAGCTCTCCAAGATGGAGGGCTTTTTTTATGTTCAGTTGTTAAAAAGCCTACACGAATCTTCAGTAACTTTTAAATCGATATGTCAGATCCTCACCTTCACCTTTTTGACGATGCCAGTTGGAACGAACTCCTGCCATTGACCTATACCCGACCGGTAGCGGAGCTGCGCCTTGGAATTCGTACCATTCGTGAAAAGTGGGAAGACTATTTAGGACAATCGACCGCTTATCTTACGCAGGATTACCTGCAAGCCAAATATCCCGCTAATTGGGGAGAAGTTAACTTGCTGATCAATGGCGCATTGCTGCCCAGCCCCGAAATTGCCAGGGAAATACAAGGATTGGAACCCGGCACCCGGTTGTCCGCCAACGGAAAAATAGTGGCCCTTTTTCCTCCTGTGGGCACCAACCTGGAAACGGTGACCACCGTTGGAGTTGAAAAACTGGACGTACGCAACCTCAACAGCAACTACGAATGCGTATGGGTAGAACAAGTTTCCGATATCTTTTCCTTGAATGGTGCTGCTCTAAACGAAGATTTCGATCGCATCACTCGTGGAAGGACTTCTGCTCCCTTAGATGCATCTAACCGTCATTTTGGCAACCGCCTGTTTATTGAAGAAGGTGCTAAGGTGCGAGGAGCCATCCTGAATTCAGAGTCTGGCCCCATCTACCTGGGCAAAGGTTCGGAAGTGATGGAAGGTTCACTCATTCGTGGAGGGCTGGCACTGTGTAACAATGCCACTTTGAAATTAGGGGCTAAGATTTATGGACCTACCACCGTTGGACCTCACAGCAAAGTGGGGGGAGAGGTTAACAATTCGGTGATTCAAGGCTACAGCAATAAAGGCCACGATGGTTTTTTGGGCAACTCGGTCATTGGAGAATGGTGCAACCTCGGAGCGGACACCAACACCTCCAACTTAAAAAACAACTACGCTAAAGTGAAGTTGTGGAACTACCCCAAGGGAGGATTCAAAAACACGGGCTTACAGTTTTGCGGTTTGATCATGGGCGATCACAGCAAATGCGGCATCAATACGATGTTTAACACGGGAACCGTGATTGGCGTGTCTGCCAACCTGTTTGGCAGTGGATTCCCTCGTAATTTTGTACCGAGTTATGCCTGGGGAGGAGCTGCAGGCTTTTCGGTTTACCGCTACGAAAAAGCCATGGAAGTGGCAGAAGTAGTGATGAGACGAAGAAATATCGACTTGGATGAAATAGATCGTTCTATTCTGGCAACAGTATTTGAACGCTCTGAGTCCTACCGGAATTTTTGATTGGTTTACCGACAATTTTTCCGCTCCTGAGGTTTGGCATACCGCTTGCCAAGTATGCTGCAACGCTGAATCCCGAGATTCAGCCTGACATTATGACAAATTTGTTGATACCGGTATGAGTTTCGATTTAGAGTTTTTTGACCTGTCCAACTTAGTGAGCGAAGGCGGAGAATTTATCCCCCTGCTTTCGGCTGATGATGAGGAGCAGATGAATGCAGAGGAGTTGCCGGAAGAGTTACCGATACTTCCATTGAGAAATACCGTCCTGTTTCCAGGAGTGGTGATTCCGATCACAGTTGGCCGAGATAAATCCATTCGCCTCGTTCAAGAAGCATATGCGGCTGACAAAACCATTGGAGTGGTTTCTCAACAAGATCAGGAAGTAGAAGACCCCGGATTCGATCAACTGAATAAAATTGGCACCGTAGCCCATATCCTGAAGTTATTGCGGATGCCCGATGGGAGCACAACCATCATTATTCAAGGAAAAAAGCGCTTCGTTTTAGAGAACCTGGTGACAACCGAACCTTTTTTAAGGGCGCGGGTGTCACAGTTGGCAGAAACCAAGCCAGCGGGCAAAGACAAACGGTTTAATGCCCTCATTTCTTCTATCAAGGACATGTCGCTGAACATCATTCAGCAAAGTCCAAACATTCCAAGTGAGGCCAATATTGCCATCAAAAACATTGAGAGCCCTTCTTTTCTCATCAATTTTATTTCTTCCAACCTCAACGCTGAGGTAGAAGACAAGCAAAAAATTCTCGAAGAACGGGATTTGAAGAGCCGGGCCAAACTCACCTTGGACTACCTTTCCAAAGAGTTGCAGATGCTGGAGCTGAAAAACGATATTCAGTCCAAGGTACGTACCGATTTGGAAAAGCAACAACGCGAATATTTCCTCCACCAGCAAATCAAAACCATTCAGGAAGAGCTGGGTGGCAACCCTTCAGACCAGGAAGTAGAAGAGCTCAAACTACGGGCCGCAGAAAAAGAGCTTCCCGAAAAGGTGGCCAAAACCTTTGTGAAAGAGTTGGAAAAGCTTTCGCGAATGAATCCTTCAGCAATGGAGTATTCGGTGCAGCTCAATTACCTGGATGTGCTGGTTGATTTACCATGGGGAGAGTATACCGAAGATAACTTTGACCTGAAAGGCGCCACCAAAATTCTGGATCGGGACCATTTCGGTTTGGAAAAAGTGAAGGAGCGTATTTTAGAACACCTGGCGGTGCTTAAGCTCAAAGGCGATATGAAAGCGCCCATTCTTTGCCTTCATGGCCCTCCTGGGGTAGGAAAAACTTCCTTGGGCAAGTCCATTGCCGAAGCGATAGGCCGTAAATACGTGCGCATGTCGTTGGGCGGTCTTCGGGATGAAGCTGAAATTCGTGGACACCGTAAAACCTACATTGGGGCCATGCCCGGTCGTATCATTCAAAACTTGCGCAAAGTGCAGGCAGCCAACCCGGTTTTTATCCTGGATGAGATCGACAAGGTGGGCAATGATTTTCATGGCGACCCCTCTTCGGCTTTGTTAGAAGTTCTTGATCCGGCACAAAACGATAGCTTCTACGATAATTTTATCGAAGCAGAATTCGACCTTTCTAAGGTGATGTTTATTGCTACCGCCAACAACCTCGGAGCGGTGCATCCCGCCTTGCGCGACCGGATGGAGGTGATTGAAATCAGTGGCTATACGATTGAGGAAAAAATTGAGATTGCCAAACGTCACTTGGTGCCCAAGCAATTGAAAGAGCACGGTTTAACCAAGAAAGAGGCGAAGATTTCACCTAAAGCCATTGAAAAGTTGGTGGAAAATTATACCCGGGAATCTGGGGTGCGCACCTTGGACAAGAAGGTAGCGGCTATCGTGCGCAGAGTAGCCAAGCATGTGGCGATGGAGGAGGAATATTCCCCGAGCATCAACATCAAAGACCTAAAAGAATTCCTCGGCCCGGGACATCCCCGTGACAAGTATCAGGGAACCGATGTGGCCGGTGTGGTTACCGGCCTCGCCTGGACCTCCATCGGGGGAGACATCCTTTTTATCGAAGCCAGCCTTTCTCGTGGCAAAGGAAAACTCACCCTTACCGGCAACTTGGGCGATGTGATGAAGGAATCGGCGGTAATTGCTTTGGAGTACCTAAAGGTGCATTCCGAGGCATTGGGGATTGATCCTGGGGTTTTTGACAAGTGGAACGTACACATACACGTACCCGAAGGTGCTACTCCAAAAGACGGGCCTTCTGCCGGAATCACCATGCTCACGGCACTGGCCAGTGTCTTTACACAACGTAAAGTACGCAGTCGTTTGGCCATGACCGGGGAGATCACCCTTCGAGGACGTGTTTTGCCAGTAGGCGGCATCAAAGAAAAGTTGCTAGCTGCCAAACGAGCTTCCGTAACCGATGTGCTGCTCTCGGAAGGAAACCGTCAGGACGTGGAAGAAATTACCCCTGAATACCTCAAAGGACTCACTATTCATTATGTGAAAGAAATGATTGACGTGGTGGCGTTTGCTTTGTTGGATGAAAAGGTAAAAAACGCACAGGAGATCAACTGATCCATCGCTCAGCAACTCAAGGATAATTCCTACTTTCGAGAGGAAAGGATTGGGATTGTAAGAATGTGCGTTTATCTGTTGCATTCTGAACAATAAACGATCTCCAAGAGCGTATTGCCAATGCCGCATTGGTTTGGGATGAAACAGTATTTTTTCTTTGTATCGCTTGTGTTGTGCTCATTGGTAAGTGAGGCGCAACTTGGAGGAAATTCCACTTACAGCTTTTTGAACATGCCCATTGCTGCACGACCGTCAGCATTGGGAGGGACCAATGTTTCCGTTCGCGATAGCGACCTGAACATGGTAGATCAGAATCCTTCGCTGCTCGACTCCAATATGGACAGGCATGCATCTTTGAACTACATCAATTATGTAGCGGATATCAACTACGGCTACATGGCCTATGCCCGGAAATTGAAGAAACACGGTATGTTTTCGGCTGGGATGCAATTTTTAGATTACGGCAAATTTACCCGAGCCGATCAAACCGGCTTGCGCAGTGGAGAATTTAGGGCCGGCGATTATGCACTGTTGTTGACTCACGCTCGGCCCATCGATAGCTTGTTTTCGGTAGGTGGAACTTTCAAAACCATCTATTCCAACCTCGATAGTTACAATTCGTTTGGGATGGCTGTAGACCTCTCTGGTAGTTACCTCAGCAAAAACAAACGCTTTTCGGCCGGCCTGGTAATTCGAAATTTGGGCATTCAACTCAAATCCTACGTTGCAGGCAATCGAGAGAACCTACCACTACAAATCAACCTTGGCATTAGTCAGCGGCTGTCAAAAGCGCCCATTCGGGTGTCTTTACAAGCGGTGAACCTGCAACGGTGGGACCTGACCTACGAAAGCTCGGTAGACGATGACGATGGCGGCAGCAACGGTGGCTCCAGTTCTGCTTTTTCGCTGGACAATGCGATGCGACATGTGGTAATGGGAGTAGAGCTTTTGCCCTCAAACAATTTTCATCTTCGGTTGGGGTATAACTACCAACGCCGGCAAGAGCTTAAAATCGCCAACCGAGCTGCCCTTTCCGGCATTTCTTTTGGTCTTGGATTCAAAATTGGACGCTATCACCTCAGCTATGCGCTGGGACGTTATCACCTGGCAGGCACTTCCAATCACATTACTATATCGACCAACCTCAGCCAACGGCGTTCGCGCGGCTAAGCACATGCAGTCTAAAATCAACATTGCCATTGATGGCTACAGTTCTTGTGGCAAAAGCACTTTGGCAAAAGCCATGGCCAAAGCCCTGGGCTACATTTATGTCGATACCGGAGCCATGTACCGGGCGGTTACCTTGTTTGCCATCCGAAACAACCTACTGCCAAAAGAAGATCAGGAAGGAGCCAGGCTTGTCGAAGTCCTGGATCAGATCGAGGTACGTTTTCAGTTCAATGTCGAAAAACAGGTCTCCGAAATCTTTCTCAATGGAGAAAATGTGGAGTCTGAGATTCGAACCATGGAGGTTTCAGGTGCAGTTAGCCCGGTGAGTAGACTGGCTCCCGTGCGTTATAAACTGGTGGCCTTGCAACAAGCTATGGGTACGGAAAAAGGAGTGGTAATGGATGGTAGGGATATCGGTACGGTGGTTTTCCCACATGCAGCGCTTAAACTCTTCATGACCGCCCGTCCGGAGGTGCGTGCACAAAGGCGTTTTGCTGAGTTGCAAGCCAAAGGTCAAACCGTAAGCCTGGAAGAGGTGCAAACCAACCTCGAAGAAAGAGACTACATTGATACCCACCGAAAGGTGTCACCACTCCGACAAGCGCAAGATGCAGTGGTGATTGACAATTCTGAATTGACGCAAGAAGCGCAGCTTCAAAAAGCCCTACAGTTGGTCAAAGATCGGTTGCCCCCTGTTGCTTGAATCGAAACTAGAAGCATTCAGGTCAAAGGCAAGAGTGCTGGTGTCTTTCCCATTGTAGCACTTAATTAGCTAAAAAATGACCAAAGGCTTGCCTACAGGTACAGCCATTAGCTTACAAGCAGGAACTTATTTTACGCGCTTAATGGAGTTGCGGATTTCTTCGAAAACAATCGGTTTGCTCACATAATCGTTCATTCCTGCCTTCAAGCATACTTCTCTATCTCCTTTCAAAGCATTGGCCGTCATAGCAATGATGTAGGGTTGTCGTTCCTTCGGTAAACCTTTTCGAATTTGGCGAGTAGCTTCCAAACCGTCCATTTCAGGCATTTGTACATCCATGAGAATCAAGTCATAGTGTTTCAATCCCAAGGCGTGAACGGCCTCAAGCCCGTTGGCTGCTTTGTCTGGTTTATAGCCGAGTTTTTCCAGCAGTTTGGTGGCCAATACCTGGTTAACTATGTTGTCTTCAACGATCAAAATGCGCAATGGATGCGCTTCTGCCATTAGTTTAGGCGTGGTATCCTGGTCGTTGACTTGCACCTGCGGATGTTGTTCCTGAAAGACCATTTCGCCCAACTGAGCCATCAGTTGGCCGTACTTCAGAGGTTTGGTCAAGACCTCTGAAAATCGATCTGCTTTGTTGGATTTTCCTCCATAGTGGGCGAGGTGGGTGAGAAGCAATTGTGGCAGTGCTTTTCCGTTGAGCTTCTCAATGCTTTTCGCCAATCGGTTCGATTTTTTGGGAGACAGGTTGCTGTCCACAACGGCAAAGTCGAATTCCTCTGTAATGTGGTCCAACTCCAATGCCTCGTTAAACCGGGCAACCATAACGGAGAGGTGTTGGTCTTCCAAGGTTTGGCGCAGTAATTTGAGCGAACTGGTGTTTTGAGAAACCAATAAAATTCGCTTTGCTTGAAGCTCTTGTGGTATTTCAGGAGTAGGAGTGGATGCCGCCGGTTCCATGTGTACCACAAACGAAAATTCTGAACCTTTTCCTTCTGAACTGGCTACGGAGATTTTTCCGCCCATGTATTCTACCAGTCGGGCACAAATCACCAGACCGAGCCCTGTACCTCCAAACCTGCGGGTGGTAGAAGAGTCTACCTGTGAGAAGGCCTTGAACAAACGGGTCATTTTGTTTTTCGGAATGCCGATGCCTGTGTCGGTTACCGAAAAGGCCAGTTGTACTTTCCCTTTGTACAGTCCTTGGTAGCCAACGCGAACGATAATTTCTCCCTTCGCAGTGAATTTTATAGCATTGTCTACCAGGTTGACCAACACTTGTCTCAAGCGGGTAATGTCTCCAAAAAAGGCCTGTGGTACTTCCGGCTCGATGTAGTGCAACAACTCCAAACCCTTTTGCAGGGCTTTTGCAGAAACCAATTCCATGGCTTCTTCTACGCAAGTGCGCACGTTGAAGTGGTTTTGCTCCAATTGGAGCTGACCTGCTTCAATTTTGGAGAAGTCCAGAATTTGGTTGATCACCTCCAACAGGTGATCGCCACTGATACGAATGGTTTCCAGGTATTCTTGCTGTTCAGAACTCAACGGAGTATCCATCAACAGGTTGGTCATGCCAATCACACCGTTCATAGGCGTTCGAATTTCATGACTCATCGAAGCGAGGAACTCCGATTTAGTTTTAGCCGCTTGTTCTGCAATGTCTTTGGCCCGAAGCATTTCTTCTTCGGCCGCCTTTTTGGCAGAAATGTCTCGTATGGCCCCATCGTAATACTCATTGCCCAATTCATCCACGTTGAGCATGCTGCTCACCAGGGCCGTGAATTGGGAACCATCTTTTCGTACAAAAACTACCTCTTCATTGTTGAATTGACCGTGGTCCGCCAGTTTTTGAATGAGTTCTAAACGGCGATCGGGATGTGCATACAACTTACTGGAAGGTGTTTGCATGACCTCCTCTACAGAATTGTAACCCACCATGTTTACGAAAGCATCATTGACATAGATGATGCCCTTGTCCTGAGTACTGCGGTAAATGCCCTCTTTGATGTTCCGGTTGATGGAGGCCAGCAGCTGTTGATTGCTCCGCAATGTGGTTTCTGCGTTCCGTTGTACCGTAATGTCTTTCACAAAAGAGGAAGCACCAATGATTCTTCCCGCTTCCCGGATGGGAAAGGTGCGGGTTTCATACACCCGGGTCTCGTCTTCTACCTGATAACTATCGGTATAAATACCTCCCTTTCCATTCAAGGTTTTTTCCAAGCGTTTTTTCCAGATGATCCGGTCTTTTTGGTGCGATTCGGGGATCAGTTCGAGCAATTGGCGGCCTTGACGAATGCGTTGACCAAAAACCGCTTGAAAGAACCGTGCGAAAACGTGGTTGAACGTCTTGATCTCCATACGATCATTCACCAACCAAATGGCATCACCAGCATTTTCTAAAATGCTTCTTAAGTTGGCCTCGTTCTCAATAATGAGGTTTTCGTAGGCTTTTTGCTCGGATATATCTTTAATGGTGGCCAGCTCCATCTGCTGCCCGTCTACTTCAAACAAATTGATGGTCACTGCCCCCCAAAAGACCTCTCCGTTGCGTCTTCGGTGCCGGTATTCTGAAGACCAATAACCAACTGCCTGCAAACGTTCGTTGATCAATTCCCGTATCTCAGTTGGCAGTGGTTCTGCCAGCAGCTCACTGGTATCTTTGTTGAGCAACTCTTCTTTGGCATTGCAGTGGAAGATGTCCAAAGTCCGGCGGTTGCATTCAATGATGCGATGCGTCTTGTAATCGACGAGGATGAGCGCATTGGGCGATTCGTGGAATATGTTTTCCAGCAGTTGCTCGTGATATTCCCTTCGTTCCTTTACTTGCTCTTGGGTGGTACAATCTTCACAGTAGATGGAAATTCCGCTTACTTCATTTTGTCCATTGCGAATAGGGTAGAAGCGAGTGAGGGTAACGTACTGTCGATCCCCTTTCTCATAGCGGTTTTTGACCTCAAAACTGTGGCCCTCTAAGGCGCGGTGGTAGTGTGGCAGCCATTTGGCTAAAAGGTCTTCGCCAATGCCTTCAAAAATATTTTGTCCTATCGATATCGGAACCTCGATTAAATTTTTGCGGTATTCTAAATAAGCCGAATTGCAGACTTGCAATCGAAAATTCTGGTCTACCGACCATATTTTCTCGTTCGAATGTTCAATCACCGCCTGTAGGTTAACATCCTGCTGTTCCAATTGGCGGGTGCGCTCTTCCAGTTGACGGTCTTTGTCTACCTGCGATTGCTGGTAATGCTGCAGCGATTCCGAGAAATCGGTTTGTAACAACTTTAGCGCGTTCATAACGTGGTAGTTGGGGTCCGACTTTGGCAGTGAGGCAACATCCGAAGGCGTATTTTTCCAATACACATTCGCAATGGTTTTGAGCAATTGATTGCGCCATTGCTCTTTCTTGCTGTGGTCAAATTGCTGTTGTGCCTCCAATTGTTTCACCCGTTCCACCAATTCGGCGTGAGAAAGAGACTCCAATTCGGTGGTATTGGCAGCACCTTCGCCCTGTGATGCATGAAAGGAACCGGATTCGAACAACACCTGGTGCAATCCTTCAGAAAGACTGTCTACCCAGGTTGCGCCCTCAAAGCGATCGGGCATCCGGGCCCGATAAAGGTGAAAAACTGTTTGCGGCTCAGGAGGTAAAACCAGACAGACCCTTCCCCAACAATTCTTGATTTCCTGATCGGCATCAGACATGGCTTCCTGCACCGATCTGGGAAAGTGCGCCAACTCCGAGAGGTCGAACAACAGGTTTAGCTGTTGGTGTTCAGATGCTTGTAAGATCGCGCGGTAAATAACCTGGGTTTGTTTAAGGGCTTCTGTTTCAATTGGAGCCAGAAACCGCGCTAGGAGTACACTTTGGTCAATTAGAAAGGCCAAAAACAAGGTTTGGCCTGCATCATTTTTAATCTCCCACTCTGGCCTGTATTCCAGGGAGTAGGACTGATCAGCAATATGAATTTCTTTCAAACGCTTCCAATGAATGGAGAACGGAGTGTCAGGAATATTCTGAGTTTTTGTCGCACGCGGATTCAACCTTGAATCAAGGTGGCCAGATTCATCTCTGACTAAAGCACTGGAGTCCTGAGGTCTTAACAAAACAGGGTAGAGGGAAAAACGAACGACGGCCTTGAAGATGCTGCGCATAAATATATTCAATTTATGCCAGAGTATGTGGAGCGTGTTATCAACACTAACCACTATATTTTACATTAAAACTTCTCGAATGCCCCCAGGCCAAAAAGGGCAAAATCGTATTTCACCGGATCTGATGCATCAAATTGGCGCAAAGTTTCGGTGAGTTCTTCCACAGATTTCCAGTCATTAATTTTTCGTTCGAGCAGCCCCAGTTTGCGTGCTACATTCCCAGAATGCACGTCTAATGGACAATACAGGTCTGCCGGGGACAGTACATTCCAAATTCCAAAATCGACCCCAGCCTGTCCGCTTCGAACCATCCATCGGAGAAACATGTTCAGCCGTTTTGCAGAAGATCCTTTGTTGGGATTGGAGACATGTTTTTGTGTACGATGTGGAAAAGGTAGGGCGAAGAACCGATCTCTAAAGGCAATTAGAGAAGCTTTTCCTTTTGGATGGACCGTTTGATGAGGAGGTGTAAAAGCGGCTTCTAAACCGCCATAGGCCCGATACAAGTGTTGTAGCGCTTGTATGAAATAACGGGCATCAATGCCGTTGAAGGTGCGGTGGCAAAAAGAATCAAAACGATTCAATTCATTCGGAGATGCATGCTTTACGAACTCATAAGGACTTTCGTCCATCAGTTGCATCAACTTTCGGCCATTGTTGATAATGGTAGGCCGCTGACCCCAGGCAATGGTAGCACTAAGAAAACCGGCGATTTCAACGTCTTCTTTTCTACTAAAGGATCGTGGTATTTGGATGGGATCCGATTCCAGAAACTTAGGCTGGTGATACTGCTCAAACTTAGACTCTAAAAAGTCGCGTAAATCTTGGGGCTCCAGATGCATGGAGGCAAAAGTAGGAAAAGAGTAGGGTGGGGGGCCTCAGCAGGCCGGTTGTAATCGATACAATTGGCGGATATCCAAAGGCTTGGTCACCTGATCGGTAACAAAACTATATTTGGCAATGCGATAATCTAATTCAGTTTTGAACTGAAAATAAATACTCATCAACACTACGCGTGTATTGTCACGAATCCACTGCGGGAGGCGGGTAAATTCTTCTAAGAACACAAAGCTATTGGGAGTACTGTTCTTAATGTCCAAGAAGATTATTTGTGGGAGATCTTGAGGAGCCTTCGCATTCTTAAGCATTTCCAAGGCTTGGATAGGATCGCGCTCTTTGTGAATCTGGCGAATGTCGGCTCCGATGAGGAGCGTTTGTTCTGTGGCATACAACTCACTGCTGCTTTGATCGATGAGCATCACCGATTGAAATTGCAGAAAGTCGCTTTTAGGGAGAGTTGCCATGCGTTGTTTGCCAGATTAAGTAAGATAAGCGCGGGAAAGTATCCTTTCCCGCACCTATCAAACTTAGGTAGATTAACATTAATTATTTAACCTAATTTGTTATCTACCTGCCCCAGTATTATTAACTTCAGCGACTTTTCGAAGGACTTGTGTCAATCTTCATCGCTGCGGTATTCTATTGGTTGGGTCGATATTTGAAAGAACGTTGTAATCAAATCGACAATACAAATATTGCCCCTTTGTAGAGACTGTACGAGGACAAAGCATCATAAATCGAGACACAAAAAATGTATCTGATTTATGATAACCAATTGTAAGCGAGTGTTTTGTGAAGGGAAAATGCGACACAAAACATCAATTTTCAAGCCTTTTATTTACTCGAAAACCTATGAAAATAGCTTAGAAGAGATTCCCCTAAAGGCTATCTCTTCTAAGGCTTAGTATGTTTTTTTACCTGCTTCCGACCTACTCGAGGTCGAAACCAGAGCCATCAGCATATTCTTTTTGTTCTTGCGCCTGATACTCCTGCTGCACTTGCTCGTGCGTGTATCCTTCTGAATAAAGTTCATTGTAGAGTGCTTCGTCACTCATGGCGTTAGCAGAAGTCGAGGAGATTCCACAGATGGAAATAACGAGTGCAATAAGAAAAGAGGTCATATTTATGGGTTTTAGTTGCAAGAGCGTTGAGCTCTTGTTGTGGTTAGTTTGGTATGGGTTTTAATGGTCTTCTGATGTAGCAGAAGCTTGAAATGGTAGACTATAGTAACGATGTTGTAGACAGGCTATTCTAAATCGAATCCTGATCCATCGTAACCAGCAGCTTGCAATTCTTGGTTGATTTGTTCAGTAGTGTACCCCTCTGTATAGAGTGCATCAACCATCTGATCATCATTCATAGTAGAAGCAGTGTCAGGTGTGATTCCGAGTAGAGCGATAACAATAGCAATCAAAAAAGAAGTCATAAGAGGAACTGTTTAGTGTTTTGAACGTAGAGTTGGTTAGCAAGAGCTAACTGTATTTTTCTTCCTGTTTTTTTTCGAAACGAGCCTTATGTTTCGATGTCAGCAAAGATGCGCTGAGAATCAGCGCAGATCATGGACAATTTGGTCTGGGTAGTGACAAAAAATTCACTACTAATATGACTTATTTGTTATTGCCCCTCCTGCTATTCCTTAAATTTCTGTTTATTTTAGCGTGACACAAATTCCCACCTGTTTTTGGGGCTAAGCGCATGAAAAACGATTACTTTTCGCACTTAAAGCTGCTGATTTCGAAGCTCGAACCCCGTGAGGTAAAGGTGGCTCAGAAGTTTATTGTTGCGTTTTACTCTTCCCGTTCGCGGGGAGGTAACAAATCTTTAAAGCTCTTTCGCTTGTTGGTACAACGGCCAGACATCGCGCGAAACGATGCCAAAAGGTTGGTGAGTAAAGAGGCTGACAACGCCTCTTTTCGTAGGCTGGTTGTTCGTTTGACCGATAAAATTTGCGATGCAGTTCTGTTAGATCATTCTATCCAACGCAACGATTCACACAGTAAGATTAACAAAATCCGCTTTGAACTCCGAAAAAAGCTCATGCAGTCTCAAATATTCCGGACGCGTGGCTTAACCAGTGTGACCATCAGCATTTACGACCAAATCATCGAAAAAGCCCGTCAATACGAGTTGTACAATGAAATGGTAGAAGCCTTGAGTCTGAAACAGCAGCTTTTAGGGCTTACTGTTGGAGCCAAGGAGTTTTACCAAATCTCTCATGAACTCAATCACTTTGAGCGGTGTCGGATGGCAGTGCTTCGTGCTAAAGACTGGTACTACCGACACTACCTTGAGGTGGATTCTACAGGATTGAACAACGATCGGGTAGGGTTGCTCACCGAGGCGATTGCCGATCTTCAGGAAGAGTTTCGCGCTACCCAGTCACAAAACGTGGGATACATCTTATATGCACTCAAGATGGAGTACTACCTCGCAGTAGAGGAGTATAAAACCAGTTGCGAGACGGGCATCAGTCTGGTCCGGCTCATTGAGAATAACCGGTTGTTGTTCAACGATAGGATGTTGGCCAATGCTTATTATTCATTGTCGGACAGTAAGCTGTATGTGCAAAATTTCGAAGAGGCCATCTATCACGCCAAAAAGGCTCAAAGCATCCTTATCCCTGGAAGCTTCAACTTTCAAAAATCGTTGGAGATGGAATTGTTGGCCTTCTACTATAAAGGCCATGAATTGGATCGGGTTACGGAATTGACTGAAGAGCTACTGAGCATCACCGATCGGAAAAAAACACCCTTTCTGTTCAGCCAGCGGTCTTATTATAAAGCATGCATACTCTTTCTTAAGGGAGAATACCGCAAGTCCTTCTTTCTGCTCAACGATACCCGTGAAATTGAGAAAGACCGCGAAGGTTGGAACATTGGCATTCGGACCCTGAGCATCATGAATCAAATTGAAATGATGTTTCTCGATTTTGCTGATGCACAGATTGAATCCATGCGGAAGCACGTTCAGCGGGTAAAGGCGCAGAGTTCTATTCGAAAGCGAGACGAAATCATACTGCAACTGCTGTTGAAACTGGAAAAGCACAGCTTTGACTTTCAAAAGGTATTTGATACCAATCAAGACCTGTTCGCCCTGCTTGATTCTGAACAAAAAGAATACCGGTGGGAAGTGCGCACACCTGAAATGATCGTTTTTCAGGATTGGTTTAAAGCCAAAATTGCTGGTAAACCCTATCATTTTTTGCTTCCAGGCGAGGAACAGGTGGTAGAAGAAACCGTTTTGAAAAGTCGGGCAGTGGTTCGGCAAAAATCTGGAAGCTAAGCGGCTCTTTAATCAATCGCTCCGTCAATAATGGTAAGCTTACGGTCGGCCATGGCTGCCAAATCTTTGTTGTGCGTTACAATGACGAAGGCTTGCTGGTAGCGGCCGCGCAGTGTAAAGAACAACTCGTGCAATTCTCGTGCATTGACCGAATCGAGGTTGCCCGAAGGCTCATCTGCCAATACTACCGCAGGACGGTTAATGAGTGCTCTGGCCACTGCTACCCGTTGTTGTTCTCCTCCTGATAGTTCCGAAGGCTTGTGGTCGAGTCGACTTCCCAGGCCTAAAAAATCGAGCAGTTCCTGGGCTTCATCCTGGCTTTTTTGTTTGGCTTTTTTGCCGATGTAGGCCGGAATACACACATTTTCGAGTGCTGTAAACTCAGGTAGCAGGTGGTGAAACTGAAATACGAATCCGATGTTTTGGTTTCGAAAAGTGGCCAATTCGCGGTCGCGCAGTCGACTTACCTCGGTATTGTTGATGATTAACGAACCGGAAGACGCTTTGTCTAAGGTCCCCAATATCTGCAACAACGTTGTTTTTCCGGCACCTGAAGCCCCAACTACAGAAATTACTTCTCCCTTTTCAATCTTCAGGTGCACCCCTTTCAGTACTTCAAGGTCGCCGTAAGATTTGCGAATGTCGGTAGCATGAATCATGGGAAGAGATGTTGTAAAAAACCGATTTTGGGTGAGCTAAATTAGGAAAAAACGCTTCGGATATTGTGGGTACGGTTCTCAAAATATGGCTACTTTTACCACCCTCAAAACAACCAAAATCAGACTTTATAATGAACCTGCACGAATACCAGGGAAAAGCCATACTCGCCCAAGGCGGAGTAACCGTGCAGCGGGGCATTGTTGCCAATACCGCTGAAGAAGCCGTTGAAGCCGCTCAAAAGTTGAACCAGGAAACCGGCACCGAATGGTACGTAGTGAAGGCCCAAATTCACGCGGGCGGACGGGGCAAAGGAGGCGGTGTGAAGCTGGCCAAGTCGCAAGACGAAGTACGTGAACTGGCCGGACAGATCATTGGCATGGACCTCGTTACTCCTCAAACTGGCCCTGGTGGCAAGCGCGTCAACAAAGTGCTGATTGCCGAAGACGTCTATTACCCGGGTGACAGTGAGCCCAAAGAATATTACATGAGTGTTTTGCTCAACCGTGATACGGGACGCAACATGGTGATGTATTCTCCCGAAGGTGGGATGGACATTGAAACGGTTGCAGAGCAAACACCACACCTCATTTTCAAAGAAGAAGTTGATCCTAAAGTTGGCCTTCAAGGTTTTCAGGCCCGTAAAATTGCTTTCAACCTCGGGTTGAGTGGCAAGGCCATGAAAGAGATGGTAAAATTTGTGTTTTCCCTCTACAAAGCCTACGAGCAGTCCGATTCTTCCATGTTTGAAATCAATCCGGTGCTCAAGACTTCTGACGATCGGGTGTTGGCCGTTGACGCCAAGGTGACCCTCGACGAAAATGCGTTGTATCGTCACAAAGATTTGGCCGAATGGCGCGATATCACCGAAGAAGACCCTACCGAAGTAGAAGCGGGCAGCTTCAACCTCAACTACGTGAAGCTCGACGGCAATGTGGGTTGTATGGTGAACGGTGCCGGACTGGCCATGGCCACCATGGACATTATTAAGCTATCGGGTGGTGAGCCTGCCAACTTCCTGGATGTAGGTGGTACTGCCAACGCTGAGCGGGTAGAACAAGCCTTCCGCATCATTTTGAAAGACCCTAACGTGAAAGCCATCCTGGTGAACATCTTTGGAGGTATCGTTCGTTGTGATCGTGTAGCGCAAGGTGTAGTAGATGCTTATAACAACATCGGTGAGATCAAAGTGCCCATCATTGTGCGTTTGCAGGGCACCAATGCTGAAGAAGCCAAAAAGATTATCGACGAATCCGGCCTGGAGGTACACTCCGCTATTCTGTTGCAGGATGCTGCCGATCGGGTAGCCGATGTAATGGCCGGTTAATACCGATTCAATTCCTACTTATTTTAAAAGGTCGTTCCTTTGGACGACCTTTTTTTTGGCCTTTTCTGCGGAAAACGGTGTTGGTACGACAGCGAAAAGATGATTCTGTGATACACCGGGTGCTCATAAAAGTCGCCTTGTAAATCAGGAAAAAAGGGAAAGGAATAGCCTCCCTGAATCACCAACGAACTATTGCCCCACATGGTTCTAAAGGTAGCTACCGGATCAAAAATTACTCCAACAGCATTTTCAGCCATCAAAGTGTCTGAATCTGCGGTGAAGATAAAAGTACCGTCGAACCCGTTGAACACCGATTCGAATTCGTATTTGGGAAAGTAGACCAAAGAAGTGCGCAAGCTGAGGCCCAGTTGCTCATCGAACGACAAGTTGCCAGCAAAAGAAGGTTGTATAAAAAGCTTGTGGTAGGTGGTATTGATCCGATGCGTGTATTCCCCATCTCTCGTGGCTGTAAAAACGGTGAAGTCGGCCACATTATAATCGGTAGCAATACGACCAAAGCCGTAGCCGGCATACACGTCGAACATGTTGAAATCGGTCAGTGGCCTGACATACCCCAGGCCACCTTCGACCAATAATCGCCCGCGCAAGTCGATTTGAGTATTGGCCATCCAGGCCCGATTGGGCTGATAAAGTTTTGCAGTTTGAAGCGAGAGGTGGTTCGCCGTGGCGCTGGCCGTTACCTGAGTGGTTCCTTCATCCCGCAACATGGGCACAGCAGGAGCATTAGAAACGTATGAAAACGGCGTTCGGCAGGCAGAAAGCCCTGCCAGGAGCAAGCAAAATAAAAGAAGAGCGCGCAGGGGGGAGGCCATAGAAGTAAACACAGCTGTAAAAATACGCGAAAGCCGATAGCCAGCAACCCAGCTTCTGATAAAAGCAGCGTCTCCACTTCATATGGATGCCTTAACTTAGCGGCACCAAGCCTGGACTATGAAAAAAATACTGGTTGCCAATCGTGGTGAAATCGCCTTGCGTGTGATGCGCTCTTTCCGAGAAATGGGCATTAAAACTGTAGCGGTCTATTCAGAAGCGGACCGTTTAGCTCCTTTTGTTCGATACGCCGACGAAGCGGTGTGTTTGGGACCACCACCCTCCAACCAATCCTACCTGCTGGGTGAAAAAATCATTCAGGTTTGCCAGGATTTACAAGTCGACGGCATCCATCCGGGATATGGTTTCCTATCGGAAAATGCGGATTTCACACGCATGGTGACTGAGGCTGGCATCACCTTTATTGGTCCATCGCCCGAAGCCATGGAAGTGATGGGTAGCAAACTGGCGGCCAAAGCAGCCGTTAAAGCCTACGATATTCCCATGGTGCCCGGAACCGACGAAGCGGTAGACGATTTGGAAGAAGCACGAAAAATTGCCATTGAAATTGGTTTTCCCATTCTTATCAAAGCCTCTGCTGGTGGCGGAGGTAAGGGAATGCGCATTGTAGAGCAAGCCGAAGAATTTGAAGAGCAACTCAACTTGGCCGTGAGCGAAGCCACTTCTGCCTTTGGCGATGGTTCGGTCTTTATTGAACGCTACGTGGGTTCTCCGCGCCACATCGAAATTCAAATTTTGGCCGATACTCATGGCAACACCTTGCACCTCTTTGAAAGAGAATGTTCGGTGCAACGGCGGCACCAAAAGGTGATCGAAGAGGCACCCTCTTCGGTGCTTAGCCCCGAATTGCGCAAAGAAATGGGCGAATGTGCCGTGCGGGTAGCCCAGGCTTGCAATTATGTAGGCGCAGGCACCGTAGAGTTTTTGTTAGACGAAAACCACAATTTCTATTTCCTCGAAATGAATACCCGTCTCCAGGTTGAGCATCCGGTAACCGAACTCATCACCGGGCTCGACCTGGTGAAAGAGCAGGTACGGGTAGCACGCGGAGAAGTATTGAGCTTTGGCCAGGACGACCTTGAAATCAATGGGCATGCGATGGAAATCCGTGTCTATGCAGAAGATCCTACCAACAATTTCTTGCCCGATATCGGTAATCTGCAAACCTACCGTGCTCCTTCTGGTTCCGGAGTGCGGGTTGACGATGGTTTTGAAGAAGGAATGGACATTCCGATCTATTACGATCCCATGATTTCGAAACTCATCACCCATGGGAAAGACCGTACCGAAGCCATTGGGCGTATGATTCGGGCCATCGACGACTACCAGATCACCGGCGTGGCCACCACCTTAGGTTTCTGTAAATACACCTTGCAACACGAGGCATTTGTTTCTGGAAATTTTGACACCCACTTCGTGAAGAATTTCTTCACCCCGGAAGTGCTTCAAAATGCTTCCGATGAAAACGAACGCCTGGGAGCTGCTTTGGTAGCTACCTTGTTTGAGAAAAAGCAACCTCCCGCAGCTGTGGCAACGGAAGCTGGTGCCACCGTTTCGCGGTGGAAAGCCAACCGTCGGTAAGCCACAACACAATAGGTTCTTGCTGGTTTTCGTTACTTTTGGTATGGTTCTTGGCCTACCGAAGAAAACCAGAACAATGAAGCCTCTCATTCTATCCATCTTTCTTAGCCTTGCGGTGATGGCTGTCTTCGGGCAGGACACCACCCGAGCGTTGTCGGCCGAACAACTTGCTTCGTTGCAAAAAAAGCGGGCCAAGTTCAAAAAGAAAGCCACGCCAGATCCTCAAACCATCATTAATGGACAGGTTTTGCGGACTACCGTGTTGGAAAATGGCGACACCATTCCGGTCACCACCTTGGCCGATGCAGAGATCAGCGCTCAGCGTGTTTTTAAAAGTGCAGCGGAAGAAAGGCGCTACCGGTCGTTGGAGAAAAAAGTGCGGAAAGTATACCCCTATGCCAAGCTGGCCGGAGAAAAATTGCGCGGATACGAAGGCGAGTTGGCAGCCATTGACTCAGAGCGCAAAAAGAAAAAGTTCTACAAAAAAGTTGAAAAAGAGTTGAAAGCGGAGTTTGGTGATGAACTCACCAAACTCACTGTTTCGCAAGGACGCATCCTTATCAAGCTCATCGACCGGGAAACCGGAGATACTTCCTACGAATTGGTATCGGAGCTACGCGGCAACTTTTCCGCCTTCTTTTGGCAAGGATTGGCCCGCATCTTTGGCCACAACCTGAAATCGAATTACGATCCGGAAGGAGAAGATCGCATGATTGAAGAAATCGTGCAGAGAATTGAAAGTGAAGGATAAGCTTTCCGGACAAAAAGAAAAGAGAACCGCCTTTGGAAACAGAGGCGGTTTTTTTGTGCGTTGGATTTTCTGATCGAATAACCGTTGCGCGGCAAAAATTCACGCAACACTTTTTCATGGCTACATGCGCACCATTTGTGGTGGGTAGCGCAACGCACCGTTGCGTGGCAAAAATCC
>ERZ1740068.93-NODE-93-length-56498-cov-9.135694_pt1 | contig 56498 bp, 49 predicted proteins | sample MGYA00581735_ERZ1740068 | MGnify/ENA primary metagenome ERZ1740068 (study PRJEB43018, sample SAMN04849740) | marine metagenome | isolation source: floating plastic debris | place: Pacific Ocean | collected 2008-08-30 | study: EMG produced TPA metagenomics assembly...
TACCTAATTCCCCGACTCTTGAGTCGATAAGAAACTATTGGCCGATAGAGATACCTCGTACCCTTGGGTCGGGGTTGGTTCATTAGGTGATTTTAGCCTTGAATTGCGGAAAACGATAAGACGACAAACAGCGCCCTAATAAGGATCCACATTAACAACTACGCGAATGCCGCTGAAAGCCTTATTTCCTGTCAATTCCTTTACTTTTTTCCTGATAAACGTCTTGACCTTGCCCAGGTGGATCTTATCCTTTTCCAGTCGGATGACGATCTCGTTCAGGTACTGATTGCGGATTTTACCGATCAGAGGCTCCGAAGGTCCCTTGATGCGCGCTTTTCCTAACTCCACTGCCAGGTTCTTGGCCAGCGTGTCAGCCCCTTGCCAGCTGGTTGGCTTGTCTTTGTGTTTGACCGTGAGACCTATCAGCCGGTAGAAGGGGGGATACTGATACTTTTCGCGTTCCAGGATTTCTGCATTGTAAAAACCGATGTAATCGCCTCTCACCATTTTGTCAATGATGCTTTGCGTAGGGTCGTTGGTTTGCAGGTAAACGATACCTCTTTTCTTACGCCTGCCTGCCCGACCGCTGACCTGCGTGACAAGTTGGAAAGCCCGTTCATGGGACCTGAAGTCAGGAAAATGAATCATCTGATCAGCACTCATGATTCCCACCTTGGACACGCTGTCAAAATCTAGTCCTTTGGACACCATCTGTGTACCTATGAGGATGTCAATGGTGCCATTTTCAAAATCATCGATGATCTGCTGATAGCTGTACTTGTTACGGGTGCTATCCAGGTCCATGCGCTGGATGGTCGCGTCCGGAAACATAAGTTGCAGGTCTTCTTCTATCTTTTCGGTGCCCATGCCCACATTTCTCACCTTATTGGAACCACAGAAGCTACAGTCGCCAGTGACCGGCTCATTATACCCACAGTAGTGACACCTTAGCTGGTTTTGGTACAGGTGATAGGTAAGGCTTACGGAGCAGCTTGGGCATTTGGGAATATGGCCGCAATCATCGCAACTAAGAAAAGGCGCATAGCCCCGGCGGTTTTGGAAGATAATCGTTTGCTCACTATTGCTGAGGTTGCTTTTCATCCCTTCCATCAGCTGGCTGGAGTAGCTACCTACATTCTTTTTGCGCTTGCGCTCATCGCTCATATTCACCGGCACAATCTCCGGCAATGGTGTATTGCCATAGCGGTCATTGAGCTCGATGAGCCCATATTTTCCGTTGAGGGCATTGTGATAACTTTCTAGGGAAGGGGTAGCCGTTCCCAGCAATACTTTGCAATGATGGACGGTGCTCAGGTAAACCGATGTATCCCGGGCATGAAACAAAGGATTTCTGTCAAATTGCTTGTAAGTAGTTTCATGTTCCTCATCTACAATGATCAGAGACAGGTTGTCAAAAGGGAGGAAAACCGCACTGCGGACACCGATGACAAAATTGAATCGGCCGTCAAGGATTCCCTGATAGACCTCTACTCTTTCACTATCTGAATATTTGGAGTGGAAAATGCCCATCTGATCACCAAAATACCGGCTCAGCCGCTTGATGATCTGGGTCGTCAGTGCGATTTCTGGCAAAAGATACAGCACCTGACCGCCACTACTGAGAATATCCTGGATGATTTTGATGTAAATCTCTGTTTTCCCACTGCCTGTTACGCCATGTAATAAAACGGTAGGTGTATCCTGAAAAGCGGACATGATTCCCTGGTAGGCATCATCCTGTGCGGGGCTTAAGTCAATCTCCTGTTGCTGAGAGATGTCTTCGAAAACTACCCGTGGAATGACGACTTCAAACTCTTCCAGGACTTTGTTCTTGAGGAGTGTCTTCATTGAAGACTGAGAAATGTCTTTTGCAACAAATTCTGCCTTGGTCATGCCATCTTCATTGGCATTGACCAGATCAGCAAGTGGGACCTCCTGGAGGTACTTCAGTAACACATCCATTTGCTTTTGCTTCTTTTCCAGCGAGGCAAATAATGCTTCCAAAATGCCATGATCTTCCGTAACCAGATGACTGGCCAGGCGGATGCGTTTCTCTGTCTTGGGCTTGTACTTTTCTTTCAGCTCTTCAAACAGGATGATCGCTCGTTTATCAATCAGTGATTTGAGGTAACGGGAAATGCTCTGGATGTTGAGCAGCCCTTCTATTTCCTGATAGCTGATCTGTTGGTGGACCATGAGGTGATCCATGATCAGTTCTTCTTTGGGGTGCAGCTCCTGTTCCACGTCAAAGTCGGGATGCAGTTGGATATAGGACTCGCTGGAAAGGCGAAGCCCTGTGGGAACCGCTGCATTAAGGACATCGCCCAGGTGGCACATGTAATAGCTGGCCATCCAGTAAAATAAACGCAGCTGATACTCCGTAACAATCGGTTGGCTATCGATCAGGTCCAGGATGTATTTGGCCTCATATTTTTCCGGTGGTTTTTGGTGAATATCGGCAACAATGCCGGTCAAGATCTTCTTGCGGCCAAACTGTACTACTACCCTGAAGCCTTTCCTGATCACTTCAGACATGTCGTGGGGTATACGGTAGGTGAAGGTACCATCTACTGGCACAGGTAAAACCACCTCTGCAAAATAGGTGGAACGCTCTTCAAATTCGCTGTTTTGTATCGCTAGTTGACTCAAGAATGCTGTTGATTGATTTGCTGTAATGCTGAATTTAGATCAGTTACCGGAAGCTGACAAGTTTTATTGAAACAAACATAATAAGTAGTCTTTTCACCGTTGCTGTTTTTGCCCCTGGTGAGTGGTATTAACCGCTGGCTTTCTGAATCACTTCTGATCAGCAGTGCTTGTCCAATACTTGCTTGTAGCAGTGCCTGTGGATAGGTTTTCTCTGAATCTCCGGCGATGACGACCTCCGCAACAGGGGAGAATGCTTTCAGTAGTACCGAACCCCAATAGGCCAGATATTCGGGTTCTGCCTTCACCAGGCGGCTCATTCCCTTGAGCATGTTTTCTGCGAGGCTGGCATAAGATGCATCATCAAAATAACGCCCCAGCTTCAGGAGGCAACTGGTCATCCCGGCATTGGAAGAAGGAATGACATTGTCAAAAAGCTCTTTTTTGCGGGCAATCAAGTCATCAGTTGACTGATCGGTAAAAAAGAAAAAGCCTTCTTCCGGGTCTAAGAAATGCGCAATGGCATAGTCCAATAGGAGTCTGGCCTTTGAAAGCCATATCATATTACCAGTAATCTCATAGAGGCCAATCAGCCCGTCAATGGTCCATGCATAGTCTTCCAGGTAGCCGGCAATCGAAGCATTGCCCCCTTTGAAGTTCCTGTAGAGTTGTCCGGTGGGAGTGGCCAGTTTGTCTATGAGGAACTGGCCCGTTTGAATGGCGGCGGTTGCAATTCTGTCATCACCCAGTGCCTTGTAACTATCTACGAGTCCCCTGATGGTGAGGCCGTTCCATGCAGTGAGGATTTTGTCGTCAAGGCCTGGTCTCACCCGTTGTTCTCTGACCCGGTAGGCTTTTATTTTAAACTCCTCCAAAATTCCCTGAAAGGTCTCTGCGTCCAGGTCGTACTTTTTGGTAAAATCAGATGCTGGCTGCAAGGTACGTAGATTGTTTTTGCCGTCTTCCCAGTTGCCGTGTGCGATGATATTGTAATAATCCTTTAGTATTTCCGCATAGTCACCGGCGACCTCCTCAAATGCTTCTATCGACCAGCAGTAATACTTCCCTTCTTCACCCTCACTATCAGCGTCCAGTGCGGCATAAAATCCACCTTCAGAGGAGCGCATTTCCCGCTCCAGCCAGGTAATGGTTTCTCTGATGGTGTGCCCGAAATCGGCACCTGCTATCAGTACATGGGCTTTGGCGTAGATGCTGAGAAGTTGTCCATTGTCATAAAGCATCTTTTCAAAGTGCGGAATGTGCCACTCTTCATCTACAGAGTAACGTGCAAATCCGCCACCCACATGATCAAAAATGCCACCTGATGCGATCTTTTGTAAGGTAAAGGAGGCCATATCTCCAGCTTGCTGTTGTTTGAATGCCACGTGGATATCGATGAGGTAACTCCAGATAGCCGGCATGGGGAACTTAGGAGACTTTTGAATACCTCCCCATTCCTCATCAAACTTCTGAGCCAGTAACGTGACCGATTCTTCAAACAGTGATCGATCGGCGCTAATCGTGCTTTCACCGATTCTGTACTTGCTGACCTCGCTCTCGTTGAGGTGTTTGGTAAACCCATCCGCGGACTCCTCCAGCTTTTCTCGTTGATCGCGATAAGCGGCAGCGACATTGACCAGAAGTTCAGACCATCCGGCAGGAGGGAAGTAGGTTCCTCCATAGAAGGGCTTTTGCCCTGAAGTGAGAAATACGTTGAGGGGCCAGCCTCCCTGAAGTCCCATGGCCTGAATGGCATCCATGTAGATCTGGTCCACATCAGGTCGTTCCTCACGGTCTACTTTGATACAAATAAAATGCTCATTCATGATGGCTGCTATTTCCTTATTTTCAAAGGATTGATGTTCCATCACATGACACCAGTGGCAGGCAGAGTAGCCAATAGAGACCAGGATAGGCTTGTCTTCGCTTTTGGCTTTTTGTAGCGCTTCCTCACTCCATGGATACCAGTCTACGGGGTTAAAGGCATGTTGTAGCAGATAGGGGCTGCTGCTATTGATTAACCGGTTGTTCTGCCTGGATTCACTCATATCAATTGCTGCTTGACTTGTTGGATTTCCTGTTCAACATCAATTTTGGAAGCTAAGTTTTCCAATTGTGTTAAAAGTTTGTGCAAAAAGGCCTGGTGCTGGTCTGACGCGGGATTGAAAGGCCTGTGCTGAAGTGATTTCAGAATCTTATCCCATTGTTTTTCAAAGGTTTGCAGCTCGGCTGAGAAGAAGGCCTGCGAGAATTTAGACCAGATGTAGTCTTCTGCCTCTTCGGATGGATGGATCATGTCTCTTTTGTAGAACCGATAGTCCCTCAAATCGTCTATCATCAGCTCGTATGATGGGAAATAATGCACATCTTCCAATGTCTGCCGCAGGTAGTGCGAGGCAAGCAATAAAGTCGACTTGCTGATCGTGTTGACTGGGATGGTATCACGAATATGTCTTACCGGGCTGACTGTTAGTAATATCCTGACTTTTGGGTTGATGTACTTCAGCAGTTGATAGGTCTGTTGAAAAGCCTCCGTGATCTCTGTCACATCCAGCATCCTCCTTTTGAAGTTAGTACCTGGAAGCTTGTGGCAATTGGCAACGAGTCGGTCGTCTTTCTGGTATTCATAAACGTGGGCAGTTCCCGGAGTAATGATGAGCCAGTTAGCTGCTTTTAGTGCTTTAGAGACCTGTTGAGTCAGTGCGTTTATCCGAGTGGTGAGGCCTTCTTTGCTTGTTGCATTGATGGTAGTGTGGAGTGCATCGTGATACCACCGGCCTTCACGCTCCAGGAAGCCCTCCTCTGGAAAGTAGATTTCATCGGTGTCCTTGAGGCATTTGTTCACTAAGCTAAGAATGGATAATGGGTTGTAGATGATGCCAAAGGGATTGTTGAGTGTAGTCAGTTTGAGGTGTTGCAATCGCTGTCCCATGGTGTCGGCAAAGCAGGAACCCAGTGAGACAATAGGGGAAGAAAGCTCAATCTTAACCGGTGATTCCGGCGTATGTACCTCAGTTCTGAAAGTCATAGTCAAAGATACTAAGTCTTACTTTTTTTAAATGCATTTAACCTTAACTGGGTGTAGCATGCTGCTACATCCCTCGTATTCTGTGATGTGTGTGATAGAATTTGAGTTTTGTAGCTTATTGATGAGGTATCAGATCTAATTAAGTGTGAGTCTGCTACCTTGAACGCTAAGAAAGCTACGAAATATGTTGGTCGTAGATCGGAATCTACGACCAGTGGGAAAAGTATGGCCATAAAAAAACGCCCTGATGTAGATCAGGGCGTTTTGCAATTGTTTGTTTGTACTGCTTATTCAGCAATTACATTCAACTTGATTTCATGGTGAACTTCTTTGTGCAGGTTCAAAGTAACGACGTGCTCGCCAATTTCTTTGATGTTGCCACTGAAGTCGATCCTCTTTCTGTCTACTTCAAAGCCTTTTGCCTGTAGTGCATCAGAAACCTGTAGTGCAGTGATAGCACCAAAGATTTTTCCAGACTCACCTGCTTTGGTAGAAATATCGAGAACCAATTCTCCAATATTTTGTGACAATGCTTCTGCATCTTTTTTGACTTTCTCAGCTTTGTGAGCCGCCTGGCGCACGTTTTCCTCAGTCATTTTAACGTTGGATTTATTAGCCAAAATCGCCATTCCCTGAGGGATGAGGTAATTTCTGCCATAACCAGGCTTTACTGTTACAATATCATTCTTATAACCAAGCCCTTTGATATCTTCTTTTAAAATAATGTCCATCTGTCTTCTTGATTATTTAAGTGAATCAGTTACATATGGAAGAAGTGCTACGTGGCGCGCTCTTTTCACTGCCTGTGCTACTTTCTTCTGGTACTTTTGGCTCGTACCTGTGATTCTTCTTGGAAGAATTTTACCTTGATCGTTGACGAACTTCAAAAGGAAGTTAGCGTCTTTGTAATCGATGTACTTGATGCCGTTCTTCTTGAACCTGCAGTACTTTTTCTTTTGTTGTTCCCGATTGACGGGTTCGTTCATCAATGTCATTTTGCTGCCTCCTTCTCTTTTTTGTTAAATGCACCACTTTTTCTTTTCTCATTGTAAGCAACTGCGTGCTTATCAAGAGCAGTAGTCAAAAATCTCATCACTTTTTCATCCCTTTTGAATTCAGTCTCCAAAGTTTTGATGGATGCAGGATCAGCTTTGTACTCGAACAACTGGTAAAAACCTGTTGATTTGTGCTGAATTGGATAAGCTAGTTTTTTTAAGCCCCAATTCTCTTCATTGACAAACTCTGCATCGTTGTCAAGAAGAACGTTTTTAAACTTATCTACGGCATCCTTCATCTGAACATCAGACAAAACGGGAGTTAAAATGAATACCGTTTCATAATTTTTCTTCATTATTAATTTTTTAAAATGAGCTGCAAAGTTAAAGAAAATATTCTGAAAAATAACAAGTGCTTTAGATATTAGAAATCTCATTTGGGGGGTAAGAAAGTAATCTTACATGCGTTATCAATCATTTTGGTCCTGAGGCAGTACTTGCGATAGAATTGTGTAACTTTCTAATGTCATTTGAACCTGGTTGAGGTAATGGAATTTTTCATGAGTGTTTCAATAGCTATAAATTGACCATTGCATATTCGGGGTTAAACTTAAAGACTGGTTTCACTGATAACTGAAATAAACTTGAATGCAGATGCATAGGCTCAGAGAAACGGGATTACTGAAAAAGAGAAAGTACATCTACATAGGGCTGTTGGCGATCCTGATCCTAACTGCTGTGCTTAACATCAAGACCTTTAGCGAGCTGAAGCTGTCAAAAGAAAGAGCATTGCAGAATTCGCTGGAAATGACCGAGGTTCGTTCAACGTATTTGTCTGAATATTTTGAACAGGCTGAATACCATTTAAGTAGCCTGAGGAATGTCCTGCTCAACCTTGTGAAAGCTGATAAGTTTGACCGGGAGCTGATGAATCAGATGATCAGAACCAGTCTGAATACCAAAAATGAGATTCTGAGCATCTGGGTTTATCTGGAGCCTGATGCATTTGACCGGGATGCACTTAATAAATCAACCATTGGCAGCCAGGAGGAGGGACGCTATGCGCCCTGGTTTTACTACAATCAGGAAAAATCCTCTGTCATTGAAAATGTATGCGGGACAGATCAGTATGATTTTTACCTGTATCCTAAAAAGCTTAATCGCGAAGTGTTGCTGGAGCCTTACAAAACAACCAATGCAGGCGATGCCCATTACATTACCCTCACCCAACCGATTGTTTACAATGGTTTCAAAGGGTCTATGGGGATTGACTGGGTTTGGAGTGAATTCAGTCACGTAGTCACGGAACGTCCATTGATCAAAAGAGATGTCAGTTACCTGATATCGGAACAAGGCCATATTTTGTCTCATTGGGATGAAGACATGTTGGGCAATAAGGTAGATAGCCTCATACTGGACCAGCTGGCGGTGGTAAAGCGAGGGGAGAAAGTGGTTCAACAGATTCCGGGCAAGGATTTCTACAGAGTGATTACCAATTTTAAAGTACCCTACACTGAGAGCAAATGGTATCTGGTCCGTGAAATTCCCATGAGTGCGGACTTCTTCACCATCATTACGCAGAATCAAAATACATGGCGTATTGGCTTGCTGATATTTGTGCTATTGATTATTCTGATTTATTGCCTTACGCATCTGATTGACTACGTGATGGCAGATCGCGAAAAACTAAAGCTGGAATTGACAGGCTCCATAGATGCTACTACTGATGGTATCTGTGTAGTATCTTCGGACTATACCTATTCCCAGATCAATCAATCATATAAAATCTGGATAAAGTATCTGATGGGGGTAGACGCCGCAGAAGGAGATGATGTCTTTGACCAGCTATCAGCAGACAATGTAGCCTGGATAAAAGACAATCTTGAACAGGCTTTTGCGGGAAAGTTTTTCATCGATGAGCAGATTTATTCAGGTAGACGCTATCGGCACTACTTTAACCCCATTATCAACGATGAGCGTGAGGTGCATAGTGTTGCTGTCAGGTTGACTGACGTAACCGATCAGTTGAAGAATGAAGAGGAGCTGAAAAACTACAGACAGAATCTGGAGGAACTCATTGGAGAACGAACGGCTGAACTTCGTGAAATGGTTGTGAAGGTGAAGGAGGCGCGCCTGAAACTGGTGGAAAGTGAAAAAAATGCGACGCTGGGGCTGCTCTCTTCAGGCCTTTCTGATGAGCTGTCCAATCCAGTCAACTTTGTCATCGGCAATGTGACTCCTTTGCGAAAGGATGTTAACGAGTTGTGTCATTTGGTCCAGCTACTACAAAGAACCGATCATGAAGATGAGGCTACGCAATTAAAGGAGGCCCTGGATTATTTACGGCAAGTTGATGCTGACGTACTGATTCCAGAAATCAATACCCTGTTGGACGGCATAGAGCGGGGTGCATCCAGAATCAGTGAGATCGTCATGAACTTCAACGAGTTTGTTCGCCCGGATAAACAGGCCAGGTTTGAAAATATCAATAGAAGCATTGAGTTGGCCATAGAATTTCTTACGCCAAAGATTCCCGCTGAGATAGAACTGATAGAAGAGCTCAGTGAAGACCTGCCCTCAACATTTTGTGACATTGGTAAGATCAATGACGCCTTTCTGACCATCATCGATCACGCCATCCGGCTCACTACAAAAGGCGAACTACACCTTAGGTCTGAGTGTGATAATACTGGCTGGATTTCCGTCAGTATTTTTGGTAAAAACCTGACCATTACAGGCGAGGAACGGGCAAATCTCCTCGATTCTTATGACCACCCGGGTGAAGGTGTCTCCAATAACGGAATCGGACTTGCCCTGTGCCAGAAAGTATTGGAAGCCCACGGAGGAACCCTTGAGATAGTCTCAGTAAAGGATCGGCCTACAAACGGTTTTATGATCAAGATACCAGTGCTCTTAAAGTCTGCTTATACAGTGATAGAGGGAAATCAGCATCATTAATATGTGATGCCGAAATACCGGAATTATTAATGCCTAATACCGAAATTATTTAATTTGCCTATTGCCTACTATTTAGATTTCAGTCGGCTGAGCGGACCTGTCTACCGATAGACGGGCTCGCCCTTGGGCAATTTTTCTTTCTAATGTCTAAAATCTAGCGTCTGGCGTCTAAACTCACTTTACTGTAAAACTCCCGCGGCCAAGTACGTAATCATCCGTATAGACTTCTACTTTGTATACGCCCTTGTCATAATCACTGCCTTTTTCGTAAAGGAAAGTGACCTGCTTTTTGCTTCTGTCATAAAGTACTTCCTGTTTGGCAGTGTAGAATTGCTCGCGTCCCTCAAAGGTGAATGATCCTGATCCGTTGGCCACGTCAAACAATGCATTGCCATCTATCCCTATGATGCGCAGTAAGATCTCCTTTCCTTCAATAGGGGCTACTTTGTTCTCAGAAAGCGCAAATTGTACTTTCAGTTGCTGGATCTGTCGGTTGCGGAAGGAGTCCTTGTATTCTTTGCCTCTCTTATTGACAGCATAGACGGCAAAATCTTCCAGTTTCAATTGTGAGGCAGTAGCTACCTGCTCTTCCAATTGGGACTTCTGCTCGTTCAGGTTGTTAAGCGTTTGGTTGAGCTCATTCTTCTCTACTTTCAGATCTGTATTTTCCTGAGCCAGTTCTTTGTTGATGGCCGTCAGTTGCTTGATTTCTTCATCTTTGGCCAGCAATAGCGTTTTATAGCCACCCACACGGTCTTTCAAAGCCTTGATTTGCTTGCTTTGGCTGATCTCCCGTCTTCTCAATCGTGCTTTTTCGGCCTCCAGTTCGGCTTTCACCACTACAAGGGAATCTACATCACCACCCAGTTGTCTAATCGTGGAAATCTTACTATCCAGTTCGCTGCCGATGGAATCGAGGTCGTAGTAAGCTTCCTGGAGTTGTCTTTCAGTTTCTGCCTTTTCTTCGGAGAGGGCTTTGTTTTGTGTATAAAAGTACACACCCGCAGCTGCAACTGCTAATACCAAAATCACCAGTGCGATGATCAGGCCTGTATTGGACTTAGGGTTGCTGGTTACTGTCACAGGTTGTGATGAGACATTTTTATGTTGTGGAGTGAAATTATCTCCGCCGTTTTCTGGTTTATTATCCATCTTGTAAGATTATCGCTTGCACAATAGATCGCAAATGTAAAGTAATGTTTGGATTTCAAAGTATACCAACGAGATTGCTGATGTAAATGAGATTGATAATTCCGAACATTGAGAAAAATTTTATTTGATAACGAAGAGCATATGGAAAAATTGGATGCGTCTTATTGGACGGAAAGATACCATCGGGAACAAACAGGGTGGGATACCAAAGGCATCACGACTCCGCTGAAGGACTACTTTGATCAACTGGAAGACCGATCGCTGAGAATATTGATCCCTGGTGCAGGCAATGCCTATGAAGCAGGCTATCTGTGGCAGCAAGGTTTTGAAAACGTCTATGTCCTTGACTGGGCAGCGCCTCCCTTGCAACGGTTTGGTGAAACTTATCCAGACTTTCCCCGGGACCAGTTGCTGAAAGATGATTTTTTTCAGCTAAACGGACAGTTTGACCTCATTGTAGAACAAACCTTCTTCTGCGCTTTTGAGCCTGTGCTGAGACCACAGTATGCGGAAAAAGCGGCCGAACTGCTGAATCGGGGTGGTAAGTTGGTTGGTTTGCTCTGGGACGGCGATTTTGCCGGAGGGCCTCCATTTGGTGGAACACCGGATGAATATAAAAAACTGTTTGCCGATCACTTCAAAATCGATGTCATGGCGTCTGCTTATAATTCCATCAAACCAAGAGCTGGACGGGAAGTGTTTGTGAAGTTGATCAAAAAGTAGTGATTTGAGCCGGAAGCGTGCGCCAGGATAAAATTCTCCTATCTCACACTCACTCTTACTCTAATTCTCGCTCTCACTCTCACTCTAATAACTCTTAAAACCTGAGCACAAGATGTTGCTTTTGGAGGCCTGGACGGAAGAAGAGGATACCCGCATCAAAGAGGTCTACGCTGGTGGTGACCCGCTCATGACGGATGATTTTCTGCCAGGCCCTTTTCATGCCGGGCGACCAGTGAATATCGTCTAGTATCAGCAGGGTTTCATCGTGTATTTTATCCAGTATCCACTCAAAATAACGCATGGTCGCTTCATAGGTGTGGTTGGCGTCCAGGTAGGCGAGGTCAACCGAAGGGAGTTCGGTAAGCAATGGCTGCAGCACCAGGTCAAGGTCACCTTCGTGAAGGTGGACATTAGTCGACTGGGTCTTCTCAAAGTTTTGCCTTGCCAGGCTCGCGATGTTAGGACTGCCTTCAACAGTATGCACTGTTGCCTCTTTGTCTGTTTCTGCGGCGGCGGTTGCCATGTACAGGGTGTTGATCCCCAGCGAAGTGCCCAATTCCAGAATGTTTTGAGGCTGCAAACTACGAATGATCCTACCCATCATGAGGGAAAATCTGAGCTGACTACTGCTGGACCGGGCAATGAAGGATATTTTTCGCTGGTCTTTTCTTTGAAAGGTGGTGCCCGCTCCAGGGTCTCTTACACTGATCAACCGGTGATCTGACAATAGTTTTGACCTGATCGACTCAATGGCAGGTATACCGGCACTTTTAGAGCCTTTGATCAAATCGGTATAAAACTGAAAGAGGTAGGGGGTTTGAAGAGAATGTTCATCAACACAGTGTAACCAATAGTGCAAATATTCCTTTGCAAGGAACAGCACTTGTTTAAGCGATGGCACTGCTTTACTGATTAGTTAAGTCTGTAAGGAACAATCATGGAGAATTCGGGGATGTTTACTTCAAATTGCTCTCCATCCACCACTTTTTCCATCAGGTATGAACCTTTCATTTTGCCAAACCCGGATTTAAGGTTACAGCCAGAAACATACTGATGCGATTGACCGGGCTCAATGATTGGCTGTTTGCCAACGACCCCTTCACCATCTACCTCTCTTTTTGGATAGGAAGCATCGTAGATATCCCAGTGCCTTCTAAGCAGCTGAATGGTATTATCCGAAAGATTCTCGATGGTGACTCGATACGTAAATACAAAATGCATCTGCGCAGGACTTGAATACTCTTGTTGGTATTCCGTCACTACACTGATTTTAATGCCTTTTGTAGTATCAGTAGTCAATTGTTAATTGATTTAAATGTATTTTGACTCAAGATATGATATTTTGGTTGTATTTTCCTAATGATCAAACAAACTTTTTGACTTCGATTCGTAAGTCCTTTGGAAATGAGAACATATCGTGAAATTATTGTTTAATTAACAGGCAAATATTATAAACAGACAAGTTCTAATACACAGATTAAATGAATGTAAAGATCGAGGAGGGCTGGAAAGCGCAGCTCACGGGTGAATTTGAAAAAGACTATTTTAAATCTTTAACTGATTTTATCAGGCAGGAATATAGTCAGCACAGGATATTCCCACCAGGAAAGGAGATGTTTAGTGCCTTTGATTTTTGTCCATTTGATGAAACCAAAGTGGTGATTCTGGGACAGGATCCATACCATGGTCAGGGGCAGGCCAATGGGTTGTGTTTTTCCGTCAAAGAAGGAGTGAGGATGCCGCCTTCCCTGGTGAATATTTTCAAAGAAATCAAAGACGACGTAGGGGAGGAGCTCCCTCCTCATGGTAGCCTGGAACGCTGGGCAAGACAGGGAATCCTGTTGCTCAACGCAACGCTTACAGTACGACAGGCAAGCCCGGGTTCACACCAGGGCAGGGGATGGGAAGAGTTCACAGATGCGGTTGTTAAAATCCTATCCGATCAAAAAGAAAAACTAGTATTTCTGTTATGGGGATCTTATGCCCAGCGCAAGGGAGCTGTCATAAATCAGAGTAAGCACCTGGTGTTGTCATCTGCGCATCCCTCTCCGTTTGCAGCGCACAGGGGTTTTTTCGGAAATCGCCACTTTAGCAAAACCAATGAATACCTCAAGTCTCAGGGATTGCCACCGATTGAGTGGTAGGAGATAGCTGATTGAATAATTAAGACTAATGGGTCATTATAATACCGTTATTTGCTATATTGAATTTCAATTTTATCAAACTTTAAATGAAAACACGATGAAAAAGAAAGACTTGTTTGCAAAAGCGGAAAAGCTTGACAGAAAGCACTTGTCGCAAATAATGGCTGGTATTGAAGAGAAAAGAGAGCCCTTTTCACTTAGCGGCGATGCCAGTGACTCCGTGCACAGTGACGATGGTAGCAGCGAATACTGGGACAACGGAGACAGTGACAGGTATGACAACGGTGACAGTAGATGGCGAGATAGTTAATAGCTGATTTTCATCTAAATGGGGCAATTCACCTTAGTACATAGTATTTGTATTGAGATGAATTGCTTTTTTACATCATGTCAATGCTATGGCTAACTGGAACCTTGGGCGTTCGATACCCTCTGTCGGGAGAATGATCACCCCTTACTTAGGTCAATAAAAAAAGGCTACATATTTATGTAGCCCGGTTTATCTTAGTTTAGGAAATCGAATTAGTCTATGCCATTAAATATCCTACTCCATCGCACTTTGCTGAGGAAGCTCTTCTTCGCATCCAGTGACAACCAGATGAATGCCGCTTCGCCTACAACGTGATCAGCTGGTACAAAGCCCCAATAACGGCTGTCAAGTGAGTTGTGACGGTTGTCTCCCATCATGAAGTAATAATTCTGCTTGAATGTGTATGAAGGCACAATTTCTCCGTTGATCTCCAGTTGATTGTTGACAATCTTTACAGCATTCGGGTCATGCCCTTCATAGTCGCGGATGGTAGAATAGTACCTGGTCAAATTGGCCGAATCCATCTCGAAAGTGAGGTCTTCGCCAGGAACTTTCAAGGGACCATAGTTGTCTCTGTTCCAGTCAACACCTGGCATTTGAGGGAAAGGAGTATTGTCATTGAAGAGGTTTACACCCATCTCCGTTTTAGTCAGGTTGCGAACGAAGTCGTACTTGTTGGCGAAGTTTTGTGCAACTTCCTGGGTAGCCCAGATAAAATAGCCTGCTCTGTGTTTCTGGTACTCAGAAATTCCATTGTCCTGGAAGACACGTTCTCTGATGACCTGATCGTGCTGAAAGGTATATTGAAATTGCATCTTCTCAGGGTTTTCGCCCGGCTCTCCGTTGACATAGACCTGATTTTTCCTGATTTCCAACACATCGCCAGGAATGGCCACACATCTTTTGATGTAGTGCGTCTTCAAATCTACAGGATGGTCTTCTCTTGGATAATTGAATACCACTACGTCGTTTCGTTCCACATCACTGAAGCCTGGTAGTCGAAATTGCGGTAGTTGAATGGCATCGGAGTAGGAAGGAATTTCAGTCCCCCAGATTTTCTGGTGTGTCAGTGGCACCTGCAACGGTGTTTTGGGCGTTCTGGGGCCGTAACTGACTTTACTCACAAACAGAAAGTCACCTACAAGAAGTGAATTTTCCATAGAGGAAGTAGGGATGGTGAAAGCTTCCATAAAAGCCCATCTGATGAGTGTTGCGGCCACCACGGCAAACGTAATTGCGTCGACCCACTCCCTTACGGGACCTTTTTTCTTCTGCTCTTCTTTGCTTTTTTTCTTAAAGAATTTGAACGCCATTTTTTCTTATTTTCCGCAATTTATATCTTTTGTTGTTAATAATCACCTATCCACCAATGCGTAAGAAATCATCCATGGTTAAAAAGCCTTTCTGGTCTTTGATCCAGTCGGCTACGACGATTGCACCCACTGCAAAACTATCACGGGTATGAGCGGTGTGTTGGATCATGATCTCATCCATTTCCGACTGATAAGTGACAGAATGAGTGCCTGGGACTTTATCGATTCTCTTGGAGATAATGGACAGGTCACTGGCTTTTTTATTGTCTTCATTTACCCATTGGTCCTTATCGGGATAATGCGCTATTAGTCCTTCCGCAAGCGTGATGGCGGTACCGCTGGGTGCATCCAGTTTTTGAGTATGGTGAATCTCTTCCATGGTTGGCTGGTAGTCTTCATAGCCTGCCATCAGCTTTGCCAACTGCTTGTTCAGCGCAAAGAACAAATTGACACCCAGGCTGAAATTGGAAGCATACAGGAATGTCCCGTTGTGTTGCTGAGTTTGTGCTTTGATTTCATCAAAACGGTCGAGCCATCCTGTGGTACCGCTGATGACTTTGATCCCTCGCTCCAGGCAGGTACTGATGTTCTGATAAGCTGCTTCTGGTCTGGTAAATTCTATGGCTACGTCTACTTCATTGACGTCTATATGCTGTAGCAGCGCTGGGTTGGTATCGTCAATTTTACCAACGACCTCATGGCCTCTTGCTGTTGCCAGCCTCTCTATGGCTTTTCCCATTTTGCCATAGCCAATTAATAAGATTTTCATGCTTACTTGATATTTAATACGATCGAGAACCCGGCATTGGCAATACCGTTGGGTGGCTGGTTGAAAGTGGGCTTGAAGCCGATGGACAGCTCGTCATTGATGGCAAACTCTTCCAGGTGAGCGGAAATGTGTGCATCTACAATGTTGAGCAAATAAGTAATCACTCCAACAATGATGAGGTAATCCCTATCCCGGCGAAATTGTTCAACCCTGGTGTTGAGCGCATCAGCACTCAGCTGAAAAGGGTTGCTCGTACTGTTAAGTCCATCCGTTTCTGCGATCAGTGCGCTTCTTAAAGAAAGAAAGTACTCATGGTTATAATTAACAAAATAGCCGATGGTAAACAGCCCGCCGTAGATGAAAGGAAGCTTCCAGGCCTGCTTGTTATAAATCTGTCCCAGTCCTGGAAGCACTGCAGAAAAGACCGCTGCTTTGGTAGGATTGAGTTTGGATTTTTCAGTAAACAGATCAGCCGTATCATAAACCAATAAATTGGGCTGCTGTAAATTTTCACCTGCAGGCTGTGGTCTGCCCGGTTCCTGAGCGGACAGCATATGTACGCTCGAGGTCAATAACAGGCATGCTAAAAAGTATATACTTCGCTTCATCAAACATCTAATATGTCTAGGATTCTGTTGAGATCATCCGTGGATAGAAAAGGGATTTTGATCTCTCCCTTGTTATTAACGTCTGCTGCGATTTTTATTTTAGTCCCGAAGTGAGAAGATAGCTTATCCTGCAATTTTACCACTTCATAGGAGGGCTCCACCGCCGGTTTTGGTGCCGGTTGAGGCTGAGTTGACTGCCTAACCAGCTCTTCCACCTTCCTTACAGACAACTCATTTTCTATAATCTGCTGTGCGACCTGCAACTGTAGTTCTACATTGTCGATTCCAAGTAATGCACGTGCATGGCCCATAGATAACTTACCATCGCGCAATGCGATCTGGATATCCGGTGGTAACTTGAGTAGCCTAAGGTAATTGTTGACGGTAGAACGTTTTTTACCAACTCGGTCCCCCAATTGTTCCTGCTTAAGATCACATTCGGTCAGCAGTCGCTGGTAACTCAGTGCCACTTCAATGGCATTAAGGTCCTCTCTCTGAATATTTTCGATCAATGCCATTTCCAGCATCTGCTGGTCATCGGCTTTGCGAATATAGGCCGGCACCTTTTCCAAACCTGCCAGCTTGGAAGCCTGCAGCCGGCGCTCACCGGAAATCAGTTGGTAACTGTTCTGGTTGAGTTGCCTTACTGTAATAGGCTGTATGATTCCCTGTACCCTTATTGACTCCGCCAGCTCTTCCAGTGCTTCCTGGTTGAAGTCTGTACGTGGCTGGAAAGGGTTCACCTCTACATCTGCGACAGGAATCTCATTGATTCCACTTTTCTCAACAGGCTCTTTTCTGGCAACTGTCTTCCGTGGAGATACAGTCGTTTCTTCGGTGTCATTTAGCAAAGCACCTAACCCACGTCCTAAACCGCTTTTTTTCTTTGCCATCTGTCGTACTTTATTTTAATGCCAATTCGTTTCTTTGAAGCATTTCCTTGGCCAGGTTCAGATAACTGATCGCACCTTTGCTATCTGCATCATGCGCAATTGCTGGCAGGCCAAAGCTGGGGGATTCACTTAATTTGATATTTCTGGGAATCAATGTCTTGAACATCATCGACTTGAAATGCGTGCTGATCTCTTCTACCACCTGGTTTGACAAGTTGAGACGTACATCATACATGGTCAACAGAATGCCTTCAATCTCCAGATTGGGATTCAGTCTCTTTTGAATAATGGTGATCGTATTCAGTAGTTTGCCCAATCCTTCCATGGCAAAATACTCGCATTGTACCGGAATGATGACTGAGGTGGAGGCAGTCAGTGCGTTGACTGTGATGAGACCAAGGGAAGGGGAGCAGTCAATCAAGATGAAATCATAAACTTCTGCAAGCGGTTCCAGCACGTCACGCATCTTGTTTTCCCTATCTTCTATGTCTACCATCTCTACTTCAGCACCAACAAGGTCGATGTGTGAAGGAATTAGGTCCAGGTATTGCAAATCGGATTGTACAATGCAATCCTGTGGATCAACGCCTTCTACCATACACTCGTAAATACTATTATCAACTTCTTTGGGGTTCAGACCCAGCCCTGAAGTCGCGTTGGCCTGCGGATCGGCATCCACTACCAGCGTTTTGAACTCCAGTGCAGCCAGACTCGCAGAAAGATTAATAGCAGTTGTTGTTTTCCCAACTCCACCCTTTTGGTTGGCAATTGCAATGATTTTACCTTTACCCATACTGATTCAAACTATTTATGACTGTTTCCACTTATTCTTAACAATATCTGAGTGGTGATGGCAATACGATTGTGAGCAATTGATGCCGGAAAAATCTCCATTTGACTGTCGCTGTTTCACGATGCTATGTCTACACCTCAGATAAGCGAAGTTTTACCTGTCGCTTGAAGTTCACAAATATATATTTTTTAGGCTGACTATTGATAATTGAAAAGGCTTATACACGATAATGTTAAAAAATTGTTCAAAACCTTCATTCGCTCTTAAAATTGAAAAGGCACTTAATATCAGTGTATTAAGTGCCTCCTCTCAAGTTACTCATTGAAGGTAACTACTTCTTTTTGTTCTTTTGTTTGCGCGCCTCTTCGCCAGCCTTCATGGCTTCTTCCAATCTGGTGGCAAACTTAGACTTCTTCTTGTTGGCATTCTTTTTCTTATTTTCCTCCATCACAGCCTTGATCTTGTCTTCGTCTACCAGCTTTCTGAAAAGTGCAATCTGGCTAAAAGAGAAGATGTTGGAGATAAAGTAGTAGAATGTCAAACCTGCTGAGTAGCTGTTCAGGAAGAACAGGAACATGACCGGCATCAGGTACTGAACAGTTTTCATAGGACCTGCTACGGAAGAGATCTGACTGTTGGACCAGGTGTACAGGATCGTAGAAGCGGTCATCAGCAAGGTGAACAGACTCACGTGATCGCCATACCACGGAATCTCGAATGGCAAGTCAATGATGCTGTCATAAACAGATAGGTCTACCGCCCACAGGAAGGATTCTTGTCTCAACTCCAGCGCATTGGGGAAGAAATAGAACATAGAGAACAGGATCGGCATCTGGAGCAACATGGGGATGCATCCACTGATAGGGTTAATGCCGGCTTTCTGATACAACTGCATTTGCTCTGGTTGCGCTTTTTGCATGTCGCCGTCGTGCTTTTCTTTGATGGCATCCAACTCTGGTTTCAATACCCTCATCTTCGCCATCGACATGTGTGATTTGTACGTCAGCGGTGATAAAATCAACCGGATGATGATCACCATGATCAGAATAATCAAACCATAGTTACCAATGAACTGCTGAAGGAAGTTGAATACGTTGAGCGTAAAGAACTTGTTGATCCACTTCAATGGTCCCCAGCCAAAGTAGACGTTGACATCAAAATTTGGAGATACTTGCTGTAACAGCTCGTAGTCGTTGGGACCGTAGTAGTATTTCATGTTGATTCCTTCACCCAGAAAGTTGGCCGAAGGAAGCTCAAAAGCTGCAGATACCGTTTTTACATAATCACTACTTTCTTCATTGGTATCCATCGTCACCTTCCCTTTGCCGGTAGTACGCTGAGGGACAACACCGATAGTGAAATACTTTTGATGGAAAGATACCCAGTCAATCGGCCCCTCCGTGGTTTCCTCTTTATAGTCCATGGATCGCTGGTCCAGTTCAGAGTCGGTATTGTTCTCTGAGTAGATCAGGTTGGTCCTGGTACGTTCTTCTGTAATGTCTTTTTCCAACTGATACAGGTCTGCTTTCCAGTAGTAGTTGAGGTTGTCCTGGCTCACCATGTCCGTCAGACCGATGCCCTGGATTTTGTAATCTACCTCGTAGGAATCGCCTTTGATGAAGTAAGTCTGTCGAATCTCCTTGCCACCGGCCAGCTGTGCACTGAAGACGATCTTAATTGAGTCCCCTTCGGCAACTGATGTGGCGGTATTTTGAGTGGTAAAACTCAGGTCAGCCACGTTGATAGATCGCTCTTGTGACATGAATGTCAGATTTTGCTGACTGTTATTGCCATCGATGAGCGTGAGGGGATTACCGCTAAAGGTCTTGAACTTTTTCAAGGTGACTGCCTGGATAGCTCCACCTTTTGTGTTGAAAACGAAATCAGCGACGCTGTTACTTACTTTAAAAGTGCTGCCTTCTGTTTCAGTGACCAGGTCTGCAAAACTACCATAGTTGCTCAGTGCGATCTGCTCTTTTACAGAATCGGGCAACTCTGTAGGCGCTTTGAATTCAGCCTGTGGCTTTTCAGTGCGGACACTGTCTGCCGGAGAGGTTTCCTGTACCGGCTCAGGACGCGGCACAAAAATATAGTAACCTGCCATTAATAGCACAAGCAGTACAACACCGATTAATTGATTTTTATCCATTTCTTATTACTCTGCTGTTTTTTCTCTTTTGTATTTTGAAGCCGCTTTCACAAACTTAGTAAAAAGCGGATGAGGGTTAAGGACGGTGCTTTTTAGCTCAGGATGGAATTGCGTTCCCACAAACCACGGGTGATCTTTCAACTCCACTACCTCCACAAGGTTGGTGTCCGGGTTGATTCCACTGGCAATCATGCCGTTTTTCTCAAATGGCTTCAGGTATTCATTGTTGAATTCATAGCGGTGACGATGTCTTTCCTGTACTTTGCCATGTCCATAAGCTGCGTGTGCTTTGGAGCCTTTTGACAATTGACAATCATAGGCACCCAGTCGCATGGTACCACCCATGGCTGTGATGTTTTTCTGGTCTTCCATTAAGTCGATGACCGGATCGGGCGTGTCGGAGTTGATCTCTTTGGAGTAGGCATTTTCCAGTCCCAATACGTTTCTGGCAAACTCAATACAGGCACATTGCATCCCCAGGCAAATGCCGAAGAATGGGATTTTGTTTTCCCTGGCAAACCTCACTGCTTTGATCTTTCCTTCTATTCCTCTTTCGCCAAATCCTGGTGCTACGAGAATACCATGTAATTCTCCCAGCGATTTTTCCAGGTTGGAATCTTCTTCGATCTTCTCCGAATGGATCCACTTCAGGATGACTTTGCATTCATTGTGAGCACCTGCGTGGGTAAAAGCTTCTGCGATTGACTTATAAGCATCTTTCAATTCTACATACTTACCTACCAGTCCGATTTTCACTTCATCCGTAGGGTTCTTAAGTTTGCCAAGGAAGTCTTTCCAGTGATCGATGATCGGCTCTTTTTTGTGAGCGATCTTCATTTTGGAGAGTACACGCTCGTCTAGCTTTTCTTTGCGCATCAACAGCGGTACATCGTATATGGAATCTGCATCTTTTGCTTCAATGACCGAGTTCATCGGTACGTTGCAGAAGAGCGCCAGTTTCTTTCTGATTTCGTTCGGTAGCGGCTTTTCCGCACGACAAACGAGGATATCGGGTTGGATACCGGCCTCGAGCAATTGCTTAACGGAATGCTGCGTGGGTTTGGTCTTGAGTTCACCTGCTGCCTGCAGGTAGGGGACCAGTGTAAGGTGTATTGATACGAAATTGTTGGAGCCGAGCTCAAATCGTGCTTGTCTTACGGCCTCTATGAATGGCAAGGACTCGATGTCACCTACACATCCTCCAATCTCCGTGATGACAAAGTCGTATTTTCCGGTATTGCCCAGCTTGTAGAAATTGTTCTTGATTTCGTCTGTGATGTGAGGCACTACCTGCACCGTTTTTCCGAGGAATTCCCCTTGTCTTTCCTTGGTGATGACGTTGTAATAAATACGCCCGGTGGTCACATTATTCGCCTGAGAAGTAGGTTCGTTGAGGAAACGCTCGTAGTGGCCCAGGTCAAGATCAGTTTCGGCACCATCATCCGTTACATAGCATTCGCCATGTTCGTAAGGATTGAGTGTACCTGGATCAATATTGATATAGGGGTCAAATTTTTGAATTGTTACGGTGTATCCTCTTGCTTGCAGAAGCTTGCCCAGAGAGGCTGAAATAATCCCTTTTCCTAATGAAGAGGTCACACCACCCGTTACAAAGATGTATCTTGTTGAAGTCATTAAAGTATGCGAAATTCTTTATATACGGGATGCAAATTTAGAGAGTTTATCCTAATACACTAGTACATTGACGTTTTTATCTTTTGAATATTTTATGTATCAGAATGTTGGGGTATAAGTAATTGCGCAATACCGGAATATCGCGACTGGGAGATCTTAAGGTAATGGTACTTTCTCATTACGCTTTGTGGCAATGACACATCACTCATCACTCATCAAAATTATTCGATCCCAATTAACAATTGTAACATTATTCATTGCGGTATTAACAATTACGGTGTATTCCTGATTATCTAGATTTGAACTGGAGAAAATAGGACAAACTCACATTGAGAAAGCTGCTGTTGTTCTCGTTTTCAAAAATAATAGAAGTGTCCAGTGTATCTAGGAAATCCAATACCCTTGGGCGAACTCCCTGCCTGAAGGTGCTGAGGAACGTATCGATGCCTGCTTCATCTCGTACAATGGTGCCAAGCAACAGGTTATTTGCCAATAAATACGTGTAGTTGATGGTCAGTGACCACCGATCAGAAAACTGAATGTTGACGGGAATAGAGATAGACTGATTGAGGTTGGCGAACCTCTTGTTCTTTTCAACACCCAGTGCTCTATTGAGAATGGATAACCTCACGAAGGCCGCCGTTTCGTTGGATTGACTCAGCAGTGCTTCATCTATTCTGTCAAATTGATCGAGTAACCATGCCTGCTTAAGAAATTGCTCGTCAAAGTTGGCCGTCAGAATGTTGGAGTTGGCCCAGAAGACGCTGAAAGTAGGTGTAATGTCTACTGATTTGAGAAATCCAGTCTTGCCCAACCTGATAGAGTAGGAGAGTGAAGGAACCAGTTGACTGGCAGACTCGTCGGAGAAGAGGTAGGCATAACTCAATGTGGCGCTGAAATTCTTTTTGAACCAGGAGATTGAGGTATTGATGGAGTTAGTGAGGCCGGAGGCGGTGTCATCGCCAAAGAAGGACCTTTCATAACCAACGTTATAAGATAAAGAAGGGGAGAAGGTGCCAATGTATCCCAGACCGGCGACGTTGAGATAGTAGCTGGGCGATGTTTCACTGTTGTAAAAGCCACTGTAGCTCCCAAAGAAGCCGGATTTATGGAAATAATTGACGTTGGTGTTCAACCCAAACTGATCGATGCCCAGATCCTGACCGTTGATCAACACCTGATTGGCATAACCTGCTGATAGCAGCATGGCCGATTTGGGCGCTATTTCCACTAGCAGACTGTCCAGAAATGAAAGTATGGAAACCGAATCCAGCTCTGCTTCCAGGGCAGCCAGTTCTGCTTCCATCTCTTCTACCGATTGGGCGTAACTAGTGGTGTAAGTACCGAGTGTGAGAATCCATATGATGAAAAATAGTTGCTGATGATGTTTCATAAATGGAATTTAGTTGCCCCTTCGGTTGCGCTGGCGGTCAGTACCCTGCCGTATTCTTTCATTCTGGCGCGCCCGCTGTTGCTGAATTCTTCTTTTCACCATTTCACGGACCCGCTTGCGAAACTCCTGCTCTGCCTGCCTCAAAGCAAGCACCTGTTTGGAAGAAATTACGTTTTGTAGCCTGGTCGAATAATCTTTTTCGAGGCCGAGCTCTCTTGTTTTTAATGCCAATCGCAGTTCAAGCATCTTTTTGGTTTCCTCTTCCGTGGCGTTTTTAGGGTCCACATCTCCCAGCCTGGCCTTGTATTCTGCGCGAAGGTTATCCCGTTCCCTGAGGTATTGGTTGTAAACCGGCCAGAATTTTTCTGCTTGCTCCGGCGTCAGCTCCAGTCGGTCACTGATCATCCCTATCCGCAGGGACTCCAGCTTGGCTTTGGCCTCCGGGCTCAGTTGCGCAAATGCTGATGGTATGATGGCGACTAACCAAATGATTGTAAATAGCTTTTTCATTTCTTGCTTCTTAACTTATAAATATTCTTCGTACAAATCAATTTCTTCAGATATTTCCTCCAACTCACTGTCGTCAAAATCTTCCAGCAGATCCGAAGTGGAGTACTCTTCCAGTTCTTTTTCCAGCTCTTCTATGGGGATGTCCACCAGGCTAATGAGTTCGTCTTCGGAGATTCCTTCCTGTTCCAGAAACTCGATCAGTTCATCTGTGGAGATATCTGCCAACAGGTCTTCTGCGGCATCTCCTGGTGTATAGGACCAGTAAGCGACTACCAGGAGTAGTACGACCGCCGGCAGCGCATAGGCGAGTCTGGCCAGGGTAGTTGAACGGGCCGGTACGGTGGCTACTGTGCTTTCCTCCGATGTGAGATCACTCATCCGTGCCTGAAATTCATCGAAGTAATTTTCCGGTACTTTGTACAGCTCTTCGTTTTTCCTGATGTCGTTAAGCTTTTTCATTTCAAGTCTTTGATGGATTACTATCCAAAAGGTTTAATCCGTTAATACTAATTTTTCTACTTTTTTCGTTGCGTGGTGATAGCTCGCCTTCAAAGCCCCCACACTGGTGCCGGTGATTTCGGAGATTTCATTGAAACTCATGTCATCATAATATTTCATATTGAAGACGATTCTCTGTTTGTCCGGCAACTTTAGAAGTGCTTGCTGTAGTTTCACTTCTATGGCCTCACCATCCAATAATACATGTTGGCTATTGGACAGTTTATCGCTTAGCTCCGAGGCCACATCGTGGATGGGCAGGAAAAAGCGACGCTTCTTCTTTTTCAGGAACCCAAGACACTCGTTGGTGGCGATCCGATAAATCCAGGTAAACAGGCTGGAGTCTTCCCTAAACTTGTCGAGATTTCTCCATATTTTGACAAATACTTCCTGCATGACGTCGTCGGCATCGTCATGGTCAATGACCATCTTGCGAATATGCCAGTAAACACGCTCCTGATAAGCCTTGACCAGCAGATTAAATCCATATTTCCGCGTGTCTTCGGACTTTATCTTCTCGATGATAAACGATTCTTCCAATTGCTTTACTGATGATGAATTGCTTCTTTAGATGCCTGTGTGTGTTACAGGTTTAATGGAAGTTAAAAAAAATATTAGTATTGTGAAATTTTAAGGCTTTTGAGGTGTAGATGTAAGGCTTCCATCTATGGGGGGTGTCGTCCCTTTGGGACTTTGCAGGAATGCTTCCTCCCGTATCATGTATCATCCCTTTGGGACTCTTTATTGAATTGATCGCATTAGTATCTAATTTTGCATTACAGCCATATGGATAGGTGTTAGTGGGTTATTTACTTGTCTGATGATTTAGCGTGGGGGCCTCCTCCTGTCGTCGCACCGGGCTATCCGCTCTAGTCCCGGTCTTGAACCGGGAGCTGCCACTTCTATCCCTGGCCCGGTTGGTCCCGTCTATCTACGTTGGGTTTCATTGAACGAGTGAGTACTACCCATTAAAAAAGCATCATTTTCGAACTGTTTTCAGTTATATGTCGTTACATTTAATGTTAATGTACGGAAAATGGGATTAGAAGAGGACATCAAACAAACAAAATTCAAAGACGAGTACTCCAAAGCAGTTATCAACCTCGTATTTACCAACAACTGGCTCACTGAAAGACAAAACAAAGTTTTCAAACCACACGGATTGACCGTTGCCCAGTTCAATGTATTGCGCATTTTACGTGGCCAGCATCCGAAAGCCGTTACCATCAACCTGATCATTGAGCGCATGCTTGACCGCATGTCCAACGCCTCCCGCATTGTCGATAAGCTGGAAAAGAAAGGATTGGTCATTCGCAGGCAATGCCAGACCGACCGCAGAGCAGTGGATGTACAAATATCTGATGCCGGACTTGCTCTGTTAGCGGAATTAGATAACGTGCTTGAGGACTGGTATTCCAATGCCAAGAACCTCAGCGAGGAGGAATGTGAGGTATTGAACGGTCTGCTGGATAAGTTCAGGGGGTGATCTGTTTAGATACCAGACATTAGATATTAGATTTTCGTTTTTCATTACAAACGCAACTGGTCGTAGCGTTTGGGACGCGTAGTCCGCTGCGATCCTATCAAGCTGAGAGCGTCTCGCTCGACAGTATTACATGACAGACACTAGAAACTAGACCTGAAGTTAGTTGTCATATAATGTTATTTAATTCTTGTGAATTAGTGACCGTACTGGTCATTGCGTCCGAGACGCGTAGTCCGGGACGCGTAGTCCGGGACGCGTAGTCTCGCTCGACAGTGTGATGAAGTAGCCTCTCGTTTTTATCCGTACCTATCGTAATTTAGTAATGCCTTCAATTGAGAAAGTAAGCCGGATGGTATACTGTATTTTCTTATTGGTTGTTGCCATCCGATCAGGAACATCGAGGCTCTCCAGGGAAAATAGAAAGAAACATTGGTGCGTAAATGACGTTTAAATACAAGTCACCTGAGAAGGTGAATAGTAAACCAAAACACCACCACGTATGTACCAAAAGACAAAAGCAATGTTCACGTTGTGCTGCCTGGCACTTTTGTGTAATGCGCTTCATGCCCAGCTACCCTCTGATCCAAACTTTGTCATTACCCATTCGGGAGAAGTGATGATCGCTGAAAAGATTGCTTATACCGACCTGAAATCCTCCGGACTCAACCTGACACTCACCATGTCCAACGGTCCACAGAAGACACTTTCCGGACGTGAAGTTTTCCGATTTAAAATCACACAAGACAAGAAGGTCACTTTTTATCAGGTGGCAGCCATAGACGCCGGTAAAAGAACGAAGTATACCGCGATGAGGCTTCACAATTCCGGTAAATTGAGCTTGTTGTCCCAGAGAAGGCAAGGCATGAACTGGCCTTTTGTGACTGGAGCGGGGTTCAATGATTTTATCACAGCTACTCAGAATTATGGAAAACTCATGACCTTGCTCAATCAATGCGAAGCGTTCAGAGTAGGTTACGACGGGAAGAAAGGAAAGAAGTTAAAGCGGCTCAAAGAAATGATTGCTTTTTATAATTTGTATTGTGGCAAGGAGGAGACTAAAATAGAGGCACAGGAAATCAACATCAAAGGTTGTATCTTTTTAGGGCTCAATGAGGTAAATGTTGTGATTAATAGTCAACAGGAATTGGCAGCAGCAGTTAAAAAGGACGCTAGCCGCAGCCGTTGCATCAATGAATTATCTTCCATCGATTGGGAAAATTACAGTCTCGTGGGTAATAATATAAGTTCAGGTAATTGTGCACGGCCCAGTGGATTAGGTTTCACCTGCGACTATGCTACAGGTACTAATACAATGTATGTGAACATAGTGTATGAAGAAAATCAACCATTGTGCAGGGCATTGTCTAAGTATGACTATTGGCTATTGATCCCTCGTAAAAATACTGAAACCACTATGATCTCCCGGATTAGTACCATCGATCAATCTTCTTACGAGGAGTAGTTTGGAGTGAAGCCGGTAACATGTAATAGATTGGCCATTATTTCTTTCTGAGCTCGGTTGGACATGCTGATCTTCGACTGATGTAATCATTACTGATCTTTCTTGGCGACAACACCCTGGGCTGTCGATCATTAATTGCGTAGTGTCGGGATATCGCAATTTCTGATGTTACAAATCCCACTTTTGAATACAGATTATGTGCCGGACCACGGTTCATGAAGACCAGCAACTGTTTACTAGACTGGTCTTTTGTCTTGGCGACCCCGTCTAGCGTCTGTCATATAACAGTCGAGCGAGACTACCCGGACGCTACGACCAGATTACGTAGGCAAAGCTCTCAATCAATAATTACTAATCATGCATCACTCATCTATATCATAAAATGACTCAGAAATTTTAATTGTCAGATTATCAACAAAGCAAGGGGACTAATATCTAGCATCTAAAAATTACAATTCCTTCAAATACTCCAAAATCCCGGCATTTCTGCCTTTGGGTCTTACAACCAGCAAGGGGATCTTTTCATCCATTTGAATGAGTTTTTCTGCTTTGCTACCAATGAATAGGGCAGTCGCGGCTGTGCGGCCTTTGGCACCAATGATGATGCTGTCGGCGTCAGTGGCCAATGCAGTCTTATAGACATCCTCCATGATGTGCTCATCGGGAGACTGTGTATAATGCTTTTCCAAGTTTATGCCGGAAACGTCCATCTTTTTGGTGAGCAAGTCAAAGGCATCAGCAGCATGCTTCTCCATGATGCGGGCAAACTCTTTCTTACTTTTGCCGGTGTAGTGATAGCCTACAGGTATCTGATAGACATTTTGCGCAATTACTTTGGCATTTGTTTTTCTGGCGATACGGAGCGCCAACTCCATTGCCAGGGTAGAATACTCTGAGAAATCGATGGGTACGAGGATGTTATTGACTCGCAACGGTGCGCTGTCTGGTATGATCATCAGCGAACAACTGGCCCTTCTGGCAAGCCGTGCATTCAATATCCCTCCACCTTTTCGTTCGTTTTTCCTCCCTACAATGATCAGATCGGTTTTGGACTTTTCGCTGTAGGTGAGCATCTCCTTGAGGACATGGCCTTTGATGACCTGTACTTTTACTTTAGGACCTTCCGCTCCAAAGACTTTTTCCGCCTTGGCGGTGATGTCTTTCTTTCGTTCCTTTAAAGCTTCATCAATGATGTTGGGAAACTGGTCCAGCAGTCCGGCAGGCGTTTCAAAATCTTTGACAATATTGATAAAATGCACTTCTTTCGATTCCGATAAGTTGCTGATGAACTTCGCAGACTCTATCAGTTGATCGTCCATCCTGGTATTGTCTAAAGCGACGAGGATTTTTTGGAATTTGTACATCGGAGTTTTTGATTTGAATGATCATGCAAAAATAACGATCCTTTTACTAACACCGCTTTTTTTTGCATGATTATCTCACTTTTTAGATGAGCAGACTCCATCACCCGTCATTTCTTAGTCCAATGAATGATTGGCCTGCAGACCTGACCTACAATATTCATGACAAACCAACACCTTACTTGATAAACAATTGATGACGAATGGTTTATGATAGAATTACAGAAAGATTCCATTCCTCAAATTTAGGGAACAAAGTATCAGTAGTAGAAAATCAATTGTGTTGATTGTCAGCAAGTTAGGCCAAAGCACAATTAAGTCCCGAATTTTTCGGGCTAAACCGGCGTGATTATAGCGTCGCCAGTAAGTCTACCAACATTTCCATTTGCTCTTTCGAGTGCGTGGGAAAATTTGCAATTCGAAGGTGTTCTTCCTTGAAAGGACCGTATCCCTGCCCCAGCACAAGCTTTTTGGCTTTGACTTGCTCAATGATCTCTGTTGCAGAGACGCCGTTGAGCTTGCCAACTCCCACCGTTTTGGACCGATATTGCTCTTCTTCTATGAAAGGAGAGATCCAGGAAAGCTCCTTCATGGTTTGATAGAGAATGGCAGATTTGTAAATCGTTTCGTTTCTGAGTTGTTTGACTCCCCGGTAGAGCATGTCTTGTGCTACTTTGCCTAGCAGGTAGATGCCCAGTACATTGGGCGTTTCAGGCGTCTGGTGCTTTGCAGCATATTTCTGCAGCTGCGACAGTCTGTGGTAGGAGCCGGTAATATGGCCATCTTTTTCTTTTTGAGCGGCCTTTTCCAGGCACCTGTCGTTGACGATCCACACCCCCAGACCAGCCGGGAGACCAAAGCTTTTCTGAACAGAGAAGTAAGCAGTATCTATCCTGGAGAAATCGATGGGTACTACGGGTGCACAACTGCCCATGTCTACTGCCAGTAACGCATCAGAATTTTTGTTCTCGGCCACCTGATAGATTTCCTTGTCGGGGAAGTTGAAGCCAATACTGGTTTCATTTTGTGCCACTGCCACTAACTCCGCTTCTTCGGGTACATTCAGGGAAAATGAACCGCCTGGCGCTGCTTCCTCAGCCGATGCATTGAGTTGATAAGCCTTGGTAATGTCATAGAAACGCCTGGAGAAAGAGCCGTTCACAAAGTGGTGACTGGAGTGGTTGATCAGGTTCTGTGCAATTCTCTCCCAAACTTCAGTGGCAGAGGCCGTAAAATAGACGTGGTAACCATCGGGCAGGTCAAACAGTGTCTTTAGATTTTCTGTGGTGCTGGCAAAAATATCCTGGAAGGTTTTGCTCCGATGAGAAATCGAAGGGATGTCTTCTTTGATGGCCGTTTTAAGGTGTTGCTCAAATGTGTAGAATGTTTGTGCCGGTCCCGGCGTAAAAAATATCTGGTTACTCATTTTCAAATTGCTATTTCGATTGCAAACATTTAATTTCGCATCGTTGTTCCTATGACAGCAAGATATTTAGAAAACACCCGCGAACAAATAGGATAGTGTTTTTAAACCTAACAATTTACTAATACCGAGTGAAGCCGATCGGCAAAACAAGGCCTCAACCGTCATCTGACGGTCCTCATTTCGCAAGATTTAGGATAACAGTGGACTGTTGACCCGACCCGGTAGCTCAAATCCTTACTTAGATGAGGTTTAATAACCCCTGTTCGTGGGTTTTCTTTTTTTTCAGATGTCAGACGCTAGATGCTAGACTTTAGACTCGCGCACTGGTTGCAGCGTCTCGCTCACACTTTCACTTAAATATTTGCCGCTTTTGGTGTTTTCACCGATCAGCCGATTCTAAAGCAATGGATCGTTTTATTGTTCAACGCATCTGGTTGCTACCCGTAACTCAAAAGTACTGACTCATAGGGTTGAAATTTCGTTCTGCTTCTGACATGACTTCCAATGTGACATCGTGACCACCGCTTAGATTTTTGCCGATAGATTGAATAGTGAAGATAGGCCCCCAGGGAATACCCCACCAGCCCAACAATAAAGAAACCAAGGTGAAGAACCAGCCTTTTAGTGCAGCACTTTCATGACCTCTAACGAGGTAAATGCCTGAACTTGCTTTCCAGGAATAGACGATGATGGATATGCTGTAATTATAGATTACAAATTTACCACCATTGTCTACTTCTCTTTGATATTCTTTGAGGCTGTTGCCACCAAAATTTTTGATTTCTACCATGTTTGAGATGATTTTTTGATTTTACATAAAGGCCAGGAGCGTCTCGCTCTCACGCTCACTCTCACTCTGATTAGTACAGCACCCTAAACCTAATTGTTCCAGGGATCTTTTTGAGGTCCGAAACAACTTCCTCAGGATAGCTGGCATCGATGTCTGTGATTACATAACCGATCAACTCATTGGTTTTCAGGTATTGACCTACAATGTTGAGTTTGTGTTTGGCAAACGTCTGGTTCATCTCTGCCAGTACGCCAGTTTCATTGAGGTGAATGTGGATGAAACGGTGAGCATTGTGCAAAGAGGGGAGTACCAGATTCGGGAAATTGACACTATTGGCGGTGGAGCCGGTATTGATATAGCCAATGATTTTTCCCGGTACAAAATCGGCAATATTGGCCTGGGCTTCCAGGGTGCTACCACCGATATGCGGAGTTAAAATGGTGTTGGGCATGCCTCGCAGCTCAGAAACAAACTCATCCTGGTTACTCATTGGCTCTACTGGGAACACATCTACTGCAGTACCACGTACTTTACCGGAGGCCAATGCACTTTTCAGCGCAGGAATATCCACTACGTGCCCTCTGGCAAGGTTAACGAAGACCACACCGTCTTTCATTTTTTCAAACTCAGCTGCTCCGATCATCTCACTGTTTTCCGGGCGGCCATCTACATGCAGGGTGATGACGTCAGCGAGCTCCAGCAATTCATCCAGGCTGTTGCACTTTGTGGCATTACCCATCATAAGCCTTTCTTCCAGGTCATAATAATAAACGTCCATCCCCATGGACTCCGCAACCACAGAGAGTTGTGCACCAATATTTCCATAACCAATGATGCCCAGCTTCTTGCCTCTGATCTCAAAGCTGTTCGTCGCTGATTTGTTCCATTTTCCATCGTGCATAGGACCGATCTTGTCGGCGAGGTTACGCATGAGGAATATGATTTCTGCAATGGCAAGCTCCACCACTGATCTGGTATTACTAAATGGAGCATTGAAAACTGCGACTCCTTTTCTTTGGCATTCCTCCAGGTCTATCTGGTTGGTGCCAATGCAAAAAGCGCCTACAGCCAGCAGTCTCTTGGCATTGTCCAGTACTTTTTTGGTAATTCTGGTCTTGGAGCGTATCCCAATGATGGAAACGTCTTTGATTTTCTCTGCCAGCTCGTCTTCGTCGAGGCCTGCGGGAAATACCTCTACCGTATAGCCTTCATCTTTTAACTTCTGTACACCGTGCTCATGGATGTTTTCCAGCAATAGTACTTTGATACGGTGTTTTGGGTAAGATAAAGCTCTTTTCATGTCGTTTTTAAATAGTATTTCATCCAGCGACGGTGCGATGTGATCTGCCATGGCCACCACCTTGTCTCTGGAGACGTTTTCTGTAAATGCGTAAAATTCTTTGGCAAGCCCTGCAGCCTTGATCTCATAATCATTGTAACCATCTCCAATTACGTGGATTTCGCCGGTGAGACCGAGCGATTCAATCAACTTGGGTTTGCCGTTGTTGGCAGACAAAAGGTTTTCTTTGTTAAAGCCGACAATATTGTCTTCTTCATCGTAAATAAACTCATTTGCGAAGACATTTTCAGGCAAGATGCCAAACTTTTCAACAATTGGGACAATGAAGTCACGGAAGCCGTTGGATAATATGATGATTCTATTGCTATACCCTTTGAGCATCTCCCGATTGCGCTTGAAGGATTCAGAAACCAGTTCGCTCAGCCTGGCTACCAGCTCGGGTAGGTGGCGCTTATTGGCTTCCAATGCGCTGATGCGTTGTTCCAGCGATTCCCGGAAAGAGATTTCACCCAGCATGCCCAGGTCGGTTATTTCCTGAATCTTTTGAAGTGCAGCTGCTTTCCTGTCGGATCCCTTCAGAGATATCTCGCAGAGGATATCCAGTGCCTCAACTTTGGTGAAAGTACTGTCAAAGTCGATGATGAAGTATTTTTGTGTCGTTTCCATTTTTTCGAAAGCCTTCAAAAAGCGATGTTTTCAGTTGTCCGTTTTCCAAGGCGAAAAAGTAAGCACTTGCTTGTTATCTTTGCTTTATTAATAAGGTTGTAAAATTAGCAGGACTGAAATTATGAAGTGGTTCATCACAGGACTTTTTTGCTGGCTGGCACTAAATTTAGCATATTCTCAAAATAATGAGGTTTTAAAAGAGAGGTTGCAAGCGGAGCAAGTAATTACGCTTTTAAAAAATGAGAATTTCATTTTACCGCTCAGAAGACTAGATACATTAAGGACGGCAGTACTCTACATCGGCGATGACCCTGGGGTGCCTTTTATAAAAAGCCTTAAACGCTATGCAACAATGTCTTTCCATCGAATTCGACCTGGTTTCTCTTCTGCTCAGATGGTCAAAAGTACTGCCCGACAAATAGCGGATAAGAATTTATTGATAATTGCTTACGCGAGTTCGCAAATAGATAATCTGATCTGGGACTTCCTCCGGTCAGTGACCAAGGGTAGAAAAGCCATCCATGTGAATTTCAATGATGGGAAGTTTTTGGATACACAATCCTGGCTTCTAGAGCGTGCTGCGCTAATACATGCCGATGGAAATGATGCGCTTTCACAGGACTACACAGGGCAGCTGATCTTTGGAGGGATAGGAGCCAGGGGTACACTGGAGAAGGCCGTATCGCCCAAATTTCCCAAGGGCTATGGTTTAATTACCTTTCCTACAAGACTGAAATATACCATTCCTGAAGAGCTGGGCATTAGTTCTGATACGTTGTACAGGCGCGTTGATGAGCTGGTAGAAGGTGGCCTGTCAGCCGGAGCTTATCCGGGTGCTCAGGTAATGGCAGTGAAAGATGGAAAGGTTTTTTTTCACCGACAATATGGCTTTCATACGTTCGATTCTCTGCGGGCAGTGCAGGATAATGACATTTATGACCTTGCGTCAGTAACCAAAGTGACAGCAGCTACACTGGCCTTGATGAAATTGCATGATGCCGGGCTGTTTCAGTTGGATGTACCCGCTGCTACCTATTGGGAACCGTTCAAAAGAGGGAATAAGAAAGACCTTACATTCCGCGCTATCCTGGCGCATGATGCCCGATTGAAATCTTGGATTCCTTACTGGACCACAACTACCAAAAAGAATGGGAAATACAAGCCCAAAACGCTTTCAAGAGATAGTTCTGAGGCTTTTCCCATCAAGTTGGGCAATCAGGTTTACATGCACAAGGACTATCGTCAAAAGATCTACAAGATGATCTCCAGGACACCGCTGAACGCAGAAGCTGGCTATGTGTATTCCGGGTTGTCCTTCTACCTCTACCCGCAAATTGTGGAGAACCTGAGTGGTTTGTCTTTTCCACAATTTCTGGATGAAACCTATTATGCTCCTTTGGGCGCGCATGAGACGCTTTTCCGGGCAGGAGAGGAGTTTCCGCTGGCGAGGATCATTCCTACGGAGAAAGATACGTTTTTCAGGATGAAACAGCTTCACGGCGTGGTGCATGACGAAGGGGCGGCGATGATGCAGGGAGTTTCTGGCAATGCCGGCCTTTTTAGCACTGCTGATGACCTGGCAAAAATCTGGCAGATGCTGTTGAATGGAGGATCATACGGAGGGCAGCGCTACCTGAGTCAGCAAACGATCGAAAAGTTTACTAATTGCCAGTTTTGTGAAACCGGTAACAGGAGAGGGCTGGGGTTTGACAAGCCTTTGATTGAGTATCATCCGGTGAAAAGCAGTGTGTCTCCGCTGGCCAGTTTTCGCAGTTATGGGCATTCCGGCTACACGGGAACTTTCGTTTGGGCCGACCCGGAGAATGACTTTCTGTTCATCTTCCTTTCCAACCGAGTTTACCCAACGCGTAACAATCGAAAAATTTACCAAATGAACATCAGGCCGGATATTCATGATGTATTTTATCAATTATTGAAATAATCATCTAAGAATCGATAGTTGTTGCGAATCCGAACACTTTTTTTCGCATAAATATTTGCTTATTATGGTCAAAAACCATGTTTATACAACAGATATTCCACGGTGTTCCACGATCAAAGATTAATTAATTTAAAATTATTCTAAATAAGCATTTGCGCGACTAAAAACAGGTGCTTTTACTTATGTAATTGTCTGTATATCAGTTGTTTAAAAATATCTGACTATTCCGCCAAACAACGGTATTGTACGGCCTGTTCTCTCAGCATAATTCAGACCTTTGAAATACAAAGACCCGATGTTACATTTGTGGCACCTGAATCGGATAGTGTAGATGATTAACAAAAAGAAAACACCTATTATGATGAAAGTCAAAATCAAATCTCTGACTTTTCTCCTACTTTTCTCCTTATTTTCTGTTTGCCATATTGCTGTTGCCCAAGAAGACGGTCCTCAACCGTTTGAAGGAATTTCCACAGATCCAGCAATGATTTCTGCAGGAGAGAGTCTGTTTAAAGCAAATTGTACTTCTTGTCACAATGTTCACAAGAAAGTTATTGGACCAGCACTTGCAGGAGTTTACGAAAGAGTTCCTGAACCACAGATTGAGTGGTTAGGAAAATTCATTCAAAACTCAACCAAAGTTATTCAAGGCGGTGATGAGTATGCTGTGAATCTCTACGAAGAATATAATAAGACGCAAATGACGTCTTTTGCTGGTTTTAAGCCAGATAAAGAAATTGCGCAGTTATTGGCTTACATTCAGGATCAGACGATCAAAGGTCCTCCACCGGAGGAGGTGATTGAGGTTAAAGGACCTGATGGAGTAACAGCTCAGGCTGACAATTCCTACATCACCATTGTATTAGGTATTTTAATCATCGTTCTGCTGTTGATTCTCATTGTACTAGGGTTGATGGTCAATGTAATGACCAAAGTCCTCAAGGAAAGAGATGACCTGGAAGAGGCTGATGTAGAAGTGGTTAATCAGAAATTTGATCTGGGTAAATTCCTGAGAAGTAATGGTGTCGCTGGTATTCTGGTCTTCATCATTGTGGCATTGGGTATGAAAGCTGGTATCGATGGTTTATTCACAGTAGGTGTACAACAAAATTATCAGCCACGTCAGCCAATTAACTTCTCACACAAAATCCACGCTGGACAATATGAGATTGATTGTCAGTATTGCCACACCGGCGTGAGAAAAGCGAAATCTGCAAACATTCCTTCGGCCAATATCTGTATGAATTGCCATTCGGCGATCAAAACAGAGTCTGCTGAAATTCAAAAGATATATAAAGCGATCGATTACGATCCGGAGACGCTAACTTACGGTACCAACACGAAGCCAATAGAGTGGGTAAGGGTGCACAACCTTCCTGATCTGGCGTATTTTAATCACTCTCAGCACGTGCAGGTGGGTGGTTTGGAATGTGAGACCTGTCACGGGCCTATCAAAGAAATGGAGGTAGTATATCAATACTCTCCTCTAACGATGGGCTGGTGTATCAATTGTCACAGAGAGACCAATGTCAACTCTAAAGGCAATGCATATTACACCAACTTGGTGGAACTTCACAAAGAGAGTAAAGGCAAGCAACCTATGAAGGTCGAAGACATCGGCGGGTTGGAATGTTCAAAATGCCATTATTAATTTAAGAATTTACAGTAGATTATTATAATGAAAAAAACGAATAAAGTATACTGGAAAGGCCTTGAGCAACTGACCAATGACGTTGAGTTCGTGAAAAATGCGGATAAGGAGTTTGGTACCATGCTTCCTGAAGAGGAAAGCGAGCCACCTTCTCGTCGGGATTTCTTGAAAATGATGGGTTTTGGTATCGCTGCTGCTTCTTTAGCGGCATGTGAAGCACCTGTAAGAAAGGCAATACCTTATGTGAAGAAACCTACGACTGTAGATCCTTCTATTCCCAATTATTATGCTACTACTTACCATGTTGGTAATGAATATAATGCATTAGTCATCAAAACCAGGGAAGGCCGTCCAATTAAAGCAGAAGGAAATTCTTTTGCGACATTCCAGGGCTGTTCTACCACAACGCAATCTGAGGCTTCAATTCTATCTTTGTATGACGAGGAAAGATTAAGGGGGCCTCAAATTGATCAGAAAAAAGCTGATTGGAGTGATGTTGACAAGCAAGTCAGCGATGCGCTGGCGTCTGCTTCTAAAGTGACTTTAGTGAGTTATTCAGTCTTTAGTCCTGCTACTGCATCCGCAATTGCAGAACTGGGTAATAAATATCCTTCTCTTGAGCATGTGATGTATGATCCTATCTCTGCACAAGGTGAGTTGGAAGCAAACAAAGAGACTTTTGGAAAGAGAGCATTAGCTTCTTATGATTTTTCCAAAGCAAAAACGATGGTGAGCATTGGTAGTGACTTCATAGGAGCACATCATTCCCATGCTACCAACAATAATCAATTTGTACAAACCAGAAAGCTTGGCAATGGTAAAAAAGACATGTCCAGACTGTATGTGTTTGAATCAAATATGACACTTACGGGAGCCAATGCTGACTACAGAGTACGCATCAAGCCTTCTGAAGAAGCTGCTTATGTAGCTAACCTATATAATATGGTGGCTGGTAAATTGGGTGGTGGTCGTGTGAACGCCCCCAAGGTAGCTGACACCAAGCACCTGCAAAAAGCCGCCAAGGAGCTGCTGACCAATAAAGGAGCTTCTATTGTAGTAGCTGGATCAAATGACAGAAACGTTCAGATACTGACCAACGCGCTCAACAACTTATTAGGAAACTACGGTACTACAATTGATATTAACAAGCACGTCAACCTGAGAAAAGGGGACGATGCACAGATGAATCAATTTGTTGACAACCTAAAAAATAAATCAGCTGGTGCAGTTATATTTTATAACTGTAACCCGGTTTATGACCACCCGAGAGGAGAAGAAATCGCCACGGCGATCTCCGGCCTGAAGGTCTCTATCTCTACAGCAGACAGACCTGATGAAACCGCTTCTCTGGTGAAATACAATGCTCCAGATCATCATTACCTGGAATCATGGAATGATTTTGAGCCGGTAGCAGGTGTTTTCAGTTTCTCTCAGCCAACGATCAGCAATCTGTTTGATACAAGGCAGGCTCAGGAATCATTCCTGAGATGGTCAGGTAACCTGACGATGAGTTTCTACGATTACTTACAATCCCTGTGGGGTTCACATCCCAAAGTGGCTAATTTCCCTAATTTCCAATCATTCTTTGACAACCTATTGTATGAAGGTGTATTCATGGATGAAACTGTGGAAGCGGATGCACTTGCCTTCAACTATGATGTGAGTTCATTGTCTTTTACGGGTGCTGCTGCCAAGGGGCTGGAAATCACTATTGTAGAATCTGCTGCTCTGGGAGCTGGTTTTCAGGGTAACAACCCGTGGCTGCATGAAATGTCTGATCCAATCACGAAAGCATGCTGGGATAATTACATTACAGTATCGGCTGAGTGGGCTGATGCCAATGGCATCAAGCTGGGCTATATGAAATCACGCATTGCTAACCTTACTGTCAACGGTAACACGGTTGAAATACCTATCGTGGTACAACCAGGTCAGGCTGAAGGTACAATTGGTTTAGCACTGGGTTATGGTAGAACAAAAGCCGGTAAAGTAGGTAATAACATTGGTGTGAGTGGTTATCCTTTTGTGAAATATGCAAAAGGAGCTAATCATTTTAGTACCGATGGAGTTTCTGTGGAAGTTACTGAAAAAGAGTACAGAATTGCGCAGACACAAACAGCAGAGACCTACGCAGGTCGTTCGTTTGTTATCCAGGAAAGTATTCTGAAGGAGTATCAGAAAGATGAATACGCAGGTAGACATCAGCTCAAAATTACTGATGCCTCTGGTAATAAATTATCGCCCAACGCAGTAACACTCTGGCAGGGGCACTCCTACAACAATCACCATTGGGGTATGGCCATTGACCTCAACTCATGTACAGGTTGCGGCGCATGTACAGTTGCGTGTCAGGTGGAGAATAACATTCCTGTAGTAGGTAAGAAAGAAATCCTGAACGGCCGTTCTATGAATTGGTTGAGAATTGACAGGTACTACTCATATGATGAGACCCGCATCACTGAAGATACAGGTTTCCTCGATGTAGGTAAGATTAAAGAAGAAGCTGCGGCTAATCCTGAGGTGGTATTCCAGCCAATGATGTGTCAGCAGTGTAATAATGCTCCTTGTGAGACTGTTTGTCCGGTAGCTGCTACTACTCACAGTTCAGAAGGTCTTAACCAAATGACTTACAACAGATGTATCGGTACAAGATATTGTGCCAACAACTGTCCTTATAAAGTGAGAAGGTTCAACTGGTTCAAGTTCCATGACAACAAGCAGTTTGCCATGAACACTTCTATGAACAACGACCTTGGTAAGATGGTATTGAACCCTGACGTAACTGTACGCGCCAGAGGTGTGATGGAAAAATGTTCTTTCTGTGTGCAGCGTATCCAATCAGGAAAATTGAGAGCTAAGAAGGAGAATCGTAGACCAGTAGATGGTGACATCATCTCTGCATGCGCGAGCGCTTGTCCTACAGACGCTATGGTGTTCGGAGACATGAATGATCCAAACAGTAAAATTTCTAAATTACTGAAGATCAAGAAGGAAGAGAAGCGAGTTGAAGCAGAAGAGCCACGAGCTTTTCACGCTCTGGAAGAGTTGAGAGTGATGCCAAACGTTTGGTACATGACTAAAATCAGAAATAAAGACGAGGAATCTAAAAAAGAAGCGCACGCTTAATTTGAATAGCTTATGGTGGTAGAATCAGCAGTTCGTGAACCCTTAATTACCGGTGGTAAATCGGTTCACGACGTAACAGAAGATATTTCGAGAAGGGTAGAGCAGAAGCCGGCTCCAACCTGGTTATTAGCGATGGCTGTGTCTCTTGGACTCCTGGCGGTAGGTAGTTATTCTGTGGGTACACTCCTTTGGGAAGGTATCGGTGTATGGGGTAACAACAACACCATTGGATGGGCATGGGATATTACTAACTTCGTTTGGTGGGTTGGTATTGGTCACGCCGGTACACTGATTTCAGCGGTACTATTATTATTCAGACAACGATGGAGAATGTCAATCAACAGAGCCTCTGAGGCGATGACAATCTTTGCCGTCATCTGTGCAGCAATGTTCCCTGTATTGCACATGGGTAGACCTTGGTTAGGTGCTTTCTGGGCACTGCCGCTACCAAATACTTACGGGTCATTGTGGGTGAACTTTAACTCACCGCTTCTATGGGACGTATTTGCGATCTCAACTTATTTTTCCGTTTCATTAGTATTTTGGTACATCGGGTTAATTCCTGACTTTGCAACGATCAGAGACCGTGCAACGAACAAAATCTCAGCTGCTATCTACGGAGCCCTCAGTTTTGGATGGGTAGGGGCAGCAAGAGACTGGTCAAGATATGAAACAGTATCTCTTGTTCTGGCAGGTCTTGCAACACCTTTGGTACTTTCGGTACACACCATTGTATCTTTTGACTTTGCAACTTCTGTAATTCCTGGATGGCACACCACCATATTTCCACCATACTTTGTGGCTGGTGCGATCTTCTCAGGATTTGCAATGGTATTGACGCTCTTGATTGTCACACGTAAGGTGTACAAACTGGAAGACTATATCACCTTGCAACACCTTGAAATGATGAACATCGTCATCATTGTTACAGGATCAATTGTAGGTATCGCTTACATCACAGAGTTTTTCATCGCTTCTTACTCAGGAGTAGAAGCAGAACAGTATGCGTTCATCAACAGGGCTTTCGGTCCTTACAATTGGGCTTACTGGTCCATGATGACTTGTAACGTAATTTCACCACAGTTATTTTGGTTCAAGAAAATCAGAACAAGTATCGCTTCTACGTTCATTATCTCAATTATTGTGAACATCGGTATGTGGTTTGAGCGATTTGTGATCATCGTGACGTCATTACACAGAGACTTCTTACCTGGTAGCTGGTCCATGTTTGAGCCTACTATCCACGATATGGGAACATATTTATTCACTTTCGGACTATTTTTCACGCTATTCTTCTTATTTGCTAAGTTCTTCCCGGTGATTAATATGGCCGAAGTAAAGAGTATTGTAAAAGCGACTGGTGAGAAGGTTACCGCGAAAGAGGTTCAAGTAGAAACCGCTGAAAAAGTAGAGAACTAAGGAACATGGAAAGTAATAAGAATTTTGTACTAGGTGTTTACGAGGATGAGGATGTGCTGTTGAAGGCCATCAAGGAGGTAAGAGGTGCTGGTGTTAAGATTGATGAAGTATACTCTCCATTTCCTGTACACGGAATCGAAGACGTATTAGGATATAAACGTTCTCGTTTGTCTATCGTCGCTTTTATGTTTGGTGTTTTGGGTACTTCATTGGCCCTCACGATGCAAATTGGTATGCTGGGTATTGACTGGCCTATGATCATCGGTGGTAAGGATTTCATTGCAATTCCTGACTTCGTGCCTGTGACATTTGAGTTGACAGTCCTGCTGGCTTCTTTTGGAATGGTGGGCACTTTCATGGTGATCAGTAACTTGAAACCGTGGGCAAAGCCGAGGATATATGATATCAGGATCACAGATGACAAACATGTCATGGCAGTGGATCTCGCGAAAAACGATTTATCAGAAGATCAGATCAAAGGAATTATCGATGGATCTGGAGCCTCTGAGGTGAATAATAAAGAATTTGAATAGTGGATTTTTTGAAGATGAATCATATTAGACCCTATCATGCATTGATGAGCCTGGTGATCACTGCATTGCTTTGCAGTTGTGCCGCCAAGGACGAATTTGGAGGTGTTGAATATGCACCACAAATGTATCACTCTACTCCTTATGAGCCTCTGACCCAGATTACTGATAAATCTCAGGGAGAGTGGCTGGATTCTAACCCGGAAGATGGTCATGGTGAGTTTTATAACTCAAACCCTTACAATCCACATAGTATGACCATGCGAAAGCCAGTGGCAGGTACTGTGAAAACGAACATTCACCGGATAGATGTACGTGAGATGCCTTACAGACTGGAAAAAGATAGTCTGGAAGCAGCGGCTCTGGTACAAAGTCCTATCGCTGATTCTGAAGTGGCATTGAAGGAAGGAAAAGTGCTATATGATCGTTTCTGTGAGCACTGCCATGGTGCTAAAGGTGCAGGTAACGGACTGGTTGGTCAGGTTTATCTTGGTGTGCCAGCCTATAATTCGGCAGCGATTAAAGACAAGCCGGAAGGTCATGTATTTCACGTCATTACGCACGGTAAAGGAAGAATGGGAGCCCATGCTTCTCAGATCAGTGTGGAAGACCGATGGAAGATTGTAAAATATGTACAGAAATTGCAACAGCAATAATTGATTTTTAAGAGATGGTTGAAGAGAAATACGAATTTACCTCTGGTACAAAGAAATCGTTACTGATTGTTATCGCAGTCGGTCTTCTATTTACTTTAATAGGATTATTATTTGCTGCATCTGGTGGAGATCATCATGATGCTGAAGGGCATGCTGCTGTTGACCATGCTACTGAGCAGGTTAAAACAATACAAACGAGTGCTGCAATGGCGGAAGACGCCGGCGCTGGAGCAGAAGGTGGACATCATGGTCCGGCTATCTGGTTGAAGAGACTGATTGTCAATCTTTGGATTAACAACATCTTCTTCCTGGGTCTTGGCCTGATTGGTCTGTTCTTTTTCGCATTGCAATATGCTGCTCAAGCAGGTTGGTCTGCTGGTTTGAAAAGAATACCATTGGCATTTGGTAACTGGATCCTCGTCGCGTTTGTGCTGACGGCCGTGATTTTTGGTATCCAATGGCCATCACATGCTTTATTTCACTGGTTGGACGATTCTTTATTTGATCCTACCAGCGATAATTATGATTCCATCATTGCAGGTAAGTCGTGGTACCTGAACAAGGTGTTCTACATTGGGAGAATGGTCGTGTTCTTTGGTATGTGGATTTTCTTCTTCAAGAAGATTTCTCGGTTGGCTTTCCAGGAAGATGAAATTGGCGGAACAGATCTGTGGAAGAAAATGAGAAGCTGGTCAGCTATTTTCCTTGTCTTCTTCGCAGTGTCCAGTTCTATGGCAGCATGGGATTACGTGATGTCTATCGACACACACTGGTTCTCTACCATGTTTGGTTGGTATGTATTTGCCAGCTGGTGGGTATCAGGCTTGGCATTAATATTATTCATGGTTGTGCTTTTGAAGGATAAAGGTTATTTGAAGGTGGTTAATGCAAATCACATCCATGATTTAGGAAAGTTCGTTTTCGCATTCAGCGTATTCTGGACTTACATATGGTTCTCTCAGTTTTTGTTGATCTACTATGCGCATATCCCGGAGGAGACAATTTACTTTGTCGAGAGATGGAAGAATGATCATTATGCGCCTGTTTTCTTCATCAATCTGATTTTGAACTTCTTTTTACCATTTCTGTTGTTGATGACCAGGGATTCCAAGCGTCATGCAAGGATTCTGAAGGTGGTTTGTCCTATTGTGATCTTCGGTCACTGGATTGACTTCTACCTGATGATCACTCCTGGTACACTTCAGGGAAATGGTGGGTTCGGCCTTTTAGAGCTGGGACTGTTTGCAGTGTTTGCTGGTTCATTCCTGTTCGTAGTGCTGAGCAATCTGGCAAAGAAGCCTTTGGTGGCCAAAAATCACCCAATGCTTCAGGAAAGTTTAAATCATCATATTTAAAAAACGGAAATCTGCATTTAGCTTATGTTTAATTTAGTCATAATTGTTGCGGTAGTACTCATCATAGCGATTATCTATACGATTTTCAGGGTATCTACTTTGATCAGTATCGCTAAAGGTGATTCAAAAGAGCGTGTTCCCGCTTCCAACAAGTCTCAGGCAACACTGTTGGTGTTGTTCCTGGTTGGTGGTATTGTAGGGTTCTTTTATTACTCTTTTGGAGGATTGGACGATTCTTTTGTACAACCGCTTGCTTCAAAACACGGTGTAGAAACTGATTTCTGGTTTTGGGTGACCATGGGTGTGACATGTTTTGTGTTCATCATCACTCAAATACTGTTGTTTGGTTTCTCCTATAAATATCAGTTCGACAAAGACAGGAAAGCGTCTTTCTATCCACACAACAACAAGTTGGAGTTGATATGGACGGCTGTACCTGCAGTTGTATTGGCCTTTCTCGTTTTGACAGGGTGGAAAATCTGGACTGACATCACTGGTCCGGCTCCTGAAGAAGCGTATGAGATTGAGGTGTTTGGCTACCAATATGGTTGGTCGTTCAGATACCCTGGTAATGATGGAAAACTTGGTAAGTACAATTATCTGAAGATTGATGGAACGAATCAATTGGGAATTGAGCTGGCTGACAAAGCAGCGCATGATGATTTCATATCTAACCAGTTGCACATTCCTAAAGGTAAGCCGGTATTACTGAAGATCAGAGCGAGAGATGTGATACACAGTGTGTACATGCCTCATTTCAGAGCTCAGATGAATGCCGTGCCCGGACTTCCTACGAAGTTCTGGTTTGAGCCTACCAAGTCAACAGCGGATATGCGTACTGAGACAGGTAATCCTGAGTTTAACTATGAACTTGTTTGTAATAAAATTTGTGGGAGATCGCACTTTGGTATGAAGGCGACGATTGTAGTAGATGAAGAAGATGATTTTAAGCAATGGTACAAGGATCAGGAAGCTTGGTTGAAGCTTAATCCAGAGTACCTTTCTCAAGTTCCTGAAGATCTCCAGGAAGTAGCAATTATTTCTGCGGGACTGGAAAACATTGAGAATACTCAAAATGTTCGAACTCAAACCACCTCATTTTAAAATGTTAGATTATGTCAATTACTGATATACAATTAGAAGAGAGTACAGCATCCCATGGAGATGATCATCACGATGATCACCATGAGCAGAGTTTTATTTCGAAGTATATTTTCTCAACTGATCATAAGATGATCGCCAAGCAATTCCTGATCACAGGTATCCTGTGGGCAGTCATTGGTGGTGGTTTATCGATCATATTCAGGTTGCAACTAGGTTTTCCTGGTGTGGATCTGACATGGTTGAAACCAATCCTTGGTCAGTGGATTCAGGAAGAAGGAACACTTGATCCTGAGTTCTACCTTGCATTGGTGACGATGCATGGTACCATTATGGTATTCTTTGTACTGACAGCTGGTTTGAGTGGGACATTCAGTAATTTCCTCATTCCACTGCAGATTGGAGCAAGAGACATGGCTTCAGGATTTATGAACATGCTTTCTTACTGGTTCTTCTTTTTATCCAGTATGATCATGTTCATCTCTCTGTTTTTGGAGACAGGTCCTGCAGCAGGTGGTTGGACAGTATATCCTCCGCTTAGTGTATTTCAGGAAGCTATTCAAGGTTCGGGTGCTGGAATGACGCTTTGGTTGGTTTCCATGGTGTTCTTTATCGCATCTACATTACTGGGAGGTGTTAACTACATCAGTACAGTCATCAACCTGCGAACGAAGGGTATGTCATTCAGCAGAATGCCATTGACTATCTGGGCTTTCTTTATTACGGCTGTCATTGGTTTGCTGTCATTCCCTGTGTTGGTTGCAGCGGCCTTACTACTTGTCTTTGACAGATCTTTCGGTACCAGTTTTTACTTATCAGAAATATTCATCGGTGGTGAGGCGTTGCCTAATATTGGTGGAAGCCCCATCTTATACCAGCATTTATTTTGGTTCCTGGGACACCCAGAAGTTTACATCGTTTTGTTACCTGCACTAGGAATTACATCAGAGATTATTTCGACCAATTCAAGAAAGCCAATATTTGGTTACAAAGCCATGATTGGCTCCATGTTGGCGATTGCATTCTTGTCTTTCGTTGTATGGGCACATCATATGTTTGTATCAGGGTTGAATCCATTCCTCGGATCGATCTTCATGTTCCTAACGCTGATCATCGCGGTACCTTCAGCTGTAAAAGCATTTAATTATATTACAACACTCTGGCGTGGAAACATCGTTTTTACACCTGCCATGTTGTTCTCAATAGGTTTGGTATCGTTCTTTATATCGGGGGGGCTGACAGGTCTATTCCTTGGAAATTCTGCGCTCGATATTAATTTGCACGATACTTATTTTGTGGTAGCTCATTTTCACCTTGTAATGGGTAGTGCGTCTTTCTTCGGACTGATGGCTGGTGTTTATCATTGGTTCCCTAAGATGTTCGGTAGGATGATGGATGAGCGAATGGGATATATTCACTTCTGGTTGACATTTGTGGGTGTATATCTTGTGTTCTTCCCGCTGCACTATATTGGTATTGCAGGATTCCCAAGAAGGTATTATGCATTTACAAACTTTGATTCATTCAGCTCATTTGGTGACTTGAACACGTTTGTAAGTATTGCTGCTATCTTGACATTTGGTGCACAGTTTCTATTCATGTACAACTTCTTCAACAGTATTTTCAGAGGAAGAAAAGCGCCCAAGAATCCTTGGAACTCTACTACATTGGAGTGGACAACGCCTGTCAATCCTGGTCACGGAAACTGGCCTGGTGCGATTCCTGAAGTATATAGATGGCCTTACGACTATAGCAAGCCAGGTGCTGAAGAAGATTTCATTCCTCAGACTGTACCATTGTCCAGCACGCCAGAATCCAACCTACCTCACGAGCAAGAATTAGCGAAAAATGAGGTGGTGAGTGATGCCGGTAAAGTCAATGAGAGTCACTAAAGAGACATTTAGAAAATTTACTGTATTTACGATCATTGCCGTCTACTTTTTGATACTGGTGGGCGGCATTGTTCGTAGTACGGGATCGGGGATGGGATGTCCCGACTGGCCGAAATGTTTCGGATCAATCGTTCCCCCCACGTCTGTCACACAGTTGCCAGACGATTATCAGTCGGTTTATCTGCAAATGCGGATCAGTAAAAATCAGCGGATAGCGAAGATGATTACAGGTTTGGGCTTTGCAGAGCTAGGTGAGGAAATACAGAATGATCCTTCAATACTGGAGGAAGAAGCTTTCAACGCTACCAAGACCTGGATTGAGTACATCAACAGGTTAATAGGTGTCTTGATTGGATTGTTCATCATAGGAGTGTTGGTCGCATCCATATTCAGAATCAAAGAAGACAAAGCGGCTTTCTTCTGGTCACTGTTCGCATTCATTCTGGTGGTATTTCAAGGTTGGTTCGGGTCCATAGTGGTTTCCACTAACTTATTACCCGGGACTATTTCAGTACACATGGGGCTGGCATTACTGCTGGTCTGCATCCTGATCTACCTGGCGTATAAAACATTGAATAAGGAATTGACAGACACCAGGAACATACAATCTGATATCACGCTGTTACAGCGTTTGATGCTGTTGGGGATGGTGTTGTTCATTGTCCAGATATTTCTCGGCACGCAGGTCAGGGAGTCAATTGATTTGATTGCGAGAAGTATAGCAGACAGAAGCCAGTGGATGGATCAGATGGGATTGTCCTTTTATATTCACAGGACTTATTCTTTGTTAATCCTTGGATTGCATGTATGGATGACCATGAAACTGCGAAAGATGGGGAATTTCTCTCCTCTGTTGCAAAAGATGTTTCAGGCGATGGTCATTTTGATTGTCATAGAGGTATTAAGCGGTGCTGCAATGGCCTATTTTGCCATTCCTGCGTTTCTACAACCTCTGCATTTGTTGGTCGCTACTTTGATATTTGGCGTCCAGTTTTATAGTTATTTGAATTTACAATACTTGAGGCTACCAAAAAGTAGTTTGAGCTAATGAACGATCAAATAGTTTTAAAGTCTTCTTACGTAGTCAAGCTGAAAGCTTATTACGAATTAATGAAACCAAGATTGTCATTTTTGGTGACATTCTCTTCTGGTTTTGGATACATGCTTGCGGCAAATGGCCAGATTAATTGGTTATATTTCGCTGCATTTTGTTTGGGAGGATTTCTGATCTCCGGTGCATCTGTCACCATCAATCAGATTAAAGAAATTGATTTTGACAAAGTCATGAAGCGTACTGCTGAGCGTCCTTTGCCTACCAATAGGATTTCAGTAGGAGAGGCGAACTTCTTTACGTTGCTTTGTTTGATCAGTGGACTGGGTATCTTGTATTTGGTGACCAATCCATTAACCGTAATGATCTCCCTGGTCTCTACAATTCTTTACAGCTATGTCTACACTCCTTTGAAAAGGGTAGGACCTATTGCCGTATTTGTAGGAGCCCTCCCGGGTGCACTTCCACCACTGATTGGCTGGGCAGCAGTGACTGGGGGAATCTCTTTTGAGGCATTGATCATCTTTGGTATCCAGTTTATCTGGCAATTCCCACATTTTTGGGCCATTGCCTGGGTATCTGATGAAGATTATAAAAAGGCAGGTTTCAAGCTGTTGCCGGGAGGTGGCAGAAAAGACCTGAATACTGCCATTAACATTATGACATACACATTGTTTCTTTTACCGTTGGGACTATTTCCCGCCTATTTGGGCATTACAGGAATTACATCGGCAGTAATCGCAACAATATGCGGCGTGTTGTTTCTTTCTCAAACGTTCATGTTGATGAAAGACAACTCCAGAAAATCCGCATTAAGAATCATGTTCGGTTCTTTCCTGTATTTACCGATTGTTCAAATAGCTTATTTGTTAGATAAACTGTAAGACAATGATCAAAGAAGCAAAGATTAACGAACCGATTGCCAATAGTGTAAGGGCGATGGACCCTAAGAAATTCATGATGTGGCTCATCATTGTGTCCATTGTGATGATCTTCATCGCATTATCCAGTGCTTACATCGTAAAGCAATCAGACGGAAACTGGCCGATCATCAGTTTCCCAGATATATTCATTTATTCATCCATAATCATTGTCCTCAGTAGTGTGACAATGCATTGGTCCTACCTGGCCGCCAAATGGAATAACTTATTGCAAATCAGAATAGGATTGGTATTGACAACGATATTAGCAGGAGCTTTTATCTGGTCTCAATGGCAAGCCGCGCTTGATTTGGAGGCAACACAGGGAGTGGGATTTGTAGCATCTCACGCTGCGGAGTCGTTCATATACGTCTTTGCAGGATTACACATTTTTCACCTGTTGACTGGTGTAACATTCCTTTTGGCCATGTTGATTGCCTCATTTCAGTACAAAGTACATTCCAAGCGAATGACAAAAATTGAGATGTGTACAACATATTGGCATTTCCTGGGTGGACTTTGGTTGTATTTATATTTATTTTTGGAACTTAATAATTAAGATTTAACCTATTAACTTTTATGGCAAGTACAGTAGTAGTTGTTGATGATAAGAACACAAAAGCATGGGGTGGTGGTACTTCTCCCATGAAAGCAAGCTACGGCAAGCTGATGATGTGGTTTTTCTTGTTGTCCGATGCATTTACATTTTCGGCGCTATTGATCACCTATGGTTTGATCAGATTCAAAAACCCTGCCTTTGATGGGGACGTGAGTACTTTTGTGTTTTCACAAGATTACTGGCCACTTCCTGATATGGTATTCAATGCATTTCCTGGTAGCCACGCGCTGGGAGTGGATCATGCACCACTGGTGTTTGTGGGGATTATGACATTTATCCTGATCTTCAGTAGTGTTACAATGGTACTTGCAGTAGAAGCAGGTCATAGAATGGATAGGGTAGCCGTTGAGAAATGGATGCTGTGGACAATCCTTGGAGGGATCACTTTCTTAAGCTGTCAGGCTTGGGAATGGTCTCACTTTATCCATGGAACAGAAGCTGGTGGTTCCTTGTTAGATGGCAGTATCTTCTATGGTGCCAATTTGGCAATCAATCAATATGGTCCGCCAAACTTCGCTGCACTGTTCTTCTTTATCACAGGTTTCCACGGTTTCCACGTATTTAGTGGGGTGGTTTTGAACTTCATCATTTTCTATCAGACTACTGTTGGTATTCTGGAGCGCAGAGGCCACTATGAGATGGTAGAGAAGGTTGGTTTGTACTGGCACTTTGTAGACCTCGTTTGGGTATTCGTATTTACATTCTTTTATTTGGTATAACATTAAACATTTTTTACGATGGAACATGAAGCTCCTAAAGTAGCGCCGATTCCGGCAGACAAGGAAAAAATTTGGAAAATCTGGAAAGTGATGTTAATTCTTGCCGCGGTAACAGCAGTGGAATTCGTGATCGCTTTGGCGGTGCCATTATCTGTTATGCCACAACCGGTTAAGGTTTATGTATACATTGCTTTAACGATTGTCAAAGCATTCTACATTGTAGCAGAGTTTATGCACCTGTCACATGAGCGAAAGTCATTGATCTGGTCCATTTTGTTACCGATTATATTCATTGTTTTCATGCTGTTCATCTTCCTGTATCAGGGAAGTGCGATTTACAACTTGTTGACATCTTAAGGAAACAATTTATCTATACAAAAGCTTTAAAAATCATGGTCTTCACAGATCATGATTTTTTTATATAACAGTATGAATAACAGTCGGAAAATAGTCATTCTCTCGCTGGTCTTTGTGTTGCCAGCCATTACCTTTTTGTTCCTCAAAATGTTTGGAGAAAACAAGTTTGAAATTCCTGTGTTGAAAGACGCACAGGCAATCAGTGCTTGCGATACAACACTGTCTGAAATCCTGAAGGATCACATAGACGTGGTGTGGATTAACAACGCGGCTTGCGAAGATGGGGCCTGTAGGAGTGAGATCGATCAGCTCAAACGTGTGGCTTTGCGTTATGAGTCGGTGGATGCATTGGTATTTACGGTTTTCTCTGATGTGGTCAACAATGTCAACTGGCCGGGAGGAAATCTGAGTACCATCAGTACGGAGCAGGCTGTCTCAATGGAGTGTGTAGGAGAGGAGACCAACAGTAATCGCCTGTTGCTTTTTGACCCGGAAGGCCGACTGCGCGGCGTATATGAAGTGACGCGCGAGGATGTAGATCGATTGATGATAGAATTGGATATTTTGATTAGATATAAATGAGTACAAATACAATTAACTCCACCAACAACCGGGTAACGCTTAGAACCATCACTGTCATTTCAGTGATCATTCCATTGGCGGTAGCTGTATTGATTTATTTGCCCCAAAAGGAGAATTTTCTGGGCGAATGGGTGCGTGGAATTCCCCTTTTCAATGCAGTGATCAACTCTATGACTTCAGTATTGTTGGTGTCCGCTGTAATAGCTGTGAAGAATGGCAATATTCAATTGCACAAGAAGCTAATGATGTCTGCTTTTGTCCTGGGAGCGGTTTTTCTGGTGGCCTATATATTATACCACCTCACAGTTCCCAGTGTGAAGTTTGGAGATACAAATGGTGACGGCGTATTAACTGACGCAGAGACACTGGCAGCCGGAAATATCAGATTCTTCTATTATTTCATACTGCTTTCTCATATCTTGTTGTCGATAGTAGTGGTGCCATTTGTGCTGTTGGCCTTTTATTATTCATTGACTGATATGATAGAAAAACACAAAAAAGTGGTGAAATTCACCTTTCCCATTTGGCTCTATGTGTCAGTGACTGGTGTGGTCACTTATTTGCTGATTAGCCCCTATTATTTATCCTGATTTTTGGAATCTAAATGTGCACTATAACGTTTAAATATATATGAAGCGTATATTGATATCTTTGGTTTTATTGGTGATTTCCAGCGCGTCTGCCATTGCACAATGTGCCATGTGTCGAACGACCATTGTCAATAATGTTAGCCATGGCGAAACCCGTGTTGCTGCCTACCTCAATACCGGGATATTGTACCTTTTCTTTACGCCCTACATTTTAGTAGGTCTCATTATTTTTCTTTGGTATCGCAACAGCAAGGTAAATGAAAACAAAGTCAGCATTATCAGCAGGATTAAAAGGTAAATGTCCCAGATGCCGTGAGGGCAATATGTTTACGCATGGACCCTGGGTATTGGATAAAATGACCAGTATGGACCGCACGTGTTCCAAGTGTGGATTGCAGTTTGAAGTAGAGCCCGGTTTTTTCTTTGGCGCTATGTACGTGAGCTACGCTTTTTCCGTGGGAATCTTCCTGGCAATTACTTTCATTCTATACAACCTATTCGGCGACCCTGAGTTGTGGGTCTATATCACGACTGTAGTTGTGACTTCGGCACTGCTCTATCCGCTGATTTTCAGGTATTCAAGAATCATTTTTCTGTATGTTTTCGGTGGTATTAAGTACCGGCCGGAGCTTTCTTCCTAGCAGATCGTCTTTTTGGTGCGAAAATTGTGCGGTAAATGACTAATTTACAGTGATGGGTCTTGTAGCATATTCAAGGCCCTCATAAACTGAGAATAAGCTTGAGAACTTCGCACAAACTACTTTGGATTCTGCTAACAGTATTTTTACTGTTGGCTTTTCTGGTGAATCGGATTGGCTACAGTATTAAACAAGATCCTTGTTATGTGGCCAGGGCGGTAGAAGAACAACTGACTCCTATCTTGTCTGATCTGAGAGAGGAGATGGATCAGTTTTCGTACCAAAGCAATGATTTCGGCCGGATCATTTCTGATAAGCAAAATACACACCAGTTTCATCTGTTCTTTTACCAAAATCAGAAACTAAAGTACTGGACCGATTTCAAAACGATTATCCCGTATTACCTGCTGCCCCAAAAAGACGGCATGTCCTTTATGGTGCACAAAGGCAGCCAGTTTGTGGTGTGTAAAAAGACGCTGGACGATAACCGGGACCTGTATGGCGTCGTACAGCTGTATCAGCAGTTTCCCTTTGAAAACCAATACCTGAAATCCGGGTTCAATGAGGAGATTTTTCCCGGACAGAATTTTGATATTTATCAGTCGCGGACGGAGAATCAGGTGACTTATAAAGGCCAATACCTTTTTTCTATCCATGGTAGTGAGAGTACGGAGTGGGTGCCTGTCTATATCAACTGGCTGACAATCATCCTGTATTTTGTGAGTCTGGCTTCTATGGTGGTGTTATTGGTCATCTATGCAGCCAAAATCGTGCGGAAAGGGTTCTTTATCCCTGGTCTGATACTGTTACTACTGGGGTTACTGGCCATGAGGGGGATTATGATCCTCAGAGAGTTTCCCTATCGGGTGATCAACATACAGCTTTTTGATTCCAGGTACTTCACAGAAGGCCCTGTCAACCCATCTTTGGGAGATTTATTCCTGAATTTGATCTGTCTGCTTTTAGTGGTACTTTTTGTGTTGAGAAACCTGAAGTACGCGCCTTTTTTTCGGCAATTTATTGCCAGTCAGTCAATCATACTGTGGACAGTGGTGCTTACCTGCTACAGCAGTTTATCTCTCATTGCTTACCGATATTTATATGATAATCTGAGAAATATCATGAACAATTCTCAGATCCAACTGGACATCGCAGAAAGCATCTCTTTTGATATCCTCCGTATAGTAGCACTTGCTGTCTTCTTTATTACGGCATTGATCTTCTTCTTCGTTCAGTACCTCAATTTTAAGTTTCTAAAGAAACTACAGAAGCGGTCTACTGCGGCATTGGGCATTTGCCTGGGTACTGCTTTGGTACTTTATAATTTCTATAACACGAAGTACTTCTGGGTATTTGCGCTCTTACTCGCTGCCTTTTGGGTCCTTTCCATGAATTTCAAAACCATCCGGTTTCTGGGCCGATTGAGCTATACCACCTTTCTGTATTTGTTCCTCACAGCCATGATGACCTCCATGGTGGGGAGCTTTGCGATCTACAAGCAATTTGAATTTGACGAAGAAACCGATAAAAAGAAATTTGCCAACAACCTGTTGGTGGAACGTGACATCATGGGGGAGTACCTGCTATCCCGGATGATTGAGCGTATGAAGCAACATGACTACCTGGCCAGCAGGATGTATAGTGAGAAGCTGGCTGATAAGGTCTCTGAAACCATCAACAAAAATTACCTGATAGATTACTTCGATCGCTACCATGGTAAAGTGCACCTGTTCAAGTCTGATGGCCGTCCTTTTGTACAAAATGAACTGCCGCTGCAGCTGGACGAGTTCATGCAGATGAATCTCGGAAATGGAGGGCAAACTGATGATCCTAATATTTTTTATGTGCGCAGGACAGGGGTGCAGGACCTGTATTTTGTGAAAGTACCCATTGAGCGCTTCAACCGTTTGTTGGGAACCATTGTCATTGAACTCACGCTGAAGCGGTACGTATCGCGATCGGTCTACTCTGAACTATTGGTGGAAAACAAGTACTCAGGAGCTTCCTCCAACAAGTTTGATTATGCCTATTTTGAAGACGATAAGGTGTTGATGAAAGTGGGCAACTTCAATTATCAGAGTAATTTTGATACACGGTTTTTTGAAGGGGAAAAGCTCTATGGGCCAGGCATTGAGTACAAGGGCTTTCACCACCTGGGCGTGAAGACCAGTACTGGCAAACTGATTGTGATCTCTTCACCCAATTATGAATTTTCCAGTGGGTTGTCAAACTTTTCGTTCTTCTTTTTGATACAGGTGGTAGGTATTGCCCTCATCATGGTCGTTTACCGATACCTGATTTCTACCAGCAAGACGGTATTTTACTTTTCCACCAAGATACAATTTTACCTGGGGGCCGCTTTCCTGTTTCCATTACTGATTGTAAGTGTGGCAGTACTTAATTCACTCAACAGTTCCTACAAAGGAGAAATTGACAAGAGTTATCAGAAGAAAGCCAGTACGATAGAGGAGAGTATCAATGGACCACTGGAGCAGCTGTTTGCCGGACAGATCAATTCCAACGAGTTGGGGCTGCTGTTGTCTAATATTTCGGAAGTTGTGGAGAATGAAGTCTACGTATATGACCTGAATGGCCAAATGCAGGCCGTAAGCCAGCCACAAATCTATGACCTCGATATTCTGTCTGAGAAGATCAATCCACTGGCCTTGATGGAGATTATCAACAATAAAAAGGAACGAGTGGTGTTGGACGAGTCAATTGGCAAGCTGGATTATAAGACGTCTTATATTTCTGTGAAGGACACACGTACCAATGAGCTCATTGGGTTGATGGGAATGCCGTTTTTTGGCTCCAAAAATCACCTCAAACGACAGCAGGTAGATGTCTTTACCAACCTCATCAATATTTTTATACTGATATTCATCGTTTCTCTGGTAGCCTCTTATTTTGCCGCCAAGATTTTGACAGACCCTCTGAAGCTGCTGACACAGAAAATTAAGAAGATCAATTTCTCTAACCTGAACCAGCCCCTGGAATATGATTCCAAGGACGAGATAGGCATACTGGTGGATGAATACAACCAGATGCTACGCAAGTTTGAGGACAGTAAGACCGCCCTGGCCAGAAGCGAGAAAGAGGCAGCCTGGAAAAAGATTGCGCAGCAGGTAGCACATGAGATCAAAAATCCGCTCACGCCAATGAAGCTTACGCTACAGCAAATGCAACGGGTGATTGATGAGGATGATCCTTCCAGGAGGTCTATTGGTAACCTCTTGCATCAGGTTGATACACTCAGTGACATTGCCACCTCCTTCTCCGCATTTGCCAAGATGCCGGTCCCGGAAAGTGAGCCATTTGACATTGTGGCCGAGCTGAAAAAATCTGCACAATTGTTTGAAAACGAAGAAGGCACTATCCATGTCGATTTTCAGGCAGAAAGACAGTTGGTGATGGGTGATGCTAAGCTTACCTGCAGGATATTTAATAACCTGGTAATCAATGCTTTTCAGTCAGTTCCTGAAGATCGTGAACCTGAGGTGGCGATCAACCTGTCGGTGAGTGATACAAAGGTTAAGATCAGGATTGCAGACAATGGAAGTGGTATTCCGGAACAGTTCCATAACAAAATATTCATTCCAAACTTCAGTACCAAAGTAAAAGGGAGTGGAATTGGGCTGGCCATTTCAAAAAGAGGAATTGAGCATGCAGGAGGCGATATTTGGTTTGAGACCTCCAATAGTGGCACTACGTTCTACATCGATTGGCCTAAGTATGAAGTTCGTTGAGTCGCAGTGTATATTCAATACTGGTGATTTAACGATACTTTTTGCAGCTGATCCATGGCGTTATGGAGTACCACAAATTTCTCCCGACAACACCAAAGTGGCTTTTTATTCTGACATTAACATTTCTTTTTTTACCCCCGCGATCTGCCGTAGTAAAAATCAGGCTTGATGATATTTAAACGCAATTGTATCGTTAAACCCCATTAGCAGGTGCTGAATAATCTAGCGGAAGTCATCCTGTTGGTTTAATTATTTATTACTATTATTTTTTGATCCCGGGGTTGAACCAACTCAACTGGCATTGGTGAATGTGTTTGGTATGCAGATACGAATGACAGTACCTGCCGAATTATCGTCCAATGGTTGTTCTGCGGTACTGGCAGCAGAGAAAGTGACCTGCGTTTGTTCCTCAGGCACCAAAGGATGTAAATATGAAGAAATAAAGAAAGGAATCATCAAAGTGGGTGACAAATGTGTGGCTGGCGAATGTACCTCCTGTACAATGAGTTTTTAGCGCACAGATCAGTCTCAGTATTTCATCAATGGGTGAGTTGGGAGTTTTTCCCGCTCACCTTTTTTATGACCTGATGTCAACA
>ERZ1740068.94-NODE-94-length-55959-cov-8.624284_pt1 | contig 55959 bp, 44 predicted proteins | sample MGYA00581735_ERZ1740068 | MGnify/ENA primary metagenome ERZ1740068 (study PRJEB43018, sample SAMN04849740) | marine metagenome | isolation source: floating plastic debris | place: Pacific Ocean | collected 2008-08-30 | study: EMG produced TPA metagenomics assembly...
TCCAGGCGTATCGTCAATAAAAATAGGTGCCTCCGTCAGTTTTGCGGTTTTATGGACCAGCTGCTCCCACTCATAGTCCGCCAACGTACCTTTCTTGATTTTTTCACTATCCAGCTCGGCCTCAGCAGAAATCATCCTGTTAACCAGCTGAACCGCCGACATCTCCAGTGAGAAGATCGCCACTCCCCTGTTGAAATCGACAGCGGCATTACGCATGGCAGAAACCACAAATGCAGTCTTACCCATGGCAGGTCTTGCTGCAATAATGACCAAATCCGATGGCTGAAAACCTGACGTCACCCTGTCCAGGGCCGTAAACCCGGAAGGAATACCCGTCAAACCATCTTTCTGGTGTTTCTTTTCTTCCAGTTCAGCAATCGCCTCGTGCATGAGGGAACGCATGGAAGCATAGTTTTTTCTAATGTGCGATTCTGAGACTTCAAACAGTGCAGCCTCTGTTCTATCCAGCAGCTGAAATACATCGGTAGTGTCTTCATAAGCATCCTGCTGAATCTCCGTAGAGATACGGATCAACTCCCGCTTGATAGAACTCTCCGCGATGATACGGGCGTGGAACTCAATATTCGCAGCGGAGTTGACTTTGGTGGTCAACTCAGTGACAGCAAACGTTCCACCTACTAACTCCAGATTACCTTCTTTCCGCAGTTGACTGGTGACTGTCAACAAATCGACAGGCTCAGAATTATTGAACAGCTGCACAATGGCTTCGAAGATCAGCCGATGCGCATCTCTGTAGAAACTGGAAGGTTTGAGGATATCAATGACGGTCGTCAGTGCATCTTTTTCCAACATCAGCGCTCCCAGTACGGCCTGCTCCAATTCCAGAGACTGCGGAGGTATCTTACCCAACTGCCCGGAGATTTCAGAAACGTTCAATCTCCGTCCTTTGGAAATTGATTTAATTGGAGCTTTGTTATCCATGTAATTTGATTTTTGCCTGACTAAACAAGGATTGCAAAAGTATACTTAACAATTTAAACAATCGGTGTGGATATCCACAAGATGTCAGCAACTTATCCACAAAGATTTTATCAGGCCACGGGCGTGAAATACTTAAGCGACATCAGTTCAGTCAGTTAAGTAATTTACTTACCAAAAGCCTGACAAATCCTCCTTACAAATTTTCGACGCAAGTGTCGTTGTCAATCTGTGGCCAGGACATCTACTTCCTGAATTATACCAAGAGGCCGTTATCCTCGCAACGTCATAAATAAAGTCGCTATTGTTTGTCCCCCCTGTAAATTGTCTTAATTTTGAGACTTTCATCTTTACAGCCTGAATCATTCAGGAATTCTGCTTGCAAAGGTCTAACTGTTTACTGAGCAGCGTAATTACCAGAAGTTCAAGTTGAAGGCTTGATAAAAATAGTTTTAGGCTTTGTAGGAATCAATCTACTAATAATCAATTACTTGTGCGCAAGGCAGAAGAATTTAAGAATAAAACAGGATAGTAATATGCCAAATAAACTAGCCGACAAACAGCTGATTATCATCACGGGAAGTGAAGGCAAGCAAGAAGTTTTTGAAATTGTAACCCATACGCTCACCAGGTATCAAAAACCTTTCATTGCTTTCAAAGCAGGCGAAGAAGACCAGGCCACCATTGGTAATGAGCCTGTCGTCATTATTTTATGTGAGGAGGGTGATTTAATAAACTATGCGCATCACATTGCACTGATCACGAACATTAGAGATACCAAGGATGGAAATTTCGACACACACGTAAGAAATTATGAAAAGATGGTAGACAGGACTCCCAAAGCCGGGTCTGTTGTTTATCATGAAGACGATTCCTTGTCAACACTGATTTGCAAAAAAGAACGTGCCGACGTCAACGCTTATTCTTTTAGTTCACCTGCCATCAAGCACAATGGCGATGAATCGATCTTTAAAATTGAGAAAGAAGAGGTCATCCTCAAAGATTGTGACGAAAGCAGGGCGCTCAATGTCAAAGCAGCCTATGCGCTTTTGAAGATTCTCCGAGTAACTGAAAAGGATTTTATCAACATATTGGAAAAATGAAATTAAACTTAAAAAACCCGCTGGCATTTTTTGACCTGGAAACTACAGGCACCAATATTGCCAATGATCGCATTGTTGAAATATCCATTGTGAAGATCAACCAGAAGAATGAGCAGGAGATCAAAACCAGAAAGATCAACCCTACCATTCCCATACCCCACGAGACCAGCCTGATTCATGGCATTTATGACGAAGACATCAAAGACGCTCCTACTTTCAAACAGATTGCCAAGTCACTGGCAGATTTTTTGGAAGGCTGCGACCTTGCTGGCTTCAACATCCTCAAGTTTGATGTACCCTTGTTAGTAGAGGAGTTTTTAAGAGCCGATATCAATTTTGATGTGAGCCGCAGAAAGCTGGTGGATGCTCAGAAGATATTTTTCATGATGGAAAAGCGAAATCTATCTTCTGCTCTTAAGTTTTACTGCAACAAAACACTGGAAGGTGCTCACAGTGCAGAAGCTGATACATTGGCGACTTATGAAGTTCTGAAATCTCAAATAGAGCGCTATGATGGCCAGGAAGTAACGGATTTGCTGGGAACTAAGCTGGGAATAATCGAAAACGACATGGGAACGTTACACGCTTTGACCAACTCCAACATGGTAGACCTTGCCGGTAGAATGGTGTTCAACAAAGACGGTGAAGAAGTCTTTAATTTCGGCAAGAACAAAGGCAAGCTGGTTTCTCAAATCCTGAAGAAAGAGCCTGGTTTTTACGACTGGATGATGAAGGGGGACTTCCCATTGGATACGAAAAGGAAACTCACCGAAATTAAGCTCAGGGCGTTTAACAACCGATAAGAAGAAGAGCCCCGGCACGTTATTGGTAGCGACAAAACACATTGATCTGTTGGAAACTCACTGTCTTCAATAAAGTAATGTGCATCTACTCCTGCGTGGGCTTCACCCATAGCGTATCACCAACAGGAAACTAATCAGTGTTATATTTCAGTAAAGACTTTTGTATTCACCAGGTCATGGGTTGACATTGGGGAATATCGGATTATCTTTGAGTAAATAGCAAAAGTGGGATCACCTCATCACAAACAGATGGCCAGGGCATTGGCTTGATCCAACATAAATAGAGTTTTACGCACCCCTGATGCTGGTTTAACAAACCATTGATCAATTGAAACGGGGGTAGCATGATATAAAGTACAGACGAGATGTCAAAGACTATAATCGTATCCAACAGGTTACCAGTAAAGATTTCCAGAGATGAAGATGGATTGCAATACAAACCCAGCGAAGGTGGACTCGCCACAGGGCTTGGATCTATTTACAAGGAAGGTGACAATGTATGGGTGGGCTGGCCCGGACTGGCCGTAGACGATGAAAAGGAAAGAAAAGAGATACGGAAGAACCTTGCCAATGAAAACATGCGTCCTGTCTACCTGACAGCGCAGGAAATAGAAGATTTCTACGAAGGCTTCAGCAATGAAACTCTGTGGCCCAACTTCCACTATTTCAACCAATATGCCATCTATAACCAGTCTTTGTGGGAGGCTTATTGCAAGGTAAATGAAAAGTTTGCCAATGAGTTATCCAAAATCATAGAGGCGGAAGACACGCTGTGGGTGCATGATTACCAGTTGCTGCTTGTACCGCAGTTGGTCCGTAAAAAACACCCCAATCTCAGCATTGGTTTCTTCCTCCATATACCATTCCCCTCCTACGAGTCCTTCAGACTTTTGCCATGGAGGAGGCAATTACTGGAAGGCATGCTGGGCTCAGACTTTCTGGGCTTCCATACCTATGATGACATGCGTCACTTCCTCTCATCGGTCAACAGACTAGCCGGATTAGGAAATTCCAATGGTCAGATCAACCTACCCAACCGCAAGGTGATGGTGGATGCGCTGCCTATGGGTATTGATTATGAAAAATATGCATCCGCTGCGGCGGCGCCAGATACCCTGGCTCGTGAGGTACGCTACAGAACGTCCATCGGCGATCAGAAATTGATGCTGTCGATCGACAGACTTGACTACTCCAAAGGAATACCCGAGCGTCTGCGGGCTTTCGAGTTATTTTTGGAACAGACAGAAGAATACAACGGCAAGGTCTCATTCCTGATGGTGGTGGTACCCTCCAGAGACCAGGTACCAAAATACAAACAACTAAAGGAAGAGATAGACCTCCTGGTAGGAAGAATCAATGGTAAATTTGGGCGCCTCAACTGGACACCGATCCACTATTTCTACCGTTCTTTTCCACTCAATGCCCTGTCGGCCTTCTACAGAATGGCACATGTGGCGCTGGTCACTCCTATGCGCGATGGCATGAACCTGGTCTGTAAAGAGTTCATTGCCAGTAAACTGGACAAACGCGGTGTATTGATCCTGAGTGAAATGGCCGGTGCCTCAAAAGAGCTCTCCGATGCGATCCTGATCAATCCCAACGACATTGAACAGCAGGCCAACGCCATTCGCCTGGCACTGGACATGCCGGAAGATGAACAGGTGAAACACATGGAGGTCATGCAGGAATCCCTCAAAAGGTACAATATCCATCATTGGGTGGATTTATTCATGGAGCGCCTGGACTTCGTCAAGGAAGAACAACGCTCACTGGTGACGCGAATCATCGATTCTGAGTTACTCACCCAAATTGAATCTGCTTACAACAAAGCCAAAAACAGGTTGATCTTCCTGGATTACGATGGTACTTTAACCGGTTTTCACGCCGATCCATTGGCCTCGAAACCCGATGAGGAACTGATCGATATCCTGAACAGCCTCACTGCAGACCCAAACAACAACATTGTAGTGATCAGCGGTCGCGGCAGGGATACTTTGGCTGAGTGGATGGCAGACTTTGACCTGGAGATCATTGCCGAGCATGGTGTGTGGTCCCGAGAGAAAGGCCAGGAATGGAAATGCGCTCTCGACCTCAAAGACGACTGGAAAACGGAAATTCAAAAAATCCTGGACCGATATGTCGACAGAACGCCTGGTTCTTTCATCGAACACAAAGACTATAGCCTGGTCTGGCACTACCGCAAAGTAGAAACAGGACTCGGCGAGATCCGAACCAGAGAACTTGCCAGTCATCTGAAATATGTCACCAGCAATAAAAACTTACAGGTGCTGGAAGGTGACAAAGTGGTAGAGATCAAAAACTCGCAGGTAAATAAAGGAAATGCAGCAGCCAAGCTGTTGAGCAAATATGACGCTGACTTCATCATGGCACTGGGAGACGACTGGACAGACGAGGACACCTTCATGGCCATGCCTGACAACAGTGTAACCGTGAAAGTAGGTAACTCCGCTTCTGCAGCGAAATACAATGTACCCTCTTATTTAGAAGTAAGAAAGCTCTTGAAAGCCCTGCAACAGCAGGGCTAATATTCAAAGAAAATTAGGCTGATCCAGCTTGGTGGCAATCCTGTTTCCTGCATTGATTAGCCCAACGTGACTGTAAGCCTGGGGGAAATTCCCCCACATACTGCCTGTCTTATCGTCTACGTCTTCACTCAGCAGCCCCACATGGTTGGAGTAACTCAGTAGGTTTTCGAAGTATTTAATGGCTTCGTCAATTCTACCAACACATGCGAGGGCTTCCACATACCAGAAGGCACAAATCAGGAAGGTAGTTTCCGGCTCTCCAAAATCATCCTGATGTTTGTATCGGTAAAACAATCCATTAGAAGCCGACAGTTCTGCTTCCAGTGCAGCCAGGTGATGCTTTGCTTTGTCTGTATCACCGTGGACATAGCTCATCATGATCAACTGGAGTGTGCTGGCGTCCATCCGTTCCACGCCTATGGCCTGCGCATAGCCCTTTTTGGAAGCAACATAGCACTCCTCTATCTTTAGCGCCGCCCGCTTCTGCAACCTCATCGCCTTGTTCTGGATGGCGTCGTCTTTTAATTCCACAGCCATCTTCACCGCTGCCCGGGCCCCTGCCCAGTGAAACAAGTAAGTATAGCAATGATACTGCGCCAGGTTCCTGAATTCCCACAGCCCAGCATCGGTCTCTTCCATGGTTTTCTCAATCATGTGCAGTGAGTGCTCAATCAGGCGTCGGGATTCAAAACGTTCGTTGAAAATGAGTCGCTTATCCGTAAATAATGGCAACAAAGAAACCAATACCTGTCCATATACATCATTCTGTATGTGCGTGTAAGCATCATTCCCGATCCTCACTGGCTGGTTGCCCATATAACCTTTCAGTGGCAGCTCTACTTCAACCATCTTGCTACTGGGACTGATCCCATATAGCGGCTGATAGCGGTCCTTTTCACTGTAAACAATATTGGTAATGTAGTGGAAGTAGCGTTCTAACTCTTCAAAGTGACCAATGTTATTAAAGGCATTGAGTGTATAGTACGTATCCCGCATCCAGCAGAAGCGGTAATCCCAGTTACGGGTACTACCAGGAGATTCCGGCAAACTGGTAGTAGCTGCTGCAATGATGGCTCCGGTATCTTCATATTGATGAATCTTGAGGATCAAAGCCGACCGGATCATTGCATCCTGATGAAAATTGCTGATACTGATAGACTTCACCCATCTGCGCCAGTAAGTCACTGTCTTCTTGTAGAACGTCTCACAGGTATCTTCCAAAGGTGCCTCCAACGGCGGCCCATAAGTCAATACAAGGTATTTGGTCTCGTTCAACACGAAGTACTCATCGTGAATGAGGTAATTGAGCGATACATTTGTCGACAAGCGCAATTGCTTATCCGCGCCCAGAAAGCGGATATGGCTACTCCCAAGGGTACGGTCCAGCTGTTGTTCGCCATAGTCCTTTACCGGATGACAAATCGCCCTGATGCGCGGCTGCCCCTGCAATGGCTCTACTTTTCTGATGAGCATCAAAGGGCGGTAGTTGCGCTCATACTGATAAAACCGTGGAGCAAAGTCCGTGATCTTATAGCGACCAGTTTCACAGGTCACTTCTGTACAAATCACATTGGTATTTTCTATGTAATATTGATGGGTCTCAAATTGATCCCCTTCTGGTTTAATGGAAAACTCACCGCCCTTATCATCGTCCAGCATACCTCCGAAAATGAATGAAGAATCGAACCTCGGCCAGCACATCCAGTCCACATTTGTATTCTTATGTACAAAAGCCAGATAAGCGCAATTTCCGATAACACCATAATCGTAAGTATGTCTGCTCATTTATGATTAAGTTTACAATAATTAAGAAAAGCCTAATAAATTGCATTTTGAGCAAGAAAGCAACTAATATTCACCTTGTTTTACCAAAAATTTCATAATATTCAATGATTACATTTGACAGCGTAAGCAAATCCTTTGACGAGGTCAATGTACTCAGTGAGATTTCTTTCACCATCAGCCAGGGAGAGACCTTTTGTCTGCTGGGAAAAAGTGGCAGTGGAAAGACCACAATTCTCAAGTTATTCAACAAACTGCTCCTGCCCACCAGCGGAAAAATCCTCTTTGGCGACGAGCCACTTGAGCAAATCAACACTTACGAACTGAGAAAGAGGACAGGGTATGTCATCCAGAGCGGCGGACTTTTCCCTCATCTGAAAATTGGCGAAAACATTGCTTTGCCCATGCAACTGCAAAAGAAGCCCAAAGAGGCAATCCAAAGCAGAGTCAGGGACCTCATTCACCTCATTGGATTGGATGAAAGCTACCTTGACCGATATCCGGATACACTATCCGGTGGCCAGCTCCAGAGAGTAGGCATTGCCCGGGCAATCGTTAACCAGCCGGAATTGCTACTATTGGACGAACCATTCAGCGCCCTGGACCCCATCTTAAGGGAACAGATGCAAAATGAGTTTCTTCAAATGACATTTTTAAAGGATGTTACCAAAGTCATGGTCACCCACGACCTGGCGGAAGCATTGAAGCTGGCAGACCGAACCTGCCTGATCGACCGGGGTAAAATAGCCTTCATCGGCACACCAATTGAGTTTTTGACGACTAATAATGAAGCCGTAAAACAATACATAGGACAAGACCTGAACCTGTTCAGAATCAGACAACTCAAACTCTGCGACCTGAACCTGACAGCTGATCATCCGGCTCAAGACAACCATGGTCAACTCATGCTGTCACCAAAAACGCCTGTTTACCTGGCTCTGACCGAAGATGCCACTCACTTTAAAATCGGTGCAGACGGGCCTGTATCAGGTAAAGAGCAATTGAAAAGTGCTTTCCTCCAATTCATCAGTAATATGATCTAATGGACTTAGTCAACTACATACAGGAAAACATTGGAGAGCTTCTCAGCCAGGTTTATGAACACTTTAAACTCACCCTGTCAGCAATTTCCATTGCCTCAGTCGTTGGAGTAAGTGTAGGTGCACTGATCAGCGTCCGACAGCGACTGGCCCCGGGTGTAATCGGAATCGTCAATATCTTTCAAACGGTCCCAAGTCTGGCATTATTAGGTTTTCTTATACCGTTAATTGGAATAGGCGTATTACCGGCGATTGTTGCATTATTCATTTACGCATTACTTCCCATAGTCCGCAATACCTATACTGGCATTACGCAGATAGACCCCTCCACGGTAGAGGCGGCACGGAGTCTGGGTATGAATACCTGGCAGTTGCTCACCAGGGTTCAGCTACCGATCGCGACCCCTATCATCATTGCTGGTATCCGTACGGCTTCTGTCATCAACGTGGGAATAGCTACGCTGTGTGCGCTCATCGCCGCAGGAGGTCTGGGGGAATCCATTTTTGGCGGTATCTCACTGAACAATACTGACATGATTCTGGCCGGTGCGATCCCTGCCTCCATCATGGCCTTGCTGTTTGACGGAGCATTTGGCCTTGTACAGAGATTCAGCAGCAAAAAGCCTGGCACTGTGGTCATTTTATTCATTGGGATGTTCCTCATCACGCTATTGCTATTCATCCCAACAGGCAAAAGAAGCCGCCTGGTAGCAGGTTTCAATGCAGAATTCATACAGCGGGAAGATGGATTCATCGGGCTGGACTCTGTTTATCAACTACCGGTAGAGATCAAAGAATTGGAGATTGGGCTGATGTATAAGGCACTGGCCAATGGCGATGTAGATTTCATTGACGGATTTAGTACCGACGGTCGCGTAGAAGCCTACGATCTTAAATTACTGGAAGATGACAAGTCTTATTTTCCGCCCTACTACGCAGCTCCATTGGTAAGAGATGCCACACTGGCCAAATACCCGGGAATCAAAGATGCGCTCGACAAACTAGCTGGACAGTTAAGTGCCAAAACCATGTCCAACCTCAACTATGAGGTGGATCAAAACAAGAAAAGTCCTGCAGAAGTTGCACAAAACTTTCTCCTGACCATGGGCATCCAGTCCAGCAAGCTTCGCGAAGATGATGATGCACAAGTGATCATAGGCAGCAAATCCTTTACAGAAAACTACATTCTGGCCCATCTTTTCGGTCAGATCATTCAGGCAGAAACAGGATTATCAGTAGGGATCAAACCCGGCTTCGGTGGCACCAAATTGCTATTTGATGCATTGAAAATTGGCGCAGTAGATTTATATCCGGAATATACCGGCACCGGCATGCTGGTACTCTTAAAACCAGGAAAGCAAAAACTGAATACACTCCTGGCAGACAGGGATGCCTTTGACAAACACCTTCAGACAGCCTTCAGGGAGAGGTTTCAACTTCGTTGGCTGGGGCAACTGGGTTTCAACAATACCTTTGCCATCATGATGCGGAGAGAAGAAGCAGAATCATTGAACATCGAGTCGATCAGTGACCTGTCAGAATACTTGAAAAATTAACGATATAGAACAGCAAATACATTTCTTTCTTTATATTTGAACGGATAGGGAATATCATTTATGCTAGGCACACTGAACAAACAAAAGCATTGGAAATTAGTCGCAGAAATACTGGCTGGGGTCATTATCTACCTCGTCATGGTTTTTCTTTTGGTGGAGTTTGAGAAAGAAAGCTCACAGGCGAATATCACTACTTTACAAAATGCGATCTGGTATTCCATCGTTACCCTAACGACCGTTGGGTATGGAGACTACTATCCTGTGACGATCTACGGCAGAGTCATCGGAACCATCTGGGTCTTGCTCAGTTTGGGAATCTACGGTTTATTAATCGGTCAAATTACAACACTCATGGCAACCTTTAAGGAAAACAAAAGACTTGGATATTCGGGTACTGGTTTTAGTAATCACGCAGTCATCATTGGATGGAGCGATTTTGGAAAACTGGTAACGGATCAGTTGGTTGGTGTAGGTAAGGAAGTTGCTATCATCACCAACAACAAAGACGACATTGAGATCATCAATGAGAAATACAAGTCTAAGAATATCTTCACTTTGTTCACCGATTTCAATAATTATGATGTCTTGAAGAAAGCGAATATCACAGAATCTTCTATCGTCTTTATCAACATTGCTGATGATACAGAAAAACTCGTTTATGTGCTAAATCTCAAAAAATATTTTAGCGACCTTGAGTTTGTGGTAACCCTTGAGAATCCCGACTTAAAGCATACTTTCATATCGGCAGGTGTGTCCAATGCCTTGTCGAGCTATGAGATTTCTTCCAAGTTGCTGGCTAGTTATATGTTTGAGCGTGACGTGGCCGCCTACAGTGAATCCATCATGTCATTTGCCAAATCTGACAGTGACTATGACGTAAAGCAATTCATCGTCGCCAATACCAACCCCTACGTGAACAAAAGCTATCAGGATGTTTTCTACGATCTCAAGAAACGCTATAATAGTATTCTGATCGGGATTACAAAACGAGATAAGTTTGGAAAGCGCAAGCTGATCAAAAACCCGATGGGTGACGTCAAAGTAGTTCAGGGCGACTACCTCATCATTATCCTCAATGGTAAAGCCTTTAAACTACTGAAGAAAATGTTTAAGGTAGAAGAAGGGTACTTCAGAGAAAGAATCAATTAAACCTGCCGTTATGACTAGAGCTTTGATTTGTACGCTGCTATTGGTAATGGTTCTGCAAAGTTGTAAAAACAGGGATGTTAACCCAATAGCCCTGGAAACACGTGAGATGCATGAGACCATCTTGGCCACAGATTTCGACACGATCTCCGTCAGTGGTGTTGATTATTTGATCATGGAACGCGACCGCAATAACCCACATGAAGGCTTTGGTTTCATGGCACTTGATGGCACGCAGGTAATGCGCAAGCAAGACTCTATCCTCGCCTATCAGCAGCTTATTCTTGAAAACCAGATCCGTATTCTCCAAAGACTGGAAGGCTCGTCAGAAGTAGATCTACAGGTAGAAATGGACCAGCGACTGTATGAGTTGATGCAATGAAATAGAGCAGCCAGTCAATTGTGATTGAAGGTAAATCAAATACGATTTTCATACTAATGATGAAAAATAATCGTATATTACGATAATCATCTGATAATAAAACCATTTAATCACTATGTCAAACAGTAAAATAACAGATAAAGAAAAAGAAGAAATCGCTAATTTGAGATTATTTCTTGCAGGTCTGGCATCAATTTGGATCGGTAGCATTTTGGGATTAGCCAATGCGTTATCACATGTTCAGGAAAAACCTGTTCTCATTTCAATCGTTTTATTATTACTGATAGCATTGATATTTAGCAATGCCTTTATTATTAAGTGCTACATACAATTAACAAGTAAAACAGACGCTATATGAATATTTATGAAATCATACAAGTAGTAGGTATCACAGTGATTGCTATCTCTTTTTTTGGAACGATGACCTTTTTTGCGCTCTATAAACCTGGAAGGAAGAGCAAACAAAATACTCGCATCACCAACAAGAAAGTAGTCACACAAATTGAGGACTTTAAGGCAGTAAGCCAATAAATCACATTCCGCTGTAAATACCTACTAATTTCGCCTCATATCTCATTAGTCATACACCGCAGGATCACGAAACCAGCGATTATGCCATTCCGACATGAAACACGTACGGCAAATCACTAATTACAAATCATGCATCAATAATTACTAATCAACAATCACGCATCTACAAAAATCACTCATTTCTCAACGACTCCACCGGGTTCTTTTGAGCCGCTCTAAAAGCCTGATTAGAAACTATTAAGAGAGCGAAGAGCAACGCCACCAGACCTGCGGCAGGAAAAATCCACCAATCTACAGGGACTCTGATATCGTACCGATCCAGGTAAGTATCCATGGCATACCAGGCGATGGGCGATGCAAATATGAAGGCAATCAGTACCAGAATAGAAAACTCACGTGTCAACAGATTGACCAGGTTGACAACTGAGGCACCCAGCACTTTACGAATACCGATTTCTTTCACCTTCTGCTCTGCCGCAAAGGAAGCCAGCCCAAACAGTCCCAGACCTGTAATAAAGATAGCGAGGATAGAGAAGATAGTTGCTAGTTTGCGAGTCAGGTTGATCGTTTTGAACTTCCTGCCGAAGGCCTCGTCTACAAATTCGTATTCAAACGGATAGGCTGGATTATATTTTACAAACGTCTGTTCCACCCCTGCCAGGGACGAATTGAGGTCATCGGTCTTTTTCAGTCTTACAGTGATGTAACTGATCCAATCCTGGTTCATGACCATCAACATCGGCCGCTGAGCTTCGTATGGTGAGCCCATCAGGATATTGTCAATAACACCCACCAGATTACGCTTACTCCCCCACAATGTAAGCGGAGTGCCAATAGGATCTCCTTCCAGCTTCATGACATCTAATGCTGCCTGGTTTACCAAAATGGCAGAGGAATCGGAACCAAACTCCTTGCTAAAATCTCTTCCCTGCAGAATTTTGGTGCCCATCGTACTGCTGTAGTCATAGCCTGCCGAAATCGTAATAAACATCACCTTTTGAGTTTCCGGTTTACCAGGCCAACTCAGAAAATTATTAGAGTAAATGCTGGTTACCGGGCTGTTTGATCTGGTCACACCCTCCACAAGTCCAGACCGGAGCAACTCCTGCTTCAGCACCTCATAATTATCGCTGAGGTCCTCAGTATAGGGTACCTGAATCAGGCCTTCCTGCTCATAGCCCAACTCACGGTTTTCCACAAGGCTGATTTGCCGGTAAATAACCACCGATCCGATCATGAGCAACAAGGCAAAGACAAATTGTGTGACCACCAGCACTTTCCTTGGGATACCCGCTCCTTTGCCCAGCTTGATAGAACCCTTCAAGGTTTTAAGGGTCTTGAAAGACGACAGGAAGAATGCTGGATAACTACCCGATACCAGTCCGGTAATCACCACGAGTCCCAGGGCAAATGCCCAGTTTTGCCCCGACGTAAAATCAATGAATAGCTTTTTATCTACCAGATCATTGTACGCTGGTAAAAAGATGGCCGCCAAAATGATGGCCAGCACAAAGGCAATCATTGAAATGATCATAGACTCCCCAATGAACTGATAAACCAGCTGCATTTTACTGGAACCCAGACTTTTCCTGATGCCCACTTCCCGTGCACGCTTTTCAGAACGGGCGGTAGAAAGGTTCATAAAGTTGATACAAGCAATGATCAGGATAAAAATGGCAATCATACTGAACAGCTGTACATAGTCACTGCGGCCTCCCGTAGGCACACCATTTTCAAAATTGGAGTAGAGGTGCCATTTCTCCATCGGATGCAAAAACAAGTCCCTTTGGATATCGGTCTGACCATTTTTGGTCAGCAAATCTTTGATGGAGGCATTGACAGCTGCAACTGCTTGTGGTTCGTTGAGTTCCACAAACACCTGAAATGAGTAATTGCCCCATTGGGTCTTACTATTCCTCACCCACTCCTGAGTCTGCTCATAATGCTTCCAGGGTAGTAAATAATCAAACTGAAATGTGGAATTACCAGGCACATCAGCTAACACGGCAGACACATTGAAGAGACTTTCATCATCTATCTTAACTGTTTTCCCAAGCGGGTCCTCGTCGGCAAACAGGATTTTTGCCAGTGATTCTGTCAAAACAATGGACCTAATATCATCCAAAGATCCGTTTTTGCTCCCTTTCAGTACTGGAAACTCAAACATTTCGAGAAATTCCTCACTGACATAGTGCCCCTCTTTGATCACTCTTTTATCACCAACGGTCATCAATGGCTCTTCACCCCAGCTCACCATACAGGCACTGAGGATATGACTGTCTATGGTTTTCATGGCCTCATAGGTAGGCTGTGGCACGGAATTCCAGGAATTGATCTCTCCCTGATAGTTGGCATTGATCATCACTTGCTGAAGTCTGTCAGACTTGGGAATGAATTGATCGTAACCAAGTTCATCTTCTACCCAAAGCAAAATGAGGATACTACAGGCAATCCCTATGGCTAATCCGGCAATGTTAATAATGGAATAAACTCTTTGGCGAAATAGGTTACGAACTGTAACCATGAAAAAATTCTTGAGCATTTTGTGAGTATTTTGAGTTTTCTTAAAGACACAAGATATAGAAGAAGGTTTCCAATCAGGTTCATTTTTTTACCCGACCGGGATTTAACCTCTCTGAATAAGGACTATTTACCCTGAAAACTCAGAAAAAAGCAAAAAAAAAGCCCGACTTAGTCAGTCAGGCTCTATTTACTTTTCAAGAGAAAGATTATTTAATCGTCTCAAAATAATCTTTTAATTCCTGCAATACATGCTCCTTCTCAGGGTCAATAATTCCAGCTCTTACAATGTCTTTACCTACCTTAATGGCGTCTATCAACTCGTCTTTGTCGTGAAATACTTCTTCCATCAGGTTACAGTCGTAAATCAAGGATGTCAATACCACAAATGGCGGTGTAGGTCTTGAACCCTTCAGCACGATGCTTTTCAATGCTTTTCTAATCTCGCTTTCGAATGCGTAGTTGGCATTGTCCATGCGTTCTGAAAGTGGAATCCACAACAACTTGGTGGCTTCTTTCTTCAAAATACCGCGATGAACCAATAATTCGTTCAAATCTACCTGCACGTCCTTGAAGACGGGATTCAGTCTTTTAACTGCATCAATGACCAGTTCTCCTTCCTTGAGACGTGACAGCACATCGTCTAATATCTTATTTCCTGTTCCCTGGTTGTCCAGGAGATGAATTTTCAAATCTTCAAACGCTACTTTCTTAAGTAGTGAAAGTTCGAGAATACATGCACTCACTACGCCAGGAACAATTGTTTTCTCGGCTGCTGCCAACAATCTGCCCTCTTCGTCATCCAGTGCAATCAAATATATACCTTCTGCTAAACTTAACTTCATTGTTTCTTTCTTCTATAAGAAAAATTCAAATGCGAATTTCAATAAAAAAATCAACTTATGTACAAAGTATCGGCTATTTTTTCAGGAGTTTACCAATCGTGAGACCCTGTACGAGAATACTAAATACTACAACACAATAAGTTGTGGAAATAATTATATCTTTCACTGGCTCAGAGATGAAGCTCTGCTCTGCAAGTGATAGTGCCAGTGCTACGGAAATACCTCCGCGTAAGCCTCCCCAGGTAAGAATAGCGATTGTTCTGGGCTCAAAAGTCCTGGTAAAGCTCATAATTGTGATCGGTAAGCTTACACCGATGAATCTCGCGGTCAATACTACTACAATTCCAACTGCCCCCACTACAAGGTGTAAGGTGGTAAAAGCATCGGAAATCACGATCATCTCCAGTCCAATCAAGATAAAGAGAATGGCATTCATGGCTTCATCTACTAAGTGCCAGAACTTGAACACATACTCTCCTGTCGCATTGGCCAGTTTGTCGTCTCTTCCTTCGTTTCCGATAAACAATCCCATCACCACCATTGCCAAAGGGGCAGACACGTGTAACAACTCGGCTAGTCTACCGCCAATCATCACCAGTGAAATGGTTACCAATACTTCCAACTCCACGTGGTCATTGTCTACATAATCCAGTATCTTGAACCCAAGGTATCCAAACAGTGCCCCAACAAACAGGCCACCAAATACTTCCTGACCAAACAGTTTTACCACACTCCAGGTAGTTACCTCACCACCACCATGCCCATGGCCGGTCTCAACACCTGCCTGAGCAGCTGCAATCTGGAGAATGGTCAAAAAAACCACAACCCCTACTCCATCGTTGAAGAGTGATTCACCAGCGATCTTGATTTCCAGGTTTTTAGAGATGCCCACTTTCTTCACCAAAGACAATACAGCAATAGGGTCAGTTGGTGATATCAACGCCCCAAAAAGTAAACACTGAATGAAATCAACTTGAAAATCGAAGTAATTGAACACATAATACATCAACCCACCCACGATTCCGGTAGACATCAATGTCCCTACAGTGGCCAGTATCAATACGGGAATTCGCTCCTCCAGCAACTTATTGAGGTTGATAGACAAAGCGCCGGCAAACAACAGGAAGTTGAGCATGACGCCGAGCAGCACCTCTCCAAAGTCGAATTCGCCCATGATCTCCTTGGCTGATTCCGTAACACCAGGAAAGACAATACCGAGCAAAAGAATCGCCAGAGACATCAGTAAGGCGATCAGCATCAGTCCGATAGTTGAGGGCAACTTGAGAATGGTGATGTTGATCAGGGTGAAAAGCGCAGCAATAAATATGAGTAAAGTGATGAGTTCTAATATTCCCATAATATATTTATGTCCTAGAGCAGGTTTCCCCGATTGTTCAAGAAGCCAAAATAAGTACAAAATTAGGATAAATAAAATTATTGATTCATTTAATGCCAAAGGTCAAAGTCACCCCTAATCTGATCATTATTACACTTTTATTGCTGGTATCACAAGGCTGTTCACTTTTGAAATCCCCCTCAGCAAGCAGCGCCATCACCAAAAAGCTTCGGGATATCAGCACCTTTGAAGAACACTTTGCAGGAATGGCGTTTTATGATCCTCAAGCCGACGAGTGGCTTTACCGTAAAAATGCGGACAAATACTTCACACCGGCATCCAACACCAAATTACTGACCTACTTTGCCGCCCTGAAAACACTGGGAGATCGCCTCGATGCCTTGCAGTATTACCGGAGTAATGACACCTTGTACTTCAGGGGCACAGCAGATCCTACCCTCCTGCACCCGGACTTTTCTACGCACCTTGTCGCAGACTTTTTATCGGCAGATCCGGCAAAAGTATTGGTCTACTTACCCGATCCGGTACCCGTAAAATTTGGTTCAGGATGGGCCTGGGACGATTATCAATATGATTTCCAGCCCGAGCTATCGGACTTACCTGTTTGGGGAAATGTCCTCCGGTTGGAACGACAGGACACTTCCACGAGCGTAATACCAGTCTTTTTTGAGCCTTTCATTGAAGAAACCGAGGGCAAATATGCCACAAGGGAGGCCGGTTATAACCTTTTCAGGCTAGGTGCTGAATTTGAGGAGGAGGAGGCATCCATCCCTTTCATCAGTTCACCAGAATTAACCGCCACATTACTGGCCAATGCTTTACAACGCAAAGTATTACGAAATGACAGCCTGCAAATCAACGATTTCCAAACCCTGCAGGGCCTTCGTTCCTCCACACTGTATCGAATCATGATGCTGCGCAGCGACAACTTTTATGCAGAGCAAATGAACCTCATGGGCAGTTTCAAACTCGGCTTTGGCTGGAATACCGACGCTTACCGAAACCACATCATCAGGCAATATCTTGGCGATCTTCCTCAGCCCGTCAGATGGCGCGATGGTTCTGGCCTGAGCCGCTATAACCTGATCACACCTGAAAGTATGGTGAAGTTATTAGAGAAAATCGAAGAAGAAGCTGGATTTGAACAAATCAAAAACACTTTCCCTGTAGGAGGTAAAACCGGCACTATCAGAAAGTGGTATCCCGGCCAGCCTCCCTACGTATATGCCAAGACCGGAACTTTGAGCAACAACCACAACCTGAGCGGGTTCCTCATCACCAACTCCGGCAAGCGCATCGTGTTCAGCCTCATGAATAACAACTATGTGAGGCCCAACAGCGAAATCAAAGAAGCGATGCAACAACTACTTGAGTTCATCAGGGATCAATATTGATTTTCCTTCTATCAGGACTGCCTACTGCATGTAAGTCTCCACCAGTCCCCCGGTCAATCTTAGAATAGTGATTTTGGTATCTATCAGGTTATACAAAGCCTGGAGTTTCTGAGTGGAAGACTGCAGGTAGTTATTTTGAATGACCCGATAATCAAAGGAATTGATGGTTCCTCCTTTCAGTCGGTTGAGACTGATTTCAAGGTTCCTGGCGGCAATCCGCTCACGTTCTTCATTGATCCCCAACAATTGCTGACGATCCGTATATACCTGATAGGCATTTTGAAGGTCACGGTTGAGCGAAGACTCCAAACGTTCGATTCTGAGACTTCCGATGTCTTCCTGTATCACAGCATTACGGATCGCCCTGTTGATACGTCCGCCATCAAACAGGTTAAAAGAAAGCGTGAAATTGGCAAAATAAGTATCAGTGACACTACTCAAGGGATCAGCAGGCCCTGAGGCAAAACCATCGTTGCCATCAGAGAAATCTCCAGTAAAAAACCGGGCATTGCTCAGGTTCAGGTTTTGTCGGTTGTCATTAAATCCAGCGCTCAGTGATAGCGTAGGCATCCGATCGGCTCGCGCCAGTGACTTGTTATGATTGAGTATGGCCTGTGAGAGGTAGATGGTCCTCAGATCAGCATTTTCCTGAAGTTGTGCAGTAAGCTCCCCCAAAGTACCTACATCATCTGTTTGCTCCAGACCATCAGTGAACTCATACATCCTGGAAATGTCTTTTTCTCCCATCAAAAAATTGAGATTCCTCACCGCATTGGTGTAAGTGGTCCGCTGATTGATCCAGTTGATGGAATCTGTGAGCATATTACCTTGTTCCAGTAGTAAATCAGCTGTATTACTACTTCCAATTTCTACTTTTACTTTCTCAAACTCATACCTGTCTTTTGAATATTGTAGCTGCTTTGCAAACTGCTCCAGTCTTTCATACTCCAATACAGCGAGGTAATAACCTAAAACAATTGATTGTACATTGTTTTGAATCACCACTTCTGCATTACCTTCAGACTCTGCCTGTAGTCCTTCCAGTCGTTCTTTTGAGATATTGGCCCTGAAACCCTGGAAAATGTTCCAGTTGACGGCGACGCCCGGCTGCACTGAAGCAACAGACGTTTGTCCCTGCGTAGCGGTTGGGAAGGCGACCTTCACATTATCTGTATAGCTGTTGTTCTGCGCAACGTTGACAGTAACTGACGGATATCTACCAGCTTCTCCCCAATCATTGTTATTTTGATTGGTCGCTACATTTTTTCGTTCTATGCGGATGTCATAATTTTGTCCCAAACCCTGTGCAATGGCATCTGACAGACTTAAAGAAGACTGCCCATAGGAATTGTAGGCGACGGATAAAATCAGTAGCAAAAAGTATTTTTTCATGTCCTGGTTAGTTTAAAAGTTGTTCTCTCAGACGATGAATGGTGCGTCGGAAATAAATATTGGGTCTGTCGACTTCCATTAAGGTATATTTTTTTTCATCGGGCCCGGACAAATATATGGCCATGCTTTCGTCCTTCATTGAAATTTGTAAATCTTCTGGGTTGGCAGTTTGATAAACCAGCTTATTCTTCTTAAAAAGGCTCATTTGTTGTCCGTGGCGTTCAAACTTAAAGCCTTTGAAGTTTTCCATCCGGGAGGCCGCCCGAAACAACAATAAAGCGCCAACGAAACCCATGGGAATCATCAAAACACTCTGCATTGCCAAATCAGAATCAACTACCTCAGTGGTAGACATCTCAAACATTACCCCAAGTCCAAACGGCAGCATGATACTCAGCAAAATACCGATAAACAACGTTATATAATTGATCACGTGAGAGGAGTAAGATCTTTGTAATACCTGATGGGTACCGTTGTCAAGAAATTCGAAACCCAGGTTATCCAGGTAGGCAAAAGAGTCAATTTGCTTTTCTTCCTTCGTGATTGCCTCTTTAAGGGCCGCCATATCTACCCCATAGGAAGAAAGATCTTCTTCAGCATCCAGAAACTCCACCAGCGATTTCTTCCGGTCGATGGTGAGGTCTTTAAAGCTGTCTATCAGCAGCTTGATCTCTTCCTTTGTTTTGTCTTGATACACTTTCTTCATGGTTACGCCGCTTCTTCAAATTCAGCATCTCTGTTTTGATCGATCAATACACGTTCCACATCTTCTTTGATAGGTTGCTGTCCGGTCCACATCCACTTGGCAAACCTTCGCACGTCGTTGAACACGAGAATGATCACAGGAAAAAATAATAAAATAATGATGGTTCCTATCAGTACGCCATAGGCTACTGAGATGCCCATCGGGATGAGAAACTGTGCCTGAAAGCTGGTCTCTTTGATCAAAGGATACAGTCCCACAACGGTGGTAATGGAGGTAAGCATGATGGCTCTGAACCTCGCCAGTCCAGTATGATAGGCCGCCTGATAGACCGTCATGCCATCATCTTTGATAAAGGAATTGAACTTCGCCAGAAATACCACTGCATCATTGATAATGACCCCTGAGAGGGCGATCATACCCCAGGCGCTCAAAATCGACACGGGAAAGCCTTCCAGTCCATGGCCCCACATAGCGCCTAACCAGCCCAGTGGAATCATCATGATCACCATGAGGGCCTGATAAAAAGAGCGGAACGTCAACATGATCAGCACAAAAATGATGACAAAAGCACCACCAAAAAACAGTCCGATCTCCCCTTGCGCACGGTTGCTCTCCTCCGCCTGACCACCAAAATCCACTTTTACTTCTGGAAATTCGGCCAGCACCTTAGGGACAATTTCTTCCTCTACTCTTTTAATGACCGGAGGAACTTCACCAAATGGATCTACCATCTCGGCCTCTACTGTAACCGTTTTGTTGGTATCAAAATGTCTGATTCCAGAAAAACCACGCTCTATTTCATAACTTGCCAGCTGATTCAGAGGGAAAGCTTCACCATTGGATGTTTTCACCTTGGTTTTTTCCAATTGCCCCATCGTGATCCGATCAGATTTTGGATATCGTACCCAAACCTTCACCTCATCGTCTCCTTTCATGAAACGCTGAGCTTCCTCGCCAAAGAAACCTTGTCTCACTTGCTTGGTAATGTCATTATGGTTCAGTCCAAGGAAGTATGCTCGGGGATTGAGGTTAAACAGCATTTCCCTGTTACCGACGGCCTCATCATCCTGTATTTCCTTCAACTCGTTTAAGTTCTCCAACTCACGTTTCAGAAAATCCTTGGCAGCACGTAATTCCAGGTTGTCTTTTCCTATCAGGCGCAAGCTCACCGGCTTACCAAATCGCTGTTGACCGCCAATGCTAAACTTATCAGCCTCCGGCACCAACCCAATTTTCTTTCTCAGCCGCTCTATGATGTCAAACTGGTTGATTTCATACTCGTCCAGTTCTCTGTAAAACACGTTGATGTTTCCTGCGTGTGACCCTGCAGCAGAGCCATCGGAAGTACTTCCAATCGCCGCAAAAGTATAGTTGATAGGGTCCTCCTCCATGTCAAACTCGGTCTTCATCTCATCGTTCATCTCCCAAACGAGGTCGTCAAACTCTCGGATATATCGCTCTGTCTGCGCCTCTGCCTCTCCAGGCTTAAAGGCCACGTTGATATTGACACTATTGAAAGGAATCTGCGGAAAAAAGGTCGACTTGATGGCCCCGGCGCTGAACAGGCCACCGGTAATGATGAAAAGGCAGAAGAGAAAGATAAATGATACCCACCTGTACTCCATCGTATATTTCAAGGTGTTGCCATAGAGTTTATACCTAAAAAAGTCTATGCCATTGTTCAATGCTTTTCTAATCTTGTAGCTCCTGGTATCTTCCTTTTTAACCCGAAGTACTTTTTTACTGGCAAGGTGTGCCGGCAGGACAAAAAATGCCTCCAATAGTGAAAAGCCCAGACTGAACATCACCACATAGGCCATGTCCTTAAGAAACTCGAAACCACCGGTGAGAAACAACAGTGGCATAAATGCGACAATGGTTGTGGTCACGGAGGTAAAGACCGCAGGTAACACCTCCATGGTACCGTTGATAGCGGCTTTTACAGGATTTCCTGTTCGTTCAAAATGACTATAGATGTTTTCAGCAATTACAATTCCATCATCCACCAGTATACCGATCACGAGGATCATACCAAAAAGGGAAATCATGTTGATGGTGAGACCAACCGCTGTACCAAGGATGAACATTCCAAGGAAAGAAGACGGTATTCCCCATGCCACCCAAAACGATAAGCGCAGACTCAAAAACAGGCCAAGGGCCACCAGCACCAGGGAAAGTCCCACAACACCATTGGAAGTCAACAGGTCCAGGCGCTGTGTCAATAGTGACATAAAATCCCAGGTACTTTCCAGTTGTACGGCACTATGTGTCTCATTAAATTCTTTCACGTAGCCGGCTACATAAGCAGAAATCTCCTGAAGATCTTCTTCTTCTAATTTTCTGACTTCGATGACAACCGTTCGCTGTCCGTTGATAAAAGTCTTGTTGGGCTGATCAGCAAACTGTTCCCTGACCGTGGCTACGTCTCTTATCCTGAGTGCGGTACCATCGGTATTGGATCGTAAAATAATCTCACCAATCTCTTCCGCATCCGTTTGTTTGGCCTTGGATCTGATCAATATCTCCTCACGGTCTCCCTTGATGGAACCTGCGGATATATCCCTGTTATTGGCGCTCACAGCAGCCACTACCTGGTCAAAAGTAAGATTGTATCGGTTGAGGTCATCTTCTGTCACTTCAATGGATAACTCGGTCTCATTGAACCCACTAATGCTCACCTGGGACACCACGCCAGCCGCGAGCATGTCTTCCTCCACCTCTTTGGCATAGCGCTTCATGGTTTTAAGGTCCACATCCCCCACCAGTGCAAGCCATTGGGCAGTAGAGCGCTGACGTTGTTTAAAGATCACCGGTTTTTCCGCACCTGCCGGAAATGAGCTGATGCCGTCCACAGAGTTCTTAATCTCTGTGTAAATCTCGTCGATATTGTAGTTCTCAAGTGTGACCACGGTAATGCTGGCTGCATTCTCCGATGAAGTAGAAATAATGTCATCGATGCCCGGCAAGCTGTAAATGGCCTCCTCTATGAGCTGTGTCACCCCTTCCTCCATTTCCTCTGGAGAAGCACCCGGATAGGTGACTGATATGGTAATGTTCTTATCGGCGCGTGTGGGGAAGAATGATTTTTTAGTGCCTACCAGGGCAACCAACCCTCCTACCAAAGTGGCCGCAATTAATATGTTGGCAACAATGGGATATTTGACTGTGTAAGCAACTAAACTTTTAATAGCACTAAACATGATATGTTAGTTTGAAGATACTTTTACTGAACTCACTCCTATTGGCTTATTGGATGTTGGTATGTCTTTGGTGTCCAACTTATAGGCTTTCATATTATTATGAGCACCCACCGGAGGTTCTATCACTACATCCTCGCCGGCCGGCAGACCATTAAAAACAGCGGTCTCCTCGTTGATGCGAAGAATGTTGATTTCCCTCTTTTTTAATAAGGTATCCTGTAGCACAAAAACTTCGCTATCATTGAAAATCGCATTTCTTGGAATGATCATGCCATTTTCGATGGTTTGTGCCGGAATAGCCGCTTCCAGGTATTGTCCGTCATACAATCGGTAGTTGTTGGGATGAATCTTGATGAAAACATCTACCGATTGCGTATTGGGGTTCACCACATCTCCAATTCTGGTTACCGTTCCTTCCCAGGTGAGGTTTCCTTCAGAACTGGAGATTCTGACCAACGAATTCTGAATAATCCATGGAATATCGCTTGTTTCTACAGACACTTTCAATTCCAGCGCTCCCGCTTTAATGATCTTCCCGAGGTTATTACCAGGGTTCACAAAAGAACCGGATTGAATATTGACCGTGGTGATACTGCCATCAAATGGTGCATAGTAGCGGTGCTTTCTCAAATTGACCTCTGCACTCTTGATCGTAAAATAACTGGCATAAATGTTTTTGGTAGCGAGGAATGTCTTCTCTTTCTGGGAATCACTGCCGGGAATTTCGGGGAAATTGCCGGAGACGTCCAACTGGTCAAAATACTTTTTCCATTTATCGTAAGCCTCCGGAAAATCTATTTTCAAGTCAGGTAAGATCGTTGCCAGATCTCTTAGAAAGTTGCTCTTTTGGGCTTGTAAATTCAATTTCACTTCCTGATCATCCACCAGGTACAGCAACGTTCCCCTGGAAAAGCGACTTCCTTCTTTAAAATTTACTGCGCCTCTGTTCATCCTGCCAGAGACTTCTGCTATCAGGTCCAACGTTTGTGCCGTCTCCACTCTGCCATATGCCACCACGTTGGTAGGCACACTAGTGTAGCGAACCGCAGCTGTTTTAACATATCGCTTTACCGGAGGTAGTGAAGGTTTTTCTTCTATTTTCTTCAGCGAAGGGGCAATGTCAGCGAAGAAAGCAGATCCCGCGATCAGTATCACACCGAACGCAATGGAAGAAATCAACTTGATGTTCATTCAAAAAAAATTATACTTGCTCAATATTAGTTTTAATGTGATGATCCGATTTAAGTTTCGATCGGCGACATTAAGTTGATAGTCGGATAAAAATAGTGATAAAGCAGACAATAAATCAATTAAAGGATGAAAGAAACAATTTAAATATTTCTTTTGTTTGCTAAATCGAACACTTATCATCGTATAACTGTACAAAATCGAACATAATGGATAAAATCGTAAAGTCGGAACAAGAGTGGAAAGAGGAATTGACCGATGAACAGTTTCGAATACTCAGAATGAAAGGCACCGAAATGGCCTGGACAGGAAAACTGCTAGACAATAAGGAGGATGGCATCTACAGATGTGCTGCATGTGGCAATGAGCTTTTTAAATCTGCAACCAAGTACAACTCTGGCTCCGGATGGCCAAGTTTTTTTCAGCCTATCAGCAAAGACAGTGTCAACCTGGTATTGGACAAATCCCATGGCATGATCCGGACGGAAGTTACCTGTGCCCGATGTGACAGTCACCTGGGACATTTGTTTAATGACGGCCCCAACCCAACAGGTGAAAGATACTGCATGAATTCTGCTTCACTTGATTTCAAAAATGAAGATAATAAGGATTAACTTCGCCGCATGTATAGTGTGGTAATCATAGGTGGTGGCATAGTTGGTCTTGCCACTGCTTTAAAGATAAAACAAGCAAATCCTGCCATTAAGCTGGCCATCCTGGAAAAGGAAGGTGATCTGGCGACTCATCAGACCGGCCATAATTCGGGTGTGATTCATTCAGGCATCTATTATAAACCCGGTAGTTTAAAGGCACAGAACTGCATCAACGGATACAATCAACTGCTGGATTTTTGCAGGCAAGAGGAAATCCCGTATGAGCTGTGTGGTAAAGTGATCGTAGCCACTGATCAATCGGAGGTTCCGGCATTGAACAACATCTTTGAAAGAGGTAATCAAAACGGTCTTGGAGGACTCAAAAAGATTTCTGCAGACGAACTTCACGAGATAGAACCGCACGTGAACGGTGTAGAAGGTATTTTTGTACCGCAAACCGGTATCATAGACTATAAGCGTGTAGCTAACAAGTACGGCGAAATAGTCAAGCATTTCTCTGGTGAGATCTTTGTGGATAACAAAGTCCTGAAAATCAAGAAGAACAAGAACAATGATCTGCTGACGGTGGTCACCAATAATCAGACTTTTACGACCAGACTTGTTGTCAATTGTGCAGGACTTTACTCTGACAAGGTAGCCAAAATGATGGGCGATCAAATTCCCTATCGCATTGTGCCTTTCAGGGGTGAGTATTATAAATTAAAAGAGGAGAAGAAACACCTGGTAAAAAACCTGATCTATCCGGTTCCCGATCCGGCATTTCCATTCCTTGGTGTTCATTTTACCCGCATGATTGACGGAGCTGTGGAGGCAGGACCCAATGCAGTGCTGGCTTTTCAGCGTGAAGGATACAGTAAATCACAAATCAACATCAAAGAACTGGGGGGTACGTTGGCTTGGCCCGGGTTCCAAAAAGTGGCGTCCAAATACTGGCGCACCGGATTTGGCGAAATGTATCGTTCTTTTTCCAAGTCTGCATTCACCAAGGCTTTACAAAAGCTGATGCCAGAGGTTGAAAAGAGTGATTTGATACCCGGAGGTGCCGGTGTAAGGGCACAGGCCTGTGATAAAACCGGCGGGCTGATAGATGACTTTCTCATTTCGGAAGGAGACAGCTACATCAATGTTTGCAACGCGCCTTCTCCGGCTGCTACTTCGTCACTATCTATCGGGGAAACTGTCTCAGAACTCATTCTGAAAAGATTCTGATTTATCTTTGACAAGTGAAACTTAATCGGAATGACAGCAGTTACTCTCATTCTACAGTAAATATTCAATAAACGAACTATTATCAAAATGGCAACTATAAAAGAAATCACGGTTCAGGAACTCAAAGACTGGCAGGAAAGCGGTAAAGACTTCCAGCTGATCGACGTGAGAGAACAGCATGAATATGATGAGGCGCAGATGGGAGGAACGCTTATTCCACTTGGCACGGTCATGGACAATGTAGACCAGTTCTCCAAAGACAAGCCAGTAGTGGTACATTGCCGCAGCGGTAAAAGAAGTGCCAATGCAATCCATGCTTTGCAGCAGTCACATGGCTTTGAGAACCTACACAACCTTGAAGGAGGTATTCTGGCCTGGATAGACGCTTACGGCGGATAAGTCAAACCAAAAAATCAAAAAAAAGGCAGGTTACTTCGGTCGTCTGCCTTTTTTGTTGCCGGCATTGAATATCCCGGCCCCATCATCTCCAAGCCCTCATTTCTCGATAATGGCCTCGATGAATTGCAATGCACGCCTTTCACTATAGGTATGAACATCTCCAGGCACCATGAATCCTACGTGCCCTCCCTTTTGCGGGGTTTCAAGAAACAAGTATTGATTGCGCGATGCCAACTCATAGGGGTAGCATTTCTCTCCAAGCATGGGATCATTAAGCGCATTCACCAATAAAACTGGTCTTTTGATCCGGTCATAAAACTGGTCAGACGTGGAGGTCACATAAAAATCGCGGGCATTCTTGAATCCATGCAACGGAGCCGTAAACCGCTCGTCAAATTCCTCAAATGTCTCAATGGCATCAATGTTTTGAATATTAATCTCTGGAAACTGCGCTGCTTTCAGCTTTACCTTGCTGATCAGTTTCTTCAGAAATCGCTTCTTGTAGATTTTATTCTTTTTGAGCATCAGCTGTTCCGCACTATCATGTAAGTTACATGGCACCGAGAACACCGCTCCTCCTACCACTTTTTCATTCACTGCTTCTCCGAGCTCCCCCAGGTATTTCAAGGTAGTACTTCCCCCCATTGAAACACCAATCATCGCTACCGTTTCATAGTTTTTCTGCGTCACCTGATCGACAACAAATCCCAGATCATCTGTCACACCATGGTGATAAAGGCGCTTCAGTCGGTTAATCTCGCCACTGCAACTCCGGTAATTCCATGCCAGCACATCCCATCCATGATCAGCAAACAACCTCGCCATGCCGGTAATATATGGCCGGTGGCTGTTCCCTTCCAATCCATGAGAAAGAATCACACATTTAGTCGCATGATTACGAATCCAATCGACATCTATGAAATCTCCGTCGGGAACCTCCAGGCGCTCACGCACATACTCCGGCTGTGGCACCTTTCTGAAGGCGCTGGGATATATTGTTTCGAAATGTTCGTTAATTAGATAAAATGGCTTTTTTTTGTACCCGGATTTTTCAATTATAGGCATTAGCGTCCGCTTATGTAATGAACTTTTTGGAAAAGATATAGCTGAATTATTTTCAGGCAAAATTTTTGCAGGGTGTTTTATACTGCAATTGTTAAAAGGAAAGATGTTGATAAAGTTGTTGAAGTATAGTGTTTGCCTGATTTTGATTCATACCCTCTCCTTTGCCAGTGCACAGAAGATTCAAATCAAAGATAAACTCACCAGGTTACCCATCCACCAGGTGGTGATTTATAACAGTGGGGAGCAATTCAAGTCATTTCAAACAAACGAGCAAGGCGAAGCCAACCTGGAAGGCTACCAGACCGCGGACATCATCAACTTCCAACATGCTGCCTACGAGAACCTTACCATTCCGTATGAAACGCTGGTAGCTCAAGGCTTTGAGGTCCTGATGACCCAACGAATCATTCCTATCAAAGAATTTACAGTATCGGCCAGCAAGTGGAAAGAAAACAAAACAGAAGTAGCCAATCAGATATTAACCCTCAACGCGAAAGACATTGAGACCACCTCTCCTCCCACCAGTGCCGATCTCCTGGCAGGCAGTGGCGAAGTCTTTGTGCAGAAAAGTCAACTAGGTGGTGGCAGCCCAATGTTGAGAGGCTTTGCAGCCAATTCTGTATTACTGGTCATTGACGGTGTGAGAATGAACAATGCCATCTACCGAAGTGGAAATCTACAGAATGTGATCAACATAGATCCCAATGCCCTGGAAAGTGCCGAGGTGATCTTTGGGCCAGGATCTGTCATCTATGGTAGCGATGCACTGGGAGGTGTGATGAACTTCATGACCGTGAAACCCAAGTTTTCATCCTCCGAATCACCTTATCTGAGAGGAAGTGGTTTCACCAGGTTTTCCTCAGCCGCCAATGAACAAACCTACCATGTTCATACAGAGCTGGGCAGGAAGAACTTTTCATGGTTTTCTTCCATCACCTGGACAGATTTTGATGACCTGCGCACTGGCAGCAATCGTGACAGCCGCTTCCCGGACTTCGGAAAACGACCTTTTTACATCCGACGCATTGAAGGCACAGACCAGTTGGTAGAAAATGCCAACGAGAACCAGCAAGTAGACAGTGGATATGATTTATTCAACCTGGTACAAAAAGTGCGGTTCCGGCCGTCAGACTACCTGGACCTGGACTACGGGTTTTACTATTCCACTACTTCAGACATCCCACGTTACGATCGGCTATCACAGACCAACAGCGACGGATCCCTGCGATATGCCGACTGGTACTATGGTCCCCAAAACTGGATGATGCACAGAATAGGGCTCGGCAGTTACAAAAAGAATGCATTTTATGACCAGCTAAAGCTGAATCTTGCGTATCAGGATTATGAGGAAAGCAGAAATAACCGACGAGTTCACGCAACTGACCTCAGAAACCAAACAGAAAGTGTAGACATCTACTCACTCAATCTGGACCTGGATAAGAAACTGGGTGAAAACAGTTTGTTTTATGGTGCCGAGTGGCTGGTCAATAAAGTAGACTCCAGGGCAACGATGACGAACATAGATACGCAGGAGGTGTCACCCGCTAGCAGCAGATACCCCGATGGTGGGAGCACCTACCGGTCAGTGTCTGCCTACCTTAATTACAAGCACAAACTATCTTCTTCTCTGATATTGAACAGCGGTGTCAGATATAGCAACGTACACCTTGATGGATTGACCACAGACAGTAGAGCAGCATTTTTGGAAAGTAGTTCCATCAACCTGAACAACGATGCTTTGACAGGCGCACTTGGTCTGGTATGGAAGCAGAACGACCAGACTACTTTCAGCACTATGCTTTCCAGTGGGTTCAGGTCTCCCAATGTGGATGATGTAGGTAAAGTATTTGAGATTGATGGGGATGAAATTGTGATACCAAACGCGGAACTACGCCCGGAATACTCTTACAATTCAGAAGTGTCTTTCCAGAAAAAGCTTACAGACAAGGTAGTTTTAGACCTGGTCGCCTATCATTCCTGGCTTAACAACGCCATCGTGCGGGGTACTGCTGTACACAATGGCAGCTCGCAAATCACCATTGAAGGAGAAACGTTCAACCTGCTTTCTCAGCAGAATGTATCGGCCGCCCGTATTTACGGGTTGGGTGGAAAGCTGAGTTACATGATCAGTAGTTCGCTGGCATTCAAAGGTAGTATCAACCTTACCGATGGTCGGGAAACGGTGTCCGATGCGCCATTACGTCACACCCCGCCTGTATTTGGTCGTGCCGCGCTCATCTTCCGAAAGGGGCGTCTTCGGGCTGAGCATTTTCTCGAATTCAGTGGTGCAAAAAAATTTGAAGATCTGGCGCCATCAGAGCAAACAAAAACCGATATTTACACCGCAGACGGAAGCCTTGCCTGGCATACGTTCAATATCAGGGCCTCCTATCAAATCAACAATATTATTTCTATCGCCGGCAGCATTGAAAATATATTTGACAAACACTACAGAACCTATTCTTCCGGCATTAGCGCACCAGGAAGAAACTTTGTTATTTCATTGTCTGGGCAATTTTAACTTATGATCCAAAACCTTAAGCATATAGCAGTGTCTGGCAACATTGGTGCCGGCAAAACTACCCTTACAGAAAAATTAGCCAAACACTATGGATGGACTCAGGAGCTGGAATCAGTAGATGAGAACCCTTACCTGAGGGAATTCTATGAAAACATGGAAAAGTGGTCTTTTCATCTGCAGGTGTATTTTCTCAACAGTCGCTTTCAGCAGATTCAGCGATTAAGAGCTGGTGATGCGGTCATCATCCAGGACCGTACCATTTATGAAGATGCCCATATCTTCGCAAAAAGCTTATATGGTTCCGGCAAGTTCTCGGAAAAAGACTATCATACCTACCTGGGGTTGTACAATTCCATGATAGAGTACGTCACCGCTCCGGATATCTTAATCTACCTCAAAGCAGATATTCCCAAACTGGTTGCCAATATTGAAAAAAGAGGGCGTGTTTATGAAAATGCCATCAGGCTGGACTATCTAAAAAACCTCAACCGGCACTATGAAGAGTGGATCCGCGACTATGAACATGGTAAATTACTGACCATCAATGTCAACGACCTCGATTTTGTTGAAAATACAGAAGATTTTTCCTACGTAGTGCAGCTGATTGACCGGGAGTTGAACGGGCTCTTTAGCAGCAACTAAAAAATTAACATAAAGAAATTCTAAAATCCTGAGATCAAAGCATCCAATACTACAGAAAAGACCCGAATCACTGCTTAGTAACTGATAATCAATGTTTTTAAGGTATCAAAAACCTGCTGCTGATTGATTGGTCTGATCGGCACTCTTGACAGTCAAATGTTAAAAAATATTAATTTCATAATATTCCCAACCTTTCAGAGGTAGTCCCGTACAATCTAGTGTAGTAGAATTTCTTTATAATAACTCAAAGTAAAAAGGACTGGAAATTATCCAGTCTTTTTTTTGTTATTGTACTTCTATCCTGAAGATCAACGTTGAGTTAGGAGGAATAGACCTACCCGCGCCACGACTTCCGTAGCCAAGATCTGGTGGTATTCTCAGCCAGGCAACAGTACCCTTCTTCAGCTTGGCAACACCTTCATCCCAGCCTTTGATTACTCTACCAACTCCCAGCGTAAATTTGAAAGTCTCATCTCTATCCAGGGAACTATCAAACTTAGTCCCATCTTCAAGATATCCAGTGTAATGTACTTCTACTTCTTTTCCTTTTTCAGGCAGCTCACCTGTACCTTCTTTAATGATCTTAATACCCAAACCACTTTCTTCGTACTTGTATCCAAACTTACGTTCTTCCACTTCCCACACTTTCAGGCCTTCTATGATGAAGAGCATTTCCAGATTGGTCAATTTCAATTTTTTATCTGTCGCGATTTTCTTGAGGTATTCCAGGTCTGAAGCTACCCCTATAGGTACCGCTTTGTACTTTTTTGTACCTCGTAATTTGAAATAAGGAGCGCCAGTTCCAAACTGAGCACAATAGCCTTCAAATGACGAAAGCTTAAAACAAAAATCGCTCACATCATCCTCCGGCATCTTGCAGTCATCACACTGCGCCTGCGCCAGGGAAAAAGCAAGCGATAAAATCACAATAAGGAATATGTTTTTTTTATTCATGTCACATTTGATTAAGCAACAATAATCGGCAAATGTGACAATTTAAGCAAGCCGGCTATCCTCTCTTTTTGCGAAAGGTAATAGAGATGTACTGGTCATTTGGAACTCCGATATTGGCAAGGTCCCAGGAGGGATCATAATTATTTACCCAATCCCTGATACATTCAACACGATCTGTCTTTGCATCCTCACAATCATCCCAGTAGAAAATCTCTACGCGATAGTTGTAATGTTGCTTCTCTCCATTGATTCTTACTTCTACTTCTACATCCTGTTTTTGATCAAGACTTGGTATTTCTATGCCTATGTAACTCATATTTGTTCGTTTTATAACCTACATACCAAAAAATATACCATCAAATTATTTACCTGATAATCAATAACTTAAATAAAATGTTAAAAAATAAAGTGCTCATTTTGGAACATTTTTTTCTCAAAATCGAACTATATACTTTGAGCAATAATATTCTTACTTTGTTAAAGTTTTACGTACCGTTAGTCGCTTTACTTTGTTTTGCCGGATGCAAAAATGGTGAATCACTGTTTTCAAAAAGTAAAAGCAACAGGCCTTCCCCCCCTGCTGTTGCACTAGGAAAAGTTAATGATGTAGAAGTAAAAATAGAATATAGCTCTCCCAGAGTAAAGCAGCGTCAGATATGGGACGGTCTCGTGCCTTATGGAAAATTGTGGAGAACTGGTGCTAATGAAGCAACTACTTTATCTGTGAATGTTGATACCTATATCAATGACCAACTCTTACCCAAAGGCAAATACTCTCTATTTACCATTCCCAATGACAAGCAATGGACCATCATCATTAACAAAGTCTGGGATTTATGGGGAAGTTATGATTATGACATCAGCAAAGACGTGATGAGACTCGACGTAGCACCTTATGAGCTTGAAAAGCACGTAGAGAAGATGACTTTCTCCGTGGCAAAAGACAACATCTCTTTTAAATGGGAGAAACTTGGGTTTGACCTGTCTGTAAGAAAAGGCTAAGAGCCTACTTTAATACATTCATTGGTGATGCGCACCAATAGTCTTGTCAAATCAGCTAATTTTTCATTACAGTCTTTTAACTGAAAACGTCGCTTCATAAAAGCAGGATCTACATATCCAAGATATACCTCCCCCTCCTCATCCCATACCAAGATTTTCAAAGGCAAGTCCAAAGAAACCAAAGGATCGCATTGAAGTACTGATTCCGTCAATTTCTTATCCTCAAAAATAAAGACGCGATTGTGCTTGATTTGACGACGACGAATTTTCTTGTCGTAGTTAAGCACCTGATGATAGGTTAACTTCCTGGACTTTATCAATGAGTCCAGTCTGGAAACGGTTGTCTCAAAGTCGTGAGAACTCTTGTATATTGTCACATTTTGCGTGAAAGCGCTAAATGAACATAGCACCAACATACAGGCAATTATGAATTTCATTGATCCGAATTTGATAGCAAATGTAATAACTATGAGCTAATCATTAACTCACAACAGGGATCAAATTAACGGAAATCACAAATTTGGTTGTGTTATTGACAGATTTAACGGATAAATCGCTGGTTCAACAAGAATTTTACTGAGTTAATTTTGAAAATAAGCTAAAAGTCCTGAGACATTATAATTTTTTAATATTTTTACGAAGCAAACAGAACAAACAGTAGCCGGTAGAAGACAACTAAAACTTTTTATGAAAATAAAGCTCATTTTGCTAACCTTAGTCGTATTGGCTCTGGCAATTGGCATTCCATACACCCTCCCTAGTGTTTCATCCATTAATATCTTAGCAGCAGTGGCAAGTGCAGTCGTAGCAGTAGTCGGAATTTCGATCATTATCAAACCGATTGATGAGCTAAAGCAATTAGCAGGGGAGATAAAAAAAGGTAATCTCAACATCAAGTCCTCCCTTGGTCAGTCTCATGAATTAGGGGTAGTTGCCGAGCAACTGGACAACACCGCTATGTTGTTGATGAATAAGATTGAGGATCAGAAAACTTTCAATCAGCGAATTGAGGAACAAAGAAGGGAACTTGAGTCCACTACGGAGGAAATTCACTACATTAACAAGCAGATAACCGCCAGTATCAACTACGCGGAGCGTATACAGCGTTCGATGTTACCGGATCAGAAGATGCTCAAAGGTATTTTCAAAGAATCATTCATTATCTACAAACCCAAAGACGTGGTGAGTGGTGATTTCTATTGGTTTGAGCGCATCAACCGGGCCGGAAAAGAGTTCATGGTCGTCGCTGCCGCTGACTGTACGGGACATGGCGTCCCGGGGGCTATCATGTCCATGATGGGTAATAACCTGCTCACCAACATTGTCTATTATCAAAACTACCTTGACCCCAATAAAATTCTGGCCAGAATGGACCAGGAAATCAAGTATGAGCTGAAACAAGGGGAAAACCCTGAAGACAGTAAGGATGGAATGGAAATGGCCCTGTGCGTCATTGACCTTGATACTAACGAACTTGATTATGCGGGTGGCGGTATTCCTTTGTACATCATGCGTGACGGAGAATTGATCACTTACAAACCCGACAAGGTCATGCTTGGAGGAATGGTGGGTCAATCGGAAGATGACAACGCACTCAATGTACACCACATTCAACTGCAAAAAAACGACAAGATATATCTGTGCTCTGATGGGTTCCAGGATCAATTTGGTGGACCTCAGGATAAAAAATTCATGGCCAAGCGACTCAGGGAGCTTTTCAAAGAGATTCACGGCGAATCAATGGAAGAGCAAAACACCATGATCACTGAAAGATTTCAGGACTGGAAGAAGGATACTGACCAGACTGATGATGTTATGGTACTGGGTTTCAGGATTTAAACTTTTAATCTAATATCTACATTCCAAATTGTTGAAAATTAATTAATTATAAACTTGGCTTAAATTAAAAATAATATTTAATTTTCGAGAAATTAGTTCATGACTAAATCACATTATGGATTATTTAAGAAGTTATAAAAACATTTATGATCAAAATATCATTTTATTGTATAAAGGCGAACTAACTTTCGACCTTGTTACATCGATGATATCGACCCTTGAGGAGAGGCTGGAAGAGCTGGAAGAGAATCGCAGGGTAAAGAAAAAGTTCTATAATGTTGCAACGGAGTGTATTCAAAATTTATATTATCACCTTGATGAGGTAAATGCAGAAGGAACACCTATCAGCTCATACGATTCCAAATCTGCATTGGTGCTAATAGCAGCCAGAAAGAGGTTTTACAGTCTACAAACAGGTAACTACGTACCAGCCAACAAAACGAGAGACATCCAGAAAAGATTGGATGAGATCAACTCGGTTGATTCAGATGGGTTGAGAGCCATGTACAAAGAGGCGCTGAACCAGCAGGAGTTTTCTGACAAAGGAACCGGTGGATTAGGATTCATCGACATTGCCAGAAAAACCGGCGGGCAGAAACTACGGTATAAATTTCAACCCGTAAATGACGATGTTACATACTTTACTTTGCAAGTAAGGTTACCAAGAGACTTAAGTTAAGGTGTTATTGAATAGTTTTTATGGAAAAAATCTTTTTAGAACCGACCAAAGTTACACCCTTAGTTCATTTTGATCCTAGTGAAGGTCTACTAGAATTGAAAGGTAGATCGAGTCCGGAAAATTCTATTCAGTTCTATGCTAAGATCATTGAAGGACTAGATGAATATGTTACCAATGACGGAGATGCCTTCACGGCTACGTTCGCCTTTGAATATTTCAATACCAGCTCCTCAAAGTGCTTGTTTGACGTGTTCAAAAGGTTAAGCAAAATAGAAGCCGCAGGAAAAGACATTACCATCAACTGGTATTATGAAGAGGATGACGATGACATGATGGAAGCAGGAGAAGACTACAGCGACCTGTTGGGATTAGACTTCAATTTCATGGAAATAGAGGAGGAATAACCCTAAGCGGCCGACACAAAGAATGAAGGAGCTATACCACGATGAAGTTAACAACCTGGACAAATTCAGGAAAAAGATTGACTCAAGAACCATCTACAAAGAGGACCTTGAGTTTTTTTCTGAGCAATATGAAGAATTGATTGCCCAGGCAAAAGTGATTACCCGTGTAAGTGACAGGCTCCAAAAGAAACTTGACAACGCCAACTCCCAAATTCGTGAACAAAACAGCGAAATCACGGAGAAAAACGACGAACTGGAAGTCGCTATCAATCAGTTGGTCGCTGCCAAAGTGGGGCGTAAAGCTTCTACCATTCTTTTTGTAGTCACCATTTCCTTACTCATCTTTGAAGAATATGCCATTGACCCATTGCTGGATGACCTCTCAGGGTCAGAGTTTATCAGTATTGGTATCAAAGTAATTACCGCTGTGATTGCCAAGCTTTTTGAAGGACGTCTGGAAGACTACTTTCTCAAAAAAGAGAAAGACAAAATCATCCGCGATGAATACGGAAAGATCATCGTCAAAGAGAACAGGTAATCAGTCAGTACTCTTCGTAAAAACCCCTATTTTGTCAAGTTACTCCCGGTCAATCCAGATGCTATACAAATAACAGGCAGTCTCGTCTATGTCCGGGCCATCTATCACCTGTCGTAGCAACCTTATTCACCACCGGACATTCAACTCAACTGCCTGTACCTGCTAAACAATATCAACAGCAGGTGTAGTAGAATTTGCAATTTGTCAAGACTAAACGCTGTAGCCCTAACATGATTTTGCTGCTGATACATCAGAGGATTTATCGACTGTGTTCCATTAATTAAACCTTACTTGTACATTCTTAGCGTAATCAACCCTGTATGCAAGTCTCTTTGTGTAGCGTTCCTTGGGTGCCAATGTCATTACCCAACTCACAAATCCATTGGACTTATTAAAAGTTCCACTGCTCTTCTCCAGCAACTCCACAGATATCTGTTTACTGTAAGAAACCGGCAACTGATCCCGAACCCTTATCTCAACGCGCTGATCTTTTAAATTGACAATGTCATATTGCCAGTCAAACTTCCTCTTTCTTTTCGGCTGTGCTTGTTGATCCTCTGCTGTCACAAGGTCTTCTATCTCTACTTTGATCGACTTATCTACCCCCATAGATACTTCGAGCGTGTCTGTAGGGGCATAGGTATCCAATAACGTTTTGCCTTTGTAGACTCCTTCATAAAAAAGGTTTACCTCGCCAGGCAGCAAATTGAAGTCTTCCCAATCGGGCACATAGGCAAATAAAAATGCATGTTTATCATATCTGGGGTAGCAGATGTATTGGTAGGAAGCATCCAGCTCATAAGTCAGCATATCGATGGATTTCTTTTCCGGTTGAGACAAGACGGTCTGCCGGCCTTTGATACTGAATTCAAAATCTGTCGCCTTCGATTTGAGATTGATATTGGACTCCAGGATGACGGTAGGCACCTTGACCTTGGGTGTGGGTGGTGAACTAAGGTATGCACTATTGCCCACCTGAGCACTTTGTACAGCATAGCCTGTCACCACCACTTCGCTTAAATGTTCCACATCGGCCTCCATCTGCACGGTAAGCTGTTCTCCACTTCTGACAGCCCGCTCCACCGTTTTCAATCCTATGAACGAAAACTGCAGTGTCTACTGACCACGGGGAATGTTGATACTGAACTCCCCGTCAATGTCTGTGATATCACCCAATTGTTTCCCTATTACCACCACATTTACTCCCGGGACACCCTCCCCGCTTTCGTCGACTACCCGTCCTGTTACCATGCCCTCTGCTCTGATGATTTTTTGCTTCTCCCTGGTATCGGAAGCAAATGGAGGTTTTGATAAACCATCAATACGCCACAGTCTCATATCAGGTGCGCGGGTAGATACCTTTGGGTTGGCCGTGGATACTGTTACCTCCACGTTTTCCCAGTCCTCTCCGGTTTGCTGTACTACATTGGCTATACAGGTAGCTTCCAGCGGACTATTGACATTTTCAATCCGAAAGTCGTAGGTAGGAATCCAACTCGCCTGCTTTGTATAATAGCTGATCTCCAATTGCTCCCTATGCGCGTTATCGGACTCCAAAGTCAACCACAACTCGCCTGTTGGGGCTTTGATGGATTGTGAAGGATAAATATTGAGCCTTGACTGCTTATTGACCAACTTCTTGATAAAGTCAATTTGCGTACTGTTCGCCAGCTTTTGTTCATTGATATTCCATTGGCTATTCAGCAATGAATCCAATCGCACCCTGTAATATTCATTCATGCTCTTTATGGCAACATAGTCCTTCAGACTACCCGATACATTCCTGTTTGACTGAATGAATTCCAGCTCCTGCTTGATCACCTCCAGCTTGACATTCAGCAGGCTATTCTCTTTTTCCAATAAGTCAATAGCCGCCCGGTTTTCTGCATCTATTTCTTGTGTTACCGGTAGGTCTGAGGCACGGTCATGTTTGTTGACCTTGAACTGAATAGACCTCACTTTTGCCGCGCCCGGCTTCACAAAAATGGTACTTTGATCCATGTTGATGGGTAAATCCCCGATGACTACCTCCATAAACCCGGCTTTTAATTCCAGAGAGGAGATCCTGTTTACCTGTGCACCCTCGGAAAACACCGTCACATGCCTGATTTCAGACTTTATCTGTTGTTGCCTGGCATCAAGTGATTCACTAATAATGCCGAGAAGGATCAGGAGTAATGTCAATTGTTTCATATGATTGCATGTTAGATTTATTATCTTGACAGTTGATAAAATACACCCCCTCAAAACATGATAAGATATCTCTCTACGCTGCTCACAATACTTATTCTCCAGTACTCCTCACTGGCTCAGCAACCACCCGGTGACTATTTCAACTTCGAGCCCGGAGACGATTATCAGCTGGCCAATTATCAAATGCTCCAGGGCTACTATCAACAACTGGCAGAGCAATCTGAGCGGGTAGTTTATGAGGAAATAGGGACATCTGTATTGGGAAAGCCACTGATATTACTCATCATCAGTAGTGAATCAAATATCAAACAATTGGATGCGTTGAAGCAGATTGCGCGGGAACAGGCACTTGCCAGAATCAGCGGTGAAGAATCTACCGACAATGTCAAAAACGGAAAAGCGGTGGTCTGGGTAGATGCAGGACTACATGCCAGCGAGCGAGCCTGTGCGCAGATGATGCCTTTGCTTACGCACCACCTGGCCACTTCTGAAGATCCTGAGACACAAAAGATACGAGAGAACGTAGTCAGCCTCATCATGCCAGTCATGAACCCTGATGGCCTGGACATCATTGTGGATTGGTATAACACCAATAGAAGTACACCCTTTGAAACCACCAGTCCGCCATGGCTCTATCATCACTACGTAGGGCATGACAATAACAGGGATTGGTTCATGAATAATATGCCAGAAACCCAGGCGGTCAATCGGGTTTTGTACCGGGAGTGGTTCCCTCAAATTGTTTATAATCAACACCAGACTTCTCCGGCCTGGGCGCGAATGTTTGTCCCGCCTTTTGCCAACCCCGTCAACCCCAATATAGAGCCGGCAGTAGTCAGTGGCACCAACCTGGTAGGCACGGCGATCGCCAATCGGCTGGCTCTCAAGGAAATGCCGGGAGTCATCTCTCACTATAGATTCAGTATGTGGTGGAATGGCGGCATGCGTACTGTGCCGTATTTCCACAACATGATCGGTATCCTGACCGAAACAGCCCATGCGACTCCTACTCCCAGAAAGTATCCCAAAAGCTCCAAACCTCGCATGATCGGCGGAGAAGTACCGACCGACGGTTCTACCATCTTCTACCCCGATCCATGGCAAGGTGGCGACAGTAAGTTCAGGGATGCAGTAGATTATATGTATGAAGCATCTCTGGCAGTGCTCGAACTAGCCGCTGACCGCAAAGCCCAATATTTGGAAGACATCTATATCCTCGGGAAAAAGGCTTCTAAAAAAGCCATCAGCGATTTTTCAGGCTACCTGCTACCGATGGACCAGCAAGAGACGCAGGAAGTAGTAGAAATGATCAATTTGCTTTGGTATGGCGGAGTTGAAGTCCATCGGCTAACCAGTAAATTTGAACTGAAAAACAAGACTTATCCGGCAGGTTCCTACTTCATTCCGGCAGATCAGGCATTTATCAATTATGCGAGGGATCTGATGGAAAAGCAGGCTTACCCCATCCAGCGGAAGTATCCCAATGGCCCGCTCAAAACACCTTATGACCTGGCTGGATGGACCTTACCGTTGCAAATGGGTTTTGAGTTTGATAAACTACAACTAACCATCCCTTCTAATACCAGCAAGGTCACAGAACTTATTACCGGAACTCCTGAGGTGAGCGGTAGCGGGAAATGGACTAAATTTTCAGTTGAAAACAATGCGAGTTACCGTCTGGTCAACGCTTTACTGAGCCAATCAGTGGATGTGAGTTTTGATCGCTCTACCGGAGATTTTTATGCCAATACCGGCAAAAAGCAACTCGGTGACATCAAACTGAGTATTCAACTGAAGAAGGTAAGGCAAGTCCCTAAAGAAGCCACACCTGTCAAAAAATCAAAAATTGGGCTTTACAAATCCTGGGTGGCCAACATGGATGAAGGGTGGACACGGTGGATACTCACTGAATACGGTTTTGACTATGACACCTTGCACGACGCGGACATACGCAACGGCAACCTGAGACAATATGACGCCATCATCATCCCTGATCAGTCAGCCAACAGAATTGCTGCGGGACATCGCTCTGGAATGATGCCTGCCCCCTACACCGGTGGCATTGGACTGGAGGGCAGCCTGGCACTGAAACAATATGTAGCTGAAGGCGGACGCATTGTCACCTTTGATCACGCCTCTGACTATGCCATCAAACAATTTGACCTCCCTGTCAGGAACATTACCAGCGGTCTTTCGGCAGACCAATTTTTCATTCCCGGCTCACTATTAGGCCTCACCATCCCCAAATCCACCGTATCGTATGGGATGAAGACCAAAGCGATTGGTTCTTTCTCACGTAGCAGCGCCTTTCAAATCCTGAAAAAGAGCAGAAAAGGGGAAGGCGGCATTGAAGAGATCGCCACCGAAGAGCCACCGGTACACGAAGTGATCGCCAGGTATCCGAAATCTAACTTATTGAAGAGTGGTTACGCCAATGGTGCCCGCAAATACCTGGGCAATAAACTGGCTGCTGTGCGCATACCTCAGGGAGATGGCGACATCCTCCTATTTGGTTTCAGACCACAATTCAGAGGGCAATCGCATAACACTTATAAACTAATTTTCAACGCGCTGATGTTTACAGAGCAGCAGGAATAACACCGATTTGTCGATCGGGTGAAGACTTCTCCTCCACGGCCAAATCTTGGTATTACCTTATTTGGAAAAAACAGGCAGATGTAGTATCATGCGTGATCAATTTTTAGAAATTAAAAACAACAATGGGATTTTCTACTGTAGACGGAATTGTATTTGGTCTTTACGCATTATTCATCATAGGGTTAGGGATTTGGGTCTCTCGCAAGAAGTCGGGAGAAGAGCAGACATCTGAAGACTATTTCCTTGCCGGCAAAACACTACCATGGTTTGCCATTGGCGCTTCTTTAATCGCCAGTAACATTTCCGCCGAACAGATCATCGGTATGTCAGGGTCTGGTTATCTCATGGGAATGGCCATCGCCGCCTATGAATTAATGGCCGCTGCAACACTGTTACTTGTCGCTAAGTATTTCCTGCCTATTTATCTGCACAAAAACATCTACTCGATGCCGCAGTTTTTGGAAATGCGCTATGACAGCAGAGTCAAAACCAGCATGGCCATCTTCTGGTTGTTGTTGTATGTAGTTGTCAACCTATCTGCCGTGATTTTCCTTGGCGCAAAAGCCCTGGAAACCGTGATGCAGGTAGACCTGATCTATGGCGTCATAGGACTGGCAGCCTTTTCCATTCTCTACTCGATCTACGGCGGCCTGAAAGCGGTGGCATATACAGATATTGTCCAGGTGATCTTTCTGGTCATTGGAGGCATATTGACAACGTATTTCGCACTAGACCTGGTGAGTGGCGGTGAAGGTTTCTTTGCCGGAGCATCCACCCTCATCAAGGAAGTTCCTGACAGGTTTGACATGATCTTTGACGCAGGTCACCCTTACTATGCAGACCTACCCGGTGTGACCATCCTCATCGGAGGTATGTGGATCGCCAACCTCTCCTACTGGGGCTGTAACCAATATATTACCCAACGGGCGCTCGCAGGTAAAAACCTGGCCGAAGCCCGAAAAGGGATGGCATTTGCCGCATTCCTGAAAGTGCTGATGCCTGTCATCGTCGTAGTGCCGGGAATCGCAGCACTGTACCTCGTTCAGGAGAACAATGGAGAAGTCACTTCACTGATGACTTCCATCGATGGAGAGACCGGAAAGAGCTTTGTAGACAATGACCGTTCTTACCCTACGATGTTGTCATTTGTTCCTCTTGGACTCAAAGGAATCACATTTGCCGCACTCATCGGTGCCATTGTTTCATCACTGAGTTCGATGATGAACAGTACCGCGACGATCTTCACAATGGATATTTATAGAAACATCATCAATAAAGAAGCTTCTGAAAAAAGACTGGTCGCTACTGGTCGTATCGTAGGGATCGCAGCCATTGCCATCGCCTGCCTGATTACGCCGGTACTCAAAGGCTTTGACCAGATGTTTGGATTCATACAGGAGTTCTCAGGTTTCATCACCCCAGGAGTCACTGTCATTTTCCTTTTTGGACTATTCTGGAAAAAAGGGAGTGCAAATGGCGCCATGGCAGTAGTCATCGCTACCTTCTTTTCTGCTGCAGTACAGCTGACTTTCAAAATCATTAAGGAAACCAACGCAGCATTGTATGATTCTATGCAGGACAATCTGTTAACGAACATCTTCACCTCTTTTGTAGACTCTCCATTCCTGGACAGGATGGGATTCCTCTTCATTGTGTTGTCCTTCCTGATGGTCATCTTCTCAATGAAAGACAAAGCAGGATTTAAGTGGAAAGACCAGAATTTCCTGCTCATTGTAATGAGTTTGGTATTGTTTATCATCGTCGCCAGTGGCAACAATGTGATGTTCCACGATACTATTTTAAGCATGGATACGCATGTTGGTAAAACATTGATCACCGTTATGAGTGTTGTATTCATAGCATTGGCGCTCTTCCTCACCTACAACATCGACTTCGATGACAATGCGGTAGAGATTCATAAAAAACATTATAAATCAGATAAGACGTTCAATATGATGTCTATCTTAGTAATCAGTTTGTTGGCATTAATTTATATAATAGGTTGGTAATGGAAGTACAGGAATTGACAACAGCAAAGAAGGTCATCTCGGTAAGTGATCTCAATGATGAGCAGCAAAAGTTTCGCAATAAGATGCTGAATCCGTTCATGTTCAGGTTTTTCACCTGGACCAGTGTACCGGCCGGCGCTATTGCAGGCATGAAACTCAAGTCACTGGATACACAAAAGTGTTGCACAACACTTCCGTTTAAATTCCTGAACAAGAATCCTTTCAAGTCCATCTATTTTGCCGTTCAAAGCATGGCTGCGGAATTATCTACTGCAGCCATGGCCTTATTGGCGATTACCGGTAAAAACCCTTCGGTAGCCTTTATCATCGTGGATTTGGAGGCGAAGTTCTACAAAAAGGCGACTGGAAAAGTAACCTTTACTTGTGAGGATGGACTGGACGCATTCGATGCGGTGGACCAATGCATTGCTACCGGGGAAGCCACCACTGCCAAAATGAAAACCACTGGCACGATGGAAGACGGTACCGTAGTATCGGAATTCTATTTCACGTGGTCTTTTAAGCAGCGCAGAAAATAATCAAGTTTACTTTGTTAATCTTCTTTACTAACTCTTAATGCAAGCGTCGGTCTGCTCGATATGCCCGACCAGCAAGAAATGGCCTGACAGCTATTAAAAAAAGGCACCTCCCAGGGATCAAAGGTCTTTAACCAGGAGATTTCCTTTGGAAGCCAGTTTATCCTCATTGATTGTATCCAGTGATGTTTCTAATTTATCACGGACATTAGACTGTGCCAGGTGTACATTGTCTAAACCATAGTTAGAAATCCTGTTGATCACATATTGTATGGTGAGTTTGTTGGTATCGATACCGGGCTGATAGCCGATTTCATCAGAATTCTTAATCACTACCTCAGACAGTACTTTGGTTTCCACTAACTCCTTTAAAACGTCGTTGATATAGCGTAAGGGGGATTCCATCTTTTCCGATATCTCAGTGGCGGTCAGCGGCACACGCGCCTCTTCAAAACGCTTCGCAGTCAGGTTAACGATTAACAAGGCCATTTTCTTCTTGAAGAACTGACTCATCCTCAATTTATCAGGGTTGTACTCCCAGGTATTCACATTTTGTTGTGCAAAGGTCAACTCTGCACCAAAAAGGATAATCATCCAGCTAATCTGCAGCCAGATCAGAAACAATGGTAAGGCTGCCAAACTACCATAAATGGTATTGTATTTCGATACACCAATCTGGAATTCAAAATATCCCCACTGAACCACGGCGTATAATACCGCCGCAATAAAACCTGCTTTAATGGCCGGCTTCAGCTTCACATTGGTATTGGGCATCACCACATACATCAGGACGAACAGCAGCCAAAAAAGCACCGAAGGAATCAGGCCTATCAGGAAACGGATCACTGGTTTAAAATCGATCACATTGATATCGGCCGTATAGTACTCCAGAATCGTCGTAATAAAAACATTCAACCCACTAGACAATAGAATCAAAATTGGTCCTGCAATCATAATGGAGAGGTAGTCGGTAAACTTTCTGCTGATTTTCCTGCCTTTCTTCAATTCCCAAATGTCATTGAAGATGGCTTCGATATTGGTGAGCAGGTTCACAACGGAATAAAATAGAAACAGCAAACTGATTGCCGCGATCAGTCCTCCGTTGGCAGTCCCAAGCATTTTCTCTGCTGAGTTGACAATGGTATCAAGGATTTGCTCCTGCCCTTGCCCTGAAAACAGTTGCGACAGCTGGGACCTTAGATATTCCTCCAGATTGAATGCCTTGGCAATGGCAAAGGCAATGGCTACCAGTGGCACAATTGACAGTAAAGAGAAAAAGGTAAGTGCTGAGGACTTAATCGCACACTTATCACTAATGAATGACTTGACAGCAATTAACAAGATCTTAAAGTTCTTGTACAGCAAGTACCTGGATTTGGTATATTTCTTCAACCGTATCCTCCAGATATCTACCTCAACAAATTGCTTGATCTTTAAGAAGTTTCTATAGATTTTTTTAATCATCCCGGACCCTTTAGCCTTCATAAAAATCATCATAAAAACGATAAACCCAAAAGCGCAGTGCAAAAAAGTGACAGAAAATAAAAAAGGAGCGAATATCGCTCCTTTTTTAAATCACCTATTTAACAAAAAATCACCTTATCAACCTATATAAAGTATCTTTTAAGTCTTGTTCTATATTCCAAAGACAGTACTTTGCCTTAAATGGTTGTCTGTCCTTAACATTTTTTAACCTTTTTTCAATTCTAATACAGTTATCTCTGGCAAAATCCCTATCCTTCCCGGATAACCTATAAAACCAAAACCGCGATTTACATAAATATATTGTGCACCTTCCTGATAAAGATCTGCCCATTGTTTATAAATGTACTGTGAGGGACTCCATTTGAAGTCTCCAATCTCTACCCCAAACTGGAATCCATGGGTATGTCCACTGAGCGTAAGGTCAATATTTGACTGGGGGATTACCTGCGCTTCCCAATGACTGGGATCGTGTGAAAGTAGTACCTGAAAAGGCTTCTCTTCCATGCCCTGCATGGTCTTGGACAAATCACCGTATTTTGAAAAGCGACCATTTCCCCAGTTCTCTACACCCAACAATCCTATTTCTTCATTGTCTACTTTGATCGTTCGGTTTTCATTGAGCAATAAATCCCACCCCATCAACTCATGGGCTTTATGTAGATTCTTTACATCACGCATTTTTGCTTCAGCGGAGGACCATCCGCGGTAATCACCATAATCGTGGTTACCCATCACAGAATAGACACCGAGTGGTGCATTGAGTTTTTCAAAAACAGGTACGTAGTCTTCTACTTCCTTGCTCTGGTTATTGACAAGATCCCCTGTAAAACAAATCAGGTCTGGCTTTTCTTTCATCACCATCTCTACACCACCCATGACCGCTTTCTTATTGTAGAAGCTACCTGAATGGATGTCTGATAGTTGGGCAATCTTGACACCGTCAAAGGCTTTGGGCAAATTGGGAAAGGTGAGGGTACGCCTGCGAACGCGATAGTCATAGGCTCCTGAAACAATCCCAAACCCCATGGTAGCAGCAGGGAGCGCTCCTGCAACCACGGCTGAGGTCATCAAAAACTTTGACCTACTGATGTCTACTTCCTCTTCCTTAGGGGACGAAAACCTGGCGATCACCCATTGTATGCCTCTCCACACATCGTCAATGATGAGGAACAGGAAAACGAAGAACTTAGAAACAAAATTGATCCCGATGAAGCTCATCAGGAAGGTTCTGAGCGCCCGTTGCTTGAATGGATCCAATGTCGATATCGCAGGTATGGCGGCCAGTGTAGCTGCCGAGATGAACCAGTAGATAATGTACACCACCCGACGGGTATTAAGAGAATGATCAGCAACCTGAAGTTTCACCAATTGAAAAACATACAAGTCAAGCAGTAAGATAACAATACAAAGGATTATAAAACGCATTCCACTTTAACACTTAAGTAATAAAAAAGGTTGACTAGCACATGACGTGCCAGCCAACCTTATATTTTAATGCAACCTAAATTATCAATAGTTAGGCAGCCTTCTTCATCACGCCCTCAGGAAGTGATTTCTTAGCAAATATGCTGTATTTGATTCTGTAGACAATCGTGAACAAGACCGGCACAATGACCAGTGTCAGGAAGGTTGCTACAATCAAACCAAAGATCACTGTCCATGCCAATGGTCCCCAGAAGATGACGTTATCACCTCCGATGTAGATTTTAGGATCGAATTCGCTAAACAATGAGAAGAAATCAATGTTCAAACCAATGGCCAGCGGAATCAAACCGAGTACGGTAGTGATCGCTGTCAAAATTACGGGTCGCAGCCTTGCTTTACCACCTTTGATGGTCAGTTCCATCACTTCATCTTTGGGCAGATACTCATCTTTGGTCATTCCCAGTGCATACTTTCTACGATCTATCAGTAGCTGCGTGTAATCGAGTAGTACCACACCATTGTTCACCACAATACCTGCCAGTGAAATGATACCCATCATGGTCATCATGATCACAAACGGCCAGCCTGTCGCCATCAGCCCTCCAAACACACCGATGAAGCTAAGGAAAATCGCCAGCATGATGATACCAGGTCTTGAAATACCACCGAACTGGAAGATGAGAATCAGCATGATGAGTCCTAATCCTGTGAAGAACGCACCCATCAGGAATTCCATCTGCTTGTTTTGCTCTTCTATCTGACCGGTAAAGTCAATCTTCACCCCTGCAGGCAGGCCTTCAAAACCATCCATTTCAGCTTGAATCTGCGAAACGATCGCACCGGCGTCAGTATATCCCGGCTGTAAACCAGAGTAAACCGTTACTACTCTTCTGTTGTCTTTGTGCTTGATGGCACTGAAACCAGAAGTATTGCGCTGTCTGGCTACGGCCGAGACAGGGACCTCTTTCATTTTACCGGTATTCTGGTCCTTGAACATGATGTTCTGATCAAACAACGCACTTGAGTTGTATCGGATGCTCTTATCGAAACGGACGTTGATGTCATAGTCTTCGCCGTCTTTCTTGTAGATACCGGCCTTTTCACCAAATAGCGATCTTCTCAACTGAGAACCAACCTGACCTACAGAAACACCCAGTTCACCCGCTTTCTCACGGTCGATGACCACTTCCATGGACGGCTTGCCTTTGTTAACGTCAATCTTCAATTCTTCGATACCAGCGATGTTTTTTCCGTTGATGAAGTTTCTCATTCGCTCTGCAGTAGCGATCAATTCATCATAGTTGTCACCTTCCAGTTCAACATTGATAGGATATCCTGCCGGAGGTCCAATAGGGTCTTTCTCAACAGAGATTGCAACACCAGGATATTTTCCTGCCAGCTCCTCCTGTATGGTTTGTCTGAGTTCCTCGGAGTCTCTTCCTTCACGGAACTTAAACTCCCTCATAGAAGCCGTAATCTTTCCTCTGTGAGGCATATCAGCTGAAGAACCTCCATCTGTCTGAGGGTTACCGGCGCCCTGTCCTACCTGCGATACAGAAGACTGAACCAGTACATTCTTCGCACCATTCTGGTATTCATCGCGGGCAATGACTGCATAGACGGTCTTTTCTATCTCCTTGGTAATGATATTGGTCTTCTCAATGGCCGTACCCTCAGGATATTCAATGTAGACAATGATCTGATTGGGCTTGTTGTCAGGAAAGAACTCGATCTTGGTTCTGCCACTACCTACTGACAGGCCAAAGGTCATGAAGGCAGCTATCAGCATAACGAAGGTGAAACCCAGGTACCAGTACACGTTTCCGCCACGTAATGCATGTTTCAATCTACGCTCATAAAAGTTCTCAAACATCACCAATAAGCCTCGCTGGAAGCCGGTAGCCAGTCGCTTGATCACGTATTTGTATAACCACAACATGATCACCGTGAAGATCATCAAAGTACCTAATCCTCTTACGGGGCCACCAACCCACATGATAAAACCTCCAATGACACCAAAGACCACACTGATATAGATCAAACTTTTGACAGAAATGACCTTCTCTCCTATCTCCATAAACTGAGAAACGAGCATAGAATTGATAAAAATGGCAACAAACAGAGATGAACCCAATACAACAGACAGTGTAATTGGGAAGTACTGCATGAACTCACCCATGATGCCTGGCCACATTGCCAGTGGTACGAAGGCCGCCACCGTTGTCAAAGTAGAAATAATGATTGGGAAAGCAATTTCTCCAATACCTTTTTTAGCCGCCTGTGTCTTGGAGAGCCCTTCCTCTTCCATGAGACGATATACGTTTTCTACAACCACAATACCATTGTCTACCAGCATCCCCAGCCCCATGATAAGACCGAAAAGGATCATCGTGTTCATGGTGTAGCCCATCGCCGACAAAATCATGAACGACATGAACATGGACATGGGGATCGCAAAACCTACGAATAGTGCGTTCCTGAAACCCAGGAAGAACATCAATACCGTCACCACCAGAATGATTCCGAAAATGATATTGTTGACCAGGTCAGAAACCTGGTTCAAAGTCTTGGAAGAGGAATCATTGGCCACCGTGACTGTCAGGTCTGGTGGGAAATAACCCGCTTCTGCCTCAGCAATGATCTCTTTGATTTGATCGACTGCTTTGATCATGTTTTTACCTGCCCTTTTCTTGATATCAAGCATGACGACACTATTGTCATACTCCCGTGCAAAGGTTGCCTTGTCTTCTTCCCTGAAAGTGACCTTAGCCACATCTTTCAGATAGACAGACCGCCCTTTTTCAGACTTCACCACAAAGTTTTCCAACTCCAAAGGTTTCTGTACCTCACCAAGAATTCTAATGGTACGACGCTGACCACTGGTTTTCATATTACCGGCGGACATGGTCATATTACCATTGGAAATGCTTTGCAACACATCATTGAAGCTCACTTGTGCCGCCATCATCTTATAGATATCTACGGCTACCTCTACCTCCTTGTCTTGCGCACCACGGATGTCGGCCGCCTTGATCTCCTGCAGCTCTTCAATATCATCCTGTAAGTACTCAGCATATTCCTTGAGGCGCTCTATCGGATAATCACCGGTGATGTTGATGTTCATGATGGGCAGTTCCTCAGACAGGTTGAGGTCAAACACATTGGGTTCTACCTTTGCTCCGTTGAACAGGGGCCAATCTTCACCAGCCACCTCTCCATCAACCTTATCCTTTACTTTTTGTAATGCTACATCAACGCTAATGTTTTCATCAAACTCTACCGTAATGATGGAGTAATCTTCCTGCGAGGTAGAGACGATCTCTACCAGGTTACTCACATTCTTCAGTTCATCCTCCAGCGGATCAGTAATGAGTCGCTCAATATCTTCCGCAGTGTTCCCGGGATAGGGTGTACTCACGTAGATTTTCGTCTCCTTCACCTCGGGAAAGTCTTCCCTGGGCATGGAATTGTAGGAAGTCCATCCCACGTAGAGAAAGATGGCAATCATCACATAGATCACCGACGGATTGTCGATGGCCCATGATGACAACCAAAATTCCTTATTTACTTTCTTATTTTCTGAATCCATCTGACTATTGCATTAGAATTTTCACTCTCTGACCATCTTTCACACTACGAGCTCCCTCGCTGATCACTTGCTGACCGTTGTTGAGTCCTGATAAGATTTCCACAAAATCACCTTGCGTTTTACCGGTAGTGATGATGTTTTTGGATGCTTCCGCGATGTTATCTGACCCAACGTTCGCAGCAATGTAGGTGTACTGTTCTCCTTCCGCATTCTCAGAAATAACACTCTGAGGAATCAGGATCGCATCATTCTTAGAGTAGTCATTGATACGTACCTTCGCAGTAAGGTTTGGCTTGACATTATTGCCGGTATTGGGCACGGGCACCTCCACAGTGAAAGACCTGTTATCAGGATTGATAAAGTTTCCAGTCTCTCTCACATAGGAATCAATTGTCTCACCCAAAACCGGGAAGTAGACCTGTACTTTTCTTCCTTTTGTCACACTGGCCACATACGTTTCAGGCACATCTATTTCGATGAACATATTGGACAAATTAACGATTCTGAACACTTCAGCACCAGGTCCCGGAGCAACTACTGTACCTTGCTCCTTGATCACGTCATCGATGATTCCTGAAAACGGTGCTCTGATGTAGAACTTATCCAGTTGACTTTCCATCTGCTTCACTGCATCAGACTGTGCTTCATAATTTGCTTTGACCTGCAGGTACTGAATCTCAGACCCAATGTCCTGTTTCCAAAGGTTCTCCTGACGCTCATAAGTGGTTTTGGCCAATGCCAGCTGCGTTTTCATTTGCTTCAGCTGATTGCGCATTCCGCCATCATCGATCACTGCAATGATCTGATTCTTAGCAACCCGGTCTCCGTTCTTCACATTTACCTTCAGCAAGGTTCCAGCCATCTCGGGGTAAATCAGTACATTTTGCTTGGTTGTAACATTTCCCTGCAGCTCAATGTAGTGATCAAATGGTTTGTTTTTGGCAATGAATGTCGTCACCAATGGCAGGTTTTGATCACCCTGGCTGGCATTGATTAACGAATCAAGCCTTGAGATGTCTTTGATCAGGGCCAGCTGCTGCTGAGATAAGTCTGTCTTTGTTTTTCTGGCTAGTTCCAGGTCACCACTGGCGATGACGTTTGCCACGGAATTTTCATCGCCACTTCCACATCCTACCATCAGTAACATTGCAACAATTACCAATGAAGATGAAATAAGTCTTTTGTTGATCTTTTTCATTTGATCGCTCATTTATTTAAGATACCTAGTGCTTTTAATAAGTCAATTTTTGCGACAAGCGCATTGTATAGTGCGTTTAAATAGTTTGTTTGTGCCGTCTTCAGTTCAGAATCTGCATCTATCACCTCCAGATTGGATCCAACACCTTCCTGGTATTTGATCTCGGCCACTTTGAAGATTTCTTCAGCCAGCGCTACATTCTCTTCGTTGATCTTATAGTCATTCAATGCATTGTACAGCGCGGTACGGGCATTGAGTTCCTCCACTTTAAACGCTTTTTCCAGTTGGGTAAGGCCAAGCTCGGTTTGGCTCAACTTGTGCCGGGCTTGCTGAATTTTAAACTTCTTCTGCAGTCCGTCAAAAATGGGAATATTCAAAGTGAGCCCCCAGTTGGTATATCTGAACCAGGTCTGATCGTCGAAAGACCACAGGTCTCCAAAGGTATTGGTACCAGCAGTCCAGCCGAGGTTGAAGTTGGCGTAGATATTTGGTAGATATTGTACCTTGTTATTTTTAATATCCAACATCGCCAGGTTACGGTTTTCCTGCAGGATGTCATACTCAATCCTGTTTACCGGATCTACCTGATTGGCAGGAATGGCTTCCAGTTCCAGCGTGATGCTATCCAACGTTTCCGATAATGCCAGTGGTGAATCCGGTGACATACCCATCTGTAACTTCAATGCCGCCAGCGAAACCTTGAGCATTTCTGTAGCTGCGCTCAGCGAACTCTTCAGGTTGTTGAGCTGCACCTTCAATCGGGAAACCTCTATTTTCTCTACAAATCCATTTTCATACATTGCGGAAGTTTCATTGTAAAGCTTGGATAAACGATTGTAGTTGGTCGTGATCAACTCCAGATTTTCCTGGCTCACCAGTACAAGGTAGTAGGCCTTGGAAACCGCATCGATCACGTCGATCTCCGATTGTATGTACTCGCGGTCTGTTAAATCCTCCAATGCCTTGGCAGCCTGTAGTCCTACAAAATAAGAACCATTAAAAATCAACTGAGATACCGAAAAACCCGCATTTCCCGTCACCGGCGTACCAAACTGTGCGGGAAAGCTGGCCGGCGGACCAAGATCACGCTCTTCCAGTAATCCTTCGTCAAATAAGACGCCATAAGTAGCAGGAGTAATGAAATCCTGAATGAAGCTGGTCTGTATTTCCAGGTTGTCCTGAAATGCAGCCACTGCGTTGACTTGCGGTAGTCCCAATGAACGAGTCTCTCCAATGGTTCCTTTCGCAATGTCCTTCTCATATGCCTGAATCTTCAACTGATCGTTGTTCTCCAACGCATAGTCAATACACTCTTTAAGTGTCATGGCAGACTGCGCTTCCAGCAGGAAAGGCAGAATGCAAAGTATGAATGTTAACCCTTTTAATCTCATGCTTGAGAGTTTATTATAGATTTAAAATAGTTCGAATAAAGTGCTCTGCCCTTGTCTGTCAATAGACCCTGAATGAAATGGTCAAAAAGTTGCATCTGGACGTCTGCAAAATCATATTTTTCGCGTGGGAATATTTGTTCATCAAAAATGAGTTCCACCTGTTCTACCCTGAAGGTAGAAAGGATGTCGGGATTGAGGTCGCCGCGATAATAGCCTTCGCTAATACCCCGCTCTATATTCCTCTTGATATGATTTTTGATGAAATCTGTTTTGAACTGCACATAAATGTTCCATGCCACCGAGTGATACTTCTTCAGTTCAAAGAGTAACTTGGGGTTAATTTCATTCATGTGTCTTCTGAAGCATTGGGAAACCTCCATTATTTCTTCAAGTGCATTGGTGGAACAGTCCTCTATCTGCAGATAGTCATCCTTCTCCTCAGCCATGTGCTCCTTGCTGATAGACGTAACCAAGTCGTCTTTATTCTTAAAAAACTGATAAATCGTCTTTTTAGAAATCGACAAGTTGGATGCAACATCGTCCATGGTGACGCTGCGCACACCGTACTTGAAAAATAATTTGCTCGCTCCTTCCAGTATTTTCTCTTTCACAACACTAAAACCTTTCGATTTAAACTTTGGAAACTCCAAAATCACTCAAAGTTTCCAAAGTTTATGACGCATTACCAAAAAAAATGTTTTAAAATTTCAAAAGTTTTTTAGAAAACGATTCATATGACACAAAAGGGGACATTTTTCCATCAAAAAAAATACGAACTATCTTATCAGATTTTTGGCACAGGGCCGGAAACTCTACTTTGTTTTCATGGTTTCGGCCAGGATGCTTCCGTCTTCCAACAGCTGACAAAAAAATTCATCAATCACCGTATCATCTCCTTTGACCTGCCCTTTCATGGTGAATCCGAATTTCCACTGGAGCAGGTACAACAAACGCTGTGGAAGGAAATGGCAAGTGGTCTTTTCGATCACTTCCATATTGAGACCTGCAAGGTGGTCGCTTACAGTCTTGGAGGCAGGTTTGCCATTCGTCTGGCCATGGACTATCCAGAAAAGCTGGAAGAAGTGATCTTCATTGCTGCAGATGGTTTTCACTACACCGGCATCTATCAATTTGCCACTTCATTTATCGGGCGCAGGCTATTCAAATACATCCTCAAAAACCCGGAGAAACTCTTCCGACTCAGCGAACTAATGGCCAAATACGGTGTGGTCAACAACAGCGTGGTCAAGTTTGCGCGCTCACAGTTAGACAAAAAAGCACACAGGATCAAAGTGTATAACAGCTGGGTCTATCTAAAAGCACTCAAAACCTCGCAAAGGGATCTGTGTAGGTCATTGAATAACAGTCAGCTAAAAATCTCAGTCTATGTGGGAGAGAAAGACTACGTCATCAAAGAATCATATTTTGACTTTTTGATGGCCAATTACATTGGTACTCAGAAGACCGTTCTGCCACTTCGGCATCATGAGATGATTGGTGGGGTGGTGCGGATTCCAGAGTAAATCCAACATAGGTAAACAAGTCAATGACTGGCTGGACTTACAAGTCTTCTGTATGTTTAGTGACCTTTTGCTGTTTTCTCAAGCAAAGTAGGCAATAGGCAGTATCCAACAGGCAACGGCATGTACAAGAAGAACCCAAAGGAGCCACCGAACAGACGACATCCCGTTCATCCAGGGAACAGTCTCAAGTGTCAATTGAACAAAACACCCTGACCCATTGACTATCAGCCAATACCAAACCTCCTCTGGAAAAACTCAAAAAAACGAAGGAGCTTCACGCCTTCTCTCTCCCATTTACGACTATCTTTGTCGGACATATTTCGAACAAAAAATTGCTAATGAATAACAAGCACTTTCAAACTATTGCTACTGAACTGACCATTAGTTCGAGGCAGGTAAATGCTACAGTGGAACTACTCGATCAGGGTGCTACCGTCCCTTTCATCTCCCGATACCGAAAAGAAGTCACGGGAAGTCTCGATGAAGTGGCCATCACTCATATCCGGGACCGCATAGAGCAGTTGAGAGAGTTGGACAAGCGTAAAGAGTTTGTCATCAAAACCATCAAAGACCAGGAAAAACTCACTCCTGAGCTGGAAAAGGCGATCATGGAAGCTGAGACCATGACCGTAGTAGAGGATTTATACCTTCCCTACAAACCCAAAAGAAAAACCCGGGCTACCCAGGCCAAAGAAAAAGGACTGGAGCCATTGGCCAACCTGCTTATGGAACAAGGCAGTGAAACCATAGAAGCATTGGCAGCCCAGTACATCAGCGAAGAAAAAGGGGTTGCTACCATTGAAGAGGCACTCAAAGGCGCCAGAGACATCATCGCCGAGCAAATCAATGAAGACCCTGAGATCAGAGCTGAGTTGAGAGAGCTTTTCCTTCAAACAGCCACCATCACTTCCAAAGTGCTGCCTGGCAAAGAAGATGAGGGTAAGAAATACGAGGACTATTTCGACATGACCGAGAAGGTGAAGGACATCCCCAGTCACCGATTGCTGGCCATGAGAAGAGGTGAAAAAGAATTGATCCTGTCACTGGACATTGCACCTGACAGCGAAGAGGCACAAGACCTCATCGATAGAAAATATGTGAAAGGCAGCATGCCTACGTTAGAGCAAATCGCGCTGGCGGCAAAAGATGCGTACAAGCGCCTGCTCAAGCCTTCTCTGGAAACAGACTCCCGTCTGAGCTCTAAAAAATCTGCTGACGGGGAAGCCATCAAGGTATTTGCAGAAAACCTGGTACAACTGTTGATGGCAGCGCCTTTGGGACAAAAACGGGTTCTGGCCCTTGACCCTGGTTTCAGAACAGGCTGCAAATTGGTGGTTCTTGATGAGCAAGGAAAATTGCTGGAGAATACTGCGATCTATCCTAACGAACCACAAAGACGTGTAGCTGAGTCTGGCGCCGCCGTAAAGCATTACGTAGAAAAATACAAAATAGAGGCTGTGGCCATCGGTAACGGTACTGCAAGCCGCGAAACTGAGCGTTTTGTCAAAAGTCTTGGCCTACCGAAAGACGTACTGATCGTCATGATCAACGAGAGTGGCGCTTCTATCTACTCCGCCTCTGAGGTAGCAAGAGAAGAATTCCCTGACCATGATGTCACCGTAAGAGGCGCTGTCTCTATCGGTCGAAGATTAACCGATCCTCTGGCAGAACTGGTGAATATTGATCCTAAATCCATTGGTGTTGGCCAATATCAGC
>ERZ1740068.95-NODE-95-length-55825-cov-9.533979_pt1 | contig 55825 bp, 55 predicted proteins | sample MGYA00581735_ERZ1740068 | MGnify/ENA primary metagenome ERZ1740068 (study PRJEB43018, sample SAMN04849740) | marine metagenome | isolation source: floating plastic debris | place: Pacific Ocean | collected 2008-08-30 | study: EMG produced TPA metagenomics assembly...
GATTTACTTATGATCAATAGGCAAAAAAATATCAGGTGCATTATTACAGTATTTCGGTATGATTAAATTACGTGATTCCAAGTCATAAAAACCCAAATCAAAAGTTGCGTTTGAGCACATTTCGCTTTTTCTTGGTGGCCATGTTCATAGAGAGTATATGTATCAAGGACGGCAAAGCTCCGCTGTTGAGTTTCCATCAAGACAGGATGGACAGAACCTATCAGTATTACTTCAAAAATGACAACCCCTATCAACTCGGGACCTACGTGGAGGAAGTGCCAACCAACGGGACCTATAAACTTCGTATCATCTACGACCGCATGGTGCGAAAGTATAATTACGCACTGTACATCAAACCCGATACTGCGTCGCTGCAGGTAGTATCCACTCCGGCCATTGAATACTACTTCAAGCATGCAGACCGTACCAGCCTGGATACCCTCTACGGGCAACGAAATTACAAAGATGACATCATCATCGTCAATGATGGACTCGTATCCGATGCATACTATGCCAACCTGGTTTTTTGGGATGGAGAAGAATGGTACACACCGCAGCATAGTCTCCTGCAGGGTGTGAGACGGCAATACCTGCTCAATACCAGGCAAATCAAAGCGAAAAAAATCACTGCGGAGGACATCTTCTTTTATGAGCGCGTCTCCCTGGTCAATGCCATGCTGGATTTGGAAGACCTGACAGTTGGCATCGAAAATGTTTTTCAATAATAATGGTTATCACGATTGGTTTTTATATGAGACAAAAATGATTCCCAAACAAAAATCTATCATTTATCATAGTGAATGATTGATGCGTAATTATAGATGAGCAATGGCGGAATACCAGAATTTGTATCGGGATTAGTGACTTTTAATATGTAATAAGGCGTTTTGGACGATTATTAAATTACGAACACATAATTACACATCATGCATTATGAATTAATAATTATTTGAAGAGTTTTAGAAAGACCATGATTCAGCACCAAAATCAATCTAGAACGAATAAAACGTGATAATACCTAATCTTTAAGTCTAGTTATTCAGCGTTAATTTTTTCATAATATTACGTTTTTCGCCAAACTTTCCTGTGATCGTTTTGTTAGACGAGTATGGATTTAGAAATCCCTTTATTCCCACTCAATATTGTCGCTTACCCTGGTGAGTTGGTCAACCTTCACATCTTTGAGCCTCGCTACAAAGACCTGGTAAGAGATTGTCTGGACACGGACCAGCATTTTGGTATCCCAGCCTACAATGGAAAAACCATGTCGCATGGTACAGAAATGATGATCATCAAAGTGGAGAAGGTATATCCTGATGGTAGAATGGATATCAGATCCAGAGGGTTAAGGGTTTTTGAAATTCAGGATTTTTACGATCCCTGGAGAGATAATTCCTACGCTGGTGGGAGAGTCTCTGTACTGGAAAATGACATGGATAGTAGATCCGATACGGCAGAAAAGGTACTGAAACTGTCTAAAGAGCTATTCCAATGGCTCAATATGAATGAAAAGTTCAAAATTGATTCAGATAGCATCTCCTATTCTGTCGCGCATAAAATCGGTTTTAAGTTAGACGAAGAGCTCAAAGTACTGAAAACGCTGTCAGAGCACGAGCGTCAGTTACTCATCATAAAGCACCTGGAGAAACTCCTTCCAGCATTAGAACGAGCTGAGCAGGCCCGTGAACGCATCATGATGAACGGCCACTTCAGACATCTGGTGCCGCCTAGTTTTTAGTATTTTAGGCTGAAAAGGCGCATAAAAGTACGTGGAAAAACCTCTAAGGTAGATCATAGTTTGCTTTCCCTAAAGCTCCCTGAGGCCTTTAACCAAACTCCTTCGTTGGTCGAGTGCATTCTATAACAAGCCCCAGGCTGTTATATGCAAAACCGTATTGTATTTCATTCAGGTAACTTTAAACGTCATAAATTCCTAGTCAGGACAGTAGGCAACAACTTGACGAAACAATTACGATATTTCGGCATTATGGTATCGAAATGAATGATAACAAAGGCATCATTTCCAATTACGCATCAATAACAGTAGACATTACTCAATAGACATCAAGCAGTAATATCAATTACATGATTATGCCATTATTCAATTCCGGCATTTACAAATCAATATTCACTCACCAAATAAATTCAGAAAGTACAAACCTCAAACCTCATTCTTACTCTCTAATCCCTAAACTGTGTTAGCAATAGCTAATATGCTGCTTAATATTTAGATTTACTACGAAGAACTAACGATATCTAAAACTCGTAGGAAATGCTCAAAATATTATCTTCTCATCAGATCAGGCATGTAGATCAGTTTACCATCAAGAAAGAACCCATTTCCGGCATTGACCTGATGGAGCGCGCCTCTGCCGCATTCACGGATTGGTTTCTTGAAAAGTGCCCGCATGGGATCACCGTTCACATTTTTTGTGGTATTGGTAACAATGGCGGAGACGGACTGGCGATAGCCCGCATGTTGGTCCTGCGCAAGTATCAGGTGAAAGTACATGTGATTGGTGACATTGAACGAGGCTCCAAAGAGTTTAAAATCAACTTCAAGAGACTGCGAAACCTGATAGAAATTGATCTTTTGAAGTCTATCCAGTCATTGCACGCCATCCCGGATGAGGACGTCATTGTAGACGCGATTTTTGGATCAGGGTTGAGCAGGGAAGTGGAAGGGCTGCACGCAGACGTGATCAGATTCATCAATTATCAGAATGCAGTAAAGGTGGCGGTTGATATCAGCTCAGGATTACTGGCCGACGAGTTTACCAAAGGAGCAGCCATTATCCGGCCGGATTTCACTATTGCCTTTCAGGTACCTAAGTTGGCATTCTTGTTTCCAGACAACCATCAGTATGTCGGGGACTGGGAAGTGATCGATATTGGCCTGAACAAGCAATACATTGATGGGCTTGAATCACGTTATCACCTGCTGGAAGAATCGGATCTGCAGTCGCTGGTTCCTCCACGGCCCAAATTCACGCACAAAGGACAAGCAGGGAAGGTACTGCTGGTAGCTGGAAGTACGGGGAAAGCTGGCGCTGCCATTCTTGCTTCCAGAGCGATATTGAGGGCCGGTGCAGGCCTCTTGACTGTCAGAACCCCACAAGAATGCCTCATCCCCCTGCAATCAGCGGTCCCTGAAGCCATGGTAGACGTAGACGCACACCATGATAACTTTTCTTTTCCTCCAAATGTAAAGCCCTATAACAGCATTGCTGTTGGTCCCGGCATCGGTGTGAACTTTGTGACGAATCAGGCCATCGGCCAGTTACTGAAGATTTGTAATAATCCCGTTGTTTTAGATGCAGACGCACTCAATATCATCGCAGAGCAACCGGATCTGTTGAAAGAGATTCCGGAAGACTCTATCATGACGCCTCACCCTGTAGAATTCCGGCGACTGGTAGGGGAATGGGAGAACGATTTCGAGAAATTGGAGAAACAAATTGCCTTTTCTGTAAAAAATTCTGTGAACCTGGTGGTCAAAGGAGCGCATTCTTGCATTACTAATACCAAAGGAGAAGTCTTTTTCAATGATACGGGTAATCCGGGGATGGCCACGGCCGGAAGCGGCGATGTATTGACTGGAATATTAGCTGGATTACTTGCGCAAGGCATTTCACCGGAAAATACATTGAAAGCTGGTGTATTTATCCACGGAGTTGCAGGTGATATTGCGGCGGGCAGAAAAGGACAACTCAGCATGATAGCCTCAGACGTAATTGATTGTTTACCAGAGGCTTTCGAAAGAGTTCTGGCGTTTTGATTAGGGTAAAGCAAGAAAAGATTGTACTAATCTTAGAGGATTTTAATTGTGGCAGGCATTTTGTTGCTAAAATTTTCACATAAAAAAAACATTTAAAACTGGAACATTGAGAAAAAATTTTCGTAATTTGTACATATAAGGAAATGAAATATACTAAACTAATCATATTGACGTTAATCCTCGCTTTCGCGGGCCTCTCCCAGGCCACCGCACAGGATATTAGTTTAGAAAACAGGATGGCCAATTCCTCACTCTCCTTAAAAAATAAAGTTACAGTTTATCCAAATCCTGCTGTTGAGTTTTTAATCGTTGAAATAGGTAATTCAGATCTGAACGCCGTGCAGTTTGAGATGTACAGTCTCATAGGTAACAAAGTGACGATCCAGCCTCAGGAAATTGGACAAGGAAAATATAAGATATCTGTTGAGGGTTTTACTTCCGGTTATTATTTCCTTCGAATAAAAGATGAAAAGAACCGATTTGAGAAAGCACTCAAATTTTTGAAAGATTAATTTTCCTCTCTTCTTTTCATTCCTATTATTTCTTCTATTCTCCATTTTTGATCGTCAAACTTCCTTTCAAACGGCAAGCATACATGTTTATTGTGGAAATTCTTTAACTCTAACATGGTATTAAAGCCCGCACCACTGATGATCCTGGTAGCACCCTCAAAGTATTGGGACGGTTCGAACTCGTTTTGAAGCCAGATCACCTCATTTTGATAAATTTCCGGGCAACAATCAGAAACTAGTAAACAGTGGGCCTTCTGATTTTCTTGTTCCATCAATTGAAATGCCTTCAATAGCAACAGTGCCACTTCATTTTCATGACTACTGTGAAGCACCAGCCAATAAGGTGTGGGAATGGCCTTGGGAGGTGTCGGCAAGCCTGATTTTACGGAAAACTCAAAAGAAAAATGATGAATTTTGAGACTGTGCCGCTCAACGAATACATGATGACCTGCCTCCAGTGGCTCGAAAACATAAGTAGTGTCGAAACGAACCGGCAGATTATCCAGTGGATAGGATGCTACTTTTAACCTGCGGGCAAGGTAGTGGATACGTTGAGCAGATAGCGACTCGAAGGGGATTTCGCGAAGGATTCCCAAAGGGAAGCAGTCCACGTAAAAATCATCGAAGTGTCGTGTTTGCCAATCCTGAATCAGAAAATGGCGAAGTTCTTCGGCAGTACTACGCTGATGTCCATCAAACAGCACAATTTCCGAGGGTTTGAAGAATAGCTGTACGTCTTTGTTGCCCGTATAGACCAACACATTGCTTAGGGGTAGCTGGTCAATGAACCTGCGGACCCTGGTAAGGTGACCTCTTCCACCACCAAAGACGTAGAATCCAATCACTACACTTAGCGCTTATTGATTTCCATTAGGATCATGCATTTGTCCAGCATGGTGAAACGGTTGTCAGCCAATATGGCGTGATGATAATTGTTTTGAAACCCTCTCGCATAATATTTCCCGATCAGGACATTGGCGTCATTTGGATCTATTCTGATGGTCTCTTCACTACCGTTCTCTGCGACGGTGATTTTTTGTGCATTTTTGAGTTTGATCTCCAATGGATTATCCATTGATTCATTATTAGCAATCTTGATTTTTTCATCATAGGCCTTTACCTTCCATTTCAGGGCACTGTTGGCATCCCTTACCTTAAAGCCAGATTCGCTGTATTTGATTTCGGCAACCATCTGCTCACTGTTGTTGTAAAACTTCAACTTCTCGCCTTTAGGTTCACCAAAGAATTTTCCATTTGTCGTAGTAATCACTACGTTACCATCGGATGCAATCGCTATTTCAGCAACCTGTGTGTTATTTTGATCACTGATGTATAGAAACTGATTGGCAGCGGTCGCCGTATTCGTAGTCGTTTGCGGAACCGTATTGGATTGCGAGTGCTGTGTTGATTCCTGATTGCCACCGCAGTTAGTGAGGAACAGTAACAGCAAAATACTCATTGAAATATTTTTCATAATGCTTAATTTCATGTGCTTCTGTAAATTGAGATTGGATAGTGTGCTGGAGCTGATGGCCTAGCTTTTGGCGATCAGCCATGTTCAACTTCTTAAAATCATAAAATGCACGTCGGCAGGCATCGGGATCACCGGGGTGAAAAAGCAGTCCACTATCCCCATGCGCGATCACATCTTTCATGCCATCAACCTTAGATGCGATCACGGGAATACCCATAGCGCCCGCTTCCAGCAATACATTGGGCATGCCATCATAGAACGATGGAATGGCCAAAGTATCCAAACAAAGGTAATATTTTAGTAGCTGGTACCGATCCTGGAAACCTTCCAGCTGATAATCAATTGGCTGATTTTCCAGTGTTTGTTGGAGCGCATCCGATACATTTCCGATGATGAGTAACAGCAGATGATTGGCAATGGCAGTTTTTCCAAGGCTGTCTAAAAGGAAGGAAAGGCCTTTCTTAGGCTTGAGATCGCCAAATAGTCCGATGCAGATTTTCCCTTCCGGCAGGTGCTTAGTTCTCCACTCCTGAGCAAACTTTTGTTCACTTTTACTCGCCTGCCATTCTGTTAAGTTGATGCCATTGGCTACAAATGCCACATTGGCCTCGGGCCATAGTGATTTAATTTTCTTTTCTTTATCACTGCTTACCGCAAAAACTGCCTTTGATTGCGCTATCAGGTCGTTGATGAGTATTCTCTTTCTGGGACTGAAGATGGCACTATCAAAGTCATTCCCCCTGATCATGGCTATCAATGGTGTTTGGAGCCATTGCGCAAAAACAGGTGCTGCGATCATGGAAAGGTGGCTGCCAAAACTGACAATATAATCATATGGACCTTTGGCGTTGATTTGATTCCAGGCAAGATTGATGCTGTGAGATTCGCTGTCGGTCACTTCCAGAGGAGTGTAACTACCAGCGGTATTGGCAACAGCCGAGCGGTGCTTGCCATTGTAAAAATGATACAAATCTACGGTGGCACCAACAGATTTAAAACCATCCACTATTCTATCACATGATTGAGACATGCCACCTCGTTGAGGTGGATAGTTTTCAGTAAGCCATAGAAATCTTTTTCCTTTGATCATTTATTCTTAACTATCAAAAATGGAGGAGCCATCCTCGTCATCACCAAAGTAGCCGCTGTCTTCATAGTCAAATGAATCATAATCATACTCATCAAAGTATTCCTCTGTAAATATTACCCCAGAGGCATAGCCTTCTTCATCCAACACTTCATCATCACGAGATGGCGTCTGGTTGGATAATACAGCATATATTTTTTGGATCCCTGCCAATAGCTGATAGTGCTCCAGAATGTGGTCTTTCCCTGTGCGTTTTTCTTTGATTTTCGTTTTGAGCACATAGAAATCTCCCTTTTGGTCTATTCCTACATCGCCATCCTTGTCCGGTAGCTCTTGTGGGTATCGGGATTTCGGCACCGTCAGTTTGATCAGGCAATTGTGGGTGACCTTAGACTTACTTTTATATTTGGTCTTACCACTGGCACTGGTTTTGGTCCAGTTCATGTCCTTGATTTGGTCCCCGAGGATGAACTCCAGATTGGCCTGATCTTTTAACTTAACCTTCGCCATGATATAGGTGCTGACGAAAGTGTCTACATTCCTGTTAAAGACCTGCGATCTTTCGGCAGTTTTTGATCTGGGATCGGAGAAGTCCAGGGAAGCAGCGAGCTTGGCATCCTCACCAGCCATGTCTTTCAGCGCCTGGAGTACCGGGAAAAAGAAAACGCGCAGCGAGTTGTTGAGGTCTCGGTGTTTGAATTTTTTCAGGACACTTCTGTTTCGCAGGAAAAGTGCAAGCCCAATCAATGGCACCGGTATCGCATAGAGGAAGAAAAAGCATACAATCACTCCTGCGATCATCATGACGATAAAAATGGTATTTCGCTTTTTAAGCGTACTCGTAGCTTTATCTCCATAGGTATCATATGCAACCGCCCTTCCCAGGAACTTAAGCCATTTGGCGATAGAGTAGTTGGCATTGATCTGCTTGTTGGTCACAAACTCCTGTTGGTGTCTGTCTAGCTCATCGAAAAACTTGTTGGCTTTTTTTATGCTCATCAGAAAAAAGAGTTAATACAACATAGGTTGTAGTAGATGTCTGTAAATGTCTTTGAGTTGGTCATTGCTGGCTTGCCACCTGCCCCTGGCCTCCAATGTTAGTTTGGCATTGCCTGCCAGTCGGAGACGCTCATTGGGGTCTTCATGCAATAGTCGGATTTGTCTTGCCAGTGAAGCGGGGCGGTCAGGTTTGATCAGTATGGCATTTTCATCGTGCGAGAGTATTTCTCTGGTCACCGGTAAATCAGAAGCAATAATAGCTGTTTCACATGCCATGCTTTCATAGATTTTCAACGGTGAACACCCTTGCACCAGGTTACGCTCACACTCTGCAAGTGGCGCCAAAGAAGCGATTGCCTGCTTTATGATGCCATAGAGCTGCTCCCTTGGTAACTGATATTGCCAGACGACCCGGTCACTCAGCCCTAACTTGTGTACTAACTTATGATATGGTTTGGCATGCTTTGGCTTATGAGAGGAACAGATCACCAGCCGTACACCAGCAATGTCCTCCAGGTACTTCATGGATTTGATGGCTGTTTTTACACCCTGCCAGGGTTGTAAGGCCCCAAAATAGACGACATATGGAAAATCGAAATCCGCACCTGCTGGTTGTTCTTCCATAACATGTGCACTGTTTGGAATGACATGAACTTTCTGTGTGGAAATGCCCCTTGTTTCCAGGTGCCGTGCAATGACATGGGAGGGGCAAATAATGTGTTCCGCCTTGCGAAGACAAAAGTCTTCCATGGCAGCGATCTTATCTAATGTACTTTTGGCCAGCAAGGCATACCTTTCCTTCAATTCAATCGACGGTAGTCCATTGACCTCAAAAATGGTGGGAATACCTTGTTCTATGGCGGCAAGCCCTCCCCAGATGTCTCTAAACTGGATCATTTCCAATCTGGAATGATTACTCAGCACCTTCTTTGCCCAGTTACTGAATTGCAGGCCTCTTTTTAGATAATTAGTGGCTGTCACTTCGTGCGCTAATTGATCCTGTACCGGTTCAAGTACTCCTTCAAGTGTAAGTAGCAGGCAATTGTTGAAGTGCTGTTGCATGCTGGTGAATACCTCGTGGATATGAGTAGCAGAACCTTTGTAAGAAGGGTAAGGGTCAAATGCGATATAGGCAGAATGATATTCAGGCATTATAGTTGGGGCTATTGCTAATCTAACAGTTTGCGGCCTGAAAATCAAAAACAGTAGACTAGCGAAAAGGTTAATACATATAATAAATACTGTAAGAGAAAGCGTTTCGTCTTGTGCGATACTTCTTTTCATCATTTTAATTTCTTTTTTTTGTGCTGAGATGATTGCTCAAAATTTTAACAGCTTAAACCCTTCGTCATGCTGAAAATCGGTCACCGGGGAGCCATGGGCTACGCGCCGGAAAATACGTTGAAGTCATTTGCAATAGCACTGGAAATGGGTGCCCCTATGATTGAAATTGATGTGACGCAATGCGCAACAGGAGAAGCCGTGGTCATTCACGATGATCGGGTGGACAGGACCACAGACGGTGAGGGCTATGTCAGCGACTTGTCTTTGGAAGTGCTTAAAAAACTCGATGCTGGAGAAGGAGAACGCGTCCCGACCTTGCAGGAAACTTTAGATGCGCTATCAGGCAAATGCGAGTTGAACGTGGAGCTGAAGAGTGAGCGGGTAGTAGAAGAAGTGGTGCACGTGCTGAAAAGCGCAGTGGCCAACGGTAGCTGGCAGGAAGATGCACTGATCATCTCTTCTTTTGATCACCATGCCCTGCGGAAGTTCAAGGAGATGATGCCAGCGGTGAGGATCGCTGTGCTGGTAGGCATCATTCCACTGAACTATGCAGACATCATCGGCGATTTGGATGCCTATGCCATCAACCCATGCGTGGATTTCATCAATGCCATCTTTGTGACGCATGCCAAGGCTAAGGGATTAAAGGTTTTTGTTTATACAGTCAATCATCCGGAAGACATCAACAGGATGCGTACATTAGGTGTGGATGGGATATTTACCAATTACCCTGACAGGCTATGAAAAAGCGGTTGCGACGCAACTTTTTAAGAAGTAAAAAGCCTGAACACCTGATCATTTTTGTTCACGGACTGTCCAATAAGCCGCCGAAAGAGTTGCTACGACAGTGGTACATCGACTCCGTATGGGAAGGTTTAAAGATGGCAGAGTATGAAGTGAAGGCTTTTGATCTGGAAGTGGTATACTGGGCCGATCTGATGTATCCGAAACCACTCGACCCAAAAATTAAAGACAAAAAGCACCCGCTGTACATTGACGAGCCATACGTTCCATTTGACGGGAAATACCAGAGAACTACGCACAATAAACGCAATACCATCCTGGATAAAGTGGAAAGGTGGTTGGAGTCTCTCTTTCTCAAGAAGCAACCGTGGATCAATCTAGACTATGTTTTTGACATCGTGACAAGGCGGATCGTCAAAGACCTTTACATCTATTACCGACAAAAGATCAAGGGGGAGAATGATGTAGAAGAAGTGGCACGTGAGGTGATCAGGCGTAGGCTGGTGAGAAAACTGAAACGAAATAAGCATAAGAAGATCATGCTGATTTCTCATTCTATGGGCTCCATCATCGCCTATGATGTTTTGACACATGTGCTGCCGCATATCGAGGTAGACCTGTTTGTAACGATTGGCTCACCATTGGGTCTGCCGATGATCAAACGAGAGATCTTCAAGGAGCTTAATCTGGAATTTGATGCCAACGACAGGCTCCCTACTCCCGAGAACATTACCGGAGGATGGTACAACCTGTCCGATCACAGAGACGCGATCTCTGCAGATAGTAGCTTGAGTGACGATTATCAACCCAATAGCAAAGGAATCGGGCCACAAGACATAGAAATTATCAATACCTATCAGATGGATGGGGTGGCCAATGTCCATAAATCCTTTGGCTATCTGCGGGCGCCGCAAATGATTGGTATCATCTACAAATTCATCACAGAAAAAGAAGAAGGCTTTCTGGAAAGTATTTTTAATAAATGTAAGACCTTGATTGGAGAGGCCGTGGACGCAGTGGAGCAGATAGGTCTCAAGCAATAATCAACCTACGACAGGCAATAGCAAATATTTTTCATTTTTATTTAACACTGATTCATTGAGTAACCGAGCGGTGTGATGGAAAACATATCAATGGTTAAGTATTGAAATCAGGAGCTGCAGCGAATAAAATTTGTCTTATTTTTTAATTCGAATAAGATTCAACTTTTTGCTTTCCTTGGGTATCCATAGAAAAAATACAGGAATGTGTCTGTTTCCTTCCAATTAAAGAAGTTCTATTTCTATTTACTGAAAAATTGTGCTATATTCGTATTGTTGTTGTGGATTAAGATTTGATTAGTCCTTTTTATTTTGAGTTTTTGACCTTGGGGTTCAGGTGGAGACCTGAACCTTTTTTTATCCTCTCTTTTCTGAGCTTCACTTCGCTTTTCCTGCATCAATTATTTCTCTTTTTATTCTCTGTGACCTCATTAGCAGCCGCATCAATTATCGATGAAAATCTGTAACAAGACTTTTCAGTATTTTGAATTGAGAACTTTTAGCTCTGTTTTTTTGACATTTTTGTACCAAGCCGAAAATCTGGATCAAGTCGAAAATCTACTTGTACCTCACTCCCGACAGGGAACGGCTCACACTCAAACTGGCAGGATCGCCCAAAAGTGCAAAGCACTGAAAATCAATGCTGTCAATTGAATTCACTACTGTTTCAAAAAAAATAGATTAACAAATTCACATTCAATCCATAGAAATCTTGCTTGATCTACTTTTTACAATCCCGCGATATTCTCAATTCTGTCTTGTCCATTGTCTTTAACTACTGTTGCATCCTTTCTATACTTTGCCATCATTCCTGAGACAGATTTTAAGCTTGTTCCAGGAAAATGAAGGGGATAGATAAGTTTTTTCAATTGATTTAGATTTCCGGGAGGTATGAAACCGTTTCAGGGAGCAAACTCAGCAGCTACGAAATTGTTAATGATCGAAAGTGAACACTTTTTTGTACAGAATGATACAAAAATCAATCTTCCTAAAGGGGACAAATATCCTAACTTGTTGATTATGAAGGATCTAGTATTAATGGCATTTTTATTGGCACAGCACTGACAAATAAAACTAGTGACCAATGGATCGAAAGATTAAAAAAAGTAAATGGACAGTAAAGAGGGTTGGCATTATCGCAGTAGCAGCTGCATTTGGACTTTTCCTCATTTATAGTTTTGCACTTGCTCCCCGCGGAGCAAAACTTAAAGTAGATTTTGAGAAAATTAATGTCGCAACTGTTCATGAAGGAGAGTTCAGGGAGTTTATTCCTGTAGACGGAAATGTTCTTCCGATCAAAACCATCAGATTAGATGCCATCGAAGGTGGTGTTGTTGAAAGAAAGTTCAATGAGGGGGGAGTCCTGATCGAAAAAGGAGATACCATTCTGAAGCTATCCAATAACAACCTGCTACAAAACTACGTACGCGAAGAAACTCAGGTATTTCGACTGGTCAATGACCTGGAGAATACAAAATTAAGTCTTAGGAGAAATCAATTTGAGCTTCAGCGAAGGTTGACTGAGCTGGATTTTCAGATCGATGCTGCCAAAGACAACTATGAAAGAAGTAAGCCACTTCATAAACAGAAGGTGCTCTCAGATCAGGAATTTTTAAACATCAAGAGAGAATACGATCGATTGGTGTCCAATAGAAAAATTGAGATAGAATCACAGCGATTCGATAGCATCAATACCCGCCTTCAAATTTCCCAAACGGAGGAAACACTTGCAAGAACCAAGGATAATCTGGAAATGATCCGTGGTAACCTGGAAAATCTCTACGTCAAAGCGCCAATTAGCGGTAGGCTGTCTTCAGTAGATGTGGAAGTAGGAGAGTCCATCTCTGTTGGGCAGAACATTGGTCAGATTGATGATGTAAGTGGATTTAAGGTGCGTGCAACCATTGACGAACATTATATATCTAGAATATATGAAGGATTGAGAGGATCGTTTGAATTTGCCAACCAGACCTATGGCCTGGAACTGAGAAAAGTATACCCCGAGGTAAACAGTGGATTGTTTCAGGTAGATATGTCATTTACAGATGGCGGTATTCCTGAAGGCATCAGAAGAGGGCAGACCTTGCAGATCAGATTGCAGCTGAGTGAAAACATTACAGCTGTACAGATTCCTCGAGGTGGATTCTATAACACCACAGGTGGTAACTGGATATTTGTACTGGATCCATCTGAAGAGTTTGCGACCAGAAGACAAATCAGACTGGGCCGTCAGAATCCTAGATTCTATGAGGTGATGGAAGGCCTTTCTCCTGATGAAAAAGTGGTAGTGTCCTCTTATGACGGATATACCGACAAAGACAGATTAGTATTTAAGTAAAATCAAAATATAAGGAACAAATCAATAATTATGGAAAATTCAAAAGACCTGATCAAAACGCTAAGCCTAAAGAAGTATTACTATACAGATGAGATTGAAACAACTGCATTGGCAGGTGTCAACCTCCAGGTAAAAGAAGGCGAATTTGTAGCAATCATGGGACCTTCAGGTTGTGGTAAATCTACTTTATTGAATATCATTGGCTTGCTGGACAATCCATCTGAAGGTGAGTTTCACTTTACTGACCTGGAAATTTCTCAGTACAATGAAAGGAAAAGAGCAGATTTAAGGAAAGCTAATATTGGATTTGTTTTCCAGAGTTTCAACCTCATCGATGAGTTGACTGTGTTTGAAAACATTGAATTGCCTTTGATCTATCTGAAGTATTCAGCTTCTGAGAGAAAGAAGCGTGTGGAAGAAGTGATGGAGCAGATGAAAATCATGCACAGAAGAAATCACTTCCCTCAGCAATTATCAGGTGGTCAGCAGCAGAGGGTGGCTATTTCCAGAGCAGTAGTTGCCAAGCCTAAGTTGATCCTGGCGGATGAGCCTACTGGTAACCTTGACTCAGCAAACGGACAGGAAGTGATGAGCTTGTTGACCGAGTTGAATGAAAGTGGAACGACTGTCATCATGGTAACTCACTCGCCCATTGATGCAGAATATGCTCATAAAGTGATCCATTTGTTTGACGGACAGATCGTGTCAGAAAACATCAACGCGAAGGATAACAGCCTGGTTTAAATCCAGCACTTCTATCAGAATTTAAAGGAAGTATCTTTCAATAGTAAACATAGACAATCAAAGTAAATTTTGATTGAATGGTATTGTATTGTCAGATATTTCCTATACAAACCCACAAGATTTTAAGACCCCTATGAGAAAGCTAACTACTCTGTTATGTACACTAATACTATTCAGTAGTGTTACACTAGCCCAGGACGTACTCACATTGGATAAGTGCATAGAGATTGCGCTGGAAAATAATTTGCAGGTAAAGACCGCTGAAAACAATGTGTTGATCGCAAAATCCAATAAAACCAGGGCCTTAATGTTGTTTTTACCCGACTTAAATGCAGCCGCCAATTATCGTCTGAATTTTGGTTTGGGATTTGATGAAACATCAGGAAGGTTTGTAGATAGAATCACCCGAAGTTCAAGCCCTGGCATCTTTTCCAGTTGGACTGTTTTCAATGGGTTTCAAAATACGTATCGGTTGAAGCGGAGAAATTATGAAAAAATGTCTGCCGAGAACGCCTTATCCAATGCCAAGCTAGATGCCAAAAATAATGTATTAGTGGCTTATTTAAATGTGACACTAGACAGAGAACGTATTCGTATATCAGAGGATCGCATCAAGTTGCTATCGGGACAGCTGGAGCGTGAAAAACAGCGTGAGTCAGTGGGTGTAGGCGACATGGAGCAAGTGAACAACTTTGAATCACAAGTTGCCACAGAAAAGCTAAACCTTGTAACGCTTACTAATACACTCAAGGCGGATAAACTACAGCTATTGCAAATCCTGACAATGGATAAAATGGTGGATTTTGACATTGAGCCAGAAACTTTTAATGATGCTGATCTGCTAGAGCAGCCAGTTCCGTTTGATCAGGTACTTTCAGCTTCTATGACTTTTTCTCCTGGTTTGAAAGGAGCAAATGCGGATTATCAAGCGTCAAGATTTAGATACAAAGAGGCCATTAGTGGTATGAGTCCTCGTCTGTCAATTAGTGCTGCATACGGTAGTGGCTATTCCAATAACCTGGTGAATGATGATGGTCAGGAGATTTTCTGGAGAACTCAGCTTTCAGATAACGTTGCCAGAACCGTCAATTTTAGTTTGTCAATTCCCATATTTAATCAATTTGCTGTGAGAAATGATATGCAAGTTTCGCGTTTAACCCAAAGAAATGCAGAGATTAGCATAAAGCAGGCAGAACAAAATGTAAGGAATACAGCACAGCAGGTTTATCTGGACCTGGTGGCTGCCCAGGAGACCTACAAGGCATCTTCAGAAAACCTGCGAGCGCTTGAAAGATCATTTGAGTTTGCAAAAACAAGGTATGAGGCAGGAAGAACTGATTTTTATACCTATGTGGAAGCCCTGAATAATAAAAACAGAGCTGAAATTGAGCTCGTAAATGCTAAATATACCATTGTCTTCAGACAGAAGATTTTGGATTTGTTGCAGGGTATATAAGAAAGAAATAAACCACTTCGGTCATCGAAGTGAACCGCAGAAGAATAAAAGGAGGTTGCGTTGAGTGACCTTCTTTTTTTTATTCCTCATACTTGATTAGCAGCTGTCCCAACCTACTCAATTCACCGAAGTGGAACTGAGTTACCCATTCACCAAGATTGATGTAGCGACTATTGTCACCGACTGCCACATCTATGGGTAGGTGCCTGTGGCCAAAGACATAGAGGTCGTGCGGATTCTCTTTTTCCATGTCCAGGCAGTACTGGTACAGCCATTCCTCTTCTCCTTTATACTCATCGTCTTTTGCCTGGTTGGCAATCCTGCTTTTTCCAGACCAGTAATTGGCGATACCCATGCCAATATTAGGGTGTAACCAGCTAAAAGCCCATCGACAGATTTTGCTTTCAAAGAAAACTTTGAGAAACTTATAGAAATGATCGCCCGGGCCTAAGCCATCACCATGCCCTATCAGGACTTTTTGTCCATCAATTAAAAATGTTTCTGGCTCTCGATAGACAGGGATGCCAAATTCATCAGTGAAGTAGTCAAACATCCACATGTCATGATTCCCCGTGAAAAAGATAATAGGAATTCCGTCATCGATGAGTTCAATCAGCTTGGCTTGCAATCTGATGGCGCCTTTGGGGATCACATGTTTGTATTCAAACCAGAAATCGAATAGATCGCCCACCATGAAGATACCTGCGGCTTCTGCCTTGATTGAATCTATCCAACGAATGATTTTCTTCTCCCGTTCCCTACTATCATGCTTGTTGGGAGCTCCGAGATGGAAATCGCTGACAAGGAATACTTTCTTTCCGTCGGGTAGATTTTCAAATTGCTTATTCATAGAAAAAGGGCCGTTTCAAAGCTCCAAACTCGATCCGAAAATAGTCACATTGTACTGATCTGGGATAGAATTACGGATTTTTTTGAAACGACCCGTTGATTTCTCTTTGTTTCGACTACTACAGTGTATAACCTGTAGTCGATGAAATATTACTCTTCAGAGGCGCTCTCTTGCTCCACCTCTTCTTTTACTTCCTCTTTAACCTTCTCTAAATCAGCTTTCTCTTCATTCTTGATGCCGTTTGAGCGATCGATGAACTGCTGATAGGTAGTCTCCTTCTCAAAAGGTCTCTTGCCGATAAGGTCTTCCAAATCACTTTGGAACAGGATCTCTCTTTTCAAGAGTTCTTTGGCCAGGATCTCCAGTTGATTCTTCTTATCCAGCAACAGATCCTTGGTCCTGTTGTAAGCGTTTTGGATGATTTTCTTGACCTCTTCATCTATTTTCTGGGCAGTAGCCTCAGAATATGGCTTGTTGAAAGAGTATTCAGACTGTTTAGAATCATAGAAAGAAACATTGCCGATTTCCTCATTCATACCATATACAGATACAATGCTATAGGCCATTTTGGTCACACGTTCCAGGTCACTCAGTGCGCCTGTAGAAATCTTTTCAAAGATGATTTCTTCTGCGGCTCTTCCTCCCAGTGCCATGCACATCTCATCGATCAGTTGATCGGTTTGATAAAGAAACTGCTCTTTGGGTAGGTACTGCGCATAACCCAATGCAGCCACACCTCTTGGTACAATACTTACTTTTACCAATGGATCTGCGTGCTCCAGGAACCATCCTGCAACAGCGTGACCAGCTTCGTGATAGGCCACAATTTCTTTCTCTTCAGGAGAGATAATCTTATTTTTCTTCTCTAGTCCACCAATGACACGGTCAATTGCGTCCTGGAAATCGTCCAGCTCCACGGCTTTCTTGTCTCTTCTGGCAGCAATAAGGGCCGCTTCGTTACACACGTTGGCAATTTCTGCTCCTGCAAAACCAGGTGTTTGCGCGGCTAGTTTTTTAGAGTCAACATCGTCTGCACATTTCAGAGGCTTTAAATGAACTCTGAAAATCGCTTCACGACCTACAATGTCTGGTTTGTCAATACTAATCTGCCTGTCAAATCTTCCGGGTCGCAATAAAGCGGAATCCAATACGTCAGGTCTGTTGGTTGCTGCGAGGATAATGACACCACTATCGGTCGCGAAACCATCCATTTCTACCAGTAAAGAGTTCAGTGTGTTTTCGCGCTCGTCATTAGATCCGGGCATTTGTCCACGGCCTCTGGAGCGTCCAATGGCATCAATTTCATCAATAAAGACAATACAAGGTGCTTTCTCCTTCGCTTGCTTGAATAAGTCTCGTACCCTTGCTGCACCTACACCTACAAACATTTCTACAAAGTCTGAACCGGAAAGTGTAAAGAAAGGCACAGCTGCTTCACCTGCAACTGCTTTGGCCAATAATGTTTTACCTGTACCTGGAGGGCCTACCAAAAGGGCACCCTTTGGTATCTTACCGCCAAGCTTGGTGAACTTGGATGGATTCTTCAAGAAATCAACGATTTCTTTTACCTCTTCTTTGGCTTCATCCAATCCCGCAACATTGCCAAAGGTTATCTTAACCTTGTTCTCAGCATCAAATAATGCGGCTCTTGACTTTCCGATATTGAATATCTGTCCGCCGGGACCACCACCTCCGGTCATCCTGCGCATCAAAAACCAAAATCCAAAAATGAATAAAGCGAAAATACCAATGTTGAATAAGAGATTATTTGGGCTTTCAGAATTGTCTACTTCTACTTCCACTTTTTGCCCGGAGAGCTCACCGTTGATCTCAAGTAACTTGTCTTCGAACTTGATTGGGTCTACAATCTGAAAAACGTAATGCGGTCCACCTTTGGGTGCGAAAGGGCTTCTTTCCTTTAGCTCGAGTGCATACTTACTGTTTGCAAGTGCTTCAGGCTTCAGTGTAACGTAGACCTTTTTTTGTTCTGATAGTAATTTTACCGACCTCACATCATTGCTCTTAGCCATTGAAATGAACTGACTTTGGCTAATGGGGATGGTCGAGTTATCGTTAGTTATATAGGAAAAGATCAGAACCGTCGCTAACAAGCCGAAAATAATCAGCATTGGATAGTTAGGCCTGTTGGGTCTCCCTATAATTTTTTTATCTTTTTTTGGTCTATCTGCCATCAATACCTCTGTTTAAATCTATATTAAAACGTGTTTCACCAATAAAAGTTCATGGATTTAAGACTGGACTTGCGTCTGCTTGGCATCGCCCCACAATTCTTCAATCGCATAGAATGCTCTTTTATCCTTTTTAAATACGTGAGCCACTACATCTACATAGTCGATTAAGACCCACTCTTTATTTTGCCTACCTTCTTTTTTCCAGGGATTTTGGGACGAATTTTTGTAAACTAATTCCTCTATCGAGTCTGCTATTGCGTCAATTTGAGTATCAGAGTTTCCCGAACAAAGGATGAAATAATCGGCTATTGCGTTTTTAACTTCTCTTAGGTCTAAAATTGTAATGTCAATTGCTTTTTTCTCAAGCATTCCTTCAACTACCAGGTCACACAGGGATATTGCATCCTCTTGTTTTTTCTGCATTCAAAAATTAATTTTACGAACAAAACTACTAAAAAATAATTGCATAAAATCTTTGCCAAAACTTTATTTCTGGGTAAAAAAGTTGTTTATCTGCCAGAATGTCATTCCACCAGTAAAATCGCGGCTGAAATGGTGGCTACTTCACAAATCAATGAGGGTTTACTGGTCATTACTGACAAGCAAACCGATGGCAAAGGGCAAAGGGGAAACTCATGGATGACCACACCCGGCATGAATCTCACTTTTACACTGGTACTTAAGCCGGGTTTTCTCAAAGTGACTGAGCAGTTTCAGATGACAATGGTGATTTCCCTTGCATTGAAACAAGTGCTTCAATATTACGTGCCACGTGAGTTAGTAAATATCAAGTGGCCCAATGACCTGTACATCAATGACCGAAAAACCGCTGGCATCCTGATAGAAAATAACCTGCGAGGTAATACGATCGATCACATGCTTGTTGGAATAGGGCTTAATGTCAATCAACTGGAATTTGGAGGATTGAACGCAACCTCTGTTTTAAAAGAAACAGGTGAGATGACAGATTTGGATGTCCTGCTTGAAGATTTGCTGTTATCGATAGAGCAACATTATCTGAAGCTGAGAAATGGGAAGGTACATTTGCTGAGGAACGAGTATCTCAATCATCTGAGATGGAAGGACGAATGGCACAGGTACTCATCCAATGGTGAAGCCTTTAACGGTAGAATAATAGGTGTCGATCAGTTAGGTAGACTGATTGTGGAAACCACTTCAGGCCAAAAAGCATTTGACATTAAGGACATTTCTTTCTTAAAATAAGGTTGTTATAATATAATAACGGTCAATTTCATTTAATTTTGTGGTTTGAACAATACGTAATTAAGATAATGTCAGTAGAGCAAAGTACAACCTATAAGGTAAAAGATATTTCCCTGGCCGCCTGGGGAAGAAAAGAGATTGAACTTGCAGAGGCAGAAATGCCAGGTTTGATGGCACTTAGAGACGAATATGGTGATTCGCAACCATTGAAAGGTGCCCGTATTGCAGGTTGTCTGCATATGACAATCCAGACAGCTGTATTAATTGAGACATTGGTAGCTCTGGGAGCTGAAGTAACGTGGTCTTCTTGTAACATTTTTTCTACTCAAGATCATGCAGCTGCAGCCATTGCAGAAGCAAATATTCCTGTTTTTGCCTGGAAAGGTATGAATGATGAGGAATTTGATTGGTGTATTGAGCAGACCTTGTTTGCATTTGAAGGCGGTAAGCCATTGAACATGATCCTTGATGACGGAGGTGACTTGACCAATATGGTTTTGGATAACTATCCTGAGTTAGTGAGTGATATCAAAGGCTTATCAGAAGAGACAACTACAGGTGTTCACAGACTCTATGAGCGCGTGAAGAACGGTACGCTTCCAATGCCGGCAATCAATGTCAATGATTCTGTGACCAAGTCAAAATTTGACAACAAATACGGCTGTAAAGAATCTTTGGTTGATGCGATCAGGAGAGCAACTGATGTAATGTTGGCTGGTAAAGTGGCCGTTGTAGCTGGATACGGAGATGTTGGAAAAGGATCTGCTGCTTCCTTGCAAGGTGCGGGTGTTCGTGTCATCGTGACAGAAATTGATCCTATTTGCGCCCTGCAGGCGGCTATGGACGGTTATGAAGTGAAAAAGATGTCTTCTGCTGTTTCAAGAGCTGATATCATTGTCACCACCACTGGTAACAAAGACATTGTACGTGGAGAGCACTTCTCAGCCATGAAGGATAAAACGATCGTTTGTAACATCGGTCACTTTGACAATGAAATCCAGATGGCGTGGCTCAATGACAACTACGGCGATACCAAAGTAGAGATCAAACCTCAGGTGGATCTTTATAACATTGAAGGCAATGACATCATCGTACTGGCAGAAGGAAGACTGGTAAACCTTGGATGCGCCACCGGCCACCCATCATTTGTAATGTCGAACTCCTTTACCAATCAGACACTGGCTCAGTTAGAATTGTGGAAGAACGCAGACAGTTATGATAACAAAGTGTATATGCTGCCCAAGCATCTTGATGAGAAAGTGGCGAAATTACACTTATCAAAGATTGGGGTTGAACTGGAAGAGTTGACACAAGATCAGGCTGAGTACATCGGTGTGACTGTAGAGGGCCCATTCAAGCCTGAGTATTACAGATATTAAGATAAATGATAGAAGTGTGTTGAGTAGAAAGCCAGTTGTTTTGGTGCTTTACCTCAAATAAAGCGAATGCAATATGGATGCTCAGCACACTTCCTACCACCCTTTGAAAATCATCTACATCCATAGCAACGACCTGTCAAAAAACGAGACCTCCGAAACCTTCGTTGTTAACAATGCACTGAGTCTTGCCGAGAGGGGGGTAGAAATTCACCTATTTGTTACCAACAGATCCGCTACATCCGGCGAGCAAATCCTGCTTCAGAAGTTTAACATAGAACAGCTACCTAATAACCTGCACCTGCACGCCTACAGGCTTTCAGGAAAAGGTCACTGGAGCTTTTATCGTGCTGTGGCTAAGTTTATCAAACAAGAAGGTAACGAAGAAGCAGTGATCATTACGCGCAAGCACAGCGTTTTGCCTCACCTGGTACTTGCCAGGAGATTGCGCCAAAAGCTCATTTTTGAAACCCACGATTTTTTCTACGATTTATCCCTGCGAAAAGACCTGAAGCGTCATAAGCGTAGGAAGCACTCCATCATTGAAAAACTCTTCTTTGGTAAGTTAGATGCGCTCATTTGCCTCAATTCTTTCCAGCGCGATTTATATGCCCAACGTCTCAGTATACCGATAAAAGTATTTCCGACCGGCTTTAGAATGGCTGTTCAGGAGCCTGCTGAAAAGGAAAAACTGTTGTTGTATATTGGCGCTTTTGAGGAAAGAAAAGGAATCGACAACATATTGAACCTGGCGCAACGTCTGGATAAAAGTTACACATTTGTCCTGGTAGGATCAAGGAAGGAAACTGAGATCAATGCGTTGAATGCCGAGGTCCAACGGCGCGGCATCGATGACAGGGTACAAGTAAGAGAGTGGTTGAGTAAAAAAGAGCTCAATGAGATGCTTTTAAGAGCAAAAATAGGTTTGCTACCTCTGAAGGCAGGCTATTTCAATGAGTTTTTGACGGTACCGCTAAAGTACTTTGATTACGCTGCTTTTGGCTTGCCGGTAATTGCCTCAGACTTCCCATCTCTTGGTACCTATATAAAAGACGATTACAACGGTTTTCTGGTTGATTGGAATGACCTGGAGTCGGTGCGGTCAAAAGTGGAAAATGTCATGGCCGACCCGCAGTACTGGAGGCAGCTTTCGCAAAATCAGCAGGAAAGATCTGTTGATCTAACCTGGGAGAAGCGGGCTGGAGATCAGGTAGACTATTTCACACAACTACGGTTACAATGAAAATACTGATTCTTTGTGACCAGTACCTGCCAGTGAGTGAACAGTTCATTGGGTACCAGATCAAAGCCCTTGCGCAAAATGAAATTTTTCTGTTCGCGAGGAAGAAAGTTAAGGGTACAGGGGCAGATATCAGTTTTGGGGATCAACTTATATGGTATGAGAACCTCCTCGATAGAATGCGGTATAAGTTGGGTGACAAAGACCAACAATACCCGGCTTTTATCCAGCGGCGTTTGCAGCAGTTCATCGACAAGAATCAGATAGATCTTATCTACATCCATTATGGAACAACAGCAGTCAGTTATCAGACTGTACTTGCTTCTGCTAGCGTACCGATAATCTGTGCTTTTCATGGTTTTGATGCCAGCAGGAAACTGACAGACCGTCATTATAAAAAGGCAATAGTTACATTGTCTGGTGGTTTCGCTCAATTAACGGTGCCATCACACTACCTGAAGGAAAAGCTGGTAGCGGTGGGTGTTCAGGAAGAAAAGTTGACAGTACTTCCATATGGAACCGATATTGAAAGAATTATCAGCATCGCCCCCGAACGCCTATCAGAACAACTGACCATTGTACACGCTGGAAGACTCGTACCTAAAAAGGGGGTAGCGGATTTGGTGGAGGTTTTTATGCAACTCTGCGAGGTACATCCGCATATCCAATTACTTGTAATCGGAGGAGGGCAGGAAGAGGAAACCATCCGGCAAATGGTGCAGGAGGGTAAGCAGAAGAAAAAAATCAGTCTAACAGGGCCTTTACCTCACGATCAGCTGATAAGGCTTGTGAAAGGCGCAGATATCTTCGTGCTTAACAGCAGAGCATCTGAAGCAGGTGAAACCGAAGGCCTTCCCAATACCATCATAGAATCCATGGCTGCAAAGGTAGCGATCGTCTCCACCAGACATTCAGGTATACCAGAAATGATTACCGATGGTATCAACGGTCTTTTGGTCACACCAAAATCCAATAAGGAATTGTATGCGGCTTTAGATACACTGATCCGTGACAAAGACTTAAGGAGTCATTTGGCTGAAAATGCAAGTGCTTATGTTGCTGAGCATCTGAGCCTTCCCGGGATGGTCAAACGCATTCAAGCGCTGGTGACCTCCTGTGCCAAGCCTTAGTCCGGTTTTTATTTAAGATGGTACCTAAGAGTACCTGCCAGCCCAAAGTTATTACCAAAGTCACCCAGGTCTATCCCCATGTCTACAGTGTAGGAAAACTTTTCATTGATCTTTTTTGAAGCCTGGAAAAGAAAAGACTGTTGGCTAAGAATCCGTCGAAATTCATAATCCAGGTCTTCTACAGTGCTACCACGGCTTCCACCATAAAATCCTCCATACGTACCATAGTTTAAGGTGAAAGTAGCCAATACCTTAAAGTCAAAATCCTTGATCTTACCATTAACGCCCAGGTGATGGGCGATAATTCGGTTGTTGACGATGAACAGCCGATAGTTTCCGTCAGTATTATTCGTTGTTAGTAACCTTTCCTGAGTGGTAAAAAGTGGATTTCCAAATTGTAAACCAAAGTATGTATTTCCTTTTTGATACTGGCCATTGTTATAATAATCATCTCTTCCACTGAACCCATACCCATTGTTTGTTTCCCGTTCCAGAATAGCTCTAAACTCTTCCCAAGTCGCATTTTGTGTGGTAATTCCAAAGTTGTCAAGGATGAATTGGTCATAATCATCAATCGCTTTTAACTGGCCGAGTGTGAAAAACTGCCCGTTGATTCTCGGGTCTGGTAATCCAGCTCCACTTTGGTGGATCGTGTTGATGTATTCATAGAGGATGGTTTTCAGGAAAGGGTGGTCCTTGAACTCATACCTAAGACCGATCACATTATCCTTATTCTGTGTGAAATTTTCCTTGATACCGGATCTGTCGGAGATAGGTTGGTGTATATAGGCATTGATTGAACCTGTTTTCAGAGGAATCTCAATCCCAATGTCAAATAACCCGAAATGTGCGCCTGCTGCATTGATGCTATCACTTGAGTTTCCAGAGGTAAGAGCACTTTGCGCAAAGAATGCTTCAAAGAAATCACTGGGAAGCTCCCGGCCGTTGGGGTCTGTTCCACCAAATAGCACAGAATGGTTCATGCCGATGATCACATTAATGGGGAGCTTGTTTGTTCTGATATAGGCCGATTTCTCATGAAAAAGTGCGTCGGTAGTTGGGCGGTCGTCCTCCAGAAAACCAACTTCCATGTTTCCTTTGACCTGTACGTAACCGTTGGTGAATGGGACATCTGTAAACTTGTAAATCCCAAATCCTCCTCTCCAATAGGGCCTGGTATTGATACTCCTGAACATATTACCAGAGCTGAGCTGATGATCAAACCCATCTTCAGAAATCAAATAGCGACCGCCTTTCAGGCTGAATGCCCCGTATTTTAGTTGTCCATAAGCCAGGTTGATAAATGAGTTATCAAAATCATGTGGCCTGAGCACCGCATCTATTCCAGCCTCGGCCGAGAACTTACCCTTTTGAAAAAACGGAAGCGTCACGCCGGCTCGCAGATAACCATCATTTTCATTAGGGTTTAGAAGTCCATACTGATTGTAACCGATCCACTGCGGCAGGTAGCCTTCCGTGCCTACTGCTACTTTTGATTCAACAAATACTTTGGCAGAATCCAGCTGTGCTACTGAGGGAGAAGACAAGCAGACGATTGTGAATAAAGTGATTAGTGCTTTTTTCATGATTTTTGTTTTAAACCGTACGGTGTCGCAATCACATGATTGGACTTATTTTCTTCTAAAATCTTGATGTTATTTTTTTTGTCATACCTACTCAACACTGGGTGGTACACATGGTATTGGATGGCTCCAAACTTAAATAGCCTGATCTCTCCTCCGCCATTGGTAAAACGGAGATCTATGTCGATGTCTTCGCCAATTCCCGGTCCTTTATATCGCTCATCAAAACCATTGATGCCCAACATATCCGATTTGTGCAATGAAAAATTACAGCCCAATACTTCTCTTTTGGGATTGACTCTTGGTTTTACCTGAGGAACCAGACCTCCCAATCGATATCCTTTTTCGATATGTTTGGTCTTGCCAAAAAAGGAATCTAATACAACCGCAGAGAAAAAGCGACGGTCCAGCTTTCCAACGCCAACCTCATCAGCAGTGAGTTGCTTAGATATTTTCTCAGAGAGTTTTACTCGTCTACCGGTAAGTAAGACACGGCTTTCCCGGTTTTGGTAGTGATCCTTGACAAAATGTTGATGTGGAATGCAGTCACCATCGACAAAAATGAGGTATTCACCCTGAGAAGCTTCAATGGCTTTGTTCAGAATAATGTTTTTTTGCCATCCGTCATCTGGATGCCATTCGTGCTTCAGCTCGAAAGAATAGACCGACTTTAGTTGGTTAATTTCGGCCACTACTTCCTCTTTAGATCCATCGTCGGCGATGATGACCTCAAAGTCTTCAAAAGATTGCCTGTCAAAACCTGCCAGAAGCAATTTGAGTACTTCAATTTTATTGTAGAACGAAATGATCACTGAAACACTCATGATAGCACCTCCTCGTAGATTGATTGTGTCAATGCCGCAGTATTTTCTTTCGAAAATCGCTTTACAAACTCAAAGGCATTATCGGAAAGTCTTTGCTGAAGCGCAGGGTCAGTGATGAGGCAGTTCAGCTGCTCGCTCAGTCGTTCAGCATCTCCCACTTCGGCAGATAATCCTGTCTTTCCCTCAATTACAGTCTCTTTCAAGCCTCCGCCATTGGTAGAGATAACCGGGAGATGCGAAGCAAAAGCATCCAATACGGATGTTCCCAGTCCTTCCGTCTTCGAAGTCATCAGGAATACATCCAATTCCTGAAGAATCGCTGGTATATTATCTAAAAAGCCAGTCATCTATATATTTGAGGTAAGAGACCTGGAAGCAATGTATTGTTGAATCTCCTCCTTCATAGGTCCGTCGCCTATGATGAAAAAGAAAATTTTTTGATCATGTTGTTGAAGGAACCTTGCAGCAGTGTCAATGAAGGTAAAATAATCTTTGTGGTCTGCGAGTGCGGAGGTATTACCTACCAAAACGGCTTCATCATCCAGTTTGTATCGGTGTTTGAGATAATGATTTTGTGACACATCACTGAATCTGCTGAGGTCCACACCACTGTACACCGTCTGCGCCCTGTTAGGGTCTTTGATATCTTTGCGGACAATGTCCCTGATTTCATCAGAGACACAAAGTATCCGTTTAATTTGCGGTATATTATATTTCCAGTTACTAAACCCGGAACTTTTGAGCTTGAAATCTACTCTGCGACTTAAAATCACCGGTGTGTAGAAGCCTAGTAGGCTAGTGAGGGCAATGATGCCATGTGATTTGGAACTATGGACATGAATAAGATCAGGCTTGAGCCGTGCAATGAGTTTTTTCAAACCAAAAGCAGTCCTGAAGTCCAGCGAATTACGGAAGGAAAACAAGTGCAAATCAAAGGCGTTTTGTTGACAAAACTCAGCAAATTTTGATTCAGCTCTGGCTGCGACTACTAACTTTACACCCATGGAGCGTTGCTCCTCTATCAGGTAGGCGATTTGCTGCTCTCCTCCTCTCCAGGTTTTTTCCGAGCTAAGATGTAGTACCTTCACTTTTTTTAGGCGCAAAATTAGAATAATTTTGCCAAGGTTGATACGGTAAAATGAGTAAGTGCAAAAAATTACCATTATAAAATACTTGCTGCAGCAAAAAGGGGGCATTGAAAAAAGATTTCAGAATTACCTGGAAGAATTTGTCAAGCGGGGATTCCATGTGTCAGTCCTATATGCTTCCGAGAAAAGCAACTATCACCGTGTCGAGAAAGTTGCCTATCAGCGAGTCCCTATTGGTATTGTACCCTTCCGAAGCCTACGGAAAATATTCTTCGCCAGAAAAGTAGACAAAGTGCTGCTGTCTGCTGAGTATGAAAAGGACCTTAAGCTATCTATGGGCAGGACGGGCAAAGCAGACATTGTCATAGCCGCAGGAAATTATCCTGAGACCAACCCCAGCGACATTAGTGCCAGTAATTGGTTTTATCACCCGATGTATTACCTGGATAAAGAGTCTTTCAAGTCCTCCGGAATCATAATGGCGGCCTCCACACAGGTAAAAAATGAGCTGAAGAAGTTATTTGACATATCAGATAGCAAGATCAATGTGTTACACCCTCCGGTGAAAAGCAAAGACTTTTATGTGATGACGGCTACAGAGAAGCAACAAGTAGCAGATAAACACAAGGTAGATCACACAAAAACCAATTTTTTGTTCGTTTCTACAGGGCATAAGCGCAAAGGACTCGGTTTTCTGCTGGACATTTTTGCAGAGTTGGACCCTGATCGCTATGAATTATTTGTGGCAGGGAACAAGTTTGAGAGTAGACTTAAAAATGTGCACAGTCTGGGTTTTCAGCAGAATACCAACGAACTGTACAACATGGTGGACTGCTTGCTGCATCCAGCTAGTTATGAAGCCTTTGGGCAGGTAATCACTGAGTCCTTACTCTGCGGTACCCCCGTGTTGGTATCTGACAGAGTCGGAGCCAAAGAGATTATTGAAAATGGATCGGGAAAGGTGCTTCCCTTTGAAATTACCGATCGCTGGCTCACTGCCATCAAAGAAGTGCGTAAAAAAGGAGATGAAATACAGATTGGACACATTAGAGGTGAGCTGGATATAGCGGTTCACATAGACAAGATGTTGGCCGGTTGGAAAAATTATAACAACTAGATGAGTTGGATTAAGAGAAAGTTCAATAAGAAAGTAAGGAAATTTTACTTCCGCGTCATCAATGGTGGCAGGATGCGGGACTTGAGGGATATCCTGGATAAGATTGGTCAAAAAGGAAACGATCTGTTCTTTGTGCAGATTGGTGGGAACGACGGCGTTGGTAGAGATCCCATACATGCGGCAGTAACTAAATATCAATGGAAAGGGATTATCCTGGAGCCGCAGAAAATGGTTTTTGAAGAAAGACTGAAGAAAAACTATGAGGGAGTCCCAGGTATTATTCTGGAGAATAAGGCAGTAGATCATGAGTCAGGAGTCAAAAAGCTGTATGAACTGTCGATCAGCGATGCACGCTGGGCCACCGGTCTGGCGACATTTGACAGAGCTACTTTGGTCAAACACATTGCAAACGGTTATGTCATCAGGCATGCGAAGGACGACGGCTTGGACATTCCGGAGAATTGGGATGACATGATCAAGGAGGAAGAGGTACATACTACCTCCATATCAGACTTGCTGGATCACCATCAGGTAGAAAAAGTTAATTTTTTTCACATTGATACGGAGGGATATGATTTTGAAATCCTCAAAATGATCGATTTTGAGAGGACCCAGCCCACCTATCTTTATTTTGAACACCAGCATTTGTCTATCAAAGAGTTCAAAGAGGCGATCGCACTGTTGGAAAAACATGGATTCGACTATGTGACAGACAAAACCGATACGTTCGCTTTCCCGACTGGTACATCATTTGATTAGTTCCTGAAAGAATTTTTCGTAATTGGTGACTGTCTTTTCAATAGAATAGCCATCAGAAGCGGTTTGATAGCCGTTGTTGATTAATTGATCCCTGAGAGCTGGTTTAAAAAAAACATTTGTAATGCATCCCGCTAGTTGTCGGTGGTCTCCATCCTGAAAGAGCAGCCCGTTCTTGCCATCGTCAATCAAATCCAGGTTACCTGATGCTGCCGTAGCAATCACCGGTACTTTCATAAACATGGCTTCAAGCAGTGATTGGGAAAGCCCTTCCATGGTAGAGGCCAGGATATTCAGTTGAAACAGTGGGTAATGTGCGAGTACCTCACGAGGAGGTATTTTACCGAGGAACCATATTTGATGGTCTACCTGATATTCCTTCGAGATACTGGCAAATTCCGGAGGTTCAGGGATACCTATGAAGATCATTTTGACTGGATAGGTTAGGTGCTTTAGCGCCTCTAGTATTTGAATCTGCTTCTTTTTTCTTGACACGCAGCCAATGACACGATCTTCTGACCCAATCTGGTATTTACGTCTTAATTGACCTGTAAACTTATAATCGATCGCATCATATTTACTCTTGGGGGTGCCATTATAAATCACCTCGATGTGATCTGCCGGCAGGCCAAGTTTGACCAGACCATCTTTTACCCCCTGGCTCACCGCAACGATTTTATCCGTCTTTTTAGAGTACAGCCAGTTTTGGATGAACAGGCCGTCACTCTCTGGTTTTTGACGGCGGGTGTGGACCAGTTTGACATCCAGTTTGTAAAACCACTTGGCAAAGATGGTGGAGTACCTGTCTTTACTTGCCTGGGCATTGATCAGATCAATGTCATATTGCAATACTGCATCACGTATCTGCCGCATATTGTTCCGGTCAAATTTTCCTTTGAAGGTCATCGGGATGATGGTGACATTGGAGTTTTGCATTAATTCATAAATGAAACTCTCCTTTCTGCAGCCTAAATATACATTGTGTCCCCTATCAGACAAACCCTTGCATAAAAAGGTGATAGACTGCGTAGAGCCCTCATTGTGACCTTGATACGTGGTGATAAGGATGTTCATTGATCGATTTTGTAAATCATTATAGTCACAAAGAATATCAAACCATGTTGCAACGTCAAGATTATTTGCAACTAAATACTAACAATTGTTCGTCAAGGAACGTATATGTACATACATACAATGTGAGAATGTGTGTGAGGAGTAGTTATGATGACAGAAGAAATAAAAGTAAAACCGACATATAACGAGCAGGAGAAAGTCGCGATCTTCGATGGGGAGTTCATGCCCCACATAGATTCGATGTACAACTTTGCTTACAAATTGACCTTTGATGAGGATGATTCCAAAGACCTGGTTCAGGATACCTACATGAAGGCCTTCAGGTTCATTAATTCTTTCCAGAAAGGAACGAACTCGAAGGCGTGGTTGTTCCGAATACTGAAGAATAGCTTCATCAATGATTTTAGGAAGAAAAGCAAACAGCCTGCGAAAGTAGATTATCAGGAAGTAGAGAACTACTACAATTCTGATGACATAGACGAGTCTAAGACTGTGGATCTGAGGGTGGAAACGCTCAAAGACATGATGGGAGATGAAGTAACCATCGCACTCAATTCGTTGGCAATTGATTTTCGGACTGTGATCATCTTATGTGACCTGGAGGGATTTACGTATGAAGAGATGGCTAAAATTCTTGACATTCCCATTGGTACGGTAAGGTCAAGATTGCACAGAGCCAGAAATTTGCTCAAGCAAAAGCTAAGTTCATATGCCAGGAGCATGGGTTATAAGTAGAAATTATTTTATTTTGTCAATTAGATTTTAAAAAGTACCAATTAAATGGAAAACTCCTCAGACGCATGCTGTCAAAACTGTGATAAGTGCTACGAGATTTTAAAATTGATCGTCGATAATCAGGCGAGCGATGAGCAACAAAAGTATTTCAGCGAACACGCAGAAAATTGTCTCCATTGCTTGCGAGAGTACAACCTCGAACGAGAAATTAAGCAAATGCTCAGACAACAGTCAGACCGACAAGAAGTTCCTTCCGATTTAATTGATACAATCCGAACAGCGATTTTATCTACTCCCTAGTCTTACGACAGAATGAATAATGGCAAAGCACTCATATTTTCCGCACCATCGGGTTCGGGAAAAACAACTATTGTTAAACACCTTATCAAAAACTACCCGCAACTAGCTTTTTCGATTTCAGCAACTACCAGAGCACCACGTACCGGTATAGAAAAAGATGGAGTAGATTATCATTTTATCGAAAGTCAGGATTTCAAAAGCAAGATTGAGAATGACGAGTTGGTCGAGTGGGAGGAAGTTTATGAGGGCATCTGCTATGGTACTTTAAAAAGTGAGGTTGACAGGATTTGGAATCAAAACCAAGTGGTTCTTTTTGATGTTGATGTAAAGGGTGGCTTGAATCTTAAAGAGTATTTTGGGGATCAGGCGCTGGCGATTTTTGTAAAAGCACCAGATATTGAGACGTTGAAAGGAAGGCTGAAGAAGCGGAAAACAGAATCAGCAGCGGACCTGCAAAAGAGACTGAACAAAATTGAAGAGGAACTTACTTACGAAGATAAGTTTGACCTCGTCATTGTCAATGATGACCTGGAAACCTCCTTAAAAGAAGCCGAAACAGTTACCCAGGAATTCATTAAGTAATTAGCAAGATGAACATAGGTTTGTTTTTTGGTTCTTTCAACCCCATCCATACAGGACACCTGATTGTAGCCCAGACAGTCAGAGAGCTCACAGACCTTGATGAGGTTTGGTTTGTGGTTTCTCCACAGAACCCATTCAAAAAAAACCGGAAACTACTACATGAGTTTGATCGGTTGGACATGGTGAGAGCAGCCATTGACAACAATTATTACCTGCGTGCCTCAGACATAGAGTTCAATATGCCGAGGCCCAGTTATACGATCGATACACTTACCTATCTCACTGAAAAGCATCCTCAGCATCAATTTCGGTTGCTGATAGGACAAGACAACCTGGTCAACTTCCACAAGTGGAAAAACTATGAGCAAATACTGGCCAACTATGGACTCATTGTATATCCCAGGCCCTATGAGGGAGAGATGACCAGAACCTATGAGGAAGTGACCTTCGTCGATGCACCTAAGATCGATATTTCAGCTACCTTGATTCGCAGAATGATCAAAGAAGATAAATCTCCCAAGTACCTCATTCCTGATGAAGTACTGGAGATGATCAAGGCAAAGAAGTTTTATCATTAATATTGATTTTATATCAGGCAAAATTGATTGCCGGCCTGCAACCTATCATTCTTTATGATGAATTATTGATGCCTAACGATAGATGAGCAATGATGGAATACTGCAATATGTAGAGCTAATTGATTGCTTATTGTCTATTGAAACCTTACGATTAATGAATTGATTATTGAATTTTCCTACAATTACTCATTATGAATCACTAATCATGCATTAATTATCATTAAAGTGTTTAGAAAGATCATTATTCAATCTATGATGAATCAAACGTAATTATGTTGAAAGTAAATCCAGGTTCTCTGACAGGATTACATCAAAAGGTTTATTGCACATTTGTTTTTGCTTAAATACTCATTATCTTTGCAGCCCGCTAAAAGTGGCAGTTAAAGATCACAAAAATTCGGAATTGTAAAATCACAGCTTAATTTCGGACTTTTGATCATGTTAGAGACAATAAAGAATTTAGAAATATGAAACGTACTTTTCAGCCTTCGCAAAGAAAGAGAAAAAACAAGCATGGCTTCAAATCTAGAATGGAATCAGCTAGTGGTAGATCAGTTATTGCCAACAGAAGGGCTAAGGGAAGAAAAAAACTGACAGTTTCAGACGAAAAAAGACACAAAAGATAGAGATACGCTGTTGAATCATCGTTCTCTACCTGATGTTTAACTTTTCGCAACCATGCGGAATGAAAGTGATACATACCATGTAAATAGTAATACTTTCTCTAAAGCAGAAAGATTACGTCACAAAAAAATTATTGAGGAGCTTTTCAAGAATGGCTCCTCTTCCTTTTTATATCCCTTTCTATTCAAATACCTCCCATTACAGGAGACAGATGATCAACGTTTTCATCAACTGCTGATATCAGTTCCCAAAAAGCACATCAAAAAAGCCCACGCCAGAAATCTGGTCAAACGCAGGATCAGAGAGGTTTTCCGCACCAATAAACAACTCATCTATCCGGCAGAGACCAAGTACTACATTGCTGTTGTCTATGTGGGAAAAGACATTGTCACTTTTGATTTATTGAGAAATAAACTAATCAAAGTTTTAAAACGTTTACCAATCAGTAAGTAAGCCCGTATTTGGTTATATTTACATTAGCTGTATTGAGAAACAGACAGGATTTTAAAAAGCAGTGTTGCTCTTTCTATTCTGTAGCTGCTGTTTGTGCCTGCCTGTCGGTAGACTGGTCATCACAAACAGAAGCTTCAACAGCTAGCTCTTACACCATCACATATTTCATTAAAGAAGATAATTCATAGCTTATGAAGCGTTACTGGAAGATTACTGCAGGTTTCGTACTGATCATTGTCATGTTGTCGGCCTTTAAACCCACAAATGACAATTACTTTGCTATTATTAAAAACCTGGACATCTTCGCTTCCTTATACAAGGAACTCAATGCCTACTACGTGGACGAGCTCAATCCCAATACACTCATCAAAACGGGGATTGATGCGATGCTGGAGTCGCTGGATCCTTATACCAATTACATTCCTGCCGATCAAATTGAGAACTACCGCACCATGACTACCGGTGAATATGGTGGTATCGGTGCACTGGTACAAAGAGTAGATGGTGTGAATACGGTGCTCATGTGCTATGAAGGCTATCCGGCACAGGAAGCAGGCGTAAAAATTGGGGACAAAGTGCTGGCAATCAACGGAATTGATTTATCCGATAAGAGCACAGAAGAGATATCCACTTTGCTGAAGGGTCAATCCAAGTCTGGGATCAAATTGACCATTTCCCGCACCAAAACGCCCGATCCATTGGAATTAACAGTCTCTCGCGAGAAAATTACCATCAAGAATGTGCCTTACCATGGCATGATCAACGAGGAGGTTGGTTATTTGAAACTCACAGATTTTACCTCCAAAGCCGGACAGGAAGTGAAAAACGCCGTCAAAGCGTTGAAGGAAAAAGGAGCTAACTACATCATCCTCGATTTGAGAGGTAATCCTGGAGGATTACTTCAGGAAGCAGTCAATATTTCCAATGTATTCATACCAAAAGGGAAGGAAGTGGTGAGTACCAAAGGCAAGTTTCAGTCCAAGGATGAAACCTATTCTACCATCAATGAGCCGGTAGATACCCAAATTCCTCTGGTGATTCTCACAGGTAGTTCCAGTGCTTCTGCTTCGGAAATTGTGGCAGGAGTAGTGCAGGACTATGACAGAGGCGTGCTGATAGGCAGAAAAACCTTCGGTAAAGGACTCGTGCAGATATCAAGGCCATTGTCTTATCAAAGTCAGCTCAAGGTCACTACGGCCAAGTATTATATTCCCAGTGGCAGATGCATCCAGGCAATTGATTACAGTAACCGTAATTCGGATGGTAGCGTAGGAAAAATTCCTGATTCTTTGAAAGTGGCCTTCAAGACTTTTGGAGGAAGAACCGTTTACGATGGAGGAGGAGTAGACCCTGATATTTCCGTTACAAAGGAAAAACTCTCACCTATTGCAAGAAGCTTATCTGATAAGTACCTGCTGTTTCATTACGCGACCAAATATTACTACGAGAGAGAAGACATTGGCGATGCCCGCGATTTTGCCCTGACAGATGAGGAATACAAAGACTTTGTTTCCTGGGTATCAGACAAAGATTACGATTACCAGACACAGTTGGAGCAGGATATCCTGGCGTTGATTGAGAAGGCGAAGTCAGAAAAAGGAGGGCAAGATGTGTTGGCAGGTCTGGAGTCTGCGGAGAAGGAAATCCTCGATTTGAAAAAGAAGGATCTATACACGCATGAAGAGGAAATCAGACACCTGCTGGAGCAAGACATCGCATCCAGGTATTTCCTGGAAAAAGGGCTCATCGAAGTGTCTTTCCAAAATGACAAGGATGTGCAGGCTGCCATCAAGCTTTTCGGTGATCCGGCACGATATCAGCAGATTTTAAAGGCGCAATAAGTGATACTGGCAATAGAAACAGCGACCACCACCTGTTCCATCGCATTGACTGACGGACAGAAAGTGTTGGCGGAGCAGAGTTATTACCTGGATAAGTCTCATAGCGCATTGCTGCCAGGGGTTGTGGAGCAGCTACTGCAGAACTGTGGTGTGGAGAAAAGTGCATTAGAGGCTGTGGCCATATCAGATGGCCCGGGTTCCTATACCGGCCTGAGAATAGGTACTTCAGCAGCAAAAGGGCTTTGTTTTGCGCTGGATATTCCACTCATTGCCATCCCTACTTTGAAGGCGCTGGCGCATGCGGTAGCAGTTGATCTTTACAAAGACTATGTGCTCTGCCCTATGCTGGATGCCAGGAGGATGGAGGTTTATACCGCCTTCTACGATGTGAACTTATTGGAGGAAAGACCAGTAGCGGCTATCCCACTGGAAAGAGACTCTTTTGAAGCCTATGCTGACCGTTACCTGTTGTTATTTGGCAATGGAGCTGCCAAGACCAAAGAACTTTTCGAGGGTCTGGACTATATCCATTATTTAGACAATGTGGAACTCAAGGCATCAGCTTTAGGTTTATTAGCACAGGAGCTGTATGAAGAGAAACAATGGGCGAACCTGGCCTATTACGAGCCCAATTATTTCAAAGAATTCAAAGCTATTAAGCCCAAGGCATTGATTTAATATTGTAGCATGGAAGAAGCAATTGTCAACAGAGTAGCAAAAAGTACTTTGGTCACCATAGACCTGGAAGACTATTATCCACAAGGAGAAAAGGCAGTATATGACATCGCCGATCAATTGTTTCAGGGGCTCATACTGAGGGAAAAGGATTTTAGAGAACACATCAAAACACACGATTGGTCACAGTATCAGGGTCAGTATGTCGCAGTCTACTGTTCTGCTGATGCCATTGTACCCACCTGGGCTTACATGTTACTGACCTCCAGGCTGGTCCCTTATGCGAAAGACATTGTTTTCGGCGATCTGGAAAACCTCAATAAGCAGTTGCTATTGAAGAATATCAACGAAATCAATGCGGACGACTATGTAGATGCCAAGATTGTCATCAAAGGTTGCGGAGATTTGAATATATCCGCCTTTGCCTACGTAGAGATCACCAAGTTATTGCAACCCAGCAGCAAGAGTATTATGTATGGAGAGCCTTGCAGTATGGTGCCGGTATACAAACAAAAACGGCTGGGAAAATAAATTCACAGCCGTTTGATTGTTGAATATTCTTGAGACCACCTAGATTGTCATAATATCTTTTTCTTTCGCGGCAAAAAGCTCATCTATTTTCTGTGAATATTGATCCGTTAGTTTTTGCACATCATCTTCACCACCTTTGACTGCATCCTCTGATGCGCCTTCGTTCAGTAGAGACTTTAATGAACTGTTTGTATCCTTACGGATGCTTCTAACTCTGATCTTTCCATCTTCTGCTACCTGCTTTGCCTGTTTTACAAGATTCTTCCTTCTTTCCTCAGTCAGCACAGGAATATTTAGCCTCACCATTTCACCATCGTTTTGAGGATTAAGTCCGAGGTCAGAATTGATTATGGCTTTTTCGACTTCCGAAATCATGGATTTTTCCCAGGGCTTCACAACAATTGTCCTCGCATCAGGAGTATTAATACTTGCTACTTGTGCAATGGGAGTAGGAGACCCGTAGTATTCCACCATCAGTCCATCGAGCATACTAGGCATCGCTTTTCCTGCACGAATTTTAGTTAATTCCTTGGAGGTGTAGCTTACCGCGCTATCCATACTTTCTCTTGCGGTATCCAAATACAGTTCTATATCTTCCATTATTCAGTTAATTAATCAATGTACCAACTTCCTCACCAGCGACTGTTCGTTCAAGATTACCTGGTTTATTCATGTCAAATACAATAATAGGCAATTTATTTTCCTGGCAAAGTGTGAATGCCGTCATATCCATCACATTCAACCCTTTCTCATAAACTTCCTGGAAGCTGATATTAGAATACTTAGTCGCATCAGGATTCTTTTCAGGATCAGCAGTGTAAACGCCATCTACTCTGGTGCCTTTGAGCACAACTTCGGCCTCTATTTCTATGGCTCGCAGACTGGCAGTAGAATCTGTTGTGAAATACGGATTACCTGTTCCGGCACCAAAAATCACGATCCTGCCTTTCTCAAGGTGTCTTACAGCCCTTCTTCTGATAAACGGCTCGCAGACCTGATCCATATTAATTGCCGACATCAATCGGGTATACATGCCTTGCTTTTCCAGCGCACTTTGCAAAGCCATTGCATTGATCACCGTGGCGAGCATTCCCATGTAGTCGCCCTGCACCCTGTCAATACCTACACTCTCAGCTTGTATACCTCTAAAAATATTTCCGCCGCCAATCACAATCGCGATCTCCAGCCCCTGATCATGCACTTTTTTGATTTCATTGGCGTATTGAATCAGACGATCTGAGTCGATACCATACTGTTTTTCACCCATCAGTGCCTCACCACTCAGCTTCAGCAATATCCTCTTATATTTCATAATTGATTTTTGTATCGGGCACAAATATAGAAATTCATCATAGAACTAGACAAAAGTATGGCCTAATTCAATTAAGATCCCCAGTGCTAGTGAGCATAAAAATGCCGCGAATAATTCAGGAAATGGAGTAAATACTTCTTTTGAAATTCGTTTACATCCGGGCTGATGATCGGATTATCCAGCGTAAATTAGAATTTACACAAGACCTTGTTCTTGTCAACAGAGTCATTCCTGGAGACGCAAACTTCAGAAATGGTACCGTCTACAGGAGATTTAATGACGTTTTCCATTTTCATGGCTTCCAGAATCATGATAGAGTCACCCTTCTGAACCGTGTCGCCAGCCGCAACCATCACATCCAGAATAAGTCCAGGCATCGGCGCTTTGATGTCATTGTTTTGCTTTTGAAATTTCTGATCGATCCCCAATTTCTCCAGAACAAGGTCTAGTTTGTCTTTTAACTGAACAGGATACACCGCACCATTGACTTTGACTTCATAGTCCTTGCCATCAACAGCAGCTATTTCCACTTCATAAACCTTGTGATGATGGATAATGCTGTATTTGTGCTCATCAATCTGCCGGATGTCTGGTTGTACTTCCTCACCATTGATGAAGATTTCGTCTTCAATTGACAGCTCAAACTGCTTGTCACCGATTATTGCCTCCATGTTGTTTATTTTACTTTCATTCGCAAATTACAATAACTTTCCGTCAAAGCAGCCCTTCTATCGCTATTCTCTGATGAAAGGATGGGTTGCTATATTTTCATGACGATGATTAGGGGGCTCCCTTCCTCTCGTCAGGTCAGGCTATCCGCTCTACTCCGGATTAAATCCGGGGTGCCACTCCTATCCTTAGCCGGCGGCGCCTAGCCCATAGCACGCCTGGTCGTCGCCTGGATCGAAGACGTTACAAACACGGTCCTTGACACGGTGATGTTTCCACTGATGTATTTATCAGAAAATCTTTGTTCTTTTGTTGAATATAAGAGGAAGAGATACGTTTACGCGGTATTGACCCTCAAACGATTTATATCAAAGATAGTAGCATGAAGTTTTTCCACTTGATAGCCATCATCCTCATGGTAGTTGCCTGTAAACCCAGTCAACCAACCTCCACCAATATTCCGCAGGAAGAGACACAACCCTTGGCAGCAACCGAGGAGACAGCACTGGACCCCACACCTGATGCAGGGGCAGGGGGTGAGTCGGATTACTATCATCCGATCAAAGACTTTCGTGGGTCTCGATCAAGAAGTTTTGATTTGCTGCATACCAAACTATCGCTGCGATTTGACTGGAGCAAGCAGCAGGTAATCGGATCTGCTTCGTTAAGGTTGGTACCTTACTACTATCCTCAGGATTTGCTGATACTCGACGCGAAGTCCTTTGAAATTGGTGGTATCTACTTATTGGACAATGCAGCCAAAAAACCGCTCAAATACGAATACCAAGACGATCAACTATATATAGCGCTAGGAAAAACATTCACAAAGAATGAAATTTTCACACTGGAAATTGACTACATAGCCAACCCTAATGCCATCAACGTAGGAGGTAGTGAGGCCATTACCGAAGACAAAGGCTTGTATTTCATCAATCCGCTTGGCGAAAATCCTTACAAACCGAGGCAGATATGGACTCAGGGAGAAACGACTGCCAATTCTGCATGGTTTCCTACCATCGATGCGCCCAATGAACGATGTACACAAGAAATGTACCTGACAGTAGCTGATACCTTGACCACCTTGTCCAATGGTTTGCTGGTATCTACCGTGGAAAACGGAGACGGCACCAAAACCGACTACTGGAAAATGGATCAACCGCATGCGCCTTATCTGTTCATGCTGGCCGTAGGGGATTTTGCCAGAGTGGAAGACCGTGCAGGTAAAGTTCCGCTGGCTTACTATGTGGAGCCTGAGTATGAAGAAGTTGCCAAAGATATTTTTGGACGAACACCAGAGATGATTCAGTTTTTCTCGGAGAAGCTAAAATATCCTTATCCGTGGCCACAGTACAATCAGGTTGTGGTCCGGGATTTTGTGTCTGGTGCCATGGAGAATACCACTGCTACGGTGTTTATGGAAGAACTACAGATGAGCCGTAAGGAGTTACGCGATGAAAACTGGGATTACATCATTGCTCACGAGTTGTTCCACCATTGGTTTGGAGATCTGGTGACTTGCGAATCGTGGTCCAACCTGGCAATACAGGAAGGCTTTGCCGATTACAGTGAGGCACTATGGATTGGCCATCGCTACGGGCAAGATGAAGGAGACTACCATGCCATGATTTCCCTGGAGAACTACTTTGAGGAGGCAGAAGAAGAGCAAAAAGACCTCATCAGGTATTATTACGACGACAAAGAAGATATGTTTGACAGGCATTCCTATGAAAAAGGCGGCGCTATTCTGCGAATGCTTCAGACCTTCCTGGGTGAAGATGCTTTTTTTGATGGGCTCAACTATTATTTGAAAAAACACGCCTACCAGTCGGTAGAGGTGCATGATTTGAGATTGGCCTTCGAGCATGTGACTGGCGAAGACCTCAATTGGTTCTTTAATCAATGGTTTTTAAGTGCAGGGCACCCCATCTTGCAGGTAGAGGAGAGTTATGAAGCAGATACCCTGTTACTCAACTTCCGGCAAGTGCAGAATTTTGAGAGCTTTCCTTTGTTTAAAATACCGCTCTTTCTGGAGTTGTATCACGGTGATGAAGTTGATACCTATCCTGTTGTCCTCAATGCGATAGAGGAGGAAATCAAGATCCCACTTTCTTACAAACCCGATCTCATCGTTGTAGACGGTGCTCAGCAGTTGGTAGGAGAGATTAATTTTGAGCAAAGTGCAGAAAGGCTATTGTTTCAGATCAACAATGCAAAGAAGCTGGTCGCCCGATACAGCGCATTTGAAGACCTCGCAGCGACAGAGAATGTGGATGTCATGAAGCGGGCATTGCCGGTAGTACTCAAAGACCGCTCACATCGCATCATCACATTAGGACTGGATTATCTGCAAGCTGCTCCTGATTACATGACAGATGGCGCGCTAATATCGCTGGTCAAAGAGCTGCTGTCTCATGAAAAGGCAGAAGTGAGATCGGGCGCATTGTATGCCTTGATGCAGTTTGATCCCACGTCTGTGAAATCTGAAATCCTGACAGCAGTCAATGACTCATCCTACAGCGTGCAAGGGGTGGCACTGGAAGGAGTCCTGCAATTGAGTGATGTTGACACGGATGCGATTTTCAAGCCTTTCCTGGAGGAAACTCAGCTGGACGTCCAATTACCGATAGCTAACTATGTCAATCAAACAGAGGAAGCTTCTTATTTTGAGTGGTATCAGAAAAGGCTAAAGACCTTCAGATCAGGGAGTCTTTTTTATCTGTTGCAGTATTATGCAGAGTACATTCTCACGCAAGACAACACCATCAAAGAGCAGGCAGTACCATTACTCAAGAAAATTGCGATTCAGAATGACATTGCATTCACACGCTATTCGGCGTACCAGATTTTGTTTCTGCTGAAAGACGATATCGATGTTGAAGGCGTCCTTAGAGAGATCAGGGCAGCAGAAAAAGACGAGCAGCTTTTAGATGTGTACAGCAAGCTATAAGCTTTGAAGAAAAAAAAGCTGATATTTTTTTGCATAAATTTGAATAAGAACAAAAAGCGTATACTTTTGCATTTCCTTTTAGAAAACGAAGAGGAAATAAAGCAAAAGTTCTTTATAATATTGACAGTTGGGGGGATACCAAAGCGGCCAACTGGGACGGACTGTAAATCCGTTGACTTATGTCTTCGCAGGTTCGAATCCTGCTCCCCCCACATTGCTTACCGAAATTTAAGTGAAGGTAAGCATCATTGACAGAGTACTGGTGTAAGATGATTTGTTCATTTTCGCCAAGCTAACAATGAATAAGCGGGTGTAGCTCAGTTGGTAGAGCGACAGCCTTCCAAGCTGTAGGTCGTGGGTTCGAGCCTCATCACCCGCTCTTTTTCATTTCAAGCCGATGTAGCTCAGGGGTAGAGTGCTTCCTTGGTAAGGAAGAGGTCACGGGTTCAAATCCCGTCATTGGCTCTCGATGAACAGGATATTTAATAATTGATTTGTAAATAACTAAACTGAGGATTTTCAAACATGGCAAAAGAAACCTTTGACCGTTCGAAACCGCACGTTAATATAGGAACTATAGGTCACGTTGACCATGGAAAGACTACATTAACTGCAGCTATTTCTAAAGTATTGGCAGATAAAGGTCTTGCTGAAAACAGAGACTTTTCTTCTATCGATAACGCTCCTGAAGAAAAAGAAAGAGGTATTACTATCAATACTTCACACATTGAGTACCAAACAGAGAACAGACACTATGCACACGTTGACTGTCCAGGTCACGCTGACTATGTGAAGAACATGGTTACTGGTGCTGCTCAAATGGATGGTGCTATCCTTGTAGTTGCTGCTACAGATGGTCCTATGCCTCAAACAAGAGAGCACATCCTTCTTGCAAGACAAGTAGGTGTACCTGCACTAGTTGTATTCATGAACAAAGTTGACTTAGTTGATGATGAGGAATTACTGGAGCTTGTTGAGCTGGAAGTAAGAGAATTGCTTAGTTTTTACGAATTCCCTGGTGATGATATTCCTGTTGTTCAAGGTTCTGCGCTAGGTGCATTGAACGGGGAAGCTGAGTGGGTAGCGAAAGTTGATGAGTTGATGCAGTCTGTAGATGATTACATTCCTCTACCAGAAAGATTGGTTGACCTTGATTTCTTGATGCCTGTAGAGGACGTATTCTCGATCACTGGTCGTGGTACTGTTGCTACTGGTAGAATTGAAAGAGGCGTAATTAACTCAGGAGATCCTGTAGACATCATCGGTATGGGTGCAGAAGATATGAAGTCAACTGTAACTGGTGTTGAGATGTTCAGAAAGATTCTTGACAGAGGAGAAGCTGGTGACAACGTTGGTTTGTTGCTAAGAGGTATTGAAAAGACTGAGATCAAGAGAGGTATGATTATCTGTAAGCCTGGCTCAGTGAATCCTCACGCTCACTTCAAAGCTGAAGTTTACGTACTTTCAAAAGAAGAAGGTGGACGTCACACTCCATTCTTCAACAAGTACAGACCTCAGTTCTACTTAAGAACAACTGATGTTACTGGTTCTATCACTCTTCCTGAAACTATCGAAATGGTAATGCCTGGTGACAACGTCACTATCGAGGTTGAGTTGATCAACAAAGTAGCTCTTGAGAAAGGTTTGAGATTTGCGATCAGAGAAGGTGGCCGTACAGTAGGTGCCGGACAGGTGACTGAAATCTTAGACTAAGCATAAGAAAATAAGATTTATTTCAAATACGTCTGAAATTACTTCAGGCGTATTTGTTTTTTAATAGGTAACCGCCTAAATTTGCAATCCTTTTGGGCAGTGATATTTTACGGGTGTAGCTCAGCTGGTAGAGCAGTGGTCTCCAAAACCAAAGGTCGTGAGTTCGAATCTTACCTCCCGTGCAACGAAAAAAACAGTAGTAAAATGGCAAAAATTGTAGAGTTCTTCAAGGAATCTTATGATGAAATGGTCAACAAGGTGACTTGGCCTACTTACAGTGAGCTTCAGAACAAGTCCTTTCTTGTTTTGATAGCGTCATTGATTTTTGCTCTCTTAATCGGTGTGATTGATCTGGGCTTTGATAATGCCCTGACTTGGTTTTACGAAGAATTTTAAAATTAGTTTGCTATGAGCGATAATTTGAAGTGGTACGTCGTAAGAGCCGTTAGTGGTCAGGAAAAGAAAGTCAAAGGATACCTTGAGATGGAAATCACAAGGAGAGGCCTTGAAGAGATTATCCCTGAAATACTGATACCTTCCGAAAAGGTATACGAGATGAGAAATGGAAAGAAACGTGTTCGGGAGAGGAATTTTTTCCCCGGCTATATATTAGTTTCTGCCGACTTATCTCATGGAGAGGCTCAGCATACTATTAAAGATATTCCGGGAGTGATTGGATTTGTCGGTTCAGGCTCAACAAAAGCTTCCACTGTGCCGCAAGCACTAACCCAAACTGAGGTTAACAGAATTCTCGGAAAAGTTGACGAGTACGAAGATCTCGATGAAAAGCTGGAGACACCATATATTGTAGGAGAATCTGTCAAGGTGATGGATGGTCCTTTCAGTGGTTTCACCGGAACTGTTGAAGAGGTATTCGAAGAGCGTAAAAAACTAAATGTTACAGTGAAGATTTTCGGCAGAAATACGCCTGTCGAGTTGAATTACATTCAAGTAGAAAAATTAGATTAGCACAATGGCTAAAGAAATAAGTGGATACTTAAAACTCCAGATCAAGGGAGGAGCCGCGAATCCATCGCCTCCGGTTGGACCTGCACTTGGTAGTAAAGGTCTCAATATCATGGAGTTCTGTAAGCAGTTTAATGCCAGAACCCAGGATAAACAAGGTCAGGTTTTACCTGTGCTTGTGACTATTTATTCAGACAAGTCTTTTGATTTTATCATCAAGACTCCTCCAGCTGCTGTATTGATTATGAATGCGGCCAAGTTGAAAAAAGGTTCTTCTGAACCTAACAGATCCAAAGTAGGGTCTATCAGCTGGGACCAGGTGAAGGAGATTGCAGAAACAAAACTCCCTGACCTCAATGCATTTAAAATTGAGTCAGCCATGAAAATGGTAGCCGGTACTGCAAGAAGTATGGGTGTGAAAATAAGTGGAGATGCTCCTTGGGCAAATAACTGAAATTGACAATGGGTAAATTAACAAAAAATCAAAAAGCTGCGCTGGAAAAGCTGGATCCTGAAAAGGAGTATACGCTGGAGGAAGCTTCTAAGCTGGTAAAGGAAATTACCTTTACAAAGTTTGATGCCTCTGTTGATATCGATGTTCGATTAGGTGTAGATCCAAGAAAAGCAGACCAAATGGTGAGAGGTGTTGTAGCACTGCCTCACGGAACTGGTAAAGAAGTAAAAGTATTGGTGTTGTGTACTCCTGACAAGGAAAATGATGCCAAAGAAGCTGGTGCAGACTTCGTAGGTCTTGATGAATACATCAAGAAGATTGAAGGTGGCTGGACCGACGTAGATGTGATCATCACTATGCCTACTGTAATGGCAAAAGTAGGTCGTTTGGGTAGAGTATTAGGACCAAGAGGTTTGATGCCTAACCCTAAGTCAGGTACAGTGACAATGGATGTTGCCAAAGCTGTACAGGAAGTAAAGTCTGGTAAGATTGATTTCAAAGTTGATAAATTTGGAATCATTCATACAAGCGTAGGAAAAGCGTCTTTTACACCTGAGAAGATCAAGGACAACGCACAGGAAGTAATCAACACACTGAACAAGTTGAAGCCCTCCTCTGCGAAAGGTACTTACATTAGAAGTATCACCTTATCATCTACCATGAGTAAAGGAATTGCAATCGATAAAAGTACTGTAACTGGTTAATTATCATGACAAGAGAAGAAAAAGCTAAGATAATAGACGAGCTATCAGCCAAGTTTCAGGAAAACGGTAGCTTCTACATCACAGACACCTCAGGTCTTACAGTCGCTGAAATCAATAAATTCAGAGGACTGTGTTTTGACAAAGGTGTGGAATATAAAGTAGTCAAAAATACATTGATTAAGAAAGCATTAGAAACGCTTGAAGCTGACTACACAGAAATGAATGACGTGCTGAAGGGTTTTTCAGGTATCCTTTTTTCCAAGGAAACTGCAAATGCTCCGGCAAAAGTTATAAAAGAATTTAAAAAATCTGATGCTGACGGTCGTCCGGCTTTGAAGGGTGCTTCCATCGATTCTGATCTCTTCATAGGCGAACAGCATCTCAACACGTTAAGCGAACTTAAATCGAGAGAAGAGCTTATCGGCGAGGTTGTTGGACTGTTACAATCACCTGCGAAGAACGTTATTTCTGCACTGAAGAGTGGTGGAAATACAATTGCAGGTCTTGTGAAGACCTTATCAGAGCGTTAATTATTGATCTAAGAAAAATAGTATTAAATTTAATTTAAAGGTAAAATGGCAGATTTGAAAGAATTCGCTGAGCAGTTAGTAAACTTAACTGTAAAGGAAGTAAATGACCTAGCTGAAATCCTGAAAACAGAATACGGAATCGAGCCAGCAGCAGCTGCAGCAGTAGCAATCCCTGGTGGTGGAGGCGACGCTGGTGGTGGAGAAGAAGAGAAAACATCTTTTGATGTGATCTTGAAAGCTCCAGGTGGTTCTAAACTGGCTGTAGTGAAGCTGGTAAAAGAATTGACTGGTTTGGGTCTGAAAGACGCTAAAGAACTGGTTGATGGTGCTCCTAAAGCTTTGAAAGAAGGCGTAGCTAAAGATGAGGCTGATGCACTTAAGAAGCAATTAGAAGAAGCTGGCGCTGAAGTAGAATTGAAATAATATTGAGGCCATTATAGATGGCTATAGATATTGAGGCCTGTTCCCTGAGCCCGATTATTGATCGGTGCTAGGGATCAGGTCTTTTCCTGTTTGTTAAAGATCAAACAGCACTCTAGGGTCTCGGGAGCAATATTGCTTAGAGATCACTACAAAATTTTAACTTAAATAATACGAGCCTTGGCTAATATTACCAAATCAGGAAGAATCAACTTTTCCTCAATAAAAACCGTAATTGACTATCCAGATTTTCTGGACGTACAATTACAATCATTTCTGGATTTTTTCCAATTAGAAACACCGGCTGAAAAGCGGTCCCAGGAAGGTTTATTCAAGGTTTTTTCCGAAAATTTTCCTATTTCTGATTCCAGAGAGAACTTTCTATTAGAATTTATTGACTACCTGGTCGACCCTCCTAAATACAACGTATCTGAGTGTATTGATAGAGGCCTGACGTATTCAGTACCGCTCAAAGCAAAGTTGCGCTTGTCATGTAATGATGAGGAGAACGAAGATTTTGAGACGATCGAACAGGAAGTATTTTTGGGTAATATACCCTATATGACCGAGAAGGGATCTTTTGTGATCAATGGTGCAGAGCGAGTAATCGTTTCTCAGCTACACAGGTCGCCTGGTGTATTCTTCGCACAAAGCAAGCACACCAACGGAACCGTGCTGTACTCTGCAAGGATCATTCCTTTTAAAGGTTCATGGATCGAATTTGCGACTGACGTCAATAACGTCATGTATGCTTACATCGATCGTAAGAAGAAATTCCCTGTGACCACTTTGCTAAGAGCAATCGGATATGGATCGGATAAAGATATCCTTGATCTGTTCGGATTGTCAGAAGAGGTTCCAGCAAAAGCTAAGGATTTGAAAGAATGTGTGGGCCGTAAGCTGGCAGCACGTGTTCTTCGTACATGGACGGAAGACTTCGTAGATGAAGATACCGGTGAGGTGGTATCTATTGATAGAAATGAGGTATTACTCGAAAGAGACTCTATCATCGAAGAAGAAGATATTCCAACAATTATTGATTCTGGAAGTCAGTCAGTGATTTTACACAAGAAAGATGTAAACGTCACTGATTACTCTATTATATACAATACCCTGCAGAAAGATAACTCCAACTCAGAGAAGGAGGCCGTAGAGCAAATCTATCGTCAGTTGAGAAACACTGAGGCTCCTGATGAGCAGACTGCAAGGGATATCATCCAAAACTTGTTCTTCAGTGACAAGCGATATGACCTGGGAGAAGTAGGAAGGTATCGAATCAACAGAAAACTTGGGTTGGACGTTGAAAGAGACACCAAAGTACTCACCACTGAAGATATCATTCACATCGTGAAGTATCTGATCGGTCTGATCAACTCTAAGTCAGTAGTGGATGATATTGACCACTTAAGTAACAGAAGGGTTAGAACAGTAGGAGAGCAGTTATATGCACAGTTTGGTGTTGGTCTGGCCAGAATGGCGCGTACCATCCGTGAGCGAATGAATGTGAGAGACAACGAGGACTTCAAACCCGTTGACCTGATCAATGCACGTACATTGTCTTCTGTGATTAACTCGTTCTTCGGTACTAACCAGCTATCTCAGTTCATGGATCAAACCAATCCATTGGCAGAGATCACGCACAAGCGTCGTATGTCAGCATTAGGGCCTGGTGGTCTGTCTCGTGAGCGAGCAGGTTTCGAGGTTCGTGACGTTCACTACACGCACTACGGTAGACTTTGTACTATTGAAACACCGGAAGGACCAAACATTGGTCTGATTTCTTCACTTTGTGTGCATGCTAAAGTGAATAGTATGGGATTCATTGAGACTCCTTACAGACGAGTGGAATCAGGTACGGTGAACACTGCCAATGAAGTAATCTACCTCACAGCAGAAGAAGAAGATACACACAACATTGCACAGGCCAATGCGCCCATCGATGACAAGGGTAAGTATCTTAATGATAAAGTAAAAGCACGTTTCGAAGGTGACTTCCCTGTGGTAGAGCCTAAAGAACTGTCTTACATGGACGTTGCGCCAAACCAGATTGTGTCTGTTGCAGCATCTATGATTCCTTTCCTGGAGCACGATGATGCGAACAGGGCACTGATGGGATCAAACATGCAGCGCCAGGCAGTGCCACTATTGAGACCTCAGTCACCTATTGTAGGTACAGGTCTTGAGAGAAGGGTTGCGCTTGATTCAAGGGCATTGGTTCTTGCAGAGAAAGACGGTGAAGTTGAATATGCAGATGCTACCAAAATCATCGTACGTTACCATGTGACTGATGACGAGGATTTGGTCACATTTGATGACAACAGCGTACAGTATGACCTGATCAAGTTCAGAAGAACTAACCAGGATACTTGTATTAACCTGAAGCCAATTGTAAAGGCGGGACAGAAGGTAAGCCAGGGCGAGCCACTATGCGAAGGTTTTGCAACGGAAAAAGGAGAGTTGGCACTTGGTAGAAACATGAAGGTTGCCTTCATGCCCTGGCAAGGATACAACTTTGAGGATGCCATCGTCATCTCAGAGAACGTTGTTAGAAATGACGTGTTTACTTCTATTCACATTGAAGAATTTGAACTGGAAGTAAGAGATACGAAGAGAGGAGAGGAAGAATTGACTTCTGAAATTCCTAACGTGAGTGAGGAAGCAGTGAAGAATCTGGATGAAAATGGTATCATCCGTATTGGAGCTGAAGTAAAAGAAGGAGATATCCTGATCGGTAAGATTACACCTAAAGGTGAAACTGATCCAACTCCGGAAGAGAAATTATTGAGAGCAATCTTTGGTGACAAAGCCGGTGATGTGAAGGATGCTTCATTGAAAGCTTCACCTTCACTGAGAGGTGTTGTCATCGATACCAAATTGTTCTCCAGACCTAAGAAAGACAAAGATCTTAGAGCCAGAGCTAAGAAGGAAGTCGAAATTCTGAAGGCAAAATACAGCAAAGAACTCACCGAGTTAAGGGGAGAGATGATCAGGAAACTGGTGAAGGTGACAGACGGTAAAACCAGTAATGGCATCAAGCACAAATTCGGCGAAGAGGTCATGTCTAAAGGTGTGAAATTCGGAGCACGTAATATCGAGGAAAACCTATTCCCTCCTCGTAATGTATTCCGTGACGAAAGTAGCTACAATGTACAAGAGGAAGTTAATCTGATTTCTGACTTGTTGATTGCAGATTGGACGGAGGATGAGCATACCAATGACCTCATCTCTCAGCTGGTGAAGAACTATAACATTACCCGTAACGAGATTGCAGGTGAGTTCAAGCGTGAAAGATTTACATTGGAAGTAGGAGACGAATTACCTACCGGTATCGTACAACTTGCTAAAGTTTATGTGGCTAAGAAACGTAAACTGAAAGTAGGTGATAAGATGGCAGGTAGACACGGTAACAAAGGTGTTGTTGCCAAGATCGTACGAGAGGAAGACATGCCATTCCTGGAAGACGGTTCTCCTGTAGATATCGTTTTGAATCCACTGGGTGTACCTTCAAGGATGAACATCGGTCAGATTTACGAGACTGTTCTTGGATGGGCCGGATTGAAACTCGGTAAGAAATATGCGACACCTATCTTCGATGGTGCTACCATGGGTGAAGTGGCGCATGAACTGGAAGAAGCAGGCTTGCCTCCATTTGGTCGTACTTATCTCTACGATGGTTTGACAGGTGACAGGTTTGATCAGCCGGTAACAGTTGGTGTGATCTACATGCTGAAACTGGGTCACCTGGTAGACGATAAGATGCACGCAAGATCTATCGGACCATACTCTCTCATTACGCAACAGCCGCTTGGTGGTAAAGCACAGTTTGGTGGTCAGCGATTTGGAGAGATGGAGGTTTGGGCACTCGAGGCATTTGGTGCAGCCAACGTACTCCAGGAGATTCTTACGATCAAGTCCGATGATGTCATCGGTAGAGCGAAAGCCTACGAGGCGATCGTTAAAGGTGAAAACATGCACAAACCAAATATCCCTGAATCATTCAATGTACTTGTACATGAATTGAGAGGATTGGCGCTTGAAATCACTTTAGAATAAAAATGACTCTTAATGCCCCTGTGTCACAACAGGGGCAAAATATATACAGATAGGATAACTATGGCATTTAGAAAGAATAAAAAACTCAATAACGACTTCTCTAAAGTCACAATTAGCTTGGCTAGTCCTGAGTCCATTCTTGAGAGTTCTCATGGTGAGGTAACCCAGCCGGAGACGATCAACTATAGGACTTACAAGCCCGAAATGGGAGGATTATTCTGCGAAAGAATATTCGGACCTGTCAAAGATTGGGAGTGTCATTGTGGAAAGTATAAAAGAATTAGATACAAGGGTATTATCTGCGACCGATGTGGTGTTGAAGTGACCGAGAAAAAGGTCCGAAGGGAAAGAATGGGACACATCGAGTTGGTAGTACCTGTTGCACATATCTGGTATTTCAGGTCTTTGCCTAATAAAATAGGTTATTTACTTGGACTACCTACCAAGAAGCTTGACCAGATCATCTACTATGAGCGTTATGTGGTCATCCAGCCTGGTGTGAAGGAAGAAGATGGTATCAACAGGTTAGATTTCCTAACTGAAGATGAGTACCTCGACATCCTGGATAAATTGCCAAGAGAAAATCAATTACTCGACGACGAAGATCCTAATAAATTCATCGCCAAGATGGGTGCGGAAGCATTAGAGATGTTGTTGTCAAGAATTGCACTAGACGAATTGTCTTACCAGCTAAGACATCAGGCAGCTACTGATACTTCTCAGCAACGTAAAGCGGAAGCACTCAAGAGATTGAGAGTTGTTGAGGCATTCAGAGATGCCAAAACCAGAATCGAGAACAGACCAGAGTGGATGATCATCAAGATGGTTCCCGTAATTCCACCCGAGCTGCGTCCTTTGGTACCTTTGGATGGTGGTAGATTCGCTACTTCGGATTTGAATGACCTTTACAGAAGGGTGATCATCCGAAACAACAGATTGAAAAGACTGATCGATATCAAAGCACCTGAAGTAATCCTTCGTAATGAGAAAAGGATGTTGCAGGAAGCGGTTGATTCACTGTTTGATAACTCAAGAAAAGTCAATGCAGTGAGATCCGATGGAAACAGGGCTTTGAAATCACTGAGTGACATGCTCAAAGGTAAGCAAGGTCGATTCCGTCAAAACCTGTTGGGTAAAAGGGTTGACTACTCCGGTCGTTCGGTAATTGTAGTAGGTCCCGAATTGAAGATGCATGAGTGCGGGTTGCCAAAAGACATGGCAGCTGAGCTGTTTAAGCCTTTTATTATCAGAAAGCTGATTGAAAGAGGTATTGTTAAAACAGTAAAATCCGCGAAGAAAATAGTAGATCGTAAGGACCCTGTTGTTTGGGATATCCTGGAAAATGTGTTGAAAGGTCACCCTGTGATGCTCAACCGTGCTCCTACACTCCACAGACTCGGTATCCAGGCCTTCCAGCCTAAGCTGATTGAAGGTAAAGCGATCCAGTTGCACCCATTAGTATGTACAGCATTCAACGCCGACTTTGACGGTGACCAGATGGCGGTACACGTACCACTGGGGCACGAGGCCATTTTGGAAGCTTCACTATTGATGCTTTCTTCTCACAATATCCTGAATCCTGCCAACGGTAACCCTATTACGGTACCTTCCCAGGACATGGTATTGGGACTTTATTATGTAAGTAAGGGAAGAAAAGGTACTGATACTGAAAAAGTATTGGGTGAAGGCATGACTTTCTACAGCCATGAAGAGGTGATCATCGCGATCAACGAAAAGAGGTTGTCTAAGCACGCACACATCAAAGTGAGAACTTCGGTAAGAACTGAAGAAGGAACACTGGAAACTAAAGTCATTGAAACAGTGGCAGGTCGTGTGATCTTCAACCAGTATGTACCTGAAGAAGTTGGCTTCGTTGACGAACTGTTGACTAAGAAAAAACTACAACAGATCATTCAAAGAGTATTCATGATCGCTGGTATGGCGAGAACAGCATTGTTCCTCGATGATATCAAGACACTCGGTTTCCAATACGCCTACAAAGGTGGATTGTCAATGGGACTTGGTGATATCATGGTGCCGGATGAGAAAGTTGGGTTGGTAGCTCAGGCCAAAGAAGAAGTAGATGCTGTATGGAGCAACTACCTGATGGGTCTGATCACTGATAACGAACGTTACAACCAGGTAATTGATATCTGGACGAAGATCAATAATAAATTGACGACTACCCTGATGACTCAGCTAGAGGAAGACAATCAGGGATTCAACTCCATCTACATGATGATGCACTCTGGAGCAAGGGGTTCAAGAGAGCAGATCAGACAGCTGGGTGGAATGAGAGGGCTGATGGCCAAGCCACAGAAAAACCTACAGGGTTCAGTTGGTGAGATCATTGAAAACCCGATTCTGTCCAACTTTAGAGAAGGACTTGATGTAATCGAGTACTTTATCTCTACACACGGTGCACGTAAAGGTCTGGCGGATACTGCATTGAAAACTGCAGATGCTGGTTACCTGACCAGAAGGCTTGTGGACGTTGCACAGGACGTGGTAGTTAATGAAGAGGATTGTGGTACACTGAGAGGATTGACAGTTTCTGCGTTGAAAGATAACGAAGAAGTGGTAGAATCTCTGTACGAAAGAATTCTTGGACGTGTATCTGTTCATGACATTCAGGACCCTGTGACTGATGAGATCATCATCGAGTCAGGAGAAGAGTTCAATGAGAACCTGGCAATGGCCGTGGAAAACAGTGCTGTTGAAGAGGTAGAGATCAGGTCTGTATTGACTTGCGAAACCCGCCAGGGAGTATGTGCCAAATGTTATGGTAGAAACTTGTCTACCGGTAAAATGGTACAGATTGGTGAAGCTGTAGGTGTAATTGCTGCACAGTCCATCGGTGAGCCAGGTACGCAGTTGACACTGAGAACATTCCACGTAGGGGGTACTGCATCCAACATTGCGACAGAAGCAAGTATCATCGCCAAGTTTGACGGTGTCATCGAACTGGAAGACATCAGAACGATAACCACTGAAGATTCTGAGGGTGAGAAGAAGGAAGTGGTCATGGGAAGATCAGGCGAACTGAGAATAGTTGAGCCTAAGACTAAGAAGATCCTTATGACGAATCACGTACCTTATGGATCATTCTTGTTTACCAAGGACGGTAAGAAAGTGACCAAAGGAGACGAACTATGTAAGTGGGATCCGTACAATGCGGTTATCCTGTCCGAGTTCGATGGTTCTATCGATTTTGAGTCCATCATTGAAGGTGTGACTTTCAAAGAAGAGTTTGATGAGCAAACTGGTCATAGAGAAAAGGTAATCATTGATACCAAAGATAAAACGAAGAACCCTGCGATCATTATTGAAGGTTCGGATCACTCTAAATCATACAATATTCCAGTAGGTGCTCACTTATCCGTTGAGAAAGGAGACAAATTGAAAGCTGGTCAGGTACTGGCTAAGATTCCAAGAAGAACAGGTAAGTCAAGGGATATCACAGGGGGTCTGCCAAGGGTAACAGAATTGTTCGAGGCAAGAAACCCGTCGAATCCTGCAGTAGTAAGTGAAATTGATGGTGTGGTCGAGTACGGTGGCATCAAGAGAGGTAACAGAGAAATCTTCATCGAGTCTAAGGATGGTGTGAAGAAGAGATACCTCGTTTCACTGTCTAAGCACATTCTGGTACAGGACAATGACTTTGTGAAAGCAGGTATGCCATTGTCTGACGGTGCCATCACTCCGGCTGACATCCTTTCAATTAAAGGACCAACAGCGGTACAGGAGTACCTTGTAAATGAAATCCAGGAGGTATACCGACTGCAAGGTGTGAAAATTAACGATAAGCACATTGAGGCCATCGTTAGACAGATGATGCAGAAGGTAATTATCCTCGATGCAGGTGATACCAACTTCCTGACCAATCAGGTAGTGGATAGATTCGCTTTCATGGAAGAGAATGATACTATTCTTGACAAGAAAGTGGTGGTAGAAGCAGGTGATTCAGCTACGTTGAAGCAGGGTCAGATCATCTCTATGCGTCAGTTGAGAGATGAGAACTCAAGTTTGAGAAGAAGAGATCTGAAAATTGTAGAAGTACGCGGTGCTGAGCCAGCGGTTTCCAAGCCTATTTTGCAGGGAATCACGCAAGCGTCACTGGGTACTGAGAGCTTTATCTCTGCGGCATCATTCCAGGAAACCACTAAGGTGCTGAGTGAAGCATCAATCAGAGGTAAGAGAGATCACCTGATCGGACTGAAGGAAAATGTGATCGTTGGTCACTTGATTCCTGCCGGTACCGGTATGAGACAATTTGGCAAGAACATCGTAGGTAACAAGGAAGAGTATGAAACGCTTGTTGCAGCCAAAGAAGAAAGAAGAAACAGGGAATATCAGGTGAATTAATTTTCGGATGAGTCAGGAAGACAATCAGAAAAAAAACAGCCAGATAAACATTGAGCTTACAGAAGAAACTGCAGAGGGCGTTTATGTCAACTTAGCCATGATCGCCCACTCAAGCAGTGAGTTTGTAGTTGACTTTATCAGGTTGATGCCGGGAGTTCCCAAGGCAAAAGTGAAATCAAGAATAGTAATTACTCCGGAGCATGCAAAAAGATTGTTGCATGCCCTGGAGGATAATATCGATAAATTTGAAGCTACATTTGGGCCAATCAAGCAAGTAGAAGAGGAAATTCCTAAGTTTCCAATCAACTTTGGAGGGACCATTGGAGAAGCTTAACTAAAGAATTAATTGTAATTGTTTGATTACTATCGCATTATTTCTATTTTTGCGTTCCTAAAAATTTAAGGAGAAGAATCTAAAATTAATATAAATGCCTACTATACAGCAGTTAGTAAGAAAAGGTAGAAAGACGCTGACATCAAAGTCCAAGTCTCCTGCGCTGGATTCATGCCCGCAGAGAAGAGGAGTTTGTACAAGGGTTTACACTACCACTCCAAAGAAGCCTAATTCTGCGATGAGGAAAGTGGCAAGGGTAAGATTGACTAACGGAAAAGAGGTGAACGCCTACATTCCGGGAGAAGGTCACAACTTGCAGGAACACTCAATTGTACTGATCAGAGGCGGAAGAGTAAAAGATCTACCTGGAGTTCGTTATCACATCATCCGCGGTGCATTAGATACTGCCGGTGTGAACGGAAGATTGCAGAGACGATCTAAATACGGTGCTAAAAGACCAAAAGATAAAAAGTAAATTAAGAGATGAGAAAAGCGAAACCTAAGAAAAGGTATATCCTCCCGGATCCTATCTATAAGGATACACTTGTTACCAAGTTCGTTAATAATTTAATGTTGGATGGTAAGAAGAGTATTTCATACTCGATATTTTACGGTGCTATTAAACTAATCGAAGAGCGTACGAAAGAAAACGGCTTGGAGACATGGAAAAAAGCACTGAGTATCATCACACCTGCTGTCGAAGTGAAGAGCAGGAGAGTAGGTGGTGCAACATTTCAGGTGCCTATGGAGGTGAGACCAGAAAGGAAAACTGCCCTTGGCATCAAGTGGTTGATCAAATATGCTCGTTTGAGAGGTGAGAAGACCATGGAAGAGAAATTAGCCGGTGAAATCATCGCAGCATCCAAAGGTGAAGGTGCTGCCGTTAAGAAGAAAGATGATACACACAGAATGGCTGAGGCAAATAAGGCATTTTCACATTTTAGATTCTAAATAGGGATTTTCACTAATGGCAAAAAGAGATTTAAAATACACCAGAAACATCGGTATCGCTGCACACATTGATGCAGGAAAGACCACTACCACCGAGCGTGTGCTATACTACACCGGTATGAGTCACAAAATCGGTGAGGTGCATGATGGTGCTGCCACGATGGACTGGATGGAGCAG
>ERZ1740068.96-NODE-96-length-54090-cov-7.066198_pt1 | contig 54090 bp, 41 predicted proteins | sample MGYA00581735_ERZ1740068 | MGnify/ENA primary metagenome ERZ1740068 (study PRJEB43018, sample SAMN04849740) | marine metagenome | isolation source: floating plastic debris | place: Pacific Ocean | collected 2008-08-30 | study: EMG produced TPA metagenomics assembly...
CCGGGCTTTTGGTGCCAATAATCTAATAGTCCTTGACCAATAGGGTCTTGTGTGGGGGACAGAATGGGCATGGGCTAAAAGTAAAGGAATTGGCCGGTAGCACAAAAAATACCATACCGTTGAGTATCGATAACAAAAAAAGCCGCTTTCCTGATGGAAAGCGGCTTTTTAAAAAGTTGTATAAAGTAGCTTACAGTACTTATTTCACACTGATGCGGGTAACCGATTGGCGGTCTCCTACTTCTACTTTGAGGGTATAAATACCTTTTGCCTGATCGCTCAAGTCCAGTTGCAACACATCATCGTTGCTACCTACCATCATTTGACGGTCGAGGATCAAACGGCCTTGCAGGTCGCTTACGGTGAGACGTACTTGTTCGTTGCTCACGCCTTCCATCTGTACTTGTACCTTGCCATTTCCTGGATTCGGGAATACAGATACCTGCATGTTGTTGTTTAACTCAGCTACGTTTACTGGCCATGGCACAGTGACGTTGATCGAATCAGTATTGGAACAACCGTTAGAATCAGTAACCGTTACCCAGTAAGTACCTGTAGAGGTAGCTGCATAGGTTGGGTTAGTTGTCAGGTTGAACCAAACATAGCTGGTAAATACGCCAGGTGAGAGAATTGCAAACTCATCTTTGTTGGTCGTGATGTCAGGACCAAGGTTTGGTTGTGGCAATGGATTGATGGCAGACAGGGTTACCATGGTGGTTTCTGTACATCCATTGTCGTCAGTGACCACTACATTGTAAGGTCCGGCAGCGAGGTTGCTGGCAGTAGTAGTCGTCTGTCCCAGAGGATCATTCCACAATACAGCGTAAGGAGGGGTACCACCAGTAGCAGCTACTGTAGCATCACCATCGGTTCCACCTGTACAGTTGACATCAGTGGATCCGGCAATGGAGGCAACCAATACTGGAGGCTCACTAAAGGTGATGTTGCTCAATACGATGGTATCGCAACCAAATGTGTCTGAAACAGCAACACTTAATACCGTAGAGGCATCATTGTTCATATTGCTCATCATCGTGGTAGAATCACTCCACAAGTAATTATAAGGCATGGTACCACCAGTTGTAGTTACCGTAGCAGAAGCATCGGAAAGACCGTTGCAACTTACATCAACCGTAGAAACAGAAGCTGCCAAAGGAGCAGGCTCGTTAACGATAACACTTGCGGTTACTTCACAACCGTTGGCATCACCTACAGTTACATCATAAGTACCTACCCCCAGGTTCATCAATGGGTTCATGGTACCACTACCAGAGCCACCCCAAGAATAGCTGTAAGGCTCCAGTGGAATGAAGGCAGTAACATCGTTGGTAACTGTATCCCAGGTTTGGCTGTTGCGTGAGGGATGCCAGTAAGCTTCCGTTCCACCCACATTCTCAATACCCATAGTCGCATTGTTGAAACCAGTGAAAGTCGTGCTGGTGGTATGGATTTCAATCCGATTGCTTCCTTCGTGCAGGTGCAACTGCATGGTTACCGTTGGGTTGGTAGCAGTACAGCACAAGTGAACATCGGCAAACGAGAGTACCCACACCCGGTTGGGAGCTGAACCCACTGTGAAATGCTCAATGGTGCTGCTTCCCAGGTTTGGATTCAAATCTTCCCAAGCAAAAGCAATCAAGTTGTTGGGTGCATTGGTGTTGGGAAGGTTTTGCCCGGTACAGCATCCAGAGCCCGAACCTGGATCAAAGGTTGCGAAACCGTTGGAAGAGACATAAATCTCCGTGTAGTCGGTATTGAAAAAGTTAAAAGTAAACGGTAGGGTAATGGCTGGGGATACCTGATCATCCCCCAGAGAAAGCGGAGTGCCAATACCATTTAAAGGTCCAAACTGGCCATTGGTGTCAACCAGGTATCCTCCAAACTGAGTTCCTCCGCTGGCCATTGCCATGGCCACGCCATTGGTGTCTCCAAAACAGTTCAGATCAAAATCTTCAGTGGTAACTACAAGTTCGGGGAAGGCTAATACCGTATCCATTGCCATTGCTGTATCACCTATAGAGTCGATTACCATTACGCTGACGGGGCCGGCTGGTAGATCGCATACGGTGTCAGTAGTATCACCAGTAGACCATAGAATGGAATATGGAGCGGTACCAAAGGCGATGCTTACGGCAGCTTTACCAGTAGAATCACCGAAACAGGTGTTCTCAAATGGATCCACTACAGCAGTAAGAACCGTTTCATAAATATTGACATCATCGATAGCAATATCGTGCGTAAAGGAAGTCACGTTGTTAGAACCTCTCCACCGCAACTGAATGGTATCACCACTAAAAGCAGAAAGGTTGACGGAACGTAAAGTCCAGTTAGGACCAATTATACCAATCGAATCCACTCCCAGGTTCCAAACCTGGTTGGTTTGTGACCAAACGTCTAACAGCACTTTATTGCCATTGGCAGAAGTGGTTTGGCTGTGTGCCCAATATTCCAACACGATGCCGGTACCTAAACCGGTGAAATCGAAAAACGGAGAAATGAAGTTGATATCGGTGTTGTTACCGAAACCGTCTTCCAAAAAGATGTAAACACCCGAACCAGAGGTGTGGTCAGCGGTAGGACCAGTGTTGCTTGATCCAGTAGCGGAAGAACGTCCGTACCAGTCCTGAGGACCATCTCCGGTTTGATCATTGGACCATCCGTTGGGAAAAAGTCCATTTGGAGCAGGAAATGGCTCAGCACCTGGGCCAAAAGTGGTATTGTCAGTTTGAAACGTGTCGAAAGTTTCAAGATACGGGTAAGAGGTTACCGTAACCTGGGCAGAAAGCCAGGAAACCATAGTAATACCCACAAGAAGAGTAAAAAGTCGCTTCATAAGCAGTCTAAGATTGGTTTTTACAAGGCAGATAATTAATTAGGCAGTCGATTGAACACCTTTTTCATATGATGAGATACAAAAAAGTGTCGATCGGTTGTTTATCGATCGCAAATTACCCAAATAAACGAATCATGCTACCAAGTAATCTTTTATTTCGTCCACATTAGTGGAAGGTTAAGAAAGTTGTTTGAGGGGGGATAAGGGCGTGATTTTACGGATTTTCATAGGGGATTATACGTTTTTTTGCATCCTCGAAACAAAAATTGATTTTGGTATAACTTAATGAAATTGAAGGTTTTGTAATGATTTTGTCCCCTCGATACGGTACAAAGAATGCTCTTTGCAAGGGTTTTAATTGGCTTTCCAATTGCTCACCTTTATATACCCTTAAATCACAAATCAAACAGGGAGACCTATCATTAGGGAGACCTACCATCAATTGCCCGAAAAGTAGCAATGAGTCAACCGAAGTATGCTTTTTCGTTGGGTGGGGAACATTTCAAGGCCACCTATCTTATTTACATCCTACAACTCCGATATCAGGAAGAGAATTACTACTACGTTGGGCAAACCGGGGATAACAATCATTTGACTGCTCGTTCGGCCTTTCGGCGGTTGGCCGGTCACTTTGAGGATAGCAATACCTCTACTCAAAACAAGTTTTACCGTTATATGGTGAAGGAGTGGTTAGCACCAAAAGGAGAAGCCAAACCGATTACCCGAGAGGTAAAAGCCCAAATGGAAGGCATCCTCACAGAGTCGGAGGTGACGGTATTCGTTTATCCATTAATGGATTTCAATCACCAGCAAATACTACCCCGCATACACAAGGAAAAGGTGAAAATGGTGAAGGAATTCGAAAAATATGTGATTCATTGGTTTAGCGACAGCGGCTATAATCTAATTAATGGATTGCGCGCCCACATCGTTTTTCCGATGGAAAAGCTCTTTCCAGATCGGTACGATGAAATTTGTAAGGACTTTCCTGCGTTGAATTGATATATCTCAGAAAACGCCTTAAATACAAGGGTTTTCGAGTACATTATCTTTCGTTTCTGAACGGATTTGCCTATTTTTAATCTTCTCAACCAGGAAAGTGTGCCCCTACCATGAATTTTATTGCTCCTATTCTTTATAAAGTACTCCGTAATCCTGTCATGTTGGATGGAGTAGGAGAAAGTCTTGTGATGTGGCCGCCCGAACGGCCAAGCCCCAAAGGTTGGGAGGATACAGGTTTTACCGGTTCTCGAACCGCTTGCCTGGATTACATGCGGAAACGTTGGCGGACTCCCAACTCTCACTTTCCGATCATTCGGGAAACGTTTTCCTTTTCCACTTAAGCTGATCAATTTTATACCGCTTTTCATACATGAAAAGTGCCTCCTTGTGCTGTAGGATAGATTTTTCATGGCATTTCATAGCTGCTTTCGTTGCAGGGCTTTGGGGATTTAACTACCTTTCCAACAGTTCCAATAGGAGCTTTTGATTCCAAATTCCACCAATTCATGGCCAAAACAAATACGGGCAGTAGTGCCTCTGGTGCTAACACAGATTACAGCGGAAAGTGGCAAGAGGGGCCAGCAGCTAAATCGGTTGTTTCACTTAGCCAGGTATTACTCGCCCCCCTGGATGCTATTTTCAAGGCTCAGGTACATGCCGCCCGATCCTTTCTTTCCCTGGTGCTTCAATTGGGTTATCCCCACGTGCCTGTAAACGAAAAAGGCGAGCCGGTAGACGGAGGTACCCAGGTGTATACACAGGAATTTGTATTCAATGAACGAGAGGAAAACGGCAAAACCATTGTATCGAAAGCCAAACTTCCGGTTTTGAGCATGGTACCCGTTGCTCCTTTGGCGGTAGAACATGCCGAGTTCGATTTAGAGTTTAGTGTGAGTCATGTGTTTCGCCATACTCAATTGCAAGATGCTGAAAAAGAAAATGTTGCCGCGGAAAAAGACAAAAGTGGCAAACGTTTTAATGAACACCGCAGACCATGGTTTTTGGTAAAAGATCCGGTGAGTCTGCGGGGAGTAGTGGCGCCTAAATCAGAGGCCGGGGGAACTGCTGAATCTTCCAATAACACCGCCATCAAAATTCGGGTAAAAGTCGGCAAGCAGCCGGTTCCGGCTGCACTGGATAAATTGTTGACTTCAATGACCCAAATGGTGAATGTAGAGGAGAAAGAACAACCCAATGGCAACCCGCCCCCAACCGATGATAGCGGTACAAACAACGTAGGACCTGCGGCTCCAGCCCCAACTCAACCGACAACTCCGCCAAGTGCTTCTACTCCATCTTCGCAATCCGGAACGGGTAGTGGAGGCACTTTGCTAACCGACGATACCGATCTACCTCAACAATAAATAATCGAATAACCTCATTTTTAAATCCATATCTAAATCCTATCACCCATGGCAGAAGAAATGCTACCGGCCGCTGAATTTCAGGCCCTTCCTCTCGAATACGTGATCTCAGCTCCTTTAACCGGAGTGATCAATGCGCAAAAAGTAGCCGCCGATACCACCAAGAATTTCATTGATTCTATGTTGAACGATGATAAAACCCCGGTGACGGTTGACTTTGAAACCGCAGTAAATCAAACCGCTGCAGATGGCTCTACCTCTTCCTCGAACGTGAAGGTAAGTGCTCCTTTGCTTTCCATAGTTCCGGTGCCACACATCCGAATTGATTCCTTCACCTCTTCGTTCAACTATCAAATTACGCAGGTAGCCAAAGCAGCCACTTCCAACGAAAAAGCCTTGTCTGGGTCTGCTGAAGTTGGCGGAAATCCTTGGGTGAAGGCTTCTTTTAAAGGTAGTATCAGCAGCAATGCGTCCAAAGAATCGACCACCAACCGCAGCGGTTCTATTGATATCACAGTACACGCTAGTGAATCACCTATTCCTGAGGGCCTGGCTAAGATTCTCAGCTTGATGTCAAATGCTGTTACGGTAACGCCTTCTTCCTCTTCGTGAAGCCCAAGGCGGTAACATCGTATTAAATCCTTATGCCTAAAGGCGAGCCCATCACGCTTCAGCAACTAAGTACCCATTTGTTGAACGAGGTGATCCGGGCCGATGCGCAAATGCAGCTCAACCAGCGTCAAACCTGGAAAGAGCTCATTGACATGAACACCCAATTGGTGGACAGCATCGGAATGGGTCCTGCACCCTTTTTAGGGGTGGATGAAATGCGCTTTGATTTGTCTTTAACTCCAGCGAAACCTTCGCGTTGGCAACGCTTTAAGGTACGATTAGGCATTGGAGCTGATCCTTATCAGGCATTGAAAAATCATTTTGTGTTGCACCGCAGTACAGCTACCGAACAAGCCATTGCGGTAAGCATTGTGGTGAAGCGCGACAACCAAGGTCGTTGGAAAGCTGCGCAGGAAAGTTCGGCCGAAGCAGACCTTATACCCGAGGAAAGCCATGTCATTGGAATCTCTGGATAATGGCTGGAAGCGCTTCCATGGAGGACGCATCTGGCGGTTACATCCGCAACACAAGGTGTTGGAGACGGATGAGGCAGGTCATGTGCCCAGTTATACCACTAAGTATCCTTACCTGCTGCCCAAGTTGGCCCGTATTCGACAATTCTATTCCGGAAAAGTCAATATGGGTGCCGTCGATCGCCATGGTACTGGTCTGGATATATTGGTAGCCAATGCCATGGCCGAGTCTTATGGTTCGGTGCCCACTCCCTTTTCTTACCGGCAGCTGAAAAATGATTTCGATCAAGCGGCCGGTCAAACCGCTGGAGTGCGTCTGGATGAAGTATTGAATCGGGTAAAAGCGCGCTCCAAATGGTTGGTACGCAAGGAGCCTGGATACATCGATCCGCTCAGTACTCCACATCGGGTTTCGGTGGGGGCGCATCACATGTTGCTTTCCACCGCGCGATGGCTCAAGGGTTCGAAAACACAAAAAGGAACAGCTGCCTACGAACACGAGGTGGCCGATTTGATCTTTCGATTTATTTCTTCCTCGCCTTTTGCTGCTCAAATGGCGGTACACTATTTCAACCGCTATACGCACCGGCACCAGAATGAAATTCCGCTGATGGCGGCTACTTACAATGCCGGCTCTCCGAGGGCCAGTTCTCGCAACCCTTGGCACTTGGTGCAATACGGCGATCACATCGATCGCTGGGTGAGCTTTTTCAACACCTCGCGGCAATTGGTCAACAAGAATGCAACGCCGGCCAAGCCCAAACCGAGCAATGGACGCGGTATCCCACCAGGGTTGGTAGCACCCACCACCACACTCAAAGTGGCTAAAGCTTCGGAACAACGGTTGAAACTGACCCATTTGAAAGTGGTACGCGAGGTGTATACGGAAACCACAACCATAGGTCGCCTCTATATCAATGAGCAATTTCACTGTTATACCTTAGAAGACCGCTATCGGTCCGATGGTAAAAAAGTGTATGGAGAAACCGCCATTGCCGAAGGGCGTTACCAAGTGATTGTCAACATGAGCAACCGCTTCAAACGCCGGATGCCACTGCTTTTGAACGTGCCTCAATTCGCAGGGATCCGTATTCACAAAGGCAATACCGCTAAAGATACTTTGGGGTGTATTCTGGTGGGCAAAAACAAGGGGCCTGATCGCATCTGGGATTGTAGTGGTGTGTACAACAGCCTGTTAGCTGTGCTTGAAAAAGCTACTGCTGAAGGTAAAGTGTGGATTACGATACGGAGAGGGCGATAGAGGGAGAACGGGAGAACGGGAGAGCGAGATAAGAGATACGAGAACGGGAGAGCGAGAGCGAGACTTAGATCGAGGAAGTTGGTGTTCTTTAGTGGGGTCGCTATTGGTAGGTGCCGATTAGTTGAATCTTTCCTTTGATGTTGGCATTGAATTCTTTTAGGTTTTCGGCGGGAATCCAAAGTTCGTCGTGTATGGGGCCTCCCACGTTTTTTACTTCAAATTGAGCGAGGTACTCCGCACTGACCTCAAACTTTACTACGTGTCCCACACCGTAGGCAGGTACGTTCCATTTGGTGCAGATTTCCATGGCGTAGTCCTCATTCAGTACAGGATAAAAAATAGGCTGCTCGGGTAGTCTCGGGGGAAAACTCTAGGGATTCAATCAATGCCAGCTCTGCTTGATTTACGGGTCGAAATAAGGTAGTCGTGTTCATGTTGCGGTAAAGGTAATTACTTCAAACGTCTACCTTGAGTTGTTGCTTTAACTGCCAATATCTGTAGAGCACTCCGAAGGCCAATATGGACATCAGGTTTATACCTACCAATGTTCCTGGTTCAGGGGATAAAGATCCGAATAATGCTGCAGCTCCTGCTTCGGCGAATAGCGCAAATAAGGATGCTTTAAACTCGATTCCAAGGTGTATGCCGGTGTAGTACTTAAATTTAAAACCTGCATTCAATTGAAAGAAAAACAGTTGCAATAGGAAATTCAAACCCGACATGAGGATCGCAACAAGAGCTCGCTTTATGAGTAGAATGCCACAAACCATGGAAAATAGGAAGAATGGAAAGCCTAACAGCAGCTGTAAGGGTGCTGAGTAGTTGATGAACGTCAATCCAAAGAACCCACCAACGATTTGGTTGGCCACTAAAACCCAAATAAGGAGGTGCAGGATCTGAAATTTATCCGAGGATGGCGTATCGGTAGAGGATAAATCAATCTCTTTTTTGAACTGTTCGACCTCAATTCCTCGCTGCTCTAACAAAATCAGGGCGGCCTTCACAGAATCACGATGATAGCTCGACCAGTTTTCAAGTACTTTGATCAGTTCAGCATCGTGGAAACCCTTCATTTTTCGAAGCTGGGGATTAACTGCCATTGCCTCAATTTTGGGGAATTACCAATTCTATTTAATTGTATGGGCCATTCCTGAGGATCCTTTTGATCATGGCCATTTGGCCGGCGTGCCACATTTGGTGTTTGAACACAAAGGTCAACGCTCCAAATTTGTTTTTAGCAGCAGGGTTGGGAGTAGAGGTGTGTTGGTCTAATTCGGCTTCGGGTAATTTTTGCACAGCATCCGAAACCATTTGGGTCATCATTGCACGGTCTTCCTTCAAGCGCTCAGTCGAAAATCTATCTGGCCAATCAGCACCAGGATTGCTTTTGATGAAGTAGTGTTTTTGCAATTCTTGCAATGGAAAATGCGCTCTAAAAGGAACATGAATCTCGTGTTCAGCGGGAAAAATCGACATCACGCCATGGAAATATTTGGACAAAATTAAGTGACCAATTTGCCAATTGATGCTGGAATTAACCGCTGTTACTAATTCCCACTCCTCAGGTTTTAGGTCAGAAAGCACATAGTCGATCCAGCGGTCGCTCGAGCGAATTTGAGATTGGATAAAATCAATTTTCATACGCCTGGATTTTTAACGAAGATGAAAAAATTTGAACTTTTGAGAAACGAGAAACGAGAAACGAGAGATGAGAAACGAGATACGAGATACGAGATACGAGAGCGAGATACGAGAGCGAGGACGAGAGCGAGGACGAGAGCGGAGGATGAAAATGAAAGTGGAGAATGAAAATGAGAGTGGAGAATGAGAATGAGAACGGAGGGTGGTTGTTTTGTTGATGTTTGTTGGTAGGATTGAAGGCGCTTTGGTGATGTTCTGCATTGGATTGAAACATTTTTAGAGTTTGTGTGCTTACATGGTACTGATTTGATTGTTTAAGCTGGTTTTTTGATGACACCCAATTTTCAGTATTTGATGGAGGCAATTCAGATTGTCTTGGTAGTGGTTGTTGGTCTGGTGGTTTTTATGTTGGTGCGGCCTACTCGTTTTGGGAGGTTAAAGAAGCGGGTGGGAAACCCAAACCTTGAAGTTGTACAAGCCACCTCGATTTTTTACCACCAAGATGACTACCGGCAAGTAGAGTTGGTACCTCAGGAAAATCTCCCTTTTTTCAAGCAAGAAATGGCGGCTTTTGCCTACAAATCCTCCCAAGGTGATGTCGACATCCATCAGCAGGTGGACGATGGGATTCCACTGCACGATCGGGGAATTGATCCTGATGATTTAAATAAGCAATTGTTGCGCTTAGGCTTGCCGCGTTTTAATCGGGTTTCCACCGGCGTTCGTCCGGGGGAGATGAAAAGTGAACGGACCTTTGGCTATGGAGACGACAACAATGCTATTTTTTTCGATGAAGAAATAAGCCGTGTAAAAAACATCTGGTTCGTTGGTCAACCGAAGGTGGAATTGAAGTTGTTGTCCAATATCCTCTATGAGTTAGGGCAAGACCATCAATTGGTGCTGATGGACTGGAATCGGCTAAAAGCGATTGAATTGAACGATCGTGAGCAAATAGACAATTACCTGAGCAGGCGGTTACGATAAGGACAATGCCATGTTCATAAAAGTACCCCCTGTAGAATTGTCGGTTTCTATCTAAATCTTTTCCTTTGCAGCGTAAATTAACGGCCTCTTCCGGTGAGGATGCTATTAGTGGTTTGGAAGCAGGATTTTCCAAGTAAACAAACTGGTAGTAAAGGCTGTTTTTAGTATGGAAATCATTAACAAATTTGGTTCATTTTGCGAATGGTGAAGATGGGCTGCATTGAAGATAAATGGAGCGAGTTAGTGCGATGATAGAAGTGAAAGAATACCTTATATTAGGTATTGGCAGTTAGAAGACAATGCCAGTACTTTCGCTATTTAGAAAGAGTCTAAATAACATTCGATCATTGCGTTTGAAAACTGTATTAGTCTTCGAAGAGTGGACCATTACCATCGGCGATAATTGGAATGTCTACTGTGACAATCTTTGCATTGCTCGAAATAAGAAAGAATTTCTTCTGCTCCGAAGGTGTGTTTCAAGGCATATCATGCATCAAAATTGTCATTCCCCTCGTTGTATGGTTATCCTGGATCCACGCACCAAAAATCGGGTAACAGTTGACAGGCACAAGGTGATCGGATTCCTCAACTTTCTCGCAAACGCCAACATTTATTATAGGTACCTCACAGCCAATAGTGAAGCGGGAGGATCTTTGGTCACCCAATACGATTGGCAGTCAACATCAGGCATACATCTAAACTAAAACATTTTCATGATCGAAACAGATCTTTTAATCATTGGTGCAGGTCCATGTGGACTTTTTACTGTTTTTGAGGCAGGACTTTTAAAATTGCGCTGTCACCTGATAGATGTTCTTCCTATTCCAGGAGGGCAATGCGCTGAAATCTATCCCAAAAAGCCGATTTACGACATCCCTGGTTACCCATCGATCCTGGCGGGAGATTTGGTTGATAACCTGATGGATCAGATCAAGCCGTTTGACCCAGGATTCACTCTTGGTGAACGGGTAGAAAAAGTTGAAAAGGACGAAGACGGTAAATTCATTGTTACCACGAGTCACAACACCGTTCATAAAGCACCGGTAGTTGCAATTGCTGGTGGATTAGGTTGTTTTGAGCCTCGTAAACCTCCGATCTCCAACATCGAAGACTTTGAACGAAAAGGTATCGACTACATCGTAAAGGATCCTGAAAAATTTCGCGACAAACGCGTAGTTATTTCCGGTGGTGGCGATTCGGCTCTCGACTGGGCGCTCTTTTTAGCGGATGACGTGGCCAGTGAGGTGAGCTTGGTCCACCGGAGAAGTTCTTTCCGAGGGCATCCGGATTCGGTAGACAAAGTGATGCAAATGGCTGAGAGCGGCAAGATCAACCTTATCACTGATTCTGAGGTAGTGAAGGTGAGTGGCAACGGCCACTTAGAAGCATTAGAGATTAAAAGCAAAAAAGGAGGTGTCATTCAACAAGGATTGGACTACTGGCTCCCCTTGTTTGGCCTTTCGCCAGCTTTAGGACCCATTGCAGATTGGGGCCTGAACATTACCAAAAATAGCATTGAGGTTGATACCTTTGATTATAGTACCAATGTTCCGGGCATTTATGCCATTGGAGATATTAATCACTATCCGGGTAAATTGAAATTAATCTTGTGCGGATTTCATGAGGCTACGCTCATGGTACAGAGTGCTTTCAAAACGGTTTATCCGGATAAGAAACTATCGTTCAAATACACGACCGTGATGGGAGGTATTAGCGGTTTCTAAATCATGAGCATAATAAAGGTTACTGTCATAGATCGGGAGGAAGTAGAGCATGAGTTAGAGGCTCCCACCGACATGAATATGAACCTTATGGAGCTCTGTAAAGCATACGAGCTTCCGGTGAAAGGAACTTGTGGAGGCATGGCCATGTGTGCAAGTTGCCATTGTTATATTGAATCTACGCACGAACTGAAAGAAGCATCCGACGACGAAGAAGACATGTTAGATCAAGCCTTTTTTGTTCAAGACAACAGTCGCTTAGGATGTCAGGTATTTCTTGAAGAAGAATTAGAAGGTCTTATTATACGATTAGCATCAGAAGGTTAGTTATGGAAAATACACCAACTATTGGACTGTTCTGGGGCTCCGATACGGGTGCCACCGACGGAATTGCTGAAGAATTGCAAAACTTATTAGGGGCAGAGCTTAAAATTGAAGCCCACGAAGTACATCAGGTAAAACCAGAGGACTTTGCGCCTTACGATTATTACATCCTCGGACTCTCCACCTGGTATGATGGTGAGCTCCAAAGTGATTGGGATCAATTCTTCGAAAAGTTTTGTGAGATTGACTTCACCGGCAAAACGGTGGCCATCTTTGGTCTTGGAGATCAGGAAGGCTACGCGCATTGGTTTGTAGACGGCATGGGCATCATTGCCGATCAGGTAGTGAAAGCCGGTGGAAAGATGATTGGAGAGTGGTCGGCCGAAACCTATGAATATGTAGAGTCGAAAGCCGAGGTGCGGAAAGGAATTTTTTACGGACTCGCTATTGACGAAGATTGCCAACCTGAGCTTACTACCGGACGTGTGCAAGAATGGAGTGAGCAAATTATTGGCGAATTCAAAGCTGCATTTGAAACAGTAAGCCCTGCTTAATCAGGGAGCTACTGATTACCATTTGCCCTCCATTTAGCGTTAGGTTTTTAACCTGACGGTACTTATTACGCCCACTGATCAATGGAAAAGGTCGAAATTTTTGAAGGTGATCGAGCCACCAATTACGATAACTTTGTGCATCAGTGGATTCCCGGCTACGACTACGTTATGGAAACGTTGCCCCGGTTGTTGCACAATCTTGGGGCAGACTCGAGTAGTGGACTGTTAGTAGCAGGTTGCGGTACCGGTGGAGAAATCATCGCACTGCGTGATGCAGGTTACGATGGCCCCATTACTGGTGTCGATCCTTCCCCGCAAATGATGGAACTGGCCCATCAAAAAATAGAACATCTAACAAATATCAAATTGGTGAGTGGAGAAGTCAAGGACTTGCCTTTGGCCAATTCTTATGGAGCCGCTACCCTCATTTTGGTGCTTCATTTTTTAGCCGACAACGGCACCAAACAAGCATTGCTCAACGACCTGGCGGAGCGCATGAAACCCGGTGCTCCACTGGTTATGGTAGATATTTTCGGTACCCCTGAAGAATTGCAAGATAATCTGCAGGTATTGAAACACCTGTTGCCCAAAGCCATCACTGAAGAACAAGCCAACGAGCGCTTAGAGCGCATCAAAGAAAAAATAAACTACATCTCTGAAAGTAGACTAAGCGAGCTGCTTGTAAACGCTGGCTTTAAACCTCCCACACGTTTTATCCACACATCGATTTACGGCGGCTGGTACACTATAAAAGCCACAGCATAGACTCTGGAGAAGTCCAAAGCGTTGAATCACGTATATCTATAGCATTGCTTTAGTTTCCTTTCCTTTCCTGAAAGGTTATATGCTTTTGTCAGAGTAGCTCCACATGAAACTTATTTTAAGCATTTATAGCTTAATTAGATTTTTTTTTCAGTTCACTCTTTCTTGTTTGTTTCCCCAATAAATAGCTTTATTTCTTTTTTTTAGAAAAACGAATTTTGGAAACAAGCTGACTTATTTAGAGCCTTAAATAGGTTACCCCTCGCAACTGCGTCTCGTAAAAAAAGATCCTTCGCTAGCTAAGGATCTTTTTGAGTAACTCATCAATACTATTCCTGTCGCATGCAAGCAGAAAAGAAGAATTTCCGTTTGTTGCATCAGGCGTTGCTGGTGAATAGGAAATAAGGGGGAGAGTTAATTACCAATAGCATTCCATTTCTTCATTAACAGTCTACGATGCAGAATTGCCGGCAGGTCTGTAAGTGGAATTGATGATAACTCCGGTACTGGTGCAGGTGAAGGGGAAAAGGTAATTATTGAACGATCAGCCGGCAATGACCGCTTCCTCCACCTATGTCCCAGGTAAAAAAGTAGGGACCTGCATAGGCGAAGTCACAAGGCAAACCTGCCCAATCTGGTGCTATAATTGACCCTGTTCCGAGGATGGACATTGCTCCAATCCGATGAAACTGTTTTCCGGGGGAGGCAGCCATCACCGACATTCCTCCCGAAGGAATACCGAAATCCAGTATAGCCTCTGGATCGCCGTCTGGGGGACAAAATATTGGAAAAACGGCTTCTCCTCCAAGGTCTATTGTTACAGCAGTATAGTTGAGAACTGTTACTGAATTGCACTGAGCTACAGCCCAAGTACTAAAACAGGTCAATACCACTAACATTAAAAAGTTTCTCATGATTTTAGAATTAAAGGTGGATAAATAAGTGAGCTGAAACACACGCTAAGAAAGCGCCAGAAAATCCAATGGAATAGATCAACTCATATTTAAAACTGTTTTTGAGCCTTGAAAAACGATTTCGTCAATGATTAATAAATTTCCATCTTACAAAAACCACCTGATCCTACATCCCATATAATAAAATAGGGACCAGGAGGGGCAAAGTCACAAGGCGATCCTACCCAATCTGGTGCTATACTTGAGCCTGTTCCAAGGACAGACATGGCTCCAATCCGGTAAAATTGCTTTCCCATTGAGGCGGATAGCAATGTTGTTTCTCCTGGAGCAACACCGAATTCTACAGCGGCCTCCGGGTCGCCATCAGGTGGACAAAACACAGGAAAAACGGCTTCGCCTCCAACGTCTATCGTTACAGCAGTATAATTGGTTATTCCCACTTTTTCGCATTGGGCCATCCCCCAGGTACTACAGCCGACCAAGGCCATCAACATTAAAATTTTTCTCATAAATCATAGAATTAATAAGTGAATAAATAAATGCGCTGAATTACGCTTCACTAAAGTACCAGGAGCTCTATCGAATCATGTCAACCCACGTTTCGAGTTTGTCAACCCATGTTTTATTTTAATCTAAATTGGGCTCTAAGTGTTGATTTTGACCCCAAGGTGTAAAAACATCCCGTTGACTCTTATCATTGTTTGTCCGGCAAACAGCTATTAAAAATCACCTATTTGTTTTTGAATTATCCGTAAAAAATCTCCTTTTTTCATTGCTTTATGTAAGCACTTTAGTCCCTCCAACCTAAAGCCTCATCAAACCACCAATGCGTTAAGACAAACCGTTTTATCGGGTCCCGATTTTGTTTGCCGTTCACCCGATCACCGCCTAAGGGCAATGCTCATTGAAGCCTTCAACATATACAATCCTAATCCTACATGTCTTCTATAATTTCGCTTTTCGAAAAACAGCATAGCCTCTCGCTCTCCATCCTCGTTCTCGCTTTCCATCCTCGAATCTCGTTCTCGTATCTCGCTCATCAGTCTCGCTCCCCGTTCTCATTTTCGTATCTCGCTCTCCATTCCCGCTCCCCTTCTCAGTCTCGCTCCCCGTTCTCCTTCTCGTATCTTGTTCTCGTTCTCGTTCTCGTATCTCGTTCTCCGTTCTCTCCCATCGTCCTTATAAAGCAAAATTTATTTGCAGCAAAAAAAGCTCCCAGTTACCTTTGCCTCGCAACTTCCTCGAAGTAGAATCTCAATTACGGAGGATTGCCTATGCGTAATTATACCAGCATATCGACCACGCAGCACTGGAGTTAGACTCCAGGATTTTCTTCGCTGCCTCCTTCTGGAAACCCGTCACGGGTAGGGCCAGAATACCCTTTCTTTTTTCTTTTACCTGATTCGAACCGTACCGGCCCTTGGTGTCTGGTTTGCTTTCCGAATCGTTTCAAAACACGAGCTATGGGCTCTAACAAACTGCACGGGAAAGACCTGCGCAAAATCGGATACCGATCGCCCAAGATCATCAGCCTTGCGCTGGACGTCATTCGGCGACACTACAAATTCCACAGCCGCCAAGAGCGCTTGGAAATATTACATTACGTTCTTACCGATCCTGAATCTTACCAACTAAAAGCTCCCTGGGAAGCTGTAGCCAAGCGGCTGATCCCGGCTGAGGAAAGTCCAAAAGTACCGGAACAAAAGCTGGAAACGGAACCGGCTCCTTATCGGGTATATGGCCGCAAAGGCATTAGCCGGCAAGCCATTGAGCAATTGGAAATAGCCATGCGTTTGCCGGTGGCCCGAAAAGGGGCCCTCATGCCCGACGGACATCCCGGTTATGGCTTGCCCATTGGTGGCGTGTTGGCTACGGAAAATGCGGTGATTCCCTATGCAGTAGGACTCGATATCGGCTGCCGAATGAGCCTCAGCGTATTGGATGCGCCTCCGAGCTACCTGACCCGATACCGCCATGCGGTGAAAACCAGCCTGAAACAACACACCTTTTTTGGACAAAAAGGCATTCAGGTCGAGGCACAGGAAGCCGAAGTGCTCGACCGGCCGGAATTCCGGGAAACTGAACTGTTGCGGAAGTTGCAACCCAAAGCCGCACGGCAATTGGGCACCAGCGGTTCAGGAAACCACTTTGTGGAATTTGGTACGCTGCACATCGGAGCGAATAGCACTTGGGACCTCCCTGCCGGAGAATACCTCGCGCTCTTATCGCATTCCGGGTCGCGTGGGCTGGGGGCAACCGTTGCCGGGTACTACACCCAATTGGCGATGGCAAGCTGCCCGCTGCCCAAAGCAGCCAAAAATCTGGCGTGGTTGTCACTCAGTTGCGAAGCAGGGCAAGAGTATTGGCGGGCTATGCACTTGGCCGGTGATTTTGCCAAAGCGTGTCACGATCACATTCACCGCAAGCTGGCGGCTGTGTTGGGCCTCAAAACCCTGGCAACGGTGGAGAACCACCACAATTTTGCTTGGGAAGAGCCCAACCCGGAAGGTGGCAGTTGGATCGTTCATCGAAAAGGAGCTACACCGGCGGCAACAGGAGTTTGGGGAATCATTCCCGCTTCCATGTCGGCACCAGGCTATGTAGTGAGAGGCAAAGGGCAAGCCGAAGCTTTGCATTCGGCGGCCCATGGAGCCGGTAGAAAAATGTCGCGCTCCAAAGCCAAAAACAGCTTCACGGGCAGCGAGATGAAAAAAATGCTGGCCCACACCGGAGTCACCCTCATGGGGGGAGGAACCGATGAAGCGCCCCTGGCCTACAAAGACCTGGAAGAAGTGATGGCCAGCCAACAAGATCTGGTTTCCATTGAAGGAACCTTTTATCCCAAAATCGTCCGCATGGACAAAGCATAGAACAAAATGAAACAACATACAACCACCGAAATCCTGCAAATCTCCGCTGGAAAGGGACCCGCAGAATGCGCCTGGGTAGTGCCTCGGTTGGCCCGCTACATGGCCGAAGAGGCCAATAGCCAAGGCTTGGTTTGGAAACAGATCGCGGCCGTTGCCGGGCCAGAGCATGGCACCTTCGATTCCATCACCGCCGAGGTGTCCGGACCAAAGTTGGAGGCGTGGCTCGGGAGCTGGTGTGGCACCATTCAGTGGGTGGGCAAAAGTGTTTTTCGGCCCATGCACCGGCGGAAAAATTGGTTCGTTGGCGTGAGCCGGCACCAGCCCTCCGGAGAGTGGACCTGGCGAGAGCAGGACATTGAATGGCAGACCTTACGGGCTTCCGGCCCGGGTGGGCAGCACGTGAACAAAACCGAAACGGCGGTAAGGGCCATTCATAGGCCCAGCGGTTTGTCGGTGCTGGCCTCTGATTCGCGCTCCCAAGGTCAAAACCGCAAACTGGCGCGGGAGCGCCTGCAACTTTTGCTGGCCAACCAGCACCAGCAAGCCCTGGTAGAGCAATCTACCGAGCGGTGGCTCAACCACCATCAACTGGAACGTGGCAACCCGGTTCGCCGGTTCAGCGGTCCAAAGTTTAAACCCCTAAAAATGAAATGACATGACTACTACAATGGCCGATCAATACTTTTTGAAAGCGAAGGAAGGGTTGTTCTGTCAGGCCGACGAGAGCCTGGAAAACCTGCACTACGCGTTGAGTTATGATGCTGAACACGCACCGGCCAACCTCTTGATGGGGCAAATCATCGCAGGACAACTGGGTGATTGGAATCAAGCCGCAGCATTTGTCAACCAGGCGCTGGCCACCCGTCCCGATGATTTCGGTACCTGCCTGCAAGCTGCCTGGTTTTGGATGGGCCGCTTAGACCTGGATCGAGTGGATGGACTGGTGCAACACCTCAAAACCTTGGACTACGCTTTTTGGGAAGAGATTCATTTTCTCGAATCCCGGGTAGCGGAACGCAAGGGGGATTTGAAAGCCGCCCGCAAGGCGGTGAAACAAGCCCGATTGCAGGTGGCCGTACAGGGCGGAGCTCAATTTTTAGAAAGTGAAGACAACCGCCTCAAGGCAAAGCAAAAGCTTCTTAACCCCAAGCGCAAAAAAGGCAAAGGCAAAAGCAAGAAAGCCAAAAAGCGTAAGAAGTCGGATTGAAGGCCGGCCCTGAATTTCGATTCGGGCCGGCCTCGGCCGTTTGTATACCCCAATGAGTTGTTCTCTTGTTTCTGTTTTTATCTGAAAGAGTACAGTTGCGTAGCGTAGCGTTGACGCAACACTTTTCTATTGGCTGCGAAGTGTAACCCGGTTGGGCAACAGAGAATTGTTTCGAGAAAAAATTAACGTATTACAAGCAATCGATTGAGTGGTTAAATCCTCTTGGCTTCTTGGCTCCACCGGTCGGCAAACACTGTTCGCTCGAAGAGCGGGAGGAGACTTTGGTAAGTCATCTACCAAACGCCACAATGCAAGGCTGCTTCCAAGCGGTTGGCCTCGCTGCGGTGTTCATACAAGGTGTGAAACAGTTCTTTGTCGCGCATCCAACTGTGCAGGGCCGATTCGTCGAGGGGCCCGCCATCAGAGTCGGGGCCGGCAGCCAGATCGAGCAACTCCTGAATCCAAAGTGGGTAGGCGACTTCAGTGTCTTTCGGGTTGCGGTCGGCAACGCGATGGATGGCTTCGTCTAAAAAGCGGGCTTTTTCCAGGCAATCGCGGCTGAGCATCAGCCGGGTTTCATTTTCCCATTGCACCCAACGTACCAATTGTGGCCAGCGCAGCCCGATCAACAGCCAATGGGCCAGCGATTCGGTGCTGGCTTTTTGAAAATCAGCATCACGGCCCAATTGCAATTCACGCAGGCGTTGGTGAATGTGGTAGAAGCGCAACAAGTTGGCAAAACGTTTCAGGCTGCGGGGCGAAGGATTGAGAAAAGGGGAGAAGTGCTTTACTTCTTCCCAAATTTCAGGATCGTCATTGCGGATCACCTCCATGCCTTTCTGAATAAAAGTAGTAGCCAGTTCCGGGTTTCGGGCACCGTATTCGGTCCGTAACTCTTCCAAATCTTCCGCTTTTTTGGAGCGCAGGGCCGATTGCACCCGTTGTTCCATTTCCTGTTTTTGTTCCGGGCTAACGGGCTGGAAGCGAGGAGGAGGCGCTGGGTCTTCCTCTGCTGAGGGTGCTGGAGCAAGTGACTGAAACAAGTTGGACAGGTACTCCTGCTTTAATTCTTCTTTCATCACTGGGATGAAAAAGGGCAGCTGCACAAACTTGTCGAGAAAAAACCAGCCGATGGACCCGAATTGCCGTTCGCGTTCTTCAAACTTGCCCTCCATTTCTTTGTAGGCCACATCCAACGAAGCGGCTACCATTTCGGCGTCCATTCCTAAAATGAAATAGCAATATTGAGAAAGGTCGCTATCGTTCATCACCAGGTTGATGGCCTCCACCACTTCGGCCACTACCTTAGGAGCGCAACGGTCGAGGTCGTCGATGAATACGATGGCCGGTTCGGTGGTTTCTCCGTTTTGCACCAGCAAGCGAAACACCTTTTTCAAATCAGCATGGATGTGGTGGTAGAGGCCCATTTCGCCTTGATAGTCGGGTTCGCGTATCCATTGATTGAATTTGCCGCCCAGTTCTTCCTCCAGCACCTTTTTGCGAGCTTTCAGGTTTTGCCACAAGGTTATTCCGGTGCCGATGATGCCCAAAAGGAAGGTGCCTCCTGATTGCTTATCTGCCAGGCTTTCAGTTGCGAGAGTAATGACAAAAACGATGAAAAAGACCAAAAAAATAAGTGCCGAGGGAATCAGCTTTTCCAGTCCTCTATAATAAATGTCTTTGCGCACCTGGTGCCGGTCGATGCGTTCCCATTGCAGGGCCAGCCAAAACTTTTCGCGTTCTACCGGCGAGAGTTTGGCCACCAGTTGGGTGATGATGGCGTGGCCCATACCGGCCCAAATTTGATGGCTGCTTTGGTAGCGCCAGGGGTTGAACCAAACCGTGGGGTGTTTCAATTTGTCGAAACTCAACTTTGGAGCGCGCAACCATTCGGTAAATTCCTGTACCCGGGTAGGTGCCTTGGTGGTTGGATCGGTTTCGGTGGGTGGGGCATCAAAAGCCTCCTGAATGGAGCGCATAATGCTGGTTTTGCCGTGTCCCCAGGGCGCAATGATGGCCAGGTTGAGCGGGGGCATGCTTTCCTTTCGGCGAATGATCTCTATAATGGCATCGGCAAAGGGCTTGAGTTGCAGTGTGTCGTCCTGGGTTTCGTAGCGGTCGGAAATAAGGCGGGTTTGCAAGTTGTGCAATTGCGGAGCCGTAGCATCCTCCGTTTCCCGGCGACCTAAGGAGAGCAATAACTCATAGGTAGCCTGGTCAATTTCTACCAACCGGCGGCTACGGCGGTTGACCCTTTTGTTGAACGGCAGCGTGGCTTGCAATTGTGGATGTTCCGTCAGAGAATCCCAATTGATTTTCTTAGGCAATTTCTCAATAAAATCACAGAGGTAAACCCCCGATTCCACCACCGACTTTACCCGAAAAACGTATAAAAAATCCTCCGCTAAGAATTTGTCTGAAGGGCCTAAAAAATGGAAAGCAATGAAACGATCACCGACTATAAGTTTGGGGATATTTCTTTTGAGTCGTACTTCATCCAACTGATTGAAATCGAAGGTGATGCGCTTGCCTTCAATGGTGCGATCCAGTGAACTGTCTTTGTTCGCGAAGTGCCAGAAAAAACGTTGAGAGCCAGTATTACTTTCGTTACCGGCATTTTCTTCCGCTTCAATAGTTTCTGATTCAACACGTTCATCCTTGGTTTCTACCGCAGGGGTTTCGGGGGGATCACTTTCGGGAACTTCTTCTGAAGAAGAAATAGCGCTGTAGAGAATGCGTGGAAAACAATACCGGGTAGGAACATCTCCGGCAAGGCTGTCAGGCAGGAAATGGCTTAGCACATTTATTAAGGAGTTGGTATGGGGAAAATCATCTCCCACAGGCTTTAACCCCAAAAAACGAAAGACTACTCCTTCGTGAGCACGGTTCATTTCAAAAGCTTGCCAATTGGAGATGAAGCTGTTGACACTATAATAAACGTGGAATTCTAATTTCGGATCTTTGCTATTGAAGTACAATTCCGCTATTTCTCTGGCTTCACTTAATGAAATGAGCTCCTTTCGTTCAACCAGCTTTTGATAGGCCGAAACAACTTGCTGAGAAAAAAAAGATTTGGGAAGCCGACCCACCAAGGGGGGGAGTGATTGATGCCCGCCAAGATCGAAATCAAGCAATCGTTTAACGAAGCTTACGTAGTTGCTCTCTGTCGTTGGGTTTTTAGTGTTGTTACGCTGAAGACGTTCTGTTGTTAACCTAAAAAAGCTACTTTCTATTCCATCGTAAAATTTTCGAAAACGGTCAATTAAAGCTTGATTCCGCTCAAGTAATCCATCATCCACTAACTTTCGAATGGCTTCAGCCGCTTCCGGCCGAATAGGTGGGGTTGCACTCATCGTTTAAATCTTGGTGGACTTTCCGATTGGGAGTCGGAAAGCGATTAAATCTAAACAAAAAGCGCGAAAAAGTAGGGGAGTGGCTTATCCGGTAGAACTTCCATACGACCACGACAGCCACTGTCGCGCCTCCTCAGGGTCTTCGAAGAAATGCAGGCGCTTATCCCGAATGGCCAGGATGGCCGTAGAAACCGAGAGCTTGGCATAAGCGTCTTGAGGCAAAACCACCGCCTCTTTTTGCAGGCCATTGGCCAACATTTTGGGCATGATGGTTTCTAGCAAGTACGGAATCGAAGTGTCAAAAGACCCCTTCATGGTGCGAAGATCGGCCATCCAACAGCTTAGATTTCGTTCAATAAAAGCCCTACAAGCAAAATCAATGACTTTTTGAAAATTGTCTTCGGTTTCGAACTTGCCCTTCCAGATGTCTACAATGCCATTGAGTTCGTAGTCGGCCCATACTTCCGCATAAACAACGCCATCTTCCCGCTCAAATGATCTCAACTTTTCCATCTTACCTCGTCCGGTCTTTTGGGTCCTACGTGGAAACTAGTTGAATGTTCCTTTTCTTGCCTTTGGGGAGGGATAGCCGGTAGGTAAATTTTATTCCAGCGGACATCTTCTAAGCTCCGGCATATATTCTTTGCCAAAACCAACTTATGGTAAGTGAACAAACAACCGGAACCGAACCAGTATTGAATAAATCTGGAGTTGTGGAGTGACCAACTAAAACTGCTGCCAGATGCCGATAATTCCTCGTCTTCGGCGAGATATTTTCATAAATAATTGGCGAATGGTTGGTTTTCGTGTATAAACGGTTGCTACAGGTGTAGGTTGAACAATGACTTTTGTGCAAAATCAGCTACCTTTAAATCGGACAGCTAACCCAATTCTGTTTGTCTTCTGACGGTTTAATTCGCGTAACCTTGGCGGCCTTTCGAGTATTCTGCTTATTGATGTTTCTACCCTGCTTTTGCTTGACAGGTGTAGCACAAGTACGGCATGTTTCTCCAACGGGAAATAATGTGACAGGATGTGGAACCTCGGGCAATCCTTGCCAAACCCTCCAATATACCCTCAACAATGTGGTGGCTGATGGTGATACGGTTTATTTGCAATCGGGTACTTATGCGCTACCGAATACCGTGCCCGGTGGCACTCCTGTGGCTTTTTTACCCCTGGGGGTGAGCCTCACCTTTCAAGGCGATACGACAGGTAGTGGTGCCATATTGGACGGAGACAACCTACGGCAGTTGTTTCGATACGATTATTTAACGATTTGCCCGGGAGCAGGCAGCCCGCCCACCACCCCCGATACTGTACAATTCAATTTTTTTAACCTAACCCTGCAAAATGGACTTGATGAAGGAAAAACCTGCGGATCAACCACACATGCGCGGGGTGGAGCCATGCAATTTTTTAACAATTCCGGTAGCAGCCTTCGGGTAGAAATAGAGTCCTGTGTGTTTTTGAACAATCGGGCCAACGACCTTGCCGGACCCAATATTGGTGGTCGTTCGGCCAGTGGTGGTGCGATCTACTTTTTTGGCTTACGGCGAAACAACCTCACCACTACTTCCACCGGAGCTTATCTTCAAGTAAATCAGTGCGTGTTTAGTGGCAACGCTGGTAACCAAGGGCCCAATGGAGGTCACGGTGGAGCCATCGCCACCTCTCAAATGGATGAAGTATTGATCTTAGGCAGTACGTTTTGCAACAATTCCGTCACTGGAGTGACTACCGATGCCGGTGATATGCAGCGGGATCGAAATGCGGGGGGAGCCCTTTTGTTTTTTGAAACGGAGGTGCGGACTCCCGCCAACAACCTCATTGTGCAGGAATGTGCGTTTTTCAACAATTCGGCTACCACCGTCAATGGAGCCACCTTGCCCGATCAAAGTGAGGGAGGCGCTATTTTTCTCCATCGTGGCGATATCCTTACCAATACTAACAACGCCTTTTTAGGCATTTACGGCAGTCATTTTTTTAACAATACCATTGAAACAGGTATTGAGCATGTCGACAACAACTCTGGAAATCTCTTTTTGGGGCAGGCCTTTCCCAATACCTTTAATGTCAATCCAGTTGACCTTGGCCCCGATTCTCTGATTTGCGGATCAGGCTTTTGGAAAAGTGTTTCTCCCTTGCCACAGGCCACCTACAACTGGTCCACTGGCTCTGACTCTTCTTCCATCTTGATCAACGGTCCGGGTACTTATTGGGTGGAGGTAAGCTGGGCAGGAGGTTGCGTTTTTTCTGATACTATTGAATATATTCTTGGAAATTCCATTTCTAGCAGCACCGACACCACGATCTGCCAGGCGCAATCCTTTACCCTGAGTGCTCCACCGAACATGCAAAATCCAGTGTGGAACAATGGAACACCAGGACCGGTGATTACCGCCAACGGTTCCGGTGTTTACTACGTGAGTGGTACTCACACTTCCGGTTGTACGTGGCGCGATACCACCGTAGTGATTGCTTACCCACCAGTTGGACTTGATCTGGGACCCGATTTTACGGTATGTGGTCAAGGAACCTCCGTTTTTCAGGCCAATGGCTACTTGAGTTATCTGTGGTCCGATGGATCTACCAACAATGCTTACGTCACTACCAGTACCGATACCATCTGGCTCACGGTGGTAGACACCAACAACTGTGTAGGTTCAGATACGGTTATTGTAGCCTATGGAGCCGGCGGTATCGACCTGGGTCCGGATTCGATAGGCTGTGCAGGCGATGCTCCTCCAACTTTTTCGTTTCCCTCTTCCGTATGGGACACCTTGCTTTGGAGCAATGGCTCTACAGGAACGGCTTTAACTCCGAATCCACCCTTTACCATTTGGATTGAAGCTACTGATACGGTAGGCTGCAAGTATTCCGATACCGTTTCGTGGAGTTTGATCAACCCACCAACCCTAAACTTAGGGCCGGATGTACTTTTGTGTAGCGGCCAAAGCGTTGATTTTATCGTTCCGCTTCAACCGGATTGGAGCTTGGTGTGGTCGGATGGAGATACGGCAAATCCGCTCACGGTAAGCACTACCCAAACCCTTATTGGAGCAGTAAGCAACGTCTGCGCTACCGTTGTTGATACGGTGGATGTAGAGGTGATTGGATTAACCAGCAGTGTGTTGGGACCCGATACCAGCTATTGCCCGGATTCTGGCGCATTGGTATTGCAACCTTCATTTAGCGGCAGCAGTTACCTGTGGTCCGATGGTTCTACCAACAACTCGCTCACGGTTTCCGGCTTTGGCACTTTTGGGGTTACCGTTACGGATGCCAACGGCTGTAGTACCACCGATCAGCTCACGGCCACCGAAAATTGTCCACTTTCGGTTTACCTTCCCAATGCCTTTAGTCCCAACGGCGATGACCTCAACGATGTGTTTGTACCATTGGGACGAGGATTGGCCGAATACCATTTTCAGGTCTTCAACCGCTGGGGAGAATTGGTCTTTGAATCGCGCAATCCGGAAGAGGGATGGAATGGCCAGTTTTTGAACCAAGAGGCACCTGTTGGGGTATATGTTTGGGTACTTACCTACAAGGGGCGCAGAGCAGCCACGGTGCGCCAAAGAGGGCATCTTACCTTGGTGCGTTGATGCTGAGTCTTGTCGGGTCGGCCTATAAAAAAATAGCAAGCTCATTATCAGAGGGTTGTCCTATCCAGTGCAACTTTTACCGCTTTTTTCAGTAAAAAGTCTTTTGAAACACTAAACCAACAAGGGGTTTAAAGTGCGCTTTAGGTCATAAAATAGTACTCCATCAAGCTATGATCTTTGGGGAATAGCAGCCGCCTCACCCTGGCTAATCCACTTACCATCTTGCCCGGCCCTGCTATGGGGCGACCTCGTACTTCCCGAACGAAAAACCCAAACTGTGCGGAAATCCGCTCGTTGTTATAAAAGCTACCCACAGAAAGTTGGGGTATTGCTGGGCTTATTGGTCCTGCTGCTGCTAATAAGCCTGCCTCACTCCGTTCATGCTACACATGCCCAGGGGATGGACCTTACCTACCAGTGCCTGGGGGGAGATTCTTTTGCTTTTGAACTTCATTTTTATCGTGATTGCGATGGCGTTAATGCCCCTGGCGTAGGCGGTAGCGGATTGCCATCCGTAGACTTTAATTCAGCTTCTTGCGGGCAGAGTTTCTCGCGCACGTTTCAACTGGTTTCTTCACAAGAGATTGGAGTGATCTGCAGTTCTCTTACCACCACCTGCAACAACGGGATATACCCAGGTGTGGAAGAATACGTATACCGGGATACCCTGGTGATTCCAGCGGCTTGCACCGATTGGGTGTTTAGCTACGATTTATGCTGCCGCAACAATGCCATCAATACAATTAACCCTACCAACGTAGACATCTACGTTGAAACGACCCTCAACAATGTGGTGGCTCCCTGCAACAGCTCGCCTGAGTTTGCCGCCAATCCGGTACCTTTCCTTTGTATCGGGTCGCCCTATTGTTTCAACAATGGCGCCATTGATCCCGATGGAGATTCACTGGTATATTCTTTGGTAACGCCAACCACAGGGCCCAATGCCGGCGATACGGTAAACTATACCGGCAGCTTCTCAGCCACACAACCTTTGTCTTCTTCCACCGCCATCACCTTCGATTCTACCACCGGTGAAATTTGCCTGACCCCCACCACTTTTGAAGTAAGCGTCATGCAAATCAGGGTGGAGGAGTGGCGCAACGGTGTGCTGGTGGGGAGCCTCGACCGCGACATTCAATTGCGGGTTACCAATTGTGTGGTGCCCAACATGCTGCCCGAAGTCAACGGCATCAACGGAACTGGGGTTTTCAATGCCAGTGTTTGCGCAGGAGATAGCTTTTGCTTTACCACCGATGCGGTAGATACCAACAGTGGTCAAACGGTGCTGATGACCTGGAACAACGGGATTCCCGATGCCAGCTTCATGGTTTCGGCAGACAGCGTACCCACCGGATCGTTTTGCTGGTTGCCTGATAGCAGCGATATTTCTCCAATACCGTATTGCTTTACGGTGACCGTTGAGGACGATAACTGTCCGTTTATCGGGACGCAAACTTTTACTTTTTGCATCACCGTTACCGGGTTTATTGATGCTTCGGTTACCGGAGTCGACCCGGCCTGTCATGGAGACTGTAACGGTACCACTAATGCGGTGGTGACCAATGGCACTACGCCCTACACCTACCAGTGGAACACCGGACAAACTACCGCTGGTTTGAATGCTCTTTGTCCGGGAACTTACACTGTTACCGTCACCGACAGTGTGGGGTGCAATCCGGTGCGTAGCATCACCTTAGCAGAACCACCACTTTTAGGCGCACAAATAGGTACTCCCACCGGCATTCCTTGCTTTGGAGACTCACTGGGAAGCGCCACTGTGATAGCTACCGGAGGTACGGGAGCCTACACTTTTGATTGGGATGTGGGAACCGGCAATCAAACGGTAGCTTCTGCTGTGAACCTTTTAGCAGGGACTTACACGGTTACCGTATCTGATTTCCGGGGCTGTGATTCTGCATTGTCCATTACCATCTCCGAGCCGCCTTTGCTTACAGCGGTTGCCGCTCAGCGGCAAGCGGTGATTTGCAGGGGCGATAGCACCGGCAGTGCCTATGTGCAGGCGAGTGGAGGAGTAGCACCTTATACCTACCAATGGGACGCCAACGCGGCTAACCAAACTACCGACACTGCCTTTAACCTGGCGGCAGGTAGCTATTTTGTTACCGTGACCGACAACAATGGTTGCGATAGTGTTGTGAGCGTTGCAGTTAGTGAACCCAGTACTTTGAACGGAAATCTGGTGACGATTACCAATGTGGCTTGTTTTGGCGACAGTAGTGGTCAACTGAGCTTTTTGGCAAGTGGCGGTACACCGCCTTATGCTTACCAATGGTCACCCAATGTTACCGGAGTTACCGTGCCCAGCGCCAGCAATTTATCGGCGGGCGCATACTCCCTCACCATAACTGATAGTGCCGGGTGCGACACCATTGTGAACGCTACCGTTCAGCAAAATCCAAAGTTGACCGTAGACACCACCTTGTTGCAAAACGTTTCTTGTTTTGATGGAATCGATGGAGCCATCAGTGTACTTGGAGGAGGAGGGCAACCCAATTACACCTATTCCTGGAGTACTGGTGGTTCAACTTCAGGCATCTCCGGACTGAGTGCTGGAAATTACACAGTAACCGTTACCGACAACCTGAACTGTGACACCAGCCTCACCATTGCCTTGAACCAACCTGGTTTGTTAGGGCTCCTCCAGGATAGTTTGCGAAATATTTCTTGCAACGGAGGTACTGATGGCGCTATTCGTGTAGCTGCATCAGGCGGAACGCCTCCTTATGCCTACCAATGGAGTAATGGAGCGGGAAATGCTACTACTCCCTTGGTGACGGGTCTTGCGGCCGGCAATTATGCCGTCACCGTTACCGACAGTTTGGGCTGTGATTCCGTATTGCTTTTTAGCTTGACTGAGCCTTCGACCTTACAAACTGCGACTTCTGTTGCACAGGGGATCAGTTGTTTTGGTTTCAATGATGGGCAGGTGTGGGTACAAGCTACAGGAGGAACGTTGCCTTATACCTATAATTGGGTGACCACTGCCAACGATACAGCATTTAATCTAGCCACCGGGACGTATCGGGTTACGGTAACCGATAGCCTTGGCTGTTTTGCCATCGACTCTATTTTTCTGAGCCAGCCAGCGCTGCTCACAATAAATGAACAAGCCAATCAGCGGGTTACTTGTTTTGGAGAAAGCAACGGGGCTTCGACTGTTGTAGCTGGTGGTGGAACAACTCCTTATACCTATTTGTGGGACGCAGCAACCGGAAATCAAAATACAGCTCTGGCCAATAATCTGATTGCCGGAAACTATCAGGTCACCCTTACCGATACCAATGGTTGCGACACTGCGCTCACTATTATCATATCCGAACCCGACTTGCTGATGCCACAAGTGGACAGCCTGCGAAACGTTAGCTGTTTTGGGGGCAACGATGGGCTGGCTACCGTTTTGAGTTCAGGCGGCACTGCGCCTTACACGTACCAGTGGGATGCTGCTACAGGAAACCAAACCGGCCCAACGGCAATGAGCTTGTCCACTGGAAATTATTCGGTTACCGTTACCGATAGTGTAGGATGTGATAGTGTTTTAACCCTCACGATTACTGAACCCGCCTTACTTTTCAGCAATCTCGGACCTGTGAATGATGCGCTGTGCTTTGGCGATGCCAACGGCTCAGTAAGTGTCGTTCCGGGAGGTGGTACGGCTCCTTACAATTATTTGTGGGACAACAATGCCAACAACCAAAGCGATAGCCTTGCCGATAGTTTGGCGGCCGGTACTTATACCGTCACCATCACTGACCAACAGGGGTGTACCCTGGTAGATACGGCCACCATCCATCAACCGGCAGTACTTCAAGCCACGGTAATGCAGGTCGACTCTGTGTCGTGCTTTGGGTTGGCCGATGCTGCTGCCCTTGCCTCGGGGGCAGGAGGTACCGTGCCCTACACCTTTTTGTGGGACACGGCAGCTAACCTTCAATCCACCGCCATTGCAAATAATTTGGCTGCGGGTAGCTACCGGGTAATGGTTACTGACAGCAATGGCTGTGAGGCACTGGATTCGATCAACATTGCTCAGCCTACCCCATTGGTGCTCAACTTGATCAATACCATAAATGTGAGTTGTTTTGGTGGAGCTGATGGTAGTGCAACGGTAAACGCCTCCGGTGGTACTGCTCCATATAATTATTTGTGGGATGCAGCCGCAGCCAATCAAACCGCGGCCTTCGCCACTACTCTTAGTGCGGGAAACTATCAGGTAACCCTCACCGATACCAACTCTTGTGACACCTCCATCACAGTAACGATTTCAGAGCCAGGCTTGTTGATTCCGCAGGTGGATAGCCTGCGCAATGTGAGTTGTTTTGGAGGCAATGATGGACAGGTCACCGTTTTGGGCACTGGTGGCACAACACCTTATACTTATCAATGGGATGCGGCCACTGGCAACCAAACTGGTCCTATGGCTATTAATCTGGCAGCAGGTACCTATGCTGTCACTGTCACTGATAGCTTGGGATGCGACAGTATCATAAGCATAACGGTTGCTGAACCCAACGCACTCACCGCAAGTATTGGCACGCTTACTCACGTCTTCTGTTTTGGAGGTAGTTCCGGATCGGCTTCCGTGTTGGCGGGAGGAGGAACTGCCCCCTATGCCTATCAATGGGATACCGCTGCAGGGCTGCAAACTGCGGCCTTGGCGGGAGGGTTGACAGTTGGAAATTATGCGGTGACAGTTACCGATAGTTTGGGATGTCAGGCAGATACCCTCGCCGTGATTCTTGAACCACCCCCGCTCGTGGTGAGCGTAGGAAATGTGGTAAACGTTGATTGTGCTTTTGGAGCCAATGGTGCGGCAACTGCGGTGGCAAGTGGTGGTACCCCGGGTTACAGCTTTACCTGGGATGCAAATACCGGTGGACAAACTACGGCTATGGCGGTGGGCTTGCTGGCGGGAACTTATCAGGTGACCTTAACCGATAGTAACGGCTGTGATGCTTTGGATTCCGTGACCATTAATGCTCCTGCACCCCTTACCGCAACCATCACCAACCCGGTGAATGTCTCTTGCTTTGGTGGAAACGACGGACAGGCGAGTGTGATTCCCGGTGGCGGGGTACAGCCTTATACCTTTTCGTGGGGATTAAACTCGGGAAACCAAACCGGCACGTTTGCTACTGGCCTGGTGGCTGGAACTTACATCCTAACGCTGGTGGATAGTAACGGTTGCTCCACTTCGGACTCGGTAGTGCTGACGGAGCCAAGCTTGCTCTCCGCACCTGTTACAGTGCTGAATAACGTGAGTTGTTTTGGAGGCAGCAATGGAAACGCAGCCGTCAATCCGGTTGGCGGCACCTTGCCTTATACCTATTTGTGGAGCACGGGTACCGGTTCGCAAACTACCGATACTGCCGTAGGACTTGCCTTTGGCAGCTATTTGGTCACTGTAACCGATTCGTTGGGCTGCGATACCGTGCAACAGGTTGTCATCAGTGAGCCGCCTCTGCTCACCGTGCAGGTCACCAACTTTAACGATATCTCCTGCTTTGGGGGAAATGATGGTTCCATTACGGCGTTGGCGCAGGGCGGTACTCCTGCTTATAGTTATCAGTGGGGGAGTGGCACTGGCAATCAAACCGGTACCCTTGCGAACAACCTTCCGATAGGCAATTATAACCTCACTGTTACCGATTCCTTAGGGTGCACCAACACGTTAAACCAACAGCTGAGCCAACCGGCCCCCTTCCAGGCCACGATTACCGGGTTCAGCAATGTATCCTGTTTTGGCGGTACAGATGGTTGGGCGGTTGTGCAAGGCTTGGGTGGTACTTTGCCTTATTCCATTTCCTGGGGAATCAATTCCGGGAATCAAAGCTCAGATACCGCCACTAATCTCGGAGTGGGAACGTACGTTGCTGTCCTTACCGACAGTTTGGGCTGCAATGCTTCAGACACGATTGCACTCACTGCTCCGAACCCCCTCAGTTCGTTGTTGGGTTCTTTACCGGTAACTTGTTTTGGGGGAAGTGATGGTCAGGTAGCGGCTTCGGTGTCGGGTGGAACTTTGCCTTATACCTATCAATGGAGTGGGGCTGCAGCTTCCAGTCCTACCGCCATCGTCAACGGACTACCCGAAGGCACATATACCTTGGTGGTAACGGACTCTCAGGGCTGCCAAATCACCGATTCTCTATCCATCCTTCAGGCCAGCCCTATCGACCTTAGCGTGGAGCCAGATGCTATTATTTGTGTGGGTACGAATTACCAAATCACCGCAGGTGCTACCGGTGGAAATGGAGGCTATACATTTACTTGGGATCAAGGTTTGGGGGCTGGCAATACCCACACCGTGAGCCCCAATCAAACAACTTTGTATACGGTTACCGTGGTAGCTTCCACAGGATGTTCGGGAGGGCAGGATACGGTGGAGATTCAGGTAAAAAACCTGGCCAATGATAATCTAAGTCTTGCCGTTACCGGGCCGATTTGCTTGGGCGAAACGGCAACCTTATCGGCGATACACAACGGTGCCATTGGTCCGTACACCTATACCTGGCAAGGTTTTCCGACCGTCGGGATTGGCCCGGTCGATGTGGGTCCATCCGTTTCTACCTACTATTATTTTACGGTGGAAGACGATTGTGGTCAAGCCCTGAATGATTCCATTCAAGTCATTGTAGACGCGATGGTAGTGCAGTTGCCAGATACCATTGCACAAGGTTGTCCACCACTGGTGGTAGATTTTGAAGACAGTACCAACGTAGGGTCAATGACCTACCTCTGGACCTTTGGAGATGGGAGTTCTTCCACCAATCGGGCTCCGAGCCATGAGTTTACTTTATCAGGAATCTACACTGTGAACGTCACTGCCATCAGTGCATCAGGCTGTAGTGCAAGTACGGCAAGTACCAATTTCGTAAAGGTCAACACGCCACCCATTGCCGATTTTCTTCCCGATCCGGCCGAAGTCTCGGTGCAGGACCCCACGGTGATTTTCTACGATCAAAGCCTTGGTGCGGTAAGCCAGCGCTCCTGGGATTTTGGAGACGGAGGCACCGATGTAAAGGCCAATCCGGTGTATGTGTTTTCCGAGGTGGGGACCTATCCGGTGACTTACCGGGTGGAAGATCGCTTCGGTTGTGCTACCGAGGTGGTGAAACCCATTACGGTAACTCCTTTCTACACCCTTGATATTCCCAATGCGTTTACCCCTAATCCCAGTGGTCCGGGCAGTGGCGCTTACGATCCTACCGACCTGAGCAACGATGTATTTTTTCCCTTTACTCAATATGTAGAAGAATATCATTTGTTGGTATTCAACCGCTGGGGCGAGATTGTATTTGAATCTTTCGACATCGCTATTGGCTGGGATGGATATTACCGGGGCGAATTGTGCCAGCAGGATGTGTACGCTTATAAAGTCACCTTCAAATGGCTTGACGGAGTAGAAAAAACGGTTGTAGGCGATGTTACTTTGATTCGATGAAGTGGCGAATGAAATACCGGTGTTGGCTGGCTTTTTTGCTGGTAGTTGCGGTTTTCCAAACGGAGCTTAAAGCCCAAGACCCACAGTTCAGTCAGTTTTATGCCAATTCGCTTTTTCTCAATCCGGCTTTTGCCGGGAACACCGAGGTAGGCCGAATGGCGCTCACCTACCGTAACCAATGGCCGTCCATTCCCGGCGGATTCATTTCCTATACTGCGGCTTATGACCACAACCTCTACAGTGCCAACAGTGGCATAGGGGTGATGCTGGCCTACGACAAAGCGGGGAGTGGTGGCTTGCGCTACACTTCCATCAATGGAATGTATGCCTACGGTGCCCGGCTTACCCGCATGCTCACCCTGCGCTCGGGGGTGCGATTTGCCGGAGTGTTTCGCGGATTTGACCGTTCCAAATTGGTTTTTGCTGATCAGATAGCCCGTGACGGTGCGCCCATTACCCTTGAGTCAGATTTGCAAGACAATGTCAACTATGCAGACGTTAGTGCTGGTTGGGTATTGACCCACCGCAAACATTTTTGGATAGGCATGGCCTTTGACCACCTCAACCGTCCCGACCAGGCGTTTGCCGAGGCAGATGCCCGACTGCCCATTAAATATTCTGTCCACGGTGGTTTGAATTGGCAACTCTCGGAAGATCAACGGGACCGCCCCGGAGCAAAGTTGACGTTTATCGGACACTACAAGGCGCAGCAAGATTGGGATCAGCTGGATTTTGGCGCTTACTGGACTTATGATCCACTCAGCATTGGCATTTGGTACCGTGGGCTTCCAGCGGTGAAATCTTTCCGGGCAGGGTTACCCAACAACGATGCTTTTGTGGTGCTGGTGGGCTATGCATTCAATGATTTTCGGTTTGGTTACAGTTACGACCTCACCATCTCTAAATTGGTAGGACAAACCGGTGGAGCACATGAAATTAGTTTGAGCTATGAACTCCCGGCTCCTCGAAAAAAACGCCGGAGCAAGATTCTAATTCCCTGCGCCAAGTTTTAAGCCTATGGCTGAAGGTGGTGAAAAACAGAAGAAAAGTCTTCGTCTCCCAATCCGGCTTGCTGGGCTTGTGCAAATACTTCTTTGGCCAGGTTGAGCATCGGCATGGCCAGTCCCAATTCAAAAGCAGTGTTGGCCGCAAGGTGCAGGTCTTTTTGCATCCACTTGAGTGGGAAATTGGCTTCCCGGTTGGCGTTTTCCAATTTGGGACGCAGTACCTGTAAAAAAGGTGCAGTAACCGGCACGTTGAGCAAAACATTGAACAAGGTTTCAGAGGCCAATCCCATGGCTTGGCCTTGGGCAAAAGCTTCGCTAAAGGCCAGCATGGATTGACCCAACAATTGGTTGATGAGCAATTTCATGTTGCTGCCCATGCCATTAACGCCCAGGTGAATGGTTTTTTTGCCCATGATATCAAGTAACGGCTGTACGTATGTTACATCGGCTTCCTGGCCACCGACCAGAAAGACCAACTCTCCTTTTTCGGCGGGGCCTTTGGTACCCGCAACGGGGGCGTCTAAAAATCGAATTTGAAGGCGGTTGGCAGTTTGTGCCATTGCCCTGGAAAAATCGGGCGTTACCGTACTACAGTCCATCCATAAGCCGTTGGCTGGCATGGCGGCAAGAAATCCATCGCTACCCAGGGCCACTTCCTGAACCACTTTGGGGGAGGGCAACATGGTGATGACCACGTCTACGGCTGCAGCCAATGTAGCAGGATCGGAGGCGCGGTGGGCTCCTTGATCGATCAGTGCCAGGTCTTTGCCCGCACTGCGGTTCCAAACCCAAAGTTCATGACCTGCTTTCAATAAGTTGGCCGCCATGCGACTGCCCATGATTCCCATTCCTAAAACTCCGACTTTCATAGTGCTGATTTTTTTGATTGCTGATGGCAAAGGTGCGAGGTAGGCCCAACTTAAAATGCAGAAAATGCACAAAAGTGTTGTTTTTCGGTCAAAAAACGCCTCCACTCAAAGGAGCGCTACCGTGTTGCAAGCGGAACTGTAAGGGAGAATTTCCGAATTGTTTTCGAAAGGCCTGAATGAAGTGGGAAGTGTTGCCATAGCCCACCGAAGCCGCCATTTCGGGAATCGAAAGTTGTGATTGCAAAGCGAGTTCCCGGGCTTTGGCCATTCGTTTTTGAATCAACCATTGCTTGGGAGAAAGGCCAAAATGACGTTTGAAATCGCGTTGAAAGGTAGAGATGCTCCGCCCGGATAGGTAGGCGTAGTCGGCAATGCTCAGTGGTTTGTTGTATTGCGCCTCCATCAATTCCCGTACGGGTCTGCGGTGGCGAGTGCTCAGTTGGCACAAGCGGTGACGCATTTCCTGGCCTTGCGGTGCTTCCAAGAGTAAATAGAACAACTCCAACAATTTAGGTCGGGTCAGAGGGGACCTGGAAGCACTGGAATGATTGTAAAGGCGGTGCAGGTTTTCCACGTAAGTGGCTACCATTTCGCTGGTGGTGAGGGTAAATAGCGCTGTAGTTGTGCCGGGGGAATGCGCCTGTAAAGTAGCGCCTAAAAATTGATCGATCAAGGCATCGTCAAAAAAGAACACCGTGGCTTTAAACGATCCTTTTGCGGGCAACACATCCGAAACGAAGTAGAGCCCTTTGGGTAACAAAACGAGATTACCCGCCGGAATGCGCTGCACCAGCCCTTCTTCTGTTTCCACGCGCAGGGTGCCTTGGGTCACCAGGGTAATGGCGTGGGCCGATAAATACCTTTCCTGGTTTTCGCTTACCTGATCCACCGTTTTGCCCAGAATGCAACAGGGATCGTCGACCAATATCTTTTGAATCGCAGGGTTGGTGTAGAATGCAGCAGGAACTACTTTCAAAGCTTGCATGGTACAAAGGAACGAAATGCCTTTTTATCAGTCGACCTGCCACAAAAATCGATTTTAGCCCAGTAAACCAAGGTGGGGCCTTCAAATGTTTGGGTTGTAGCCTACCGATCTACTCGCCTTTCAAAATGGCTTTTGCAGCATCAATACCTGAAAACCCGGCACCGTGAACGGTTGAGGAAGCTTCTTCGTGGTAGGCTTCACCGGCAAAGTACAACTTACGGTCAACCGTTTCCCGCAACGCATTCTGCACACTGGTGAAGTTGTTGTCATAATGGCTGTAGGAGCCTTGAATGTAAGGTTGTGCCGACCAATTTTGAACGTGGGATTTTTCGAGGTTGGCAGAGGCCTTGCCGTCAAAAATTTCATCGAGCTCGTCGAGCACCCGGGTTAAGATGCGGGAATCACTGCCCAAGGAAGTATATTGTGTCGCTTCGGTATCTACCGAAAACAGAGTCAACAAATTGTCGGAGGTATCTTTCTTGAATGCCCCATCAATGTAGAGGTGCGATTTTGAAAAATAGCCTACCAGGTTGTGCATCATCAACATGTCGGGATAGAACCGTTCCTTCATTTTCAAAAATACCTTTAAGCCATCGGGCATGGAAACCTCTTCGAGTGCATCCAGTTTATTGGCCGGAAGCGCAGGTGCAAAATCAATCAATCCCTTTTGCAAAATGGTTAAGGGGACCGTCACAATCACTTTGTCCGCTTTAAAGGAAGTACCATCATCGGTGACCACCTCAATTTGATCGCCAGCGTAATCAATAGCGGTTACCGGGGTGCTGGTGCGAATGCGCGATGCAAAAGGCGGTACAATGTATTGCTCGAAAAAGTCGAACCAGGTGGTTTTTTTGAACTTGTATTCCGAATAGAGGTTCGAAACCCAATTTTGGTTGCGCAAACGGCCGTTGTGCCAGGTTTGGTAGGTCTGAGGGTCGTAGGGAATCAGTTCTATATTGCCTTCAATGTTGTCGTCTTGAATCAATTCACCGAATACCGACGGATCGGTATGGATCCACTCGGCCCCTAAGTCGATGGGAAAGTCGGTGAAGCCTTCCAGCTTTTTCACACGGCCGCCGATAGCCGTATCGGCCTCCAAAATTTCAAAGTCGATGTTGTGCTGTTGCAATAAATGCCCGGCCATCAGGCCAGCAGCACCCGCTCCAATAATGATGACCCTACCCGAAAAGTTGACCTCAAAACCTTCGTCTTCCTCTTTGCAGCTGGTCAGTAACGAGGGGAGAAAGGCGGTACCCAGTCCCAGTAAGGCAGTTTTTTTAATAAATTCTTCACGTGTCATTCGTTTACCTCCTGCTTTTCGTTTGCCGTTTTTTGAAATGTCGCAGGCCAATAGCTTAATCCAAGGCCCACCGTTAGCCAACCCGAATGTCCCTGACCAAAGGACAGGGAAGAGCCATAGCCTACCTGGCTTTGTAAGCCCCAATGTTTCCCGATGCGCCAGCCGATCTCATACTGAAGCGATGGAATGAAAAAATCAGAGCGTTCGCGTTCCCTTTCAAGGATTTCTCCTTGAAAATTGACCGTGACTCCGGTAACCTCATAGCGGTTTTGATAGCCCAAACCTATAGAAACTGCCGACCACCTTCGGCGGTCACTTTTTCGGCGAAGTATACCGGCAGTGCCTTGATAAAGCACCGAAGTGTAATTGTTTTGAAGGGAATGAAATCCCACTCTTGGTCCTACAAAAAGTACATGTTGCCGCTGGGGACCGGCTTCAGCGGTTGCAGTTCCCAAAGCGAGTTCCTTCAGGAAAAAGCGACCGGTAAGTTGGGCTCCCGGGCGAATGGCGTAGGCGCTAAAGTAACCTACCGAAACTTGTCCTAAACCGGGTTGAAAATCCTGGGCTTGGGAAGGTGGGGTTAAACTGATGAGCAACCAAAGGCAACAGCAGTTCCAAAAGATTCGATAGCACATGAACAAATAACTTTTGATCGAAAATAACGCAATTGCGGTTCGGTGCTGATTTGTAGATTCGTACAAACACGTCCTAAATCCTGATTTGGGGCGTGCCAAAACCTGAAAATGGAGTGGTCTCAGATTTATACGAGCCTGGACATCATGTCCTTAGCGGGAACCATCGTGTTGGTGGTGTTTTTAGCCCGTTCACGGAAAATTCCCGGTAAAAAAGGGTTGTTGGGCGCTTGTTTGCTCCAGGTATTCACCATCTATTTGTTCGATTGGTATTGGTCGGAGCACATTGTCCCAGTCATTTTGCAGGAAATGTTGCAGTTGGGCTTGGGCAGTTGCCTGCTCGAATATTTACTGGATTGGCGCAGCCCACCCGCGGCTTGGCGCTGGTGGATCCATGCCGGAATTGGTATGGTCAACCTGTGTATGGTTGGTGCTTCCTTCGCTTTGGGGTGGACCCCGGAGTTTTTCTTTGCCTCTGCTTATTACTTTGCTTTAGAGTTCTTCAATTTGCTGGCCGGTTTGGGCTACACGGCTGCGTTACTGGCCACCTTCTTTACCCTGCGCGGACAAATTCCCGCCTTGCCAAAACCCAAAATGCATTGGGCCATGGTGCTTTCCATATCCTTTGGCGGCCTGTTTTTAATTCTTTTCACCTCTGAATTTGTTACCAACGTAGCGGGAGAGTCAGAGTTGCTTTGGGTGTTTCAATCGGCAGCTTCGTTTTTGTTGGTTGTATACATTCTATGGCAGAGCTATCGGTTGGGTTTCTTTGTGGGCCCCATTGCTGCAGGGCAGATCTCTGAAGTTGCCGAGGAAGATGAACGCTGGAAAAAGCTTTTCGCAAAATTGGACGACCGCATCCGCAACGAGTCGTGGTATTTGCAACCTCAACTGAAGGTAGACGATTTGGCCCAGCGCATGCAAACCAACAGCCGTTACATTTCCAAGGCCGTCAACGAAGCCTATGGCGATTCGGTGACCAACTATCTGAATGCCTTACGCATCGAACATTTCAAGCGCGAATTAGCCAAACCTACCGGCCGGCAATATGCTTTGGATGCGTTAGCACTGGATTGTGGCTTCAATTCCAAGTCTTCCTTCAACCGCTTATTCAAGCAGCACGAGGGCATGACGCCATCGGCTTACCGGGATGGGGTGGGAGGAGGATAAAATGATAGGTGCTTGCTTTTCAATGGAACAGTCGGCGAACTACTACAGGTATTTTCTGAGTATGTTCATTTTCAAACTAAAATGCTGTGAAGTTCAATGAGAATGCAATTCTGAGTTACCTCTTTTTAGCCTTGATTCTGCTGTTGACCACCCCCGCCTTCGCAGACTATAGCATGGGGGCTACCGATGTTGTCGTGATTGTGGGTGGAGGAGGGTTGCACCTCGTAAACCTGTTGGCGTTGATTTATTTTGCAGTCATACGCCTGGCTCGGAAATCGGCTAAAGGTCGCGTTGGATTACACGTTTGCTGCTGTGGTTTGCTCCTCTTCTCCAGTTGGGCCATTCTCGCTTTGGGCGATGACATCGATCGTGGGTTTTTCACCTATTGTATTGCTATTGGGTTGTTGGGTATTTTGCTCATCGTTTGGAACTACCGAAGGAGGATACCCCAACAGGGGAAACGAATGGGCTGAACACAGTTCTTGGAGAGGCGAAGCTTTGCCGATTCAAAGTTTCCCCAAACTGCTTGCCCATTCAACGGAATAGTGGTTGAGTAATGTGTGCCTGGCGGGGATGAAAATTTAGTTTGCAGTTAACTGCTTTTGCCTTCGAAGTACCGTACGGTGCAGCCCTACAATCCAAGCTAAAACGAATAGAAAAGATACTTTTTGAAGCATCGGCAATGCTTCCAGGAAATGGCCCGTGTAGTAGATAAAGTTGTTGGCGCCCAGCAAAAGAAGGCACAATATGCTGCTTATTTTATATCCCTTTAGGTCGCTTTGCCAAAGCTCCCACAAGATGCCTGAAACCGTCACCAACCCAAACATACTGGCCACAATGGTCAATAGGTCGTGGTAGTTGGTAAACAGGAACATGGTCGCCAACATGGCTATGATGCCGTTGATAGCAATGAGGAATTTCCAACCTTTTTGTTGGGCGAAGTATACGGCGAATTGAATGAAGAAAGCGCTAAGACCGGCACACAATACCCCCATACCGAAAATGGCAAAAGGTCTTGCCGGGTTGGGGCTTCCATTCATTCCCGCTTCAAGCATCAGGTTGCACCAATAATTGTGTATCCAATCGAAACCGGTAGCGTTTAAGTCAGCCTGATTGCCTCCCGGATATAGCGTGGATGCATACAGGTAGAGGCCAAAGAACCCTGCTATCCCAATCGGTGGAAGCAATCCAAACCAAGCGTGGAGGGTGGAAGGCTCACGGTTTGCCATGCTGTCCAAAGATAAACAGCAAATGCACTTAGAAGCTCTTTATCCCTATTGGGCGAGCTTTTAGCGATCAACAAAAACGCCCGACGAAAGCCGGGCGTTTTTTAATTAGAGCGTGTTTGCTAATACCTTGGGTCAGGTAGACCAAGGATAATCATCATACACATAAGCCGGGTTCTCCTTCAGCGTATCGCCGGTCAGGGTTTTCCAACCACTGTCGCTGGACGATTTAATGCCTTTTATGTTGTAGTTATAGATGTTGACCACAGTGGCATTGTACTTTGGCCCAATCAGCAGAATGCGCGAGTGAATCGTACTTATTTTCTTGTGGGTGGGGTCGGTGATTACCCTGCAATTCGGCTGCAATTGTCCGGTGCCGCCCAAAAGCTTGTGTACCGTAGTACCGCGAATAAACGCTTCATTCAGCGACATGCTGGTGTACTGCCGGGCCAGGTAGGTAGAAGCGATGATGCCGGTACGGTCGTGGCCGCTGGCACAGTGGATGTAATATACGTGAGGCAATTCACCGGTTTCGAGGTGGTTCATTTTTTCGTGCAACATCTTAGAGCACGAAGCATCAAAATTGTCAATGGTGCTGTCCACTGTCACATCCGGGTTGATGGAATAGTTGACCATGCGGCAATTCATACCTGTGACAGGGTCCGTCCAGTGGCCGGTTTGGGGATACCAGGCCTGATCGGCGAGTTGGCTTTCGTTGGTGCCCCCCATGGATTGAATTTCGTAGTTGAGAAAGCTCTTTTCGTCTCCGGGGCTCTGCAGGTTCACATCGCACCATACGTAATCGCCAATGCTGTAGAAATCATTGCCGGTTGCTTCTTTGTAGCGTGTAGCCAAGATGTCGTGGACGACCTGAAAATCAATGGACTGAGGGCCCCAGTTGACTTTTGCGGGGGCCAGCGGGCAATTTCCCCGAAACATCACATTGCCGTTGGTGTTTTTATCTACCATAAACACCACCTGGGTGTTCAAGGGTTGGCAGGTGGATTGCACTCCGGAAGGTACCGTACCGGTAGGTTTAGAAACCGGGATGGTCAAGGGGTGGCCGGGGATTTCCGTAAGAATATTGGCATTGTTGGCATCGTTGGGAATGTGCCAGGGCAAAGTAGCATTGTTCAAGGAGAAATCAATTTTGCAGGACGCCGAACCGCCATTTGAACCGTACTTGATACTTACGTGGCCGTCTACATAGCCATCGCTTTGACTGATGGTGACGGCCACTCCTGAACCGGAAGTAGCACTGGTAGAGCCAATGGTTACACTGGTACCGGTTTTGGTCGTTGATGGATCGGTTGGATCAGGATAAGATAAAGATCCAGAAGTGATTTTGAGCGTAGCTTCGATATGTGGCCCAGGAGCCAAGGTGAAGGTTTTAGAGGGAACTGTTGCACTCATTAGAATGGGGGTGTTTTGATTTGTCAACCAAACTAATTCAACTATAGAGACTTTATGTAGAATTTGTCATCAAAGGGAAGAAAACCTGCATCAAGGGGAGATTTTGAATACCACGAGTATGGCATTGCAGTGCAGGGTTGGGCCGGCCACACTATGAACCAATGAGCCATGTGAAGGCAACAACTGGTTGCGCGTGTTCTTTAATTTAAATGTGCTGCGCCAGTAGGGCCTTTAAGGAATCGAGCTTTTTGCGGGCTGCTTCGTAGCCAATAGCATACAATTCCTCCACCGCGTCCATGGAAAAAACACCGAAATGAAAAAGCTCTGGAGGAGAAAGAAACAGGTCGGCCTGCTCGGGGGTAAAACTGCGTTGGCCGGACAACAGGAGTCGAATGGCCCGGTTAACCACTTTGCGAGACGATTGCAATTCTTCTTGTTGCACCGGTGTGCTGGGGTTGACGTCTACCGCAGCTACTACTTTGCATTTTGAGCGCAACGGTTGTATTGGGATGCTTTCCAGTATGCCTCCATCTGCGTGATAAACACCATTGATATTTACCGGAGCAAATACGCCGGGAAAAGCGGCAGAGGCTTGGATGCATCTATGCAGTGGACCTTCAGAAAAATGCTTCAGGGTGCCGTTTTCCAAATCGGTAGCGGTGATGATGAGGGGAATGGAGAGGGATTGAAAGTTGTTTTCTGGCAGGTAGTCCTCCAACACCTTGAAGGAGGTGATGTCCAGCAAGCCAGGTTGGCGAAAGGTAAGGTGAGAAAAGGAAAACAAGTTGGTTTCCGAAAACACCTTTAGAATATCCCTGGGAGACAGGCCGTAGCTATACAAAGCACCCACAATTGATCCGCCACTGGTGCCGGCAATGATATCGGGCCGAATGCCCGCTTCTTGCCAGGCTTGCAGCGCACCGATTTGAGCGGCACAGCAAGCGCCACCGCCAGAGAGGGCGAGGCCAAATAGGTGCTCAGGTGCAGGGGAGTGGGACATGTGGGAGCGAAATTTCCTGCTAAGGTAGGCTTTGGGGGAAGGTTTAGAGTCGGAGAGGAGTTGAAATATTGGGGCAATCTGCCTAAAGCATTAGTCGTTTGATAATTGTAAGTATTTTTAAAATATGATGACTATAACAATTAACGACAATGTGGATTGGGCAAGGCGTAGCTTTGAAAGTGTAGAAGATTTAAGAGAGTACCTTGCCGAATTGCAGTTAGCATCCATCCAAAACCCGGAGTTTTTTGAGGAGTTGGATCGGCGGGATACCAATGCCGAACTCAATCCAAAGTCCCTTAGGTCTTTAGCAGAGATAACCCAGCGTTTGCAATAGCTCAAATAGCTATCAGCTATTCTTTACTCAAGAGGCGGAAACCGAGATTCTGAAAGGATATCCTACTGCCTCAATCGACCACCGGTTTTACCGACCAAATGGCTCCGTTTTTGGTATCGTGTCTGTCCAGGTTGTTCTGCGAAATTGCCGTATTCAGTAGCGCCTCACATTGGTTGCGTGGTGTGTTGGAAAGCTCGGCAAACTCTCGGGCCGTGAGGGAGTTGAAATGAAGCAACAAACTTTCCAAGCTTGGATCATAGGTGGCTTTCTGCGCTTCAGGATACAATTTCAACAGGGCTACTTCGAAGAACGAATAGGGCTTGGCCCCGTAAACCATTTCTTTCGTTCCTGATGCATTTTCAAAAAACAAAGTAGGGAAGCCCCGCACGCCAAGCTGCCTGCCCAGGTTTAGGTCTGCTTCGAAACGGGCTTTGGCAGTACCTTCGTAATCCGCCTTCAATTGTGCCACATCCAGGCCAACTTGCGCTGCAGCATCCGCCAGGTGTTCCCATTTGGTGATGTTTTTCTTTTGCAGGAAAACCATTTCGCGAATGGCCCTTAAAAACAGCAAAGCCTTTTTGGCATCTTGCATTTCAGCGGCTTTGCAAGCGATGGAAGGAGGATAAGATGAATCCAGCGGGTCTTCGAGCCACACATCCCCATCAATGGGCATGTCGTAGTGGCCGCTCACTTCGTCCCAATGGTGGGCCACATCCGAAGGTTTACTAATACCACCACTGTTGTAGCTCCAATCGGGCAGCAAGCCCCCCATCCGATACTCGATATCCACCAGGTGCCCGTATTCCAATTTGAACTTCCGCAGTTGGGGTTCGATGCCCCAGCAGGTAGAGCAAATGGGATCCGTAAAGTAAACGATCTTCACCCGTTGGGTGGTGGAGGTGGATGGTGCAGTGGAGGAGTGAGAAGCACTGGCGACCTTCGTTCCGGGTAAAGCACAGGCTCCACTGTCGGTATCGCAGAGCAGCGGATTTTCTTCGTTCATGGTAGTGTTGGTTGGAGCATTGCAACTGATGAAGGACACAAGAAATAGCAGGAAAACAAATGGGGGTCGCAGGTGCCAGCAATTGGTGACCAAAAGTTGGCGGTGGCTGCGATTGCTGGTCATGTCCATAAGAAAACAAACCATCCGATAAAGCGATGGTTCAAGGTAGCAGAAAGAAATGACCACGGTAGGATTACGGATGGCGGTTCATCACCGAGCAGCAACCAGGAAAGGAATACCTTACCGCCTCTTGATTTCAATCACCACCGATGAATTGCCATAATTGAGGGTGTACTTGCCCTTGCGAAAGATCGATAAGTCGATTTGGCTACCCGCACCTTGGACCAACATGTTTCCTTTAAAGTCTAAAATTTGATAGAGCGTAGGAGCGTTGAAAAGGACCTGTTTTTTTGTGGGATGATATTCGTAAGTGATCTCCTTTTCGGGGCGACTTATTTGCACTACTTCAGACACGCGGTACCTTCCGCTCACTTGCTTTCTTATCCGGAATTTATGCTCACCGGCAAAGAGCATAACTTTCACTTCATACTCGTGGCTTTGATCGCAGGGCAGGCCCATCGATGCTACCTTCACCTCGGGTACCCGCACCCATTGGTTCCAGCGAAAGTGTTCTACTTCATAGCTGCCCGGGAGATAATCGTTCGAGGTGGACCACCGAAGCCTACCCAAAGAGTCGATGGATACGGAGTCGAAATGTACTCTAAGCTTGGGCGATGCTACCTCAGGACCTAAAATCCTTGGTTGGCAACTGTCCTGGTGATAGATGGTTACCAAAACACTATCCTTACAAGCAATGTCCATCATGTCCAACTGTAGTTCAATAGTAGCTTGGTCAACTGGAACACCGATGTTGGTGCCATTGACCAAGATGCTATCAATGCAGAAGGCTTTGCCTCCACCTAAAAAGGGGTTGATAAGGAAAATGGGCTCGCCTTTGTGGATGCCTCTGAGTTCAATGCGCTGCCCTAATCCGGTGGAATGGAGTAGGAGCAAGGTTAGGGCAAGAACCAGGTATTTAAGGTGGTTGTTCAAGTAGCGATCGAATGGGAATCTTGTTGTCCTTTGAAGCAAGGTTCGAAACTAAAGATTTGGCTTGACTTGTTAGTTATCCACCTTTGTCTTCGAGCGCTATCTTCTCAGTCTTCTTAAAGTCCCACCCGATCCTCTCTGTAACCGGGAGGGGCGCCCCGAAGCCTGATCGGATTTGGCAACTGCTTTCCGGTATCCCAAGTCGGTTACTTGCTTCATGCACCAACGGCATTTTCAAAGGCACAACCATTGAAAAAAGTGAGCGAAAGATGAATTGAAACAAGATGGAAAGTGCCTTTTGGGGAAGTTGATAGCAGGGTGTAGTTGCAAACTACACCCAGAAAGAAGTGCAGCGCCTAACCAGGACAGTAATGTTTCATAGAAGTCTGATCGTAGTTGGCAACTACGATCCGTTATCCAGATCCGGTTACCAACGTCCTGCACCACTTGGAAAGAAATCGGATGGCACCGGTGCACTGCTTTTTAAAACCGTGCACCACTTCAAAAAAATTCAAGCTGCACCGGTGCATTGCTTTTCAAAACAATGCACCACTTCAAAAAAATCAGGTGTGCACCGGTTCACTACTTTTCAAAACTGTGCACCACTTGAAAATAAAAATCAGGTTGCACCGGTGCATGGCTTTTCAAAAACGTGCACCACTTTGACGATAGAAAATAGAACAGCGTTTCCCAGTGGTCACAATGGAGCACCACGCCAGCTACACCTGTATGCGCTTATCGAATCCCTAAACTGATCTTGCTTTTTTCCACTGGTGGAATACTGTTCGGTGGCCGGCAGACTATTCGAAGTGACGGTTGGATCATTCGCTGCCGACAGGAAACGCTCAAAAAGAACGTTGAGGCGTGCGCATAGGAAACAGCAAAACAAACCCCGTGTAGCCGTAAATGATCTCGTTGGGAAACCCAGGCAGGGGAAGGGAGGATTGGAACAACTAGGAGTGAATCGCTTCGACCGCAAACCTTCCCCCAAAAAAAAGAAAGATTCAACCGGATTTCTAAGAAATAGAACCGGATATAAAAGCCTTTAGAGCTACACCCTATCCGGTGCTACATTTGAAATATCCGAAAAGTGTATTTGCCCTCGCTTTACGGAATGAAACCCCTGAAGTACTAACCCAAATAACGCCAACACGAAACGATTGAAACACCTAACCGAACCCCAAGCCTCCTGGTTGCTGATGGTGCGTCCGTGTCCCACTTGAGACGACTCCAGCTACTAAAGGAACTTTCCATACCGCATTTGCTGTGACTGTCGCGCCTCGATCCTAAATAGGATGCACGCGCGCCTACCCCGCACCGCAATGATCTGACTCAGCCTCCAGGCTGCTCCTGGAATTGCTATACCCTAACCGAACCTTTAACCTCAGACTCATGAACCGAAAAATCCTGATCGCCTCCTTGTTGAATGGCCTGCTTTTGATCGGCCTCTTTGGATGGATGCTGTGGAGCAAAAGCTCCAGCCAACACTACTTCATCACCACCGCTGAAGTGTACAACGAATTTGAACTCACCAAGCAGTTGACCGCCGAATTGGATTTGGCCGTCAGCGCCCGCCAACTGCAATTGGACAGCCTGGAAAACCTGCTTCGGGGCATGGCCACTCAAATCAATGCGGCCGAAGACCTGTCGCAGGAGGAGGTAGCCCGCTTTCAGCAGCTCGAAAAAAGCTACCAGGAAAAGAAAGTGCGCTTCGATCAGGACAACGAAGCCCTGGCTGAGCACTACACCAAAGAAATCTGGACCCAATTGAACCAATACATCGAGGCCTATGGCGAAGAACACGATGTCAACTTTTTGTTCGGCTCGCACGGGCAGGGCAACCTCATGTATGCCCGCGATGGCAGCGACCTCACCGAAGATGTATTGGCCTATGTAAACCTGCGCTACCATGATGAAAACATCGATTAAATCCCTGTTGGGCGCGGTGCTGGTGGCGGCACTCTTCGCCGGTTTCGGATGCAGCGCCCCCGAAGAACTGTCGCCCGTAGATTACCGGGCCTGGGTAGAAAACCCGGACAATGGCTTGTTGGCCTTTCGCGAGTTGGGCAACTACCGTTTCGAGTTGCAGTACCGGCCCAAAGACTACATCCTGCTGAAAGAAAACCGCGGTGCGGTGACCGATGCCGCCACCTGGGAAGCCGAAAAGCAAAGCCTGGGCGACCTGCAATACTATTCGTTCAAAATCTCCTCCCTTTCGGGAAACGCCTCTCCGTTGGAGAACGAACTTCAGGCACCGGAGGAATATTACCACCGCCTGGCCTACCTCAGCAATGCGGTGCAAGAAGATTTGAGCCTGGTGCAAAACGGCGACACTTTGCCTTGCCGCATGCTGCATTTGGAGCGCACCTACCAACTCGCACCCTATTCGCAACTCATGTTGGCCTTTGAGGCCCCACCTGCCGACCAGGGCGACCGCAAACTCGTGTTTCGCGACCGCGTTTTTGGCACCGGCATCGTGCAATTCACCCTTGCTGCCGCCGATTTGGCCCGGCAACCCCAAATTCAATTAACCCCTAAGTCATGATTTTAACCCGTATACGAGAAAGCAAGGCCGCGCGCTATGCGGCCGCCTTGCTGAGTCTCAGTTTTCTGACCGACCTCGCTCAACCGCAGGCAGCCATGGCGCTCACCGGAGGGCCCAGCCAGCCCGAGGTAGAAAGCTTTGAGCCGGTGGGCACCACCGAAATGGTCAACCTGTTTTCTGGCGACTTCAATTACAACATTCCCCTCATCGATGTAGGGGGCTACCCCGTGAACCTCGCTTACCACGGCGGCATTGGCATGGACCAAGAAGCCAGCATGGTGGGCTTGGGTTGGAACATCAACCCTGGGGTGATCAACCGCAACATGCGCGGCTTGCCCGATGAATTCAAAGGCGAAAAAGTCTACAAAGAGTTCAACATGCGGCCCAATGAAACCTATGGGGTAACGCTTACACCCGACTTGGAATCGTTTGGCCTTTCCGCAGAAGACCTTGGAGTCGCCCTTGAGTATTCGGTAGGCATGACCTACAATACTTATAAAGGCATTGACATCAGCCAAACTGTTGGAGCCGCCATGAAGCTACCGGTGAGTGGAACCGACAACACTTTTGACCTCGGCTTTTCCGCCACGGCCAACGGAGACGGCTTGTACCTCAAACCCAAGGTTTCTTATTCGCAAAAGGTGAAAGAGATAGAGGGCAACGATGGAAAACTAAGCGTTTCTTCCAAGGCCAGTATTGGAGCGGGCTACAGCAGCCGTTCGGGCCTTAAAAACTTGACCTTAAGCACGGCTACCACGGGAAAATATAAGGCCAACAGTGGAGAGGTATCAAAATCAACCCTAAAGTCCACTAACTATTCGCCCATTAGCCTCACACCATCCTCTTACGTGCCGTCAATCAAGATTCCGACCACAACCATGGGCTACAGTTTTGCTACCAAATTCGGCTTCACCCTTTTCGGTGTCGATGGGGTAGGTAGCATTGGGGGAAGTTACTCCCGTACTGCCCAGCGAGAAACCAGCAGTGAGAAAAAGGCATACGGCTATTTGCACAGCGAAAAGGGCAGTTCAAGTCCAAAAGCCATGCTCGATTTCAATCGCGAAAACGACAAAGGTTTTAGCCCTAAGACCCAAAACTTACCGCTTACCATTCCTACTTACGATGTATATGCCATTTCAGGGCAAGGCACCGGTGGCATGTTTCGCCCCTTTCGCAGCGATGCCGGTTATGTGTTCGATCCTGAAGTGAAAAACACCACGCCCCATTCGGGCGACTTGAGTATAGACCTCTCGGCGGCCAACACCACTAAAGTTGGCGGAAGCATTGTATTAAACCAAGCGCACAGCAAGGTGAGCCGGTGGAATCAAAACAACAATGCTCATCAAAAACTGGAATACCAGGCCAATGTGAGCAACCCACTTTACGAGCCGGCCTATTTTAAAGTAGCTGGCGAAAAAATTGGCGAATCTGATCCCAGTTTCCGCCAAAAATTGGGCGGTAAGGACGCAGTGTATGTCCCTATCGACAAAGGTCCGGGCTTGCAGTCTACTGCTGAAGCTAAATTGGTGAACAAAGACGGAAGTGTTACCACCAACCTCAACAGTCCGGTTTTTCGCAACCAGCGCCAAAAGCGGAACCAAAACATTTCTTACCTCACCATTGCTGAGGTGGCCGATGGGCACGGCATGGGCGATCACACCAATCTATTGCCCTTCACCAACATTTACGGAAGCCAGAGCCACCACCCAATGGAAATCACGGCTTTGCAACCGGGCGGTGCCCGCTACATTTATGGTTTGCCCGCCTACAACACCCAGCAAGAGGAAGTTTCCTTCAATGTGGCTGGCAACACCGCAGATTGTGCCACGGGTAAAGTACAATACGACCCCGACGATGCTTCGGATAAAAACGAGAAGGGCATCGACCATTACTACTCCCGCACCGTGCTGCCCGATTATGCGCACAGCTATTTGCTCACTGCAGTGGTGGCGCCCGACTATGTGGATCGGGGTACCAACGGGCCCACCCCCGACGACATTGGTGGCTACACCAAGTTTACTTACGACAAGGCCTACGACGATTACAAATGGCGGGTGCCTTACAACGATGCCAACTATAGCGAGGGCCTGAAAACTGACAAGACCGACGACAAGGGCAACTACCTCTACGGCACCAAACAGTTGTTTTACCTAAAAACGATTGAAACCCGTACCCACATTGCCATTTTCCACACCCGCGAGCGGCAAGATGCCCGCGAAGTGGCAGGTGAGCACGGAGGAACCGGCAGCCGCTCCATGCGCTTGCTCGAAAAAATTGAACTCTTTACCAAGCCCGATTACGATGCCAACGGCAGCAGCGCTACCCCCATCAAAGTAGTGCATTTCGAATACGACTATAGCCTGTGTGGCGGATGGAATGGAGCTACGCCCATTTTGCCCAACAATGGTGGGGACCCGGTAGACGTAAACGGCAACGATCCGGGAACCAGCGGACTGCCCAACGTGAACCAGGATGCGGGCAAGCTAACGCTGAAAAAAGTATACTTCACCTACGGCAAATCGAACCGCGGACGCTTCAGTCCTTACGAGTTTGAATACAGCGCCAACAATCCGAACTACGACATTAAAGGCTATGACCGCTGGGGCAACTTTAAGCCCAATGTAGGCACCTGCAATCCACAAGGAAACGGATTGTTGAACACTGAGTTTCCTTACACTCCGCAGGAGCGGATCCCCAATACTGCCCCGGAGTTTGATGCTGATCGCCCGGATCGCACTTGGGCCGATTGGTACGCCGAAGCCTGGTCGCTCACAGCCATTCAATTACCATCAGGCGGAAGCCTGAAGGTCGACTACGAGGCCGACGACTATGCCTATGTGCAAGACAAGCGAGCCATGCAGATGTTTCAAGTGACGGGCATGGGCTCCGAGAAACCCGATGCCACCAACAGCAACAACATCGATCCCACCTCGGGAGATGAATTGTACGAAGCGTCCACGCCCCTCAACGGGGGTGCCGGAACGGTAGACGACGTGTTGTTTTTTGCCTTAGCCGAACCCCTGGCCAAAGCCGACTACCCAACTACGGGAGATGCAGCGCCCTTCCTGGCCAATGAATACCAATTGAAGTCGGGCAACCTGTTTTACTTCAAATTTTTGGTGGATTTGTCGAAAGAAGGCAAATACGACTACGTGCCGGGCTTTGCCACCATCGAAAGTTTTGGTGTGGTAGACAATGCCGGTACCCACTACACCCACGCTTACATTGAAATGGAAAAGGTGAAGCGCCAGAAAAACTTTGGTGTCAACCCACCTGATGTAAGCCCTATCGCAAAAGCTGCCTGGCAGTTTGCCCGCATCCACAACCCCAAGTTAGCCTTTGGTTTGCCCGATCCTACCAGCAGTAGTGTGTCTCAAACGATTAAGGCCATGGCAAACTCGAACGTAGTGAAGCAAGCCGTAGACATGCTCAACGGACCGAATGGTACGCTTCAACGTAAAAACTACGGCCGCAAGTTTGTGCGGGGGAAATCCTGGGTACGCCTGGGGGCACCTGGTTTAGAGAAAAAAGGTGGTGGAGCCCGGGTGGCACGCATTGCAGTGAACGACGGCTGGGACCAAATGGTGCCCGGACAAAACGACTTTGAATACGGCCAGGAATACGACTATTCCCTATCTGACGGAAGCAGCTCGGGTGTGGCGGTTTACGAACCCCTGATTGGGGGAGACGAAAACCCCATGCGGCAACCCATCTATGGGGGCAATAAATCCAAGTTGCTGGCGCCCGATGATGAGCACTACGACCTGGCTCCGCTGGGCGAGTCCTTCTATCCTGGACCTTCGGTAGGTTATAGCAAAGTAACCGTGCGCAACCTGAAACGCACCGACAACACTGGGGCACAAATCGTGACCCGCAACGCCACCGGTCGCACCGAGCATACCTTCTACACCGCGAAAGATTTTCCGGAGCAGGAGGCACGCACCGCCCTGAACTCCCACGCTCCGATCCGGTCAGTCAGTTGCTGGGCTTCTACGGCCACAACCACATGACCGCCAGCCAGGGTTTTTCGGTGATCCTCAACGACATGCATGGAAAGCCCAAGGGGCAAGCCATTTACCCGGAAAGCTTTGAGGGCAAAGAAACGGCCCTTTCCAGCCTCACCTACACCTACCAAACCAACAGCGAACATAAGCTGGACAACGTGGTGGATGTGTTGCAAAAAGACGGCACCACCACCCAGGCCGAAGTAGGGGTAGACTTTGATTTTATCTCCGATTTCCGGCAGGAAAAATCGCACTCTGCTACCTATTCGACCAACGGTAACATTGCCCTTTTCATGATCACTATTTTTCCAGGCATTGTGCCTACGATCATTCCCAAGGTCGCCGTGCAAAAAAGCCGTTTCCGCTCGGCGGTGGTCACCAAGGTGGTGAATCAATACGGTATCCTGAAGGAAACCACGGCTTTTGATCGTGGCTCTACCGTGAAGACTTCGAACCTGGCCTGGGATGCTGAAACCGGCGAAGTACTGGTGACTGAAACGCAAAACGATTACGACGATCCGGTGTATTCCATGACTTTTCCGGCTCACTGGGGCTATGAGCGAATGGGAGCGGCCTACCAAAACATTGGAGCTCAGTTTTCAGTGACGGCTGCTGGCAACAATGGGCAAGTGAACAACCCCAATAACATTCTAAAGAAGGGAGATCAGTTAATCGCCTTGGCCACTACCGGTTTTCAATTCCGAGGTACGGTGTGGGACGATGATGATTTGCAAGACAACGAAGTGCACATCATCCAACCCTTTGGGTCGGTGTTGCCCAATGGTATCTATGATGTGAAAGTGATTCGCTCGGGCTACCGCAACCAGCAAAATGCTCCAATGGCTTCGCTCACCACTTTGGTAAACCCTCTGACGAACTTCGCCACCAACAGCTATGCCGAGGTAATTGAAGCGAGTGCCATCGAATACTCGGAAGAGTGGCAGATGGAATGCGGCTACCAAGACGTTGTAAACTTGGGCCCTTGCACCTGCAACACCACCCCGGAAGCCACGCAGTTCGAAGCTTTTCTGAATGAATTGGCCGACGAAGGCGATTTGGTAAGCCCGGAAATTACCGGACTCACCGGAGGTGCTTTCCCAACTTTTACCCCGCTCAACACGCAGGGCGGAGCTTCGGCCACTTACCAATCGAATGCCGGAAAGTTTGTGAAATCCTTTCAGGGTTATGATTGGATCAAGTCAATGGACGCAGTGACCGATGACAATTGTGGCTACTATGTGTTGGGTGGTGCGCAAAACCCCAATTCAAGTTCTTCAGAGTTGGCAGTACTGGCCAAAGTAGATGAAGATGGCAATGTGCAATGGTCCAGAAGTTATGAGAACATCTATGCCTACGCTTTTCAAGATCACTTAAGCTTTGCGCGCAATCCCAACAACGAAATTGCCATTGTTTCCACCAATGGAGATGGAGTACATGCCATCTTGGTAGATGGTAACAACCAGGGTGCCTTGCTTCAAGAAGTAACACTGAAGGCCAACCAATCAGCTCCTCCCGGAGTTACCGATTATTATTCTGGCAAAATTATTTATGTGCCGAATGCCTATGGCCACGCCGAAGGTTTTGCCATTGCTGGTGGAGCCGACCAGTCGAAAACTGCTTGGGTTACCAAGTTGAGTACCTCGTTTACGGAAGAGTGGAGCCACGAGCTTTCCTCTTGGGCGCAAGAAATAAGTGGTTTTGATTTAATCGAAGAATCTGTAAACCCTGCGCGGCAAGGCTTTGTATTGGCCGCACACGGCTATGAACAATACCCACAAAACAATGTAGGCAAAGGAGATTTGGGGGTTACCCAAATCTCGCCCACCGGAAACCTGCACTGGCAGCAAACCTATAGCCAACCTGTTGGCCCGCAAGGGCAACTCGGGGAAAGCAAAATTTTGAGTGTAGACAATGCTTATGGAGCTGGTTTCATTGTGGCCTCCCCCTATAAAGACAATACCGACAATTTCCAGCTAAGCCGACTCAGCATTGATGGCAACTCGGTGTTGTGGACCCGCACCTTTAACATGCCAAATTACGAAGCGGTTCACAGGTTACACGACAACGGTGATGGAACCTTCCTGGCTTTGTTGGGACATAAAAACCCGGGTCAATTAGCTACTACCAGCAAAGTGTTGGTGCACTTTGACGGGAATGGAACCATTAACTGGACCCGTCGATACAGCTCTCAAACCAATGCATTGGCCGTGGTGAAACAAGCAGCTAGTTGCGGATCGGGATATGCCCTCTTTGGTCGCGGTTTACCCGGTGAAAATGTATTGACTATGATTACCACTCACCCTAATGGTGTTGGTTCCGGATGTGATGAGTTCAGCCTCTTCCCCCTGGCTACTACTAATCCATTGATCACCAAAGGAGCACCAGTTCAAGGTACAAGCCTCTACCAAATCAATACTGCTTTGGGCTTACCCGGTGTTGCATTGTTCAATGGTTTGGTGAGCGATGAAAACGAATGCTGCGAGGGAGGTGACCTAATCGGACAAATCGATTACACCACCGCGCCCACCGGAGATTGCAACTTCACGTTGTCGTCTCCTTACGCTGGCTTCTGCTTCACAGACGTAACCGGCGTGAGCAACCTGGTGC
>ERZ1740068.97-NODE-97-length-53956-cov-6.917942_pt1 | contig 53956 bp, 42 predicted proteins | sample MGYA00581735_ERZ1740068 | MGnify/ENA primary metagenome ERZ1740068 (study PRJEB43018, sample SAMN04849740) | marine metagenome | isolation source: floating plastic debris | place: Pacific Ocean | collected 2008-08-30 | study: EMG produced TPA metagenomics assembly...
GGTGATGGTCGACCGCGATCTGGAGATATTCTGAGCCCATGTCGCTGAGCTATCTCGAAACCTCCCTCGACCGGATCGACGCCGCCGCCCGCGACGATGTCATCGAGATCTGCATCAACCTCGATGGTTCGTGTTGGGGAGAATTCCAGGGCGATCACTTCATGCGAAAACTGGACCAAGCGCTGAGTGCAACTGAAGTGAAAGATCTAGGCAACCAGATCGCCTCCTCCGCCAATACAACGATGAGCAAGGACCGCCCGATCGTCTCGGTCTCGATTACCTACAAAGGGCGACCGATCCGGGCACAGGTCATCACACCACCCGCCGTGCTCTCGGCCATGTCGATCAGCCTGCGATTTTTCTCGAGCCTGCCACTCGACGGGATCGCGCTCGATTTCCTCTATGGCAAAGAACGCAAGCTAGAAGAACTCCGCCTCGAGAAAACTCGGGAACTGCGGGAGGTCGTGGCGTCTGGCGTCATCGACGATGCCCTGGCCTTCTGCGTCGAGAATAAGCTCAACATGATCGTCTCGGGCGGCACCTCCACCGGCAAGACCGTCGCCGCGCGGAAGATCCTCTCTCATGTGCCTGCAGAAGAACGCATCGTCACCATAGAGGAAGCGGCCGAGCTTCTGCCGACCCAGCCAAATGCCGTGACCCTCATCGCCAACCGGGATGCGGAGTTCCAGACCGCCGATGTGTTGCTTACCGCGACGCTGCGGATGCGCCCCGACCGGATCATCCTCGGTGAGGTGCGCGGAAAAGAGGCCATGACTTTCCTCGAAGCCATCAACACCGGCCATGGCGGGTCAATGACCACCCTCCATGCCGAAACCCCGCAACTGGCCGTGCAGCGCCTCGCCATCGCTGCGCTCAAGACCGAGATCCCCATGACCTATGCCGACATGATCCAGTACATCGAGAATTCCATCGATGTGATCATCCAGGCTGGTCGCCATGACGGCCGACGCGGCATCACCGAATTCTACCTCCCCGGAGCTAATGATATCGGAGCTTTATAATGAAGACCTTTGAATATGACATCCTCAGCTTCCCCATGACCCAAAAGACCAGTCTTGCCGACATGCAGGCCAGCCTGAATGCGAAAGGCGCAGAAGGCTGGGAGGTCGTGTCGATCAGCTCTTCGGAATTCGCGAATGTTGGGCACACGGTCTTCCTGAAGCGTGAAACCAACACCTTCGGAGCCACGGAATGAAGCTGGCACAGCAAGCCCGTACGTTGATCGCGCTGGCACTGAGCCTTTTGGCCGTCCCCGCCTTCGCCGACCGCAATCTTGTGCCGACCCTTGAGCGCAGCTTCAAAGTCTGTCCGGACCGGCCCGCCGAGCCCGTCTGGATGCAAGAAATCCCGCTGCGCCAAGCCTATCAGCGCGTGTTGGTCCAGGATATCTACCGCGCCCAAAATCTCGAGCGCATCGTCGGGAGCGGTAGCTGCAATTGTGAAATCCGTTTCCCAACTTGGGACGAGGCCGAAGCGGTGTTTCGTGAGCGCCACGCCAGCGACGAACGCTGGGAAATGCTGGAAGCCTCCGACTCCTACAACCGGCGCGCCAACAACGTTCGCCTTGACGCCAAAGCCATCTGCGAAGACGCGGGCAATTGGTAAGGCAGCCCCGTTATGAGCGTCGTCACCTACTTCGTTGAAACCTCCCAGGGCTACCTCGACACCGCTGCGGAAACCCAGTTCGGGTCGGTCGCGGCGACAGTCGGCACGCTTCTGGTGCTGGGAACAACTCTGGTGGTGATCCTCGTCTTCCTGAACATGATCTACCAGTACAAGGCGATGGACGGGCGCACCGCCGTATGGCTCGCGGTCAAGATTGGACTGATCGGGATATTCGCGACCAACTGGGTGCAGTTCAACGCGCTTTCCGCCGCTATCCTGACCGGCATCGACAGCATTGCAGGCGCGCTTGTCGCCTCGGTCGGTGGCGGCGCCCCCGGACCCTCTGGAACTTTCGCCGAAGAGTTTGACCGGCTGATCGCGGAACTAGGGGACTATCTCAACGCCGCCGGGTCCGAGTTGAACTGGATGGCAGGGGCCATGCTCGACATCGTAGGTGTTCTTCTACTCTCAATCCTTGGCGGGCTGGCTGCCTTTATCCTCGTGGCCTCGCGTTTGATGATCGCACTTCTGATCGGAATCGCGCCGGTAATGATATTCCTGACCCTCTTCGAAGTGACCAAGGATTATTTCGCGCGCTGGCTGTCGGCACTGGTTTCCTTTGCGCTCTATCCCATCGTCGTCGCAGGTGTGTTCGCGACAATCACCGGCGTTTCATCCGCCCTGATTGGTGAGCTAGGCGACCCGGAAGGAGCCACCAACATAGGTGCCCTCATCCCTTTCTTCATGATGGTCCTCATGGCCAAGGGCTTCATCATCGCCACACCCTTTATTGTTCGAGCGATCTCGGGAAACATTATGATGCCCGCCCTCTCCGGTGGCCTCGGCGGCGGATACAGCTTCGCCCGCGCTGCCATGGGCAGTCAGCAAGCCTACAACCGCTACCTTATCGGTGGGGCGAGTGGCGCAGAATATGCCGCCCTCAGGGCGAGGCAGTTTTTCGGTGTGCAGCAGATGCCAGTGCGGCAAGGGATGGGACAGACGAGTCAGGCAAGCGACACAGGGTCACCGGGAGCCGGGTCCCAAATGCTTGCGCAACTAGCGCGTCTTCGAAGACTGGGGCGGCGGTAGATATGACAGACCCTGCAACATCGTGGATAGCCTTCAAAGATCGGGCTCCGACACAAGTCGAACTCGAATCCGATAGGGTTGTTGGGTACTTTCGGATTGACGACGCATCCGGAGAAGCTATCACAGATCACTTTGGCAAACTTTTCTGGGTCGAAGATGAACAGACTTGGGCCATTGAGATTTACAGCAATGCTCTTCGGCTGTCCGCACCTGGGCAGTTTGGCTATGGGCCTGTAACTCCAAGCCATTGGTGTCTTGTTCCACCGTTGCCGAACTTTCCAGATGAACGTAGTTGCCTGGACTAAAACCTTCGCACAGACTAAAGAACGGTCATTCAAATTGCCGAATTGGAACGCCTGCAACGCGGGACATTGCAGTCATTGATGTTTCTGGATGTTGCTGACGCAGCATCCGTTCGCACATGCAGTACTTAACTCGCCTCCGCGCGGCAAATGTCGCCAGACCGGTCATTGATGGGCGGCGGAATATTTGAAATCTAACGCGCACCATCGTCGCGGGGTCATCTTGCAGCTAGGATCTGCAAATCAGCCGTCATTCACAAGTTCCGGAATCCGTTGGGACAACATCTTTTACGCAACCAGTGGGCCTTTGGCTGCTATGCAGAGCAAGTCCCTGAGGTGGTCGCTTGGGAACAGTGTTTTGACCATGAACAGAACCATGTCCTTGCAGCGTTTTTCAACAACTCACAAGGCGCAGAACAAGCCCAAGCCTGACTCACGAAGTCTTGAAAACGGTGTTTGCAAATTGCGCGGCAGCAAAAAGAGAAATGAGTTCTGATCGTATTAAGCGTCTGCCGAACATGTGCCTCATGTACCCTCTGACGGTTTGTATTCAAAAGATCGTCGCACGGTCAATTTCGTGTTGATCACTTAGTCGCAGGCGGCCAGGAGGCGTTGAAATTCACTTCAAAAGACTGCGGCACCTGAACCACTCGACAATTGGTATCTATAGGCTGACACTGGTCCGTATAGCGTTCCTAAAATCCGTTAGAACGCTCTTTTTGCCAGCCGTCTCTGATAGCCAGCCTTTCAATGACTGGAGCGAGATTGAGATAGTGACACAAGCAGATTACCCTTTCACAGCAACTGCGGACCTTCCCGGGGTCAGCTTTACCGCTATGCGGCAGATGATCCTTCTGCAGGTTAAGTCCGCCAACCTGACGGTTCTGCAGGACGAAGAGCAGCACCTGACAGTCGAAACCGCCCATGGCCTTATCGGTCTGCGTCACGGTGGTGCATCAGAAACCGCCGGCTTTGTCGGTGCAGTGGATGAGCATTGGTTGTTCATTATGAAGAACGCGGTCGTCTCGCAAATGGACCATGTAATGCCCGAAGTCGCCGCGAAGATGCGCTGGTCAAACGGGCCGGAAGAGGGTGCCTTGCCCCCGAATTTTGCCTTTGTTGAAGTTCGCGATGTCAGTGAATTGGGCCCGAATTTCTATCGTGTAACGTTCAAAGGCGAAGACCTAACAGAACAAGGTGATGCGGCGATCCACTTTCGACTGGTGCTGCCAGCTGAGGGTAGCGCGCCGCGTTGGCCCTCGGTGGCGGCCAATGGTTCGGTCGTGTGGCCGGACGGGCCGGATGCACCGCACCGACCGGTCTACACGACGCGATCGGTCGATCATGATACAAACACTCTGATTATGGACGTGTACATCCATGAAGGCGGGCGCGTGACCAACTGGGCACGCGGGCACCTTGAAAAGCCCGCCGCCCGCCGAGTTGTTGGCCTGCTTGGTCCTTCTGGCGGTGGCCTGTTAGAAGCTGATCGGGTTCTGATGGCCACTGATGAAACCGGCTTTCCCGCTGCCGCACGCCTTTTGGAAAATATGCCTGAAGACGCAACCGGAGATCTCCTGCTGGAAGCCGAGAATGGCGCGGCTTGCGCCTATCCCATCGAGGCGCCGCAGGGCATAAAAGTAACGTGGTTGTCGCGCGCAGGTGGCGAGAAGCTGCGAGACGCAACACTGGCCCTGTTGCCGTCGCATGCTGCTTCCAAGATCTGGTTTGCTGGCGAGCGTGAAGACGCCAAAGTCTTACGAGAGGCCGCAAAGGCCGCTGGTCGGGACGCTGCGGATTTGCGGATATCTGGTTTCTGGAGGGCGCCTGATGCCGAGTGAAATGCGAAAGGCAGCTATAAATTGCCGCCAAGACCTGGCGTTCAGCGCATTGTCCTGCTGTCTGCAAATACGACGTCTCTTACTTCCGAAGTCGTGAAAGAGAAGGGCGATGACATGCCAATTCACCTAAAACGCAGGAAAGTGCTTGGTCTGATGGCCGGAGCTGGCATGAGTGCGGCAGCGCCACTGGCGCTCACATCGCAATCGGCGGATCTTGGATTTCACATCGACATTCGAAGCGCCCGATTTTCGTTGATTGAGGGCACTACGACTAAAGGCTTGGTATCGACCCGTCCTGATGCCCCGCCGCCGGTCATCCGCATGCGGCGCAACACGCCGTATCTTGCGCGCGTTACCAATCGGCTGGACGACTATACTGCAATGCATTGGCATGGGCTACGGCTGGACAACGCAATGGACGGCGTCCCTTATCTGACGCAATTCCCCATAGCGCAGAACGAGACCTATGAATACAAGCTATTCTCGCCTGATGCCGGGACATTCTGGTACCACCCCCATTGCATGACGATGGATCAGATGGCGCTAGGACTGACCGGAATCCTGATCGTGGAAGAGGATGAAAACCCCGGGTTTGACGCCGAAGTTCCTTTGAACCTGCGGGATTTCCGCCTTGATAGTAATGGCGAGTGGATCGACCTTTGGACCGCGCGCGGTGCAGCGCGTGGCGGCACATTTGGCACGATCATGACAACGAACTGGCGCACAGAACCGGTATACGAAGCCCCGTCCGGAGGGATCGTCCGGCTACGGGTCGCGGCGACGGATACGACGCGGATTTACAAGCTGTTCTTGCCCGACGCCAAGGCGAAGATCATTGCATTGGACGGGCATCCGTTGCCTGCCCTGATTGATATGCCAAAGACCGAGGAAGACGCTGTTTTGCTTGGCCCGGGGCAGCGCGCAGACATTGCCTTGATGATGCCGCGCGTGGCAGGGCAGATCGCGACGTTGTTTACAGATGCACCAGGCAATGCGCGTGTTCTGGCACGGCTTGTTGCGACGGGGGCTTCTGAAAACAAATCGCTAGCTGACCTCGTACCGCTTCCGCCCAATCCGGTGCCCGAACCCGATCTAGCGGGTGCGCGTCGTGAGGAATTCGTATTTGGGTGGTCTCCCGAAGGGGGACTTCCCAACAATGGCGTATGCGGTTCCCTGCCATATACGTTCTGGTCTATCAATCGCACACCTTGGCCCGGGGATGCGGTAGAAGGTGTTGGTCCCTTGGCGACGTTCCGCAAGGATGAAAGCGTCATCTTGCGGCTGCGCAATGAAAGCCCGAATGACCATCCCATCCATCTCCATGGGCTGGCATTTCGTCCGATCGCATCCAACAAGCGCAGGTTGCCGCCCAATTGGACTGATACGGTTTTGCTTCAACGTGAAGAGACCATCGACATCGCCTTTGTTGCCGACAATCCGGGCGATTGGGCCTTTCATTGCCATGTGATCGAGCATCAGAAAACGGGGCTGGCTGGCTTTGTGCGTGTGTTAGAGAGTTGATCGAAGGGTGAATGTAAACACCCTCAGCGATCTGGATGACTGCTGAACAAATATCCTTAAAGTCAATCGACCGGGTCAAAAGGCACTTGCAAGTTTGCGTTCCCATCGGGCCAGACACCTGAAAGGGACACCGAACCATTCGATGCATGAACAAAGCTCTGTCCTGTGTAGAACCTCAGCAATCGAAGATCTTCAGACAGGCTTTCAACAGTGTCAAAAGTCAGGAAAAGCCAAAGCTGACCCATCTGATCTCTTTCAATCCAAAGCGATGTAGCACTTTGTCCGACGTTCTCGGGCATTGGACCCAAGGCATCGGGCCGCAGGTCTGCAAGTTCGTCTGCTGATCCGACAACGAGCTTTGGTCCATCGTAAGCGATGTCCAGTTCATCCTGCCAGGTCACCGACGCGCCGCTCAATATTGGCTCAAGAGCCGCGGCTATAGCACCTTCGCCGCCTGACGGCGACGTTGCGAACGCCACCAGAGTTTGGCCTTTGATGGACCGAAGCGTCGGAGCAAGCTCACCAGCAAGCGGATGCCGTACGAGGTCAAAATCAGGGTCCAATTGAACGGAAATAGGTTCTGTTGGCAGGGTGATCACTGCCTCATGTGAAAGGCCGCTTACATTCATGTGCTGTTTGATCGGGCCATCGACGGTTTCGATGACAACAGGCACAGACAGGCGATAGGCTGGTGCGGTCTGGGTCAGTTTTAGAGCGGCCTGATACGTGCCATCCTCGCCCCTTGTGACGTCTCCAGCCTGCAGTTGAAGGTTGGGCATGCCGGCCTCATTGATCCACTGATCAAAGAACCAAGCCAGATCTTTACCTGCGGCAGTCTCAAATGCCGTCTGAAGGTCTGCCCATGCGGCAATCGCACCGCGATTGGTCGCATAGAAGCCTCGAATGCCCCCTTGGAAAGCTGCGGTGCCAAGCTCATCGCGCAGCATGTGAAACACCATGGCCGCTTTGCCGTAGCCCTCAACCTGGCTGCCATTGTGGGTGCTTGATCGGAATGCCGAAAGTGGTTCGCGCTGATCATCAGATAGCTGCGCCAAGGCCCGTATCCATCCAACTCGCATGTCCCGCGCAGCGTCAGGTCCTTGGTCTTCGGCCAAACCGTAGTCTGCCTGAAACGTCGTAAGACCCTCGGACCAGTTTCCGCTCTCATACGTGACCCCAACAGCATTTCCCCACCAGCTGTGCAGGATTTCATGGGCCAACGAGCGGCCCGTCATATAGCGATGAGACAGGATATCACGACTGACATATGTCAGCCCGGCAAATCCCAAGCCGACAGGCATGGGCGTGGCGACCACGGAAAATTCGTCATACGGATACGCGCCGATTTCTGCTTCGAAACGCGATATGAATGTCCCGCTCGCGTCAAAATAGCGCTCGGACAGTTCGGCGTCGGCTTCATAGAAATATGTGTGAAGAGGCACGCCTGCGCGTTCTGACGTTTCTGTGACATAAGGGCCCACGAAGAGGCCAAAATCGTCGCTACTGCCCGTGAACGCAAGACGCACTTCTTCAAAGCCGTCTTCGCGCGACACGCGCATTAGTCGCCCCGTTCCGGCAATCTGCTGTGGTTCTGGCACAATGACGGTCACGTGGTGGTCGCGGATGGCTGTTGCATCGACGGGAAACCAGACCGGACCAATGCTGTACGTCGCGTCTGTGCTTGAAGCCGATGAAGCGAAGTTGCCATCGGGCTTGGGAAAAACACCGGAGACGGTCATCCTGAGGTCTCTGTTCTGGTGAAAAGCGGCGTCGATTACGGCGGATGAAACATCTGCGGTCGGGATGTCCATACCTTGGAAAGACAGCCCGTCTATTGTCAGCCATTCAGCTTCCGGAAGCGCAATGACGCCAATCGGATCTTCCAACACGGCAGTTGCGGTGAAAGATCCGGTGCGCGTGTCGATTTCGATCTGAAGCTGAGTTTTGGGAGCGGTGTCTGCCCAAACGGCGCTTGTGATAATCCAAAAAGCGAGCGCGGTAACACTGAAGACGCGAGCGACACCGCACGACGTGTATCGATCCATCATCCTTAAACCGATACTCACCTTCGTATTCTTCATGGATACTGCCTCACCTATAGGTTTTCACTTTCTGCGCGCGTAGATTTCAGGCCCTGGATGATGCCAATTTCGCCAGTAAAGGGCCAAGGTGGTGCCGGGTATTGAACTTTCCATTACACATCTGCCAATCTCAGCGTCGTAGCGGCGGCAATGCGAGAAGCATATCAGCAAATTCACCTATGTTGGCGTATGGATCGGCCCCGATGATTGCCAAGGCTGCCCCCCTATCATCATAAAGTTCAAGCTGTGCGCATCCCTTCACATATGTGACCCAAGCATGTCGCACCCGCCTAAAATCCAACGCAAAACGACGCGTGCCGAACCCGGCCATCACCACGTCGCCGTAGGTTTCAGCGTCAGTCAGAGCCCCGACATCCATGTGGATCAATCCATCCCCAACAACCATGCGCGCCGTACTGAACGCCTTATCGCTTAGAAACGTCACGAAACTGGGCAAAACGCGCCATCCGACCTCCCACGCTTTGTTGCGCCCAGCGTAAGGCAGTGTCTGAAAACGCAGACGGCCTCTATTTATCAGGAAGTCATTCAGGTGCTGTCCGACGTCCGACGCCTGCCAGTCATGCCGCGCACGTCTTATCGCGCCAAAAGGGATGACATTTGACGCATCTGGTGGGGTCGCTGACGGCGCGTCATGTGGATGACCTTCGAGGTTATGTGCCACAGAGATGTCGCTTATCGTGCCCAACTGAACGCGGTGCTGGACAAGACAATCGCGATCTAAAGCAATCAGTGAGATGGAATCGTCCTGCCGGACCTTTGTCATGTTCACCGATTGGGAGCATGCAAATCGGATGTCAGCGCGCCGCTCAGATCGCGTCAGGCGGAGCGGCATGTCTGACCGTTGCAACGCACCATACCCACCGCGACAAGATATCAAGGCTCCTGCATTCTGTGTTGTGATCAAAGCATCATCAAAAAGCGTGCCTGCCAGCGCCAGCGGCTCGAAGGCCGCGCCTATGTCAGTGAGGTCAGCCAAGGCGGTGTATTCGGCCAAACTACGCGGCAAGGGTGCTTGGGTGAGACAAGGCGGGAAAGCAGTGGTTGCAGCCTTTTGCACGGCGAAACGCTTTCGTTAATAGACGTCCCGCAGATAACGCTTATCGCGCTTCAGGCGGTTGACGTAGTCGGTTGCCGCCTCGGGGGTCATGCCGCCCTGGGTTTCGATGATGTGATGCAAGGCTGCGTCAACGTCCTTGGCCATGCGGGTTGCATCGCCACAGACGTAAAAATGACCGCCTTCTTCGAGATAGCCAAACAGGTCTTTGCCGTTTTCGGTCATCCGGTGCTGGACATAGATCTTTTCGGCCTGATCGCGCGAGAATGCGAGGTCGAGCCGGGTCAACAGCCCACTTTCGCTGAACGCCCCAATCTCATCTTGGTAGATAAAATCATCCGCCCTGTGTTGATCGCCAAAAAAGAGCCAGTTCGCCCCGGTCGCCCCGCGTTCGCGCCGTTCCTCCAAGAATGCGCGGAAAGGGGCGATGCCGGTGCCGGGTCCGACCATGATCATCGGCACGCTGTCATCCTGAGGCACGCGGAAGCTTTTGTTGGGGGACATAAAGATGCCGGCGCTGGCACCTTCCGGCACGTGATCGGCGAGGAAGGTTGAGCAGACGCCGCGATGCGACCGGTTTTTGTGCATCCAGCGCACGGCGGCGACGGTCAGGTGCACTTCACCCTCATGGGCCTTGGGACAGGAAGAGATCGAATACGCGCGGTGCTGCAACGGCTTCAGCCAACTGACAACTTCGGCCGGGTCGAACTTTAGTTCTGGGTTCAGGTTCAACAGGTCAAGCGCATCCATTCCCCATAGAAAATTCTCTAGCGCCTCCTTGTCACCGTTACTCACAACGTGGGTCAGTTCATCATGGCACGCGCGTTTTTCTACGGCGCGGATCATCTCGCGGCTCGGCGTCATGATCTCAAGCCCTGTTGTCAGCTGTTGGTCCAGTGGCACGCCACCAATATCCGTGTCTGTCTTAGCGCCAAGTCGGTCGAGCCAGTTTTGCACCAGATCGGGCGCGTTCACGGGCATCACGCCCAGCGCGTCACCCGCTTCATAGGCCATGCCGCTATCGCCGAGATCAAAAGAGATATGACGGATTTCCTTGGCCGATTTAACCCCAGACAAGTTACGATTGTCGCGCATGGTCGAGACATACGGATTCTTTCGTCCATAGCCAGACTTGGCCTTGCTTTCGATAGGAGCCGCCACAGTCTCTGCCGTCGCAACCTTGCCCGGGTCGGGCATAATCGCACCTATCCAGGCCTCGGCCAGTTCTTCATAATCGATGTCGCAATCGACCCGATCCCCCAGTCGCTTTGCGCCCAGTTGTTCGAGACGCGTATCCACAAGCTTTCCTGCTTGGCAGAAATGTTCATAGCTAGTGTCGCCCAAAGCCAACACGCCGTAATTCAGACTTTCAAGCCGGGGAGCGGTGTTGGCCGACAAAGCCTCCCAAAACTGGTGGGCGTTGTCGGGCATCTCACCCTCACCATAGGTCGACACAACAACTAGCAGGTTTTGCATGCCTGCGAGGTGCTCCATCTCGACCTCGTCCATTTCGGCCACGCGGGGATGAAAGCCGATAGCGCGGGCCTTTTCAGCCGCATCTGTGGCCAAAATCTCGGCTGTACCGGTCTGAGAGCCGTAGATGATATCAATCGGTTTCGCCTCAACCGGCGCGGCATTTGGCGCGGCTTGACCGCCGCCAACCATCAGCCGGGAATGCAACCCCGCCAGGAACCCGCCCAGCCAGGTTTTCTGCTCGCCTGAGAACGGGGCATCGGCAGGAATGTAGGGGACTTTGGTCATATCGTTCATGATCACTCCGCAGCGGTGCGGGCCACCACATCGGGCAGCGCGTTTTGGGCAAATAGTTCGTCAAAGCTGGGCACCTCGCCAATCGCGGCGCGGTTCTTGCGGTCTTGGTGCAGGATCCAGGCATAGGTGCCGGGGCTGTCCATACTGAGTATGTTGCGCAGGCTAAGGGCGCGTTTGAAGTCGCTGAGCCGCTTATTCGAGACCAAAACCGCCAGAGCCGCGTCATCATAGCCGTCCACCGCCTTGCGAGCGTGTTTGGCCAATGCCGCCATCAGGCTGAAGTCTTCGGTCAGGATCAGGTTGCGCGCGGCCTTGTCCCGCGCCAGCTTATCGCTGCCGCCAACCCGTTTGGCTGCCAAGACCTGCGCCTGTTCCAGCACGGTATAACTGTTGAGCAAGCGGAACATCTCATCCGTGTCCATCGTGCCATAGTCTGGGACAGCGCCCTTATGCACAGGGCGCCCCGCCTTCCACGCGGCTTTCAGCGTCGTGATCTGGCGGGTCGAAAGGGCCGTGGCCAATTCCTCTAGCAACTCTTTCCGGCTGCGCGCCGAAAGGATTGCGTCCGCGTCCTGATACTGCAGCAAAGCTTTGGGCATGATCCACGACATGTGTTCCCGGGTCTCTTCCCAACAGGCCAGCAGAGCGTGGCCAATTGCGGACTCTGTTGCTTCTACATGCCATTCGAGCATCTGTTTCACAGCGTCTTCATGGATCGCCGCATGGTCTGACCCATCGGTCAGCGTGCCCATCAACACCGAATCCGCGCTGATCATCTCTGCTAAGCGACCCTCGGGGTCATACTGATAGGCGAACCCACCCGACATCCCGTTGCCGTAACCTTTTGCGAAACCGCCAAGGTTCAAAAGCGCGCCGTTGGTCATGTATTCGGCGCAGAAATCACCCACCCCCTCGACCACAGCCGTCGCACCAGAGTTACGGACTGCGAACCGGTCGCCCGCCTGACCTTCGATAAACGTCCGTCCGCCTGTCGCACCGAACAAGGCAAAATTGCCAATCAGCACGTTTTCGCGGCCCTGCGCGCCACCGGGGCTGCGCACGATGATCTCGCCACCGCTGGCCCCCTTGCCAACGCCATCGTTGCAGGTGCCCGTATGCTCCATCACCATGCCGTCGTTGCAGAAAGCACCAAAGCTTTGCCCGGCAGAGCCTTGCGTGACGACCTTAACCGACCGGGGGTCGAGATACCGCCGTCCGCGCGCATCTTCGAAAGCAGCAGCGGGCAGCGTTTCAAGCTCGTGGTTCAACATACGTTCGATATCGATCCCAAGCTGCCCACCAACAGTCTTGTTGCGGTTATTGAGCGGGGTGTTCGGGCGCAATTCAATCGCGTGTTCGCCCCCTTTGATGATCCGCGCTTTCACCTGATCCAGCAGCGCGTCATCAACTTCAAAATCCTTTTCGAGGTAGATCGGATCAGCGACCTTCACCTCTGGTACATGTTGGAGCATCGCGCGCAGGTCGAGCTTGCCAACAGAGGAGGGGTGATCCAGCAGATGAAGCAAATCCGCCCGACCGCGCGCCTCATCAAGGCTCTTAAGGCCCATTTTGGCGAGGATCTCGCGCACCTCATGAGCGATGTTCAGCAAATACTGCGCAAGCGCGCGCGGATCACCGTCAAACACTTCGGGGTTTGTCGTCAGACCTGCGGGACATTTGACGTTGCAGTTCTTCGCCATCACGCATTTCAGCATCATCAGCGCGGTGGTCCCAAACTCAAAACTGTCACCCCCCAGTAGCGAGCCTTTGACCACGTCAGAGCCAGTCTGCATCGCGCCAGAGCAGCGCAGCATAACCTTTTGCCGGATGCCGTTGGCGCACAGCGCCTGATGCACTTCGGCGATCCCAATTTCCGCCGCGCGACCGGTGTATTTCAAAGATGTGACTGCCGCCGCACCAGTTCCACCCGTGTTGCCTGCGACGTTGATCACGTCGGCCCCGGCCTTGGCCACGCCAACGGCAATCGTTCCGATGCCTTCGGACGAGACGAGTTTCACAATCACCCGTACGCGGGCGGCTTTCGCGTCGTGGATCAACTGCCCTAGGTCTTCGATGGAGTAGGTGTCGTGGTGCGGTGGCGGGCTGATCAGTTCCACGCCGGGGGTTCCGCCCCGTGCCGCAGCAATCTCAACCGTGACTTTGGGCGCGGGGAGCTGACCGCCTTCGCCAGGTTTCGCACCCTGACCGATCTTGATCTCGATCTCTTCCAGGTTTGGATCGGCCAGATACCCCGCCCAGACACCAAAGCGACCGGATGCAAACTGTTTGATCCGGCTGGCGCGGATAGTGCCGTAGCGGGTGATATGCTCACCCCCTTCGCCAGAATTCGACATACCGCCTGCCATGTTTGTGCCATGGGCAACCGCCTCATGCGCAGAGGCCACAAGCGCACCGTGCGACATGGCACCAGAGGCAAGGCGACTGGTAATCTCGGAGGCTGGCTGAACCTCGGCCAATTCAATTTGATCGGGTGCCGCCCTGAGGCGGGAAACGTAATCAAGCGCCTCGCCCTTGACCGCGACCTTCAAGGCACTTTTGGTGATGAAGTGCCCCTCAACATCTTTACCGAACCGCTCTACCAGCGTTTCTGCGAGCACATCCAGCCGCCCGATGTCGCGTTTCTTTGGACCGGTGAGGCGTATCAAATACTCGCCCCCAAACAACGCCTCAACTGCAAGGCCCCGGATCACAAAGTCACGGTTACCTGCACGATTGAAAAGCTTCATCTCGCGCTTCATCTGGGGAACGGTATCGAGGAAGGTAATATCAGCCGGAAACGCCAGCACGTCGCGCAAGGCGGCGGGGCGCCGATGTCGTTCCTCTGCCATCATCTGACTAAAGGCGCGATAGCCCGGCGTGATCTCGAAGCCATCGATCTGCTCTTGCGACAGCTTATCAAAAGATGTGTTCACATAGCCGGTTTCATTGATCCCAAAGGCATCATCCATCTGGCGCAGCGTTAGCAGGCGGAAAGGGTCCGTTTCCCCCTCTGCTTCAGCAAAGCTGATCTTTTCCTCAGTCAGATCGACAAAGCCGCGCACGGCTGTTGTGCCATAAGAATGACCCGCCCCTTCGGAGCGTTCCTTGAACAGGCCCAAGATTGGGATGTCTTTGTCGCTCTCAACTGTCAGCGCCCGGGCATGCCAATCGGAGACTGATTTCGCGATCACATCGAAGCGAACCCCACCAACGGGCGTCTTCATATTGGGGAAATACTTTGCAAAAACTGAATCATTGGTATCGAGGAAGTTCGGCTCAAAGAACTCGCCGCCCGAATAGCTTTCGACAGTACACAGTCCGACCTTGCCCATCGTCTTCATCAAGGCCTTTTCAGAGGCTTTTTTGAACTTCAGGTAGGCCGCTGTGGCATCTTCGCCAAACTGGTCGTCGGCCCGAAGGCGCACGGCCAGCGGATAAACCGCCGCAGCACCGAAGCCCAAGGCACAGGCGATGTGATGGGACGAACAAATCTGCCCGCTTTCTACTACCAGGCTGACCTTAAATCGCATGCCTTCTTCGATCAGACGCTGGTTAATCGCCGACACAGCCAGCGTCATTGGCAACGGGGCCTTGTCCTTGCAGACGTGTCTGTCTGTCAGGATCGCAATACCGCCTTTGTCGCGGGCGAAGGCGACAACCGCATCAGCCACCGCATCAGTTGCATCAGTAAGCGCCTTTTCGTTCGCCACCGGATCGTCGAACGCCGGTTTGTATAGCGTATCAAAACGATCCCATGGCGTTTCTGTCTGCGCTTTGATCTTGAGGACGTCAGACATGCGCAAAACGGGAGAGTTCAACACAATCTGCCGCGACCGGCTTACACCCAAATGCGGTTTCTCGCCCAAGGCGACCCGCAACGTCATCCCATCCGCCTCTCGAATGGAGTCCAGCGGAGGGTTGGTGACCTGGGCAAAGCGCTGGCTGAAATACTTGGCCACACCTCCTTCGTTATCCGAAAGCGCGTTGATCGCGTTGCCATATCCCATGGCAGAGACCTTTTCGACGCCGGTTTGCAGCATCGGGTCCATTAAGAATTTGAAGCTTTCCTGATTGAGCGTGTAGGCGACAAAGCGGGCGGCTGTGTTGAGATCACCTTCATAGCGTGTCGCGGCCGCCTTCGGATCTTGCATGGCCTCCGGCAAATCGTCGACATGAACCTGCGCCTTGGCAAGCAAGTCGGTATAGTCCTGTGCCTCTGCCAGCAACTCCAGCGCCTCTTCTGTTTCAAACGACCGGCCCTGGACGTGGTCAAAATAGATCATCCCACCCGCCTCAACCCGGCCCCGGCGCAGCACGGTTTCACAGGGAAAGCCAATCTGGCCTGCCTCTGACATCACGGCAAGATAGTCTTCTGTTTCAACCGACCGCAGCGGGCGCAGGCCCAGGCGATCAAGCCGGGCGCCGATCACGTTGCCATCGCCAAAGATCAGAGCCGCAGGGCCGTCGTTCTTTTCCTCAGACAGCGAGAAATATTCCAGCATCGCGCGCACCTTGGGCGAGATCCCCGTGTCATTTTCCCAGGCAGGCGGCATCATCGCGACAACGGCGGTGACCAGATCCAAGCCTTCTTCATAAACCCGGCTGTTCAGCGTCTGATCAAGACGGCAGCTATCTGACTGCCCTTTCGGCCGCACGATGGCCTTGTTGCGTGCCAGAGCAATCGCAGACTCTGACAGCCGGTTCTTTTTGTCGGTATTCAACTCACCATTATGGGCCATCAGGCGAAATGGCTGCGCCATAGACGGATGCGGATCAGTATTGGTCGAAAACCGCGTGTGGAAATACATCGTATGGACAGCATGATCAGGGTCGGACAGATCCGCGAAATAGGGGATGATCTCCCACGAATTCAGCCGCCCCTTAAAAACCTGCATCCGGGCTGACAGGGAGACGGGATAAAGCCCGTCATTGGAAGGATCGGTATAAGCCTGCGCCTCAATTGCCAGCAGGGCGGAGTGAATACGTCTGTCCAATTCTGCGCCAGATGCGCCATCCTTAGCCTGAAACACCCACTGGGCCATTGGGAGCTGATACGCGGCAGACCGTTCTGGTATTGCTTCGCGATTTACGGGCACATCTCGGATCGTCAGCGTCTGGAAACCCGCATCAGCCAGCGCCGTTTCAATGACGATCCCTGCCTTATCCGCCAGTTTTGGACCGCTTGGCAAAAAGAAATTCCCAACACCAAACGTGCCTGGGCCCAAATCCACCCCTGTTAGTTTTGAAAAGAAACCAACCGATAGATCCACCGATACGCCAGCACCATCACCGACACCTTGTGATGACATCCCACCGCGATGTGGAACGGCACACAAAGCTTCATGCCCTTTCAGCAAGACGTCATGCGATTGCACACCATCTTTGCGGGTCAGAAAACCAACGCCACACGAACTATGCTCAAGTGTTGGGTCGTACAACAAGGAATCTGACGGCAAGGCAAGCAAAACACTGCTCCTTGGCTGGGCCGTGCACGCGACGACTGTCGCGATCAAGGCGGAATTATGTGAGGTGGGGTCTGGCTGTCGCGGTGTTGCGATTTCGCTAGCCATGCCGGGTTATCCGATATGGGGCGCTCCTGCAATCATATTGATGGATGAGCGACGCGGGCATGCTGCCGCGTATCAACGTCGTCTGACCGGAATTAGGGCAATTCGTCACAACGCCTCAGCTATTCCCCGAATCCTTCTTCTGTGTCACGCTTAAGGCCCGCCAGCCATAATTCTTGACCAGCTAGCGTGGGTCAGTTCCGTGCCTCGGGACTGAATTTTAGACCTATGGGAGGAAGTTATGAACGTTCATTCAAATCCAAACGGCCCAAGCGCAGCACTCGATACGAGCCATCTTGACGTGAGTTTCCCGTTCAAGCCGCGCTATGGCAATTTTATCAATGGTGAGTTTGTTGATCCGAAATCGGGTAAGTGGTTCGAAAACGTCACCCCTGTGACCGGCGAGGGCATTTGCGAGGTCGCACGCTCGGACGCCGCTGATATTGAGGCCGCGCTGGACGCAGCCCATGCCGCGGCCCCAGCATTTGGGCGCACGTCGCTGACAGAGCGGTCTACGATGCTGTTCCGGATCGCGGACCGCATCGAAGAAAACCTGATGACGCTGGCCGTGGCCGAGACTTTGGACAACGGCAAGCCTATTCGCGAGTCGGTGAATGCAGACATCGCGCTGGCCATTGATCATTTCCGTTACTTTGGTGGTGTGATCCGGGCCGACGAAGGGTCAATCGCTGAGATTGACGCCAACACCTACGCCTATCACTTCCATGAGCCATTGGGTGTTGTTGGTCAGATCATTCCCTGGAACTTCCCGATCCTGATGGCGGTCTGGAAACTGGCGCCAGCCCTTGCGGCCGGAAACGCTGTAGTTTTGAAACCGGCGGAACAGACCCCGGCAAGCATTATGGTTTTGATGGAATTACTGGCAGATCTGATCCCACCGGGCATCGTGAATGTCATCAACGGCTACGGTGAAGAGGCAGGTGCAGCACTGTCCACATCCGACCGGATCGCCAAGCTCGCCTTTACGGGCGAGACGACCACCGGTAAGATCATTATGAAGGCTGCTTCTGAAAACCTCATTCCGGTCACGCTGGAACTTGGCGGGAAGTCCCCTAACATTTTCTTTGGCGATATCATGGAAGCGGATGATGCGTTCTTTGACAAATGTCTTGAAGGGTTCGCGATGTTCGCGCTCAATCAAGGTGAGGTCTGCACATGCCCCTCACGCGCCCTTGTGCACGAAAGCATTGCCGAGGCGTTTCTTGAACGTGCGGTCGAGCGGGTCAAAGCAATCCAGCAAGGCAATCCGCTACAGATGGAGACGATGGTCGGCGGACAAGCCTCGACAGAGCAGATGGAAAAAATCACTGGCTATCTGAAGCTGGGCAAAGAAGAAGGTGCCAAAGTCCTCGTCGGTGGCGAAGCGGCCTCATTGGGCGAGGGCCTGAATGACGGTTATTACATCCAGCCAACCGTTTTTCGCGGTGAAAACTCCATGCGGATCTTCCAGGAAGAAATCTTTGGCCCGGTCCTGTCTGTAACAACCTTCAAGGATGAGGCTGAGGCGATCGCTATTGCCAATGACACGACCTACGGTCTTGGCGCTGGTGTCTGGACACGCAACGGCAACACCGCCTTCCGCGTCGGTCGCGCGATTGAGGCCGGCCGGGTTTGGACCAATTGTTACCACCATTATCCCGCGCATGCGGCCTTTGGGGGTTACAAAAAATCCGGGATCGGGCGTGAGAACCACAAGATGATGCTGGATCACTACCGCAATACGAAGAATCTGCTCGTCAGCTATGACGAGAACCCGATGGGGTTCTTCTAGGATCACATGATGCAGGTTGGCCAGTGATCGGCTGGCTAACCTCGCTCATAAATGCGTTTGCTTCCAATCGATTCCGCTGCACATGCGAAGGAAGCATCATCGAAATTCAGGATAAACTCTATAGCCTTCGACGTACCTGCATTCGGCAGCTTGATTCGCCTCCGCAACTTCAGCGTTCAACCCACATCCAGCGTTCTCGTTCGCCAGGACCACCGTCGTCTTGTTGGAGCGTCTGAGTGTCCTAGCATATTGATCACGGCCATGTCGTTATGCATGTGGCACACTCCGGAGCGAATTCCGGATCCGAAACCATTAAAACCCTGCGCATGACTGCGCTTGACTACCGTCTTTTGCGACTCGCTCGTTGTCTGCTTATGCAGGCGGACTCCCTGGATCATCCGTTTTGGAAAATGGCACATCCTCGCGCGCGGCAACGATCCTGCGCCCGGGCACAAAAAACCCAGCCGCATGGGTGGATCGCATGCGCTGTTTCAATGGTTGCCAGGGATAAAGATCATGCATTGGCCTGGTGATATCTGCTGAAGATAACGCCTAGATGACGGGTGTCCTCACTTGTCCAGAGTACGGTTGCAGTTCCAGAGGCATACTCATGACTTGGACCATACTTCGGTTCTATGAAGAAAAATAACGTGCCCTTCTCCGGAGCCTTTGGATGTCCTTCTAAAACAGGCATTGATGCAAAATTGATCTGCGCGATGAAGTAAAGCGGTATGGGCGGGGCGTCGTAGCAATCTGTATATGGCCATTCCAAATGTGGGGGCATCTGTGGAGAGCCCCCAAAGTAGCACCCCGGTGCAAAGTCTTCATGTTTCTCCAAAACCCGCCGCAGGAGGAAACCATCATGTCGGACTTTGGCGAGTGCATCATCAATGTCGTCTTGAAGTGCTTTCATGATTGCATCTTTCTTTGGTACACTTCGAAGGTACCCATCCCGATTGCGTCAGAATACCAAGTTTCGTTGTTGATGGCCGCCTTGTTAGCGTCAAAAAGGCTCGACCTGCTTGTAGCGGAAGCAGAGTTTCGGTTTAATCGAAACCCACACACGCGAATGACCGGAAAGGCAAGTTACGCTGCACCGCAGTGTTTATCGTAGTGCACACGCAAAAAGAATGCTGCGTCAGGAATGGCTTTAGTTGCGCAAGTCAGCTTAGTCCGCATCTTGTAAATTCGACGCCTGATCGATGCCGCGACATCCACGAATGGCCAGTTGAACCGCTGCGCGGCAGCACAAAATTTTTCGCTCATGCAGCATTTTTCACGCTGCGAGCGCACGCAGCACAAAATCGCAACGGCCGGGTTGGGCTCGTTCCAGACCTTCGCCGCAATCGATCTCAAGGTCCGTTTATGAAGTAGCAGCATTCTCGCGGATCGTTGGCACGTCAGAAATCTCTCCCTCAAACCGCTCAAGATCTCCAAGCGCATCTTCAACCAGCGCAATATCGTCCTCACTCGCTGTTTCCACACTCAGTTCGTTCTGGGCCTCAAAATCCATTTCAAACTGACGTTGATCATCCGCAAGAACAGCCGCTTGTTCACGTCGCGAGACTGGCCTTTGGTTAGTATCCTCTGTTCTGATTTCATCACGCTCGCCAATCCCCATTCGCGCCTCAAGATCTTGCTCAGTCAGACCGGGTCCACGAGGTGCATTCGGCATCGCCCGAACACTCAATGGCAACGCACCCATAGGCGGCGGAGGCCCCTCGGGAAACGGAAGCTCCCCCACCTGCGCGGCATGGATCGATTTGAAGAATGGATCCTCAAAATACACCACCCGTTTCGCGCGGACAGGCATCTGCGCATCGACAACCACGACGATCTCATCGAGTGGCAAGCGGCGCGCCTCGTCCTCGGGCAGAAGCGAGATCTCTTCGGTCCGCTCGGACTGGCTCCGCCCTTCGAACGGGTTCTTTCCAACAGCACGAGAGCGGGTGACCACTGTTTTTGTCGTCTTGCCGACCGCCTTGCTCAGCTCCTCGACAGTCTTCTCATCAGATGGTGTCAGGTAAAGTTTAATGCCTGCATTCCCTTGCAGCGCGCGCCGCGTGTTCTCTCCGTAGATCTCATCGATCGCAGGGATGGTCTGAGTGACGACCGCCAAGTGCCCCCGATAAGCCCGCAAGACCTCTATGCTCTCTGCGACGATCGGCATCTTCCCCAGTCGGTTGAATTCATCGAGCATGATCATGACGGGCCAGGGTTCGTCCGGTCCCGGCTCCTTGTCCTGGAGCGCCGAGAGCAGGTCCGAGAAGAAGAGACGGATCAGCGGTGCCAGCGGTTTCAACATGAGCGGCTGGACCACCAAGTACACACTGAACGGCTTCTTTCGGATCGTCCGGAAGTCGAAGTCTGAGACAGCCGTTGCATCATCAATGGCGGGATTCTGCCATTGATCTAGCCCAGAGGTCATAAGGAGCGAGACATAGGAGGTCAGCGTATCGTTATTAGTTGACGCCAGCCTCGTGAATATCAATCTCGCTGCAGCATTCTCCACCTCGTGTGACCGCGCCAGGTACTCTTTCTGTTTGTTCCCGCCCGAGGCGGCGATGCGGTAAATCTCGCCCAACGTCGGGCGCTTGCGCTGGAACGCCAAAAGTCCTGCGGCGACAAAAAGGTCGATACCGCCTTTTAGAAGCCCCTGCACGCGATCATTGTCATTCTGCAGGAACAGCGTCGCCAACAACTGTAGCTCCATCTGTTGGCGCGCGGGATCCTTTAGCTCGTAAATCCGAAGAAGCGGGTTGTAGCGATGGGTGCGCTTGTCGTCCCAATCCGTTGGCGCGAAACGATACACCTCATCCCCCTGAGATGCGCGGTGACGGGCCGAAGCCTCATAGCACTCTCCTTTCACGTCGAGAACGACCGCAGAGCCCTGCCAAGTCAGCAGGTTCGGGATGACAAAGCCCGTCGTCTTACCGCGCCCGGTAGGTGCCACGATCAACGCATGCGGATAGGTCTTCGAGCACAGGAACGGCGCACGTGAGGATGGCTTTCCGAGCTTCCCGATTACGAACCCAGTTCCCGGCTTTCCGAAGAACCCATTGCGCTTCATCTCGCGGCGGGTCTGCCAATGAGTGTAGCCGAAACGGGTCAGCGCCGAGCCGGACATGGCGAGGCTCATCAAAAGGCCTACGACCCCTGCCCCGCCCATGATCAGGTTGATGAGCCGGAAGTCATCGGGCCGCACATCCCGGAGCGCGAGATAGTTCTCTGCGACGTAAAAGAAGTCGATATCGGCCTGGAACCCCAGGTCCCGGAAGGTCAGTACAGAGGAGGCAATCACATAGCCCATGGCGATGGCCACGAGCGTCACGAGAACGACGCCGACGGCCAGACGACCTCCGCCCATGCTACCCATCAGTGGGTTTCTCCGCGCTCGCTTTCGCCGTCCACGAGGTCAGCACGGTGCAGCTCGTACTCGCGGTCGGCGATCTCTTCGACGACGGCACGCGCGGCTTCGCTATTGGCCGTGGCGGCGTCGGATTTCAGGTAGGCCTTGGCTGCGTAGAGGCGATCAAGGCGGTCCTCGATTTGGTTTTTCAGAACATCGACATCGCCCTCGCGCAACCGGTCGATCTGCGCTTCATCGAGTTCTCGCTCGACGGCCTCGCGATAACTCAGCCGCTGCCCGTCATCGTCGAATGGCGAAGTCAGATTGCCCGCGCGCTCATGATCGATGACGCGCTTTACCTGCTCATCAAAGCGCAGGGCCACAGAAGCTGCGCGTTCAACATCGGGCTGATCGGTGACCTGCGCCAGTCTTTCACCTCGATCAGCAAAAAGCTCTTCCTGTCGCTCGTCGATAACACCGTCGTCTCGAAGGACCTCGTTACGCACCAACGTGATCCCAAGCTGCACATGGGCGCGGTTGAGCGTCTCGCGGGCGGTCTCCAAATCAGCTTTCCGCTCGAGGTTCAGCCCATCCGTCTCTGCCACCCGCTGTAGATCATCCGCGATCCACTGCCGTTCGAGGGCAGCGTTCTGCGCTCCTGTCTCCATCCGGGCGATGACCACCGAAGAGCTGATCCCTGTCCCCCTGAGTGCCGTGTTAACCTGCGCACGGACATCTGGCTCCTGCAGTCGCTCCAATTGATCCCGGTCGATGTTTGCTTCCGAGTAGACCCCGCCGTCGGAGGGTCTTTCGGTGAGCATGACAGATCGCAGCCCGAGCGGCTGCATGTGCGCTAGACGCGACTGGATCTCATTGAGGCGCCGCTCCAGAGCCGGTCGCTCTAACTCAGGCTTCCCGGCGATCACGCCCTGCACGCGCTCGACCTGCTCGGCGTATTTGATCTTCAGATCGTCAAAGCTCTGCTCCTCAGCCATATAGACACCTCCGTTCAGATTCAGTTTTCCGCCCCTTGCTAGAAGCTCTCCGGCCCGGAAGAGCGCGTCCGAGATGTCTTCCCGCGCCTCGCGGGACGCCTCGATAGCAAGAGCATGGAAAACCTTTTTCGTGTTCGCGATCTCGGCCACCGCGCGCTCGAGGTCAGCCCCAACACGCGGGCGGGGCTCCGGCACCCTGCCCTCTTCCTTGGCCAAGTAAACTTCGCGAGTACGCGCCGGATAATGCACCACACCCCGATCTATCCGACGGGTCGCCTCAAGGCGCACGCCGTACGTCTCCGCCTCCTCGACCATCGCCAGACGGAAGTCGTCGTAGTTGAACCGGTGTTCCGTCCCGAGGAAGAAGAACTCCCCCTCCTGGGAACGGCGGTTCAGGACGATGTGGGCATGGGGATGATCCCGGTCTTCATGGACCGCGATTATGTAATCGAAGTGCCCTTCGTCGGTTTGGAAGAACCGCTCTGCGACCTTCGCCGTGATGTCCCGAACGTCCTCACCGCGTGTGCCTATGGGATAGGACAACAGCATGTGTGTCGTCTGCCCGAGCTTCGGTTTGAACCCCGCGCTCCAGCGCTTCGCGAAGCGTTCCGTCAGGTCTTTGATCTCCTTCGGTTCGAGCTTCGCCTTGCCATCCAGAAACCCCGAACTGTCCACGATATGGGTGGACTTCGTGGCCAAATATCCAAGCTGGTTCGAGAGCTCGGATTTGGAATGTGTGCCGCCGCCCCGGATCGCTTTGAACACAGCCGAACGGAGTCCGGCCGCCGCCCGGATCAGCTGATTCTGCTTGACGACATGGAGGCCCTGCATTGAGCCACGAATGCGGCTCCACCCATCCCGAAAGACCTCACCTGTGACGGCGTCCACGGCGTCATTCAGCGGCATGTGCAAACTCCTTCAAGGCTGCTGTCGCCTCCAACTGCATCGCGTCGCGACGTCGACGAACGAGCAGGTCAATCTCGTCGGCGCTGTCCAAGACAAACCGCGCCAGACCACGCATCTGGGCAAGCTGCAGATCAGTGAATGCTGCCGCCCCCTGCCCCGTTTGGTTGGCCTCAGCCATCCGTTTCGTGAGCTGCGCGACCCCGTTGCCGAGCTCATTCAGAGAGGTACGATACCGCGCCATCTCTGCTGCCATCTTCACATCCGGAACGAACACCCCACCCGCCGCCTGGATCAGCCGCCGCAGCCCCTCAGCCCGGCTCTCGATCCCCGCCTTCGCCAACACCTCGTCGAGCGCCGCAAGCTCCGCAGCCGTGACCTTCACACTGACAGCCGAGACCGGGATCGCAGCGCCCGTCTGGCGCTCGGCATCGGCCTTGAGCGTGTACTGGATCGCCCGGACAGACACATCAAACCTCTCTGCCAGAGCAGATGTCGAGACACCTTCCGCAGTCTCGCGAACGATCTCCATGCGGTCCGCATCTGAGAGACGTTTTGAGCGCGACATGCGAAGAAAGACCCCCTATTTCCTGCCAACTTCATTCAAGGCTGCACCCAACATACGATGATATATAAACATGTCAATAATATACTTATGTTGATTGGGTTTTGAGCAGCCTTGAATTCCGTTTCAGGCCGAGCGCCAAAGGCGCGAGGCCACTACCCTCGCTGGACACGAAGGACCCGCTTCGCGACTGGTACTAAATCAAAAAATAAGTGTGCAACTGATCCGGACTAGCGGTTCGATTAGAACCTATTCCCAGGCCAAACACCGTGCTGCATTCAGTACGCGTGCAGGTCCAACCATGGGGTGGATACAGCAAACCTAAGCTTCCCAGAGAGCGAAAAGCGCCGCCCTTTGTTTGGCGTGTTTGGTGGGGTTGTCAGCAATTAGCTTTTGGAGATTGAGCAGCTTCCATTTGACCGCTGGCAGGTCGGCGGCTTGAGGAAGTCCAATAGCATCAAAGTTGGGTTCGGCGTCGTGCAAGCCGAGCAAAAAGGTTTGCGCGGCACCATCAAGACGTGACCGTATATCGTCAACCAATCTTGTCCGAGTAACGACGAGTGCATCAAGGCTGACCGGGTCCTTTGTCATCCCTAGAAATTCTTGCGCGTAGGGTTGCTCGAGGTCAGCGAGGTTCGGATTTAGGAGCTCATGCGCGGGCCGAGGAGAGCTCGCAACATAGATCAAGAACGCTCGAAACAACGCGTCGGTCACGCCTTCGTTTTCATAGAGTAGCTTGACGTCGAACAGGTCTCTCGGGTGCTGTCGATCAAGAGCCGCATGAAGCTTGCCCCCATACAGGTCTTCAAAGGAAACAACTTGCGTTTCTGCAAATCCAAATTCCTCCTGAACCGCATCCGAAACTGTCATCAGTTCTGGTGAGTAGATGACACCGCGTGTCACCGGAGATGTTTCGATTTTGATCTCGACTGCGCCAAGCCGTGCGGCCAACCGTGTGGCCCCTCCTCCACCACCTTCAATGCGCCGCGCCTTAGCTCCTGCAATGCCTTTCTCAATCGAAGTCACCAACCGGTCCATCGCCGCATTGATCTCGGCAAGGCTCTCGGTGCGGTCCTTAATCGGCAAATAGGTCAGATCGATATCGACAGAGAGCCGTGGCAAATCTCTATAGAACAGATTGATGGCGGTCCCGCCCTTGAGGGCGAAGATCTCTTCTTTTGCAACGAGTGGCAGAATCCGGACCAAGAGCGCGACCTGCGCCGCATAGGTGTCACGCGTCATCGGCATCCTCCCCTGGCACAAAATCTTTCGGAACCATGATACGATAGCGCGGATGTATCTTGCCGCCTTTGATCAAGGCGCGATCCCCTTTGCCCAGATCAAAATCTGCCGCATCAAGATGCTTGTTCCAGGCGTGGTTGTGTTTGTCGGCGAAGACAAAGAACAGGCGCTTAGTTTTGATCTTCCGGCAAGAATTCAGAAGCTCAGTCAGTAGGCGGGGTCGCAGCGTTGTGAGCCCTTCAAAGATCATATCAAGGTTGTGAAAGCTTTCATGGTCAGGAAGCTCGTCTATGGCTTCCAGTATCGCGCGCTCTGGTGTTGACGTGAAGAGCTGCCAGCCATTCGGCGTCATGACATTATTGCCAGTGGTGGCCTCAGTCACCCCGAGAGACTTGTCCGCAAAGAGTGCTGGCTTGCGGGTTGTGACTTTTCGGTTGAGTGGGAGCTTTACAAGCCAATTTGGGATATGTGATCCATAGACCCAGAGCGGAGGCGTCTGGCCCAATGGCAGGTAGTGGCTGTAGCCTTGTTCCGCCAAAGCGGTTGTGCCGCCCATATGCAGTTCCCGCTTCATGATATGCTGCAAAGAAAGCAGACAGGCCCGCCAGTCTATGTGATTTTCGGTAACAGGTTTTCCATCTGGCCTTTGAAAGACGCCTTGAGCAACGCGGGCCAACCATCCTCGGTTCACGTAGTCTCGGAAGGTTTCATAGGCGATCCCGTTCTGTGTCAGCCACTTGGCATCCACCAGGTAGCCATTTGGAACAGCGTTGAGGACGCTCTGTAGTTTTCCTGTCGTTCCAGTGTTCATAACACCGAAATTATCAAAATCTCAAAGAGGAAAGCAAGTGCTCTTTGGAGAGTACGCCATTTTCAGCGCTTAAAGCACTTAAATATGCCAATCTTTAAAGAGCCGCATTCAATTCGATCTTGGCCTCTTCAGAAGCGTGCGCCAATCAAGGCTCTTGTTGGTCAGGTCTTGGACGAGTCTGAATGCATATCCACGGTGATTGCTGATCGTTTCCGTCCGTTCCAGCAAATAGCCCAAAACCATGAAGCTAAGCGCTGGACCAAGGTCCTTGATCGCAAACCACGTGTTCCCAAGATTTAGAAATCCAGCCAATTCATCCATCAAGCGACGGCAGTCTTCTTGGTTTTTTGCTAATCTGAGTTCCAGGCACAGCCTTGGATAGGCGCGCTCCATCTGATCTTGGTCAACTTCAACTCTCAAAGAAGTATCTTCTTTTACTGACTGAGTCTTAGATGTTTCTTTGTGCCCCTCAATTTCGGGGGCAGTGTCCCTCAAATCTTCCGGTTCTGCAGGGCTTATCTTCGAGATTTCCACGGTGATTTCACTCAGAAGTTCGCTCAAAGCCTGTTTGTCTGGCCGCCTTCGCAGAAGGTTGCGGGCCTTGGTGAGGAGGTCTTCGTCCCAATTTGAGGGTAACAGGCGGGCTTTGAGATCGCTCAGGGCTGCTGAGCACATGTCTCTGAGCCGTGCCAGTTCGCTTTTGAAGTCCTCGTGTTCTTGTGCCATGCGCATGAACTCAGGGTAGCGTTCTGCGAGAGGCAACAGTGAGAGGCCCGTTGCGAGAACAATACTACCGTGCCGATCTCTGCGGGCCCAGCGTTTCCCATTCCCGCTTGATCTGCGGCTTAACAGGCCCAGGGACACCAGTTTGGTGATGTGACGTTCAACTGTTTGAACACTGACATGCGCGCGTTTCGCCAATGAGGCATTCGACGCAAAGCAGATATGTTCATCATCGCGGGCAGCGTCGATGCTATCCACGCGCAAGAATGAGATCATCGCTCTCAGGAGTGATATCGATGTCCCCTTCAAGCCGAGTGGTTCTCGGATGTCTTCGATTGTTTTAAGGAGTTGCCATTTGTTTTGGGCAATACCTCCCTGCCCCGTCGCTTTGCGTGACGAGTGTGCTCCGGCAGGAGCCATCCCTTGAAGTGTTCTCATAATTTGCCGGTAGGCAAAGAATACCCGTTCGCCCAAGAGCGTTTTTTATTGCTTCGCGATTCGGTGACTGCTACGATTCAGGTGTCTAATCTGAGAAGCGTAGAAATACGTTCAGCCCTCGAAGCTCCAGTTTCGGGGGTTTCTCTTTGCTTACATCCTCCTTTGTTGCTCTAGCCTCTGGTGTCATCCTCAGGGTTTACAGCTGTAAACTCCTGGTAGGATTTCTTGATGATGTCTTCGAGTTCTCGGTCGAGCCACTCCGCAAAGGCAGCGTTCTCCCCTGCCCTCTTGATGGATAGCGCGATTGATCCACGCCCTGATTTGATTGTGACACCTGGAACGGGAGTGACCTCCCTGCCCTCGCTCGGACGCGCGCCACGACGCGCGATCTCTTTGAGGAGTTGATCAAGCCGGTCGTCCGACGTCAGCTCAGTGCTCAGTTTTGCCAAGATCGCGAAACACGATGATGCGTTTACTTTCTTTGAGAGGAACGCTTCAGCTAGCGCGGTCCATTTTGGCCGTCCCGACTTAGGCGCAGCTCCGATTTGGTCGCCCACATCGTCTGGGATATTGTCCGTAACTTTGGTCAGATGCGACAGTCCCGACTTAGACAGGCTAAGGACCTGCCGAACGGTCTTAGTTTCGTGACCGGCTGCTTGAATGACAGCGGCAAACCGCGCCTTCTCATAAAAGGACAGATTGCGACGCGCGGCATTCTCAAGGCCTTTGGCCAGAAGAGCAGTCGCGTCGTCGAGATCTTGCACATTGGCGCGGACTTTCAGGCCGAGTTCATGGCAAGCACGCAGTCTTCTGCGGCCGTAGATGATTTCGAACCGTCCATCCGTCTCAGCCTTGCGCACCAAGATAGGGACCTGCTGGCCATTTTCCTCGATACTGGTCTTGAGGTCTTCAAAGCCATCAGCATCCTCGTCGGAGTTTACAGCTGTAAACCCGTCGAGGCGGTCCTTGGGCCCCCAGTCGTCGATGAGGGCAGGGTCTAGCTCGCGAATAGCTGAGAGAGACCCCTGAAGGGCTCCCAGAGCCGGTGCGACGGGTTTTGAAGTGAGATCTTTTGGTTGTGGGCTGGACTCCGCAATTGTCTTGGCAATACCGCTGAGGTCCTGAAGTGATTTGCGAGCCATCAGTTACGCCCCCATGCTTGGTGGATCATTGACTCAACTTCGCTTCCCACGGCATCCATTGAATCCTTGGCGCGATCATACGTTGATCGCGTCATTTCAGAGCGGACAACTTCGTAAATTGATTGCTTGAGCATGGTTGCATCGCTAATCGCGGTGCTCTTGAGAGCTGTTGCGGTCATGACGCGATCCATGAAGAGCGCGCGCATAAACGAGGTCAATTGTTGCGATGGCACATCCGTCGGCTCATCTCGGGTGATCAGAAACTTGAAGTGATCATATTGCAGCTGAGCACCGGCATCCTCAATAACGCCCATATAGGCGCCTGCGAGTTCCAGGAACTGAGCGGTGGACGATACATCGAGCATCGACGGTGTGAGCGGGACGATCAGCGATGTTGCTGCGGCCATGCCGGAGATTGTGAGGAAGCCGAGCTGTGGTGGGCTGTCCATCAAAACGATGTCGAATTGATCCTCGACTTGCTCCAAAGCGTTGCGGATGCGCAGGAAGAAGGGCTGGTCAGGATTGGAATTTACCGCTGATTCAGTCTCGAATTCCGATAAGAGCAGGCGGGCCGGGGCAAGCGATAACCCGGGGAAGTAGGTCGGTATAATTACGTCTGCAAACGGTACGGGATCGTCATAGCGAATGGCGTCATAGACTGTCAGACCATCAAACTCGATTTCTGGATTGATGCCGCACATCGAGGTCAGTGATCCTTGCGGGTCCAGATCAACTACAAGAACTCTGTAGCCATGCAGGGCGAGGTAGTGGGCCAGATGGATGGTTGACGTGCTTTTGCTGGACCCACCTTTGAAGTTCATCAATTGCCAGACTTGCAAACGCTCACCGTCTTTGCGTCCAGGGACGTATCTGCCCTTAGTTCGAGACGTTTTTTCCAGGATTTGGCGAGCGTCCCAAAGCTCTTGGGCGCTGTAATAGCGCCGACCCGCGCGTACGTCGCTCGGCTCTGAAATCGTGCCTTCACCGTGGACCTTGCGCATGAACTGACCGGATACGCCGAGCAGCTCGGCGGCTTCGGGGGCTGAGAACGCCCGCAGTGATTTTGTGTTGTCGGGCGCAAAAGCGGACAGGAGATGTTCGCTGATTGCACGGTTGAGCCGCTCGGAAATATCCGTTGCAAGTTCGGAGGGACGGTCTGCTATATTTGGTGTCGCGGGAATCATCTGGTTGCCCCAATTTGCTCAATGTGGCTTTTTTCGCGCCACTTGGGGATAAAAGGATCGATTCACTACCCTAAGTCAATGATTTTCTCATATTTAGTGTCTAGCTCAACGGCTTGCGCAAGATAAGACACTAAGCCCTATTGAGTGGTACGCGGGAAGTTTACAGCTGTAAACTCCGTTTGGCCAATCATCTCGATGCTGGAAAATGGAGTTTCGCGGTAGCGATTCCGCGCGAACAGCGCCGGGCCTGACGGGGCAGGGGGCCAATCCCTGCGCCATCAAGTCAACCTTACGAAGGTGCAGCCTGTAGAGAGATGCGGGTTTGGTCATCTCTCACGCACAAAAAAGGCTCCGCTTTCGCGAAGCCAGTTGATCCTCACCACAAGGATTGGAGAGGGTTGGGCAGGGCGCTTATACGCGCCCCGCTCCCTGATCATGCCATGCCTTCTGGAAGCCATGCATCGATGCGTTTGATTTGGGCGTCTGTGAGGCCTTGAGCGCTCCGTATGTCTGGATCGCAAAACAGAGCCTCCAATTTCTCGGCCTTTTCGCTCTTCTTCAGCTTGGCAAAGGTGGTCGCCGTTGGGTGATCCTCTGAGAGGTCGAGCAACTCGCACCACAGATCATTGAGGTATGGTCCTCCAACGCGTCCAAAGAAATTTGCGGCCGTTGGAGTGAAGATTTTACGTATGTCAGTTTCAACCAGCTTATCGATGACCTCCCCCAGTTCTTCATCAACGCTCAGCAGGGCTGCGAGGTGACGGGTAACCTCACCCATGACAAATTCGGGGCCCTTGGCTTTGTAGGCGCGGAAAACGCGGCCCATGTCGCTGCCGAATTTCGCAGCCTTGGTTGTTTTGGTTAGCCGTTCATCGAGCGCGTAGCCTGCCATCTCAGTTGTTGGCACGTTTGGTACCTCGGTTTCCTGCAAGCCAAGGACGCTTGTGTAGCCTGACTTGCCTGACAGCTGGAAGGCGAGGAGGGCCAAGAGAAGCTCTTGATCGCGTAGGGCGGCATTTTGGCGCGCGCCCGTAGCAATCCGGTCCAGATCGATCCGCAGCTTGTTTGAGATCGGTGATTTGGTGCCCGAACTGCCTGCATGATTGGATTTGGCCAACACGCCTGCCTCAACCGCGGCTTTTTTGTCCATTCCGCGAATGAGGCCAGTTTCGTATTGCAGGGTTCCGGTGCGGTCCACATAGACGAGAACGCCCGCGTGGCCCTTTTGGGTTTCGGTGAATGTCCCATCGAGAATAGTCTGAAGTGCTGCCAGTTTTGCTTGGCCTTCGTCGTCCAGCGCGTCACCTTCGGCCAATTCTGCCAAGGCATCGTATTCGTCGCTTTGGTCCTCGTTTAGCTCACCATTTTCTGCATAGATGCGCGCGAGTTTCATCTCATCGATCTGATGCCAACCGACATAGCTCTCATTGACCGGTTCTGCCCATTTCCAGCCCTCTCCAATCAATTCCACGGATGCATCAGCGAGTTTCTTGCTGAACAGATCATCCAGAATGGCCGGATCGTCGATCAGGACTTCATCTGCAAAGAGGTCGCTACTTGTGCGGCCACCAGCGTCCTTGTAAGCATCAAGCCCGACATAGACCACCTTGCGATCGCTGTCCCTTACGGCATCGGGTTTGAGTATTTTCTTGATGCGATGGTCGCTATCTCCGGTGCCACGTACGTTTTCAAGAACCTCGAGGGTGCGTTTTTCATCATTGCTGATGGTGAAGGCTGCAGTATTGGAGAGGCTGATTTCACCACTGCGCAGAGCATCAATGACGGGGCAGGGGAGGCTGGCCAAAGCGAGGCGGCGGTACACATGGGCCTCTGTGACCCCGTAGGCAGTGGCGATGTCGGCAACAGTGGCCCCACGCCTTTCCATTGCGCCATAGTCTAGAATTTCATCGGCGGGGTGGAGTGCTTCGCGTTGTGCATTCTCTGACGTTGCCCAGTATTCCGCCGTGGCTTGGTCTGGGGCCATCTTTACCGTAACTATTTGAAATCGTTCATCACCTTGCAATGACTCTAGGGCGCGATATCGACGCCCGCCGACCACCACGCCGACTCCTTTCTCATCGCGAAAACCTGCGAGGTTTTGGATAAGACCGTAGGCTTTGATGTTTTCGGCCAAGGCAGCAATGCTTGCCTCATGGATTTCCTTGCGCGGGTTGAGGTTCGATATGTGCAGATCAGCGAAGGGGATGTCTTCGAGAGGTGCGGAGATTTTCGATTGATCGTTCATTAGATTTGTCCTTGATGTGTTGAAATTGCGCTTGCTGCCGATGTTGGTGGCATACGGACGTGTTGATTGGTTGCGCCCGTGGTTTGGGCGCATCTCGCTCAGTATTCGGAGGCGTGTAGGATGGTGAGAACGCGCCGGGTGACGCTCACATCGGCGGGGTCACCGCTGCCCATGCTGTAGTCTTGATCGTAGAGATCGATTTTCCAGAAGATGTGGTAACTGTTGCCTGCGATCTCGAACTCAAAGGCTCCGAAAGAGTGGTCGCCGTAAGGGTCGTTGTCCTCAGTGAACTCTGAAAATTTCTGGACCCGCTGCATGATGATGGCTTTGGCTGCTGGCGAGAGATCTGCCACGCCGCGTGTCAGCATTATTTGGCCGGGAACTGTAAAATCTGCGCCCCACGTTGTGCGGAACCTGTCGTTCTGTTGTGCAATGAGGGCATTTGTCTCAGCTTCGTTTTCGGGCTCACTTGCTTGGGTCATATCGGCTTACTCCTTTGTGGTGTGATTGGGGTCTTGGCCCCTTTGGTTGTCTGGTTTTGAGAAAAGCCCCTTGGGGCGTCGCCTCTAAAACCTGACCCACTGGCGAAGTGCCGGAGTGAGCAAAGGCACACCTCAAAAGTGCAAAAGTGGTGCGGCCCGCAGGCGGAGTCCGAGGACACGGTTTTGCTCTTTTGGGGTTGCCTGCGCGAGAGCCCAGCGGGTTCTAAAGCAAACGTCCCGTAGCGGCGTATCGCGCTTGCGCGAGCCCCTAGGGACCATGAAGTCAGGATCGGGCGAGATCCGTTGCACCAGCTGATCGTTACCCAAATGGGCAGATCACCTCGCCCCGAACCCAATACGAGAAGCAGAAGTCATCCCGGCTCAAATCCAATACTGAAAGGCGTTTGAATGAGGAGGAGGTCAGGGGAGAGGTGTTCTGGGCGCAGGACGGCTTGCAGGACGCAGCCTAGAGCGGCGTTGACGCGCCCGTAGGGTGGGGCAGGGGCCTAATCAGCCGAATTGGCGGTGCACACAGTTATGACAGAAGTTTTTGAGTTTCAGACGCGCTTGTGTTTCCCCGTTCGTCTGGACAAGCCTCTGCCGTATTCCGCGCATCGCTTTCGGACTTCGGATCGCAGGGTATAGGGTGACCTTGAAGGTTGTTCACGGCTTTGTAGGTCATTAGATTTCTAGGATGGTCCGCTCAACAAACAGCCACACCCGCAAACTGCGCTATCGATCAGGTCTTTGAAGTGAAGTTCAGGCCTTAGGGTAGGGGTGTGATGTGGTGCCAGAAGCGTCCCATTTCGACCTCATTATCTCAACCTGGAAGCCGAAGAAAATCGAAATATTATATTTTTTAATCAATGATTTAGAGTTTCTCGGATAAAGAAAACTCAAGTATCATCCACATTTGGAATATGCAGGCGGATACGGAGCATAGTGGCAGACTTGGGTTCTTGGTGAAACTCTGCGCGCAGAGAAGGGAAATGCGCGGGCTATGCCCGCGCCGGACGCCTTAGTTTGAGTAAGGGATGAAGCGATATTCGCCGTCGGTGTCGGTCTTCACTGCATTGGCGCGGATTTCACCTGCGCCAAAGTTAATGGCGACGGAGAGGTAGTCGTTGCCGGCTTGGCTTGTGGCGTTCCAGGCGCTGCCGATGCGGATGGAGCGGTTGTGCGTGGATTTGGCAGTGATTTCGAAGTCCGGGTGCTTTTCGGACTTCTTGTGAGGGTTTGCCGAGATTGCGATGTCGACATCGAATGTCAAAGATGCGATCCAGCCTGTGTAGGTGTTGTCGTTTGTGCGGGTGATTGTACCTTCGAGAGTCATGTCAATTTTCCTTTTGCTAAGTGACGAATTGAGCACGTCTCATGGTGACCGCGGATCACCGCAGCGCAGCACAGGGGAACCCCCTTGCGGGGTTGATCCGCTCAGGGCGGTTTGAGGTAAGTGTGGTGAGGAAAGTTAGAAGAAGGGAAATTGGGTGAACCAGTTCGAAGGTTCACACGCACAAACTCAAACAGAAGGCTGGAGTACATCGTCTGCAAAGAGTGCCAACTGCAACATAGCTGGTAGGTCACAAGGGCAAATTTTGTTGAAAAACTCTTCCTTGATCGCGCGCCCATTAGCTGGTTCAATTTTCTTGTTGATTGAGAGGCTTTGCGATGTTGGGACCAAGCCGCCTGAGATGTTTGCTTGCCCGTTCGTGTTTCAACAACATTGGAATGCACGTTCCATTTTAATCAATTTCATTCTATCGTGCTGAAAGGCAATAGGAGGAGCGCCTAAGATGGATGAAGTTCAATCACCGCAGAACGTGGAGGCCCTCAACGCAAAAATTGCCTGTTTACAGGATACTTTACCCAAACGTTTGCGTCAGTGCGCAGACTACATCCACGACAATATCAACGAAATCGCATTTTCAACTGTTGCTGAAATTAGTGAACGGGCAAATGTGCAGCCATCTGCTGTGATGCGGTTTTGTCAGGTGCTTGGTTTTGGTGGCTATTCAGATATGCAAAAGCTGGTCAGGCGAGATATTCACCCCAAAATGCCTGACTACCGTGAGCGGATCCAGACGCTGCGCAATAGTGGTGACGACAGTCCGACCGCAATTTTGGCAGAGTTTGTCGAAGCTGGCCGTCAGTCACTTGAACAGCTTTCCGCGAGTGTAAATACGGCATCTCTGGAGCAGGCTGTAGAGAGCCTCGCGGGGGCTAAAGTGATACATGTTATGGGTTTGCGACGGGCATATCCCGTCGCGTCATATCTGTCTTACGCTTTTGAAAAGCTCAATATCGCCAGTGTTTTGCATGGTGGTCCGGGGCGATTGACCCATGCTGAAGCGATGCGAGATGGAGATGTATTGATCGCAATTACGTTTGCGCCTTACAGCCCCGAGACTATTGATCTTGCAGAGGAAGCGGCGCGCCGCGGGGTCACTGTGGTTGCGCTGAGCGACAACCCAGCGTTACCGTTTAACGCCCCATCTGTGGTGCCGCTCGTCATCTCTGAAATCGACTTTGGTGCGTTTCGATCATTGTCGGCAACACTGTCACTCGCGATCTCATTGGCGGTCGCGACGGGTGCCCGAAGATCTAAATAAATGAAAGTTTTGTGTTGCCAGAAGGTCAAAATGGAATATTAATTCTATCTATGGGACGGTTGATTCGTGCCGCTCGGTCCGGAGGGAAGGACCGATAGTGACCAATGGGAGGTTCAAATGAAAAAGACATTAACCGCAATTGCGGCGGCCATGATCGCTGTCGCAGGTACATCAGCATATGCAGAAGGCGAGCGTTATGTTCTCGTCAGCCACGCGCCAGATTCTGACAGCTGGTGGAATACAATCAAAAACGGTGTGGCCCTTGCTGGCGACCAGATGGGTGTCGAGGTTGAATACCGCAACCCACCGACTGGTGACTTGGCAGACATGGCGCGCATCATCGAGCAGGCCGCAGCGTCTGGTCCAGATGGCATCATCACAACTCTTGCTGACTACGACGTTCTGGCTGGCCCAATTCAGTCAGCAGTCGACAGTGGCGTTGACGTGATTATCATCAACTCCGGTTCTCCTGATCAGGCCCGTGAACTTGGCGCACTGATGTATGTTGGTCAGCCAGAGTATGACGCTGGTTTCGCTGCAGGTCAGCGCGCTGGTGGTGACGGTGTTGAATCGTTCCTTTGCGTAAACCACTACATCAGTTCTCCGTCTTCTACTGAGCGTTGCCAGGGTTTCGCAGACGGTCTGGGTGTTGAGCTTGGCAGCCAGATGATCGACTCCGGTCAGGATCCAGCAGAAGTTAAGAACCGTGTTCTTGCTTACCTGAACGCCAACCCTGAAACAGACGCAATTCTGACGCTTGGGCCAACTTCTGCTGACCCAACCATTCTTGCTCTGCAAGAAAACGGCATGGCTGGCGACATCTACTTCGGCACGTTCGACTTGGGTGAAGAAATCGTCAAAGGCCTGAAGGACGGCACAATCAACTGGGGTATCGACCAGCAGCCATTCCTGCAGGCTTACCTGCCGGTAATCGTCATGGCGAACTACCACCGTTACGGCGTTCTGCCAGGCAACAACATCAACTCTGGTCCTGGCTTTGTGACAGCCGATGGCCTTGAGAAAGTTGAAGAGTTCGCTGGCCAATTCCGCTAAGTTCTCCTCCCTGCTGGGACGGGGCAGTAATCCGGTCCCGGCAAACGACCGGTGTCAGGGCTTCCAATTCGGGCGTCCTGACACCTCAAAGATCCCAAGTTGACATTCATACATCCAAGAAAGGTGCGCCATGACCGGCAGTACTCAAGCGGAAGCATCGGATGAGCGAATCAAGGACCAGTCCTTTGTCCGCAAAGCTCTTATCCGCCCCGAACTCGGCGGCATCGTCGGTGCCATCGCGGTTTTCACATTTTTTCTTTTGACAGCTTTTGACAGCGGCATGTTCAGCGCATCCGGTGTGATGAACTGGACTGTGGTTTCGGCACAATTCATGATCATTGCCGTGGGTGCTTGCCTGCTTATGATCGCTGGCGAATTTGACCTGTCAGTCGGATCCATGATCGGTTTTGCGGGTATGATGATCGCGATCTTTTCGATCACACTTGAATGGCCCGTTTGGATAGCCATTTTGATCACTTTCGTCATGTGTATCGCCATTGGTGCGATCAACGGTTGGATCGTGATCCGTACGGGTCTGCCAAGCTTTATCGTGACCCTAGCTTTCCTGTTTATCCTGCGCGGCTTTACGATCTTCTTCCCTCAACTTCTTGAGCGTAAGACAATTATTGGCGGTATTAGTGATGCGGCTGAGGGTGATTGGCTGGCGCAAATCTTTGGTGGCAAGATTGGCGGATCATTTTTCCAGATGCTGGGCGATGCAGGCATCATCGACGTGTTCGAACGCGGCAACCGCATGGGCGAACCTGTGGTCGATGGCATCCCGATGCTGATCATCTGGGCACTGGGGCTCGTGATTTTCGGTCATGTCCTCTTGACGCGCACGCGCTTCGGCAACTGGATTTTCGCATCCGGTGGTGACGCTGAAGCGGCGCGCAACTCGGGCGTTCCGGTGAACAAGGTTAAAGCGCTGATGTTCATGTTCACTGCCTTCTGCGCGACCGTTTTCGCAACCTGTCAGGTGATGGAATTCGGATCGGCCGGTGCGGACCGTGGCTTGCTGAAGGAATTCGAGGCGATCATTGCGGTTGTTATTGGCGGTGCATTGCTGACCGGTGGCTACGGATCGGTTATCGGGGCCGCACTTGGCGCTCTGATCTTCGGCGTCGTGCAGCAGGGCTTGTTCTTTGCTGGGGTCGAAAGCTCTCTCTTCCGTGTGTTTTTGGGCGCGATCCTTTTGGGCGCGGTTATCCTGAACACCTACATCCGTCGCTTGATCACAGGGGAGCGTTGATATGACCGCACCTATTATCGAAATGAAGAACATCCAAAAGCACTTTGGCTCTGTCATTGCGCTGGCGGGGGTCTCTGTCGACGTGAAGCCCGGTGAATGCCATTGCCTTCTAGGCGACAACGGTGCTGGAAAATCGACCTTCATCAAAACAATGTCGGGCGTGCACAAACCCACATCTGGCGAGATCTTCTTTGAAGGCAAGCCGATGAACTTTCAGAACCCGCGCGATGCCATGGAAGCCGGCATTGCGACTGTGCACCAACACCTTGCTATGATCCCGTTGATGAGTGTCAGCCGAAACTTCTTTATGGGCAATGAGCCGGTAAAGAGCGTTTTGGGCATGAAGTTCCTGGACCAGAAAAAGGCAGATGAGATCACCATGACCGAGATGCGCAAAATGGGCATCAACCTGCGTGGACCTGATCAGGCTGTAGGCACTTTGTCGGGCGGTGAACGTCAAACCGTCGCTATTGCCCGTGCGGTGCACTTCGGCGCGAAAATCCTGATCTTGGATGAGCCGACATCCGCGTTGGGTGTACGTCAAACAGCCAACGTCCTCAGCACCGTGCACAAAGTGCGCGAGCAAGGGATCGGCGTCGTCTTCATTACCCATAACGTGCGTCATGCACTTGCCGTGGGGGACCGTTTTACGGTTTTGAACCGTGGTCAAACACTTGGCACGGCCAAGCGTGGCGAAATTGAATACGATGAGTTGCACGACATGATGGCTGGTGGTGATGAACTTGCCAAATTGGTGCCTGAAATGGGCAAAGCCGCTCAATAAACTGAACAATGGCAGCCGGGCGATGGCTCGGTTGCTCCACGTAATACCGCCGCTTTGGCCTGATGTCTTAGGGCATGAATGAAAGCACGTTTCTATGTTGAAAGTTGGTCTTCTGGGCGCAGGTCGCATTGGCTGGGTTCATGCCAAAGCAATCACAACCCATGCAGGAAGCGAGCTGGTTGCTGTCTCCGATTATTTCCAAGAAAGCGCTGAAAAGCTCGCGGCGGAATTTAACTGTACAGCGCGCAGCACCGATGATATTGTCGCTGATCCCGCCATTGATGCGGTCTTGATAGCGACCTCGACAGACACCCATTCCGACCTAATGGAAAAGGCGACGCAAGCTGGCAAGGCTGTGCTGTGTGAAAAGCCTGTCGATCTGAGCCTTGAACGTGCCCGCGCCTGCCAAAAGGTTGTCGCTGAAACGGGCAAGCCTGTGATGATCGGCTTCAACCGCCGCTTTGACCCCAGCTTTAACGCGCTGAAAAAGGCGTTGGATGCGGGCGAGATCGGAAAGTCCGAATTGCTGAGCATCACGTCATTTGATCCGGCGCCCCCTCCAGTCTCTTATGTGAAAGTGTCTGGGGGCTTGTTCCGCGATATGATGATCCACGATTTTGACATGTCCCAGTTCATTCTTGGTGACACGCCTCAAACGATTACTGCGGTCGGCACCAGCATTGTCGACGCTGAAATCGGTGTAGCGGGCGATGTGGACACCGCAGTCGCGACGATGACCTACGGCGATGGTCGTATCGCTGTCATCAAAAACTCCCGTCGTGCTGCGTATGGCTATGATCAGCGCATCGAGGTGCTCGCCTCTGACGGGATGTTGCAGGCGAAGAACTTGCTGGAAAACCTTGTGGTGAAATCCACAAGTTCCGGCGTGACCGAAGCAAAACCGACGCTGTTTTTCCTTGAGCGTTACATGCCCGCTTACACCGCCGAATGGGACAGCTTTGTGAAGGGTATCTCTGATGGCACGAAAATGCCCGTTACCCTTGAAGAGGGCGTCAATGCCCTCGCGATGGCCGAAGCCGCAACCCTGTCGGCCAAAGAAGGCAAACCCGTGAGGATGAGCGATGTCTAAACTAGATTTAATCACAATCGGGCGGTCTTCCGTTGATCTTTACGGTGCTCAAATCGGTGGCCGCCTTGAGGATATGGGGTCGTTTGACAAATATATCGGCGGCTCGCCCACAAACATTGCCTGTGGCACAGCACGGTTGGGTTTGAAATCTGCCGTGATTACGGGAGTGGGCGACGAACACATGGGCCGCTTCATCACCGAACAGTTGCAGCGCGAAGGCGTGAACACCGACGGCGTCAAAGTCGACGCGGATCGCCTGACGGCTTTGGTGCTTTTGGGTATTCGTGACGAAGACCAGTTTCCGCTGATTTTCTATCGTGAAAATTGCGCTGATATGGGGCTGACTGAAGGCGACATCGATCCGGAGTTTATCAAATCCGCTCGCGCAATTGTTGCCACAGGCACGCACCTTAGTAACGTACATGTCGAAGCGGCGACGTTGAAAGCGCTCAAGCTTGCGCGCGAAAACGGCCAGCAAACGGCGCTTGATATCGACTACCGCCCGAACCTTTGGGGTGTTGCAGGTCATGGCGACGGCGAAAGCCGTTTTGTGGAAAGCGCTGAAGTGACGGCCAAGCTGCAGCGATTGCTTCACCTGTTTGATCTGATCGTCGGCACCGAAGAAGAATTCCACATTGCGGGCGGGTCTACGAACACCATTGAGGCCTTGCGCGCCGTGCGGGCGGTGTCTGGAGCAACGCTTATTTGCAAGCGCGGCGCTGATGGAGCCGTGGCTTTTACCGGGGATATTCCGGACAGCCTAGAGGACGGTGAAACAGGACCGGGCTTTCCGATTGAAGTCTTCAACGTACTTGGTGCCGGTGACGGTTTTATGTCTGGTCTGCTGAAAGGTTGGCTTGATGGTGAGGATTGGCCAACCGCACTGAAATATGCCAATGCCTGTGGCGCTATCGCGGTATCACGCCATGGATGCACACCGGCCTATCCCAGCTGGGAAGAGTTGCAGTTCTTTTTTGAGCGTGGAGTCCAGCAGCCCGACTTACGCAACGATGCGGCACTCGAGCAAGTGCATTGGGCCACGAACCGCCATACGCGGACGAACGGCACATGGGATCACGTGCGCACCTTTGCCTTTGACCACCGTTTGCAGTTGGAAGAGATGGACGGTTATTCCCTAGAGAAAGGCGGCGCGTTCAAAGAGCTTTGTCTTGATGCCGCCCTTCAAGTCCAGAATGGCCGGCCCGGGTATGGCATCCTTTGTGACAACCGCATTGGGCGCAGCGCGCTGCATCGTGCCACGGCCAGTGGCCTTTGGATTGGCCGCCCGACAGAGGACCCCGGATCGCGCCCTATTCAGTTCGAAAGCGATTTGGGCGAAGACTTCGGCCGCCTCAAGGAATGGGCGCGTGAAAACGTGGTGAAGTTGTTGGTATTTTGTCATCCGGACGACGATGACAATACACGAGCCATGCAAGAGGCCCGCGTGAAACGGCTGTTTACAGCCGCACGCCGCAGCAATCTGGAATTTCTGCTTGAGGTGATCCCGTCGAAAGTGGGCACTGTCGATGATGATACGACGGCCACCTTGATCCAGCACTTCTATGATATTGGCGTCTACCCCGATTGGTGGAAGCTTGAGCCATTCACAACAGATGAAGCTTGGCAAAACGCAGTCAACGCGATCGAGCGTAACGACCCACGGACGCGCGGTATCGTTGTGTTGGGCTTGGACGCCTCAGAGGACGAACTGGCGGCAAGCTTCGCCATGGCGGCGAAACAGCCGCTCGTGAAAGGCTTTGCTGTGGGTCGCACAATCTTTGGTGACGCGGCGCGCGCTTGGCTCAAGGGTGATATGACTGATGCTGAGGCCGTGTTTCAAATGGCGGACCGTTTTCAGCGACTGTGCAACACGTGGGACAATGCCCGAGCAGAGGCCCGCCTGAACGCTGCCTAAGGAGCAACAGATGACAAAGACGATCCGTTTGACCGCTGCGCAGGCTTTGGTCCGCTATAACAATGCCCAGATGAACGAAGATGGTGTGCCGTTCATCGCAGGGTGCTGGGCCATTTTTGGCCACGGCAATGTTGCAGGCATCGGTGAAGCCTTGCAGGGTGCCCAAGACCAGCTGACCACCTATCGCGGGCATAATGAACAAACCATGGCCCATGCGGCGATTGCCTTTTCCAAGCAGTCGAATCGTAAGCGGGCGATGGCAGTGACGTCTTCCATTGGGCCGGGTGCCTTGAACATGGTAACGGCGGCTGGCCTTGCCCACGTAAACCGCTTGCCCGTGCTGTTTCTGCCCGGTGATGTTTTTGCCAACCGCGGTCCTGACCCTGTGTTGCAGCAGGTCGAGGATTTTGGCGACGGCACGGTCAGTGTGAACGATTGCTTCAAGCCGGTCAGCCGGTATTTCGATCGTATCACCCGCCCCGAACAACTGCTGATCGCGCTGCCTCGGGCGTTCCGCACCATGACGGACCCTGCCGATTGCGGTCCTGTGACCTTGTCCATGTGTCAGGACGTGCAGGCCGAAGCCTTTGACTATCCGGTCAGTTTCTTCGAGCCAAAAGTCTGGTATCAGCGCCGTATTCGCCCTGATGTGGGTGAATTGGCCCGCGTGGCCGAGGCTGTGAAAGCCGCCAAAAACCCTGTAATCGTGGCCGGTGGTGGTGTGCATTATTCTGACGCCTGCGAAGATTTGCAGGCCTTTGCCAAGGCCCACGGAATTCCAGTGGCGGAAACCCAAGCAGGCAAATCCGCGCTGGCGTGGGATCATCCGCTCAACCTTGGCCCCATCGGTGTGACGGGCGGCGAGCCTGCCAATGACGTTTGCGCGAAGGCCGATCTGGTACTGGGTGTGGGCACGCGCTTTCAGGATTTCACAACTGGATCATGGGGCCTGTTCGCTAATCCTGAACGTAAGATCATTAGCCTGAATACGGCGGCCTATGACGCCACCAAGCACGGCGCGATGCCCTTGATGGCGGATGCAAAGGTGGGGCTGGCCGAATTGGGCGACGCGATTTCGGGTTATAAGGTTGACGCCGGTGTTGGGGCCTTGAAAACCGACTGGTTTGGCAAGGTTGATCCGCTGACGGATGCGTCCGAGGGCAATGAACTGCCCACGGACATGCAGGTTGTAGGCGCGGTTCAACGCAGTGCTACCGATGAAACTGTTGCCATGTGCGCGGCGGGCACGATGCCAGGCGAGCTGCACAAGCTTTGGAAGGCCAACAAACCCGGCGCCTATCACATGGAATATGGTTTTAGCTGCATGGGCTATGAGATTGCAGGCGCCATGGGCATCAAGATGGCCCAGCCCGAACGGGACGTGATCTGTTTTGCCGGTGATGGCACTTACATGATGGCGAATTCTGAAATGGCGACGGCGGCGATGCTGGGTATTTCCTTCACTGTCGTGATCACCGACAACCGCGGCTATGGCTGCATTAACCGCTTGCAAATGGGCACGGGCGGGGCGGAATTTAACAACCTGCTGGCGCACTCTACAGGCGGCGAGAACTCCAACATTGATTTTGCGGCGCATGCGGGATCAATGGGGGCTACATCGGTCAAAGTCAGCACGATCGCTGAACTGGAAGCCGCGCTTGCCAAACGGCACGAGATTAGAGGCCCCTACGTCGTCGTGATCGACACAGACCCCTATCCCTCAACACCACATGGTGGCACATGGTGGGACGTAGGCGTGCCAGAAGTGTCTGAGCGGGCCGAGGTCAACGAAGCCTATGCCAACTATCAAGAAAACAAAAAATCCCAAAGGATCGACTAGATGGCCGTCAAGATTGGCATTTCCCTGATCGCTTGGCAGAACGATGACCTGCCAGAGCTGACAAAAGACTACACCACCGAGGGGGCGATGGAAGACGCAGGCCGTATTGGGTACAGCGGCGTCGAACGTGGCCGCCGGATGCCTGCGGATACTGAAGGGCTGCGCACGTATCTAGATGAATACGGCGTGGCCCTATGCGGTGGCTGGTGTTCGGGCAATTTGATGGTCTCGTCGGTCGAGCAGGAAAAGGCGGCGATCGCCGAGCAGGTTGAGCAATTCGCCGCCCTGAACGCGCCGTGTATCGTGTATGCGGAATGTTCCAACACCATTCAGGGTGCGATGGGCGTGCCCGTGTCCACTCGCCCGAAATTGTCCCGTGACGAAGTCATGGCCTACGCGGCCAAGCTGTCCGAACTTGCGAAATGGAGCAAAGGGAAGGGCGTGAAGCTGGCCTATCATCACCATATGGGCGCCATGGTGCAGGACGCTGAAGATATTGACTGGCTGATGGAGGGCTCTGGCCCGGAACTTGGCCTGCTCTATGACACAGGCCATTTGCATTTTGCGGGGGCGGACCCTGTGGCGGTTCTGGACAAATGGGCGGACCGTGTGCACCACGTGCATTACAAAGACGTGCGCCAAAAGGTGCTGGATAGGATCCACGCCAATGACGCCAGTTTCCTTGATGCCGTAGCGGGTGGTGCCTTTACTGTGCCAGGTGATCCTGATGGCTGTATCGACTTCAACGCGGTCACAACCAAACTCAAGGCGATGGATTACAATGGTTGGATTGTCGTTGAGGCGGAACAAGACCCGGCCCAGGCCGCGCCTTACGAATATTCCAAAATGGGCTATAATTTCATCGTGAATGCCTGCGCGCGGGCGGGACTCGTTGTAACGAAATGATAAAACTGCTCGGCCTTGATCATCCGTTTTTCAAACCGCTGATCCGGCGGATTGTGACGTTGGGTGTGATCGGGCTGTATGCTCTGTTCGAGCTGACGTTCGGCCATCCGGGCTGGGCCCTGTTTGCTGCCGCCCTGCTTGCCATCTGCACCTATGCGTTATTCATAGCCTTTGACCCCGACGATAAAGGAAATACCGATGCCTGATCTTTTGAAAAAGCCCTTTGGAAACCGTGGCAAAATTCACCAGATCACGCCTGAATCTGCCGGTTGGCGTTACGTCGGATTTTCGCTCTATCACCTGAGGTCAGGCGACACGGCGGCCGAGGCAACGGGCGACAACGAAGTCATTTTAGTCATGGTTGAAGGCAAGGCCAAGATCACAGGCGGGGGTCAGGATTGGGGTGTTATGGGCGCGCGGATGAACGTGTTTGAAAAGACGCCGCCCCATTGTTTGTACTTGCCCAACGGCTCCGATTGGGAAGCAGTGGCCGAAACCGATTGTGTTGTGGCTGTGTGTCAGGCTCCGGGTAAATCGGGCCACGAGGCACGCCGCATTGGTCCCGATGGCATCACCCTGACCGAACGCGGCAAGGGCACCAACACGCGCCACATCAATAACATCGCCATGGAAAACGAAGACTATTGCGACAGCCTGCTCGTGACGGAAGTGTTCACACCTGCAGGCCATTGGTCGTCCTACCCAAGTCACCGCCATGACGAAGACGACTACCCGCGCATTACGTATCTGGAAGAAACCTATTATCACCGCCTGAATCCAGCGTCGGGATTTGGCATTCAGCGTGTCTATACAGATGACGGCCAACTTGATGAGACGATGGCGGTCAACGACGGCGATGTCGTCTGCGTACCGCGCGGCCACCACCCTTGCGGCGCACCCTATGGGTTTGAGATGTACTACCTTAACGTAATGGCAGGTTCAAAGCGGAAATGGCGCTTTGTAGCGGCGCCCGAGGTCGAATGGATCATGGAACGCGACGCCTAGTCAGCCCGCGAAAGGATGGTGCCCCGCACAGCCGGTGCGACTTTAGTTCCTAACAGTGTAATCGACTTTTGCATCTGTTCGGTTTCCACAGCAGCCGTGCTCATCTGAGACTAGATCCGCGAGATGCCCCCCATTGTTGCGTCAGTAGCAATCATCTTGTCTCGGACAGTTTTCGGGCTGCCCAAAAGGAAGGCGCCGTCAGGGCCGCAAAGCGCATTGAACTGCGCGCGACTAGGGGGTGGAAAGCCGCGTTCGCGCCCGATCTCGCGGAACATTCGTTCCCATCCGGGATAGAACGCATCGCATGCGGCCTCATCGGTCTCAGCGACAAAATCCATAGCATGAATAGATATCTTGAGGTCTTTGCGGTTGTGACCCGCCTGTGCGCCCGCGGCATAATAGAGATCGGCAAGTGGGCGAAACCGATCAAAGCTGCCGCCGATGATGGCGATCATAAGTGGCAGACCTAGCGTTCCGGCGCGCACAAAGGATGCAGGTGTGCCGCCCACGCCAAGCCAGATCGGCAGTTTGTCCTGCCCGAGGTGTGGGAACACGCCCTGTCCAGTCAGCGCGGGCCTGAATCGGCCCTGCCAAGTGACGTGGATTTCTTCATTCAACTGCATCAGCAGCCCTAGCTTTTCGGCAAAGAACGCATCGTAGTCTTCCCGCGCAAAACCAAACAACGGATAGGCTTCGGCGAACGATCCGCGCCCAGCAACGATTTCGGCCCGACCGTTTGAGATTAGATTGCTCATCGCAAAATCCTGAAAGACGCGCACGGGGTCGGCCGCGCTCAGAACCGTGACTGCACTGTTGAGGCGGATCGTCTTGGTGCGAGCCGCAGCCGCAGCCAGAATGATCGCAGGAGAGGCATCCAGAAACTCGGCGCGGTGGTGCTCGCCTATGCCAAAACTGTCCAGACCAACGCGGTCGGCGGTTTCGATTTCTGCTAGAAGGTTGTCCATACGCTGAACGGCACCCGCAGGGCTGCGGTTGTCCATTTCGGGCAGAAAGGCAGCGAAGCTGTCGATACCGATTTCCATAATCATTCCTGTTTTTAGAGAGGGAGAAGCGTTTGAGTAAAATGCGGGCCGCCTGCGGGTCTGCACGCGGCCCGTTTTGGTGGCTTTAGGCAGCAACGTTGTCGAGGGGGGCTTTGAGCTGTTCGCGTTACAGGTAAATCACCGCCACACAGATGAGCCCAAGGATGATCGCGGGCACGGCGGATGGACCTAGAATGAACAGGTGCGCCAGAACGGCACCCACCATGGTCCCGCCAAGAATGGCAGCGCCTGCCACCTGTTTGCCGGGCAATCAGAGCAAGATCGGCGCCGCAACTTATATGGCGCCTGTCACATAGCGGAACCATTGGCCAACGCCGATCGCGTCAAACGTGCCAACCATCATTTCGACGCCTGGCAGCTTTGCGAGGCTCATATCGCCCTGCGCGCCGGAGCCAAACCCGATCATCCCGATTATGTGGTGACCCATTTCGGGGATATCGGCTTTAACCTCTATGCTCACGACAGCTATTTGGTGCGGCGTGGGGCACCCGATGTGTCTGACGGTTTTGAAGGCCATGTTTTTGTTCTGCCCGAGTTTCCACACGACCGCTTGCCGTTCGGCAGTTGGATCAAGGACAATATCTGCCCCGAAATGGTGGCGTTGTCTTCGCGGGATATCGGCGTGATCGAAGAAGCAATCAGCGCAGGGCTGGGCATCGGCTTTATGGGAAGTCTCGAGGCACAAAAGTGCGGCAATCTACATCCGGTTCTTCCCGCGCAGGCGGAATGGAAAATTGCCGGCTGGCTCGTGACTCATGTCGATTTGCACCACACCCAAAAGGTGCAGGCTATGCTGGCAAGCATCAAAGCCCACGGCCTGTGATGTGACGCCCACTCAAGGTGGGAGTTGGGCTCTCTTGCAGCCCGCTCAATGATCTGATTGGGACTGGAAAAGCGCCCTGTCTTCGCGAACCATGGCTTCCAGCATATCGGCCACAACCCTGACGCGACGCGTGGTGCGTTGATTTTCATGCCAAACTGTCCAATAGGTCCGAAGCGCGGTTCGCTCTGGAAACAGCCGCACCAGACCTGCTTTATTTGATGCCATGAAATCATGGCAAATGCCGATGCCAGCACCCGCACAAACCGCTTCAAACTGGCCAATAGCGGTTGAGATTTCTATATCAGACCGCCAGTCGCGCAAAAACTCTTGCGCGTAATTCAGCTCTGGAGTGTAGACCAGATCGTCCACATATCCGACCAGGCTATGCGATTTTAGATCGTCCAAAGTTTTCGGCTGGCTTTGGCGGGCAATGTAGTTTTCAGCGGCATACAGCCCGAGAGAATAGTCCACCAGCTTGCGCACCCGCAGCCGGCCTTTATCGGGCCGCCCGACCATGATGGCGATGTCGGCTTCGCGTTCGGAAAGGGAAAAGCTGCGCGGGACGGGAACCAGTTGGATGCGTAGTTGAGGGTAGGCGGCGCGGCACTGGCCAAGACGCGGAGCAAGGAAGGCGCTGCCAAACCCGTCAGGAGTGCCGATGCGCACGACTCCAGCAACGTCGTCTTGCCCTTTCAGGCCCGCGACGCCAGCCAAAACTTCGGTTTCGATCTTTTCGGCAGTCACGAACAGCGCCTCACCGTCCTTGGTGAGTGTTGAGCCGCGCGTGGTGCGGTCAAACAGACGTGCACCTACAGCCTCTTCAAGTGACGCGATATGACGGCTCAGCCGTGCTTGGCTGACGTCTAGACGCCCAGCGGCCCCCAGCATCTGCCCTTCACGCGCGACGGCGAGGAAGTATCTTAGATCGTCCCAGTCCATAAATTCATTTATGCATAACGGATAGCCATATATGACTATTTATATGCGAAAACACTTAACGTAGGCAAGGCGGTGAAATAGGAGGACCATTCCATGACTGAAATCGCACACTTCATCAATAATGCCCGCGTTGCCGGCACATCCGGTCGTTCGCAGCCTGTCTTTAACCCAGCCACGGGTGAATCAGACAAGACTGTCGCGCTTGCGTCCACAGACGAAGTCAACGCAGCCATTGCATCGTCCAAGGCCGCATGGCCGGCATGGTCGAAAACACCACCCCTGCGCCGCGCGCGCATACTGGACCGTTTCAAAGCGATCCTTTGGGAGCGTGCCAATCAACTGGCCGAAGCGATTTCCCTTGAGCACGGCAAGACCCATGACGACGCCGTAGGCGAAGTGACCCGTGGTCTTGAGGTGGTCGAATTTGTAGTTGGCGCTCCGCACCTTCTGAAAGGCGAAATGTCGGAAGATGTCGGCACTGGCGTTGACACAAACTCTATCCGCCAGTCCATCGGTGTTGTTGCTGGCATCACGCCGTTCAACTTCCCTGCGATGGTACCCATGTGGATGTTCCCTGTCGCACTGGCATGCGGAAACACATTCATCCTCAAACCAAGCGAGCGCGACCCGTCTGCATCCTTGCTGATCGCCGACTGGCTGGCCGAAGCGGGCCTGCCCGAAGGTGTGTTCAACGTTGTTCAAGGCGACAAGGAAGCCGTTGATGCGCTGCTGCACAGCCCCGATGTCAAAGGCATCAGCTTTGTCGGCTCTACGCCGATTGCGAAATACATCTATGAAACTGGCACAGCAAACGGCAAGCGCGTTCAGGCCCTGGGTGGTGCGAAGAACCACATGGTTGTTATGCCCGACGCAGACCTTGATATGGCGGCCAACGCGTTGATGGGCGCGGCTTATGGCTCAGCTGGTGAGCGCTGCATGGCGATCTCTGTGGCGGTGCCCGTCACCGACGCAGTTGCCGATGCGCTCATTGCAAAGCTGGTGCCCAAAATCGAAGCGCTCAAGGTCGGTCCTGCGGCAGACAAAGCCTCTGACATGGGTCCGGTTGTGACCGACGCGGCGATGAACAAGATCAAAGGCCTGATTGATCAAGGCGAAAAAGAAGGCGCCAAGGTTGTTGTGGATGGTCGCGGGTTCAAAGCGCAACAAGGTTATGAGAACGGTTACTTTGTCGGACCAACTTTGCTGGATAATGTCACACCTGATATGATTGTGTGGCGCGAAGAAATCTTTGGGCCGGTATTGTCTGTGGTGCGCCGCAAGGATTACGCCGAAGCGGTCGATCTGATCCATGCGCATGAATATGCGAATGGCGTTGCGGTCTTCACAAGGGACGGCGACACAGCCCGCAGCTTTGCCCACGACATCGAAGTTGGTATGGTCGGCATCAACGTGCCAATTCCTGTGCCCATGGCGTTTCACTCGTTTGGTGGCTGGAAGCAGTCCCTGTTCGGCGATCACCACATGCACGGCATGGAAGGCATCCGGTTCTACACACGTCTGAAGGCTGTCACCACACGCTGGCCTTCTGGCGCGCGGACTGATCCTGAGTTCGTTATGCCAACACTAGGCTGATCTCACACCGAACTGCTAATTTTACAACGGGGAAGCACGGTTCACATCGTGCTTCCTTGCTTTGCGCTTTTAAGTGTCGGAGGGTTCTGACAGCGCATCAAACAGGAACGTCGCTGCAGGGTGTCTTGGCCCCCTAAAACTGTGCCACTATTTGTAGACCAAGGGAGTTACGAAGAATGGCACGGAAACGGTATTCGGATGAGGATGCGCTGAAAATACTGCGCGAGATCGATGTTCATTTGCACGATGGTCTGGATGTTGTGAGCGCGTGTCGCAAAGCAGGTATCTCGGACAAAACCTATTACTATTGGCGCAAGAAGTTTGGTGGTCTTGGTCGCCCGCAGCTGTCTGAGATGAAGGCACTGAAGAAAGAAAATGAGCGACTGAAGAAGATTGTCGCGGATCTTCAATTGGACAAATTGATCCTGAAGGAGAGCCTCGATTATTTAAGCCGAAGGTCTGACGATTGATGGGTTGCGTCAGGCCGTGATCCACACCCGTCAAAAGCTGAATACATCGGAGCGCCGAACCTGTTCAGTTTTAAATGTGTCGCGTTCCAGCTTGCATTACAAAGCCAAGGCCCAAGATGATAACGCGTTGCGCTTGGCGATGGTCCGTTTAGCCAAACAATATGGGCGATACGGGTATCGTAAAATCACCGAGCTGCTGCGGATCGAAGGCTGGCATGTTAATCACAAGAAAATCGAACGTTTATGGCGCGAAGAAGGGCTCAAGCTGCCAGAGCGGCACAAAAAGCGGCGGCGCCTTTACCACAAAGACACCTCAGTCATTCGCCTCCGCCCGACGCATGCCAACCACGTTTGGGCGATAGACTTCGTTCACGACAAGCTGAGTAACGGGCGTGGCTACAAGATGCTGACTGTCTTAGATGAGTTTACCCGCCAAGCACTGTGCGTTGAAGTCCAGGAAAAGATGAATTCTGATGATGTTTTGGCGGTCATGCATCGCTTGGTAATGAAGCATGGGAAACCTGAATTTATTCGTTCCGACAATGGCGGCGAGTTCGTAGCCGAACATCTTCAGGCGTGGCTTAGAAAGGTTGGCATCAAACCGATCCAAATCTATCCAGGCAGCCCTTGGGAAAACGGGTACAACGAGCGCTTCAACGGCATCCTTCGCCATGAAGTCCTAAACGCAGAATGGTTCCACAGTGTCAAACAAGCACAAGTCGCGATCAATACTTGGCTCAAAGAATACAATCACATCAGACCCCATCACGCGCTCGGAATGCGACCTCCAGTACCAGAAACCTTATTAGAGAAATCCTAAATTAGTGGCTCTGAAATTGGGGGCTAGACAGGATTTTCGCGAGAGCTTAAGGACCATTGAGTGCCCGGTACTCGTTATGTGCGGAGACAAGGACCCCATTATGCCAATGGCGTTTAGTGAGGTTATTGCATCTCACGTCCCCGAGGAGCAGCTGTCACTGCACTGTATTTCCGACTGCGCACACGCGATACCGGCTGATCAACCTGAACAGTTCTTTGAGATACTGAGAAGGTTCATTTGCAAGTAGTTGATTGTTGCCCGCGTCCTTTACCCATGCCGCACCTCGCAGGTGCATGTGATTTCAATTCAACTGATTTCAGTGACCACGCAGTCGGTCGAATTGGTTCATCAAGAAAACGAGTTTCACCGTTCAAAGTACCGAACCCATGGCGTGGTCATGGTGCTTCACCTATTGGGCTATGCGATCAGGAACATATCCGATACCCAGCTATGAACGCGTCCATTCCCACATTAGGCGGCATCGTCCTTTGCGAGATTTAGCCGGGGCATCCTATTGGGTATGCCCCGGCTGTATTTGCGTTAGCTGCTTTCCAACGCGGCCAGCAGCTGGCCCAGATTGTGTTCGAACATGGCGAGGTAGCTGGTGGCGGGGCCGCCGCGCTCGGACAGCGCATCAGAGAAGAGCTGGCCGCCAATTTCGAGGCCAGTTTCATCCGCGATTTGCTGGACAAGGGCGGGGCTGGTGATGTTTTCCACGAAGAGTGCGGCAACACCTTGTTCGCGGATTTGGGTGATCAAAGAGGCCAACTCTTGCGCAGACGGCTCGGCTTCGGTGTCGATCCCGATGGGTGCCACGAAGTTCATTCCATAAGCGTCCGCCAAGTACCCGAACGCATCATGAGCTGTGACAACTGTCCGGCGATCCTCTGGGAGAGCGGCCAAGCGTTGCAGCGTGTCCGCATGCAGAGCGTAAAGTGTTGAGATATAAGAAGCCGCATTCGCCTGAAATTCCGTCGCGTGATCCGGCATCGCTTCTGACATGGCGTCAGCAATGTTCTGGACGTAGACCACGCCATTGGTCAGAGCGTTCCATGCGTGCGGGTCGATCTCGCCGTCAACGAGCACGGGTGTTACACCTTCAGTTGCGACATAGACGGTTCCGTCAGTGCCTGACTCGGCGATCAAAGTGTCCGACCAAGTCTCGAAACCCATGCCATTGACGAAAATGACATCGGCTTCCGCCACCGCGCGCGCATCTGCAACGGACGGCTGGTAAACATGTGCGTCCGCATCGGGTCCAACGATGGTTGTGACTTCGGCGTGATCGCCCACCACCTGTTCAACCATGTCGCCAAGGATTGAAAAGCTGGCGACAACCTTCATGTCGTCCGCAAATGCCGGTAAAGCCGCAAAAGCGGTGAGTAGTCCAGTGGCGATAGTGGTTTTGAGTGTCATTGAGGTCTCTCTTTGGTTGATGTCTGCGCAAGGGATGTTGATGTTTGGTTAGACGGTTTGCGCCACCGCCTCCCAAAACCGAGAGGGCCCAGAAGGACCGAAATCAGGAAAAACCCACCGGCTGTAAGCACTATGGCGGGGCCAGAGGGCGTTTCCGGAAAGAGATACGAAAGGGCCAGACCTACCCAGCAGCTTGCGAGCGCGAAGAAGAATGTCAGGCCAAGCTGACCCGTGATCGTGCTCGACCAATACCGTGCCGACGTTGCAGGTAGGATCATTAGGCCAACCGCCATCAGTGTGCCGAGTGTTTTGAATGCGGCAAGCAAGTTCAATACGAGCAGCAGCATGAATGCCTGCTCGATCAGCCAGGGCCGTTTGGTCTGGGCCTCAAAAAAGGTCGGGTCACAGGTGCTGACGATCAGGGGGCGTAGGAGAACGGCAAAAGACACGAGTGTGACCGTTGCCACACCGCCAACGAGCATCATGGATGCGTCGTCGATGCCCAGGATAGACCCAAACAGGAAACTCTTCAGCGGAACGGCTGATCCCGCGGCGGACAAGATGAAGATACCTGCGGCCAGGGCGATCAGGTAGATGGACGCCAGGCTCGCATCACTTCTGAGGATTGTCTTTCGGGCGAGCAGCGCCGTCAGAGCAGCTGCGACAACCCCGGCCACAAGGCCACCGACAAGGAGCGACGTAACGGACAGTCCCGCAACCACAAACCCGATCACAACACCCGGTGTGATCGCATGTGCCATGGCTTCTCCAGCCAGTGAAAGCCTACGCAAAACCAGAAACGTGCCAATGGGCGCTACAGAGGCCGACAGCACGGTCGTTGCAACAAACGCGCGTTGCATGAAGACGAAGCCCCACATCTCAGAGAAAAGCTCAAACATGCACTGCCTCCTCTTGAGAGGCGCGGAACATCCAAGATGCTTGGCTTTTGGAGAGGTAGTTCTGCGCAACAAGACGCTCTGGCGTCAGGATCGCATCGACTGAGCCATGGCAGGCTTCTCCATTGCCAAGAAGCAATGCGTTGTCGCAATGATCTAGGACCGATGAAAGATCATGGACGACCAACACAACAGCGCGGCCCTCATCCCGCCAACGGTCTATGAGCGACAACAGATGCGCTTCAGTGGTCTGGTCCACGGCGGCAAATGGTTCATCGAGCAGGATGAGAGGAGCATCCTGCATGATCACGCGCGCGAATAATGCACGCTGCAATTGCCCTCCGGACAACGTGTGCAAAGACCGATCCGCGATATCAAGCACGTCTGCTGCGGCCATGGCTGATGCAACTTTGGCACTCGTCTCGCGATCCATACGACCGCCAAGACCAAAGCCCTTCCAGGCCCCCATCGCCACCAAGTCCTGCACACGCAGCGGAAAGCGGCGATCAAACTCAGTCATTTGCGCGAGATAGCCGATCTCTTTTGGAGGTCCATCGGGCCAAACAAGCTTGCCGGACAACGGGGCCATCAATCCCAAAAGCATCTTTACGAAAGTGCTTTTGCCAGAGCCATTCGCACCCAGAATTGCCAGCGTCGATCCTCGCTCCACATCCAAAGACAAGCCCCGAAACAGGGTCAGCTCAGGATATCCAAGTGCAAGGTTGCGAATTTCCAGAA